>Ga0265293_10000166_pt1 | contig 162080 bp, 139 predicted proteins | sample Munlanlewell138R_FD_192505 | JGI IMG/M metagenome (GOLD analysis project Ga0265293, IMG submission 192505) | Leachate microbial communities from a municipal landfill in Southern Ontario, Canada - Leachate well 138R | ecosystem: Engineered > Solid waste > Landfill > Unclassified | place... | reverse complement strand
AAGCGGAACAGGGCATCATCAGTGGTCAACGGCGGTGCTCCTCTCGTGCTCTGGAAAGCACACGAAGGATGCACCGCCGTCCCGTATTAGTGGGGCCGAGGTGTCGCGTCTACTCGGGGATAGGACATGCTAGGCGAGCGGCGCGGGACTGTGCTTGGATGGAGGCATGCCGCAGTACATCGTTGCCCAGCACGGTGACCGGCCTCGGTACCTGGTGAAGGCGCTGCACGAGGTCGCCCGCCGCATCGCCCGCCTGGTGCAGTCCATGGACGACGAGATGCTGGACGCCCGTGCCGACGGCGACGAGTGGTCCGTGGCGCAGATCATCGGCTACCTGCGCGACGCCGAACGCGAAGACTACGCCGCACTGGCCGCCATCACGCGCATCGACGGATCGCGCATCGAGGAACGCCGCGCCATGCACGGCCCGGACGAGCGCCGCTACGAGGCCCGCGACGTGGCGGAACTGCTCTGGGAGTTCCTCGCGCTACGCGAGGAGACGGAGTGGCTCCTGCAGAGCGCCGGCTCCTCCTGGCGCCACGTGGGCATCCACCCCTACCGCGGGGAGGTGGAACTCCAGCAGTATGTCAAGGAGATGAACGAACGCGACCTGGACTGCATGTGGCGCATCCAGCGCGCCCGTGACCTCCACCGCCCGCCCGGCGCCCCCCAGGTCACCGGCGCCGCCGACATCTGAGGCGCACGCGCGCTACTACCCCGCGCCCTGCCCCCAGCGCTCGTACGACACGAAATCGCCCAGAGACATGCGGCGTTCACCTCGCCCCTGCGGGCGGTCGCCACCCTTCGGATAGCCAAGGGTGATGGCCATTGCCACGATCTGGTCGTCCGGCAGGCCCAGCACCTCGCGCGCGGGCTCGTCGTGTTGGATGCCCACCGGACACGAGGCGATGCCCAGCGCGTTGGCGGCGACCATCATGTTCTGCGCCGTGCGGCCGGCATCAAACGGCCGCGAGCCCTCCACACGCACCACCACGATCACGAGGGGACTCGATGACAGGTGCGCGGTGAAGTCCCCGCAGGCGGCCAGCGCCTGCTTCTGCATGGGGTCGCGCACCACCACCAGCCGGATGGGCTGCTCGTTCTTGGAGGACCCGGCCATGCGCGCGGCCTGCAGCAGGCGCTGCAGGTGCTCCTCCGCCACCGGCCGCGCCTCGTACTCGCGCGTGTCGCGCTTCGTGATGATCGCCTCGTATGCGTCCATGTCACCCTCCGGCTGCGCCGGGAGGCTAACACCGCCCGAGGCCACCCGCGCCGTCAGCGGACGGCACGCATCCTCCATGCCCCCTCGTCCGAGGCCAGCACGACCAGGTCATCGCCGTCCCGCAGGGCCTCGATGCTCTGCACGAAGGCCGGCGCACCCGGGAGGTAGACGCTCCACTCCTGCGTCTCCGGGTCCAGGCGGAAGACCGCCTGCACCGGCGCGTCCGCGTGGAACAGGGCCCGCGAGGGCGGCTGACCGTCCACCCCACGCCACGTGAGCAGCGTCAGCCCGGAGGCGACCGGGACGTCCTCCAGCGGCCTCGCCATGACCGTGTACAGCGCCGTCCGGCTCACCCATGCGGTCATCGCGAACTTCCCGTCCGGCAGTTGCGTGACGATGGACTCGACCTCCACCCACCGCGGCACCGAGGAGTCCAGCCAGACCAGCGCGACCTCCTCAGCCGTGGCGCCCTCAGGCAGGTCGCGCGGGGCGATCTCCAGACGCAGGACCGTCTGCCCACCTTCGTCGAGCGGAGCCGTCGGCGGCGACGGCTCGGCGCCCTCGTCCGTAAACGCCATTGACGGGAACAAGACGTCCCAGATCGAGCCCTCGCCGAAGAGGAAGGCCCACGTCGCCAGGACGAAGTCGAAGAGTGTCTCCAGTACGTCAGCGATGAAGTCGGCGACTCCTCGGAAAGCCTCGACGATTGTGTCGAATACGCCCTCCAGGGCGACGAGGAATGGGTTCGTGTACCTGGGCTCGGGTTCGGTGTCCAACCCCCGCGCGTCCGCCATTTCATCGTGCTCTTCACCCCACGATGGGGGAGGTGTGGGGTCGGCGGAGATGGTGCTCCCGCTGGGGACCTCCACGGTGCCTCTCTCCGTCGTGGGGACGTAGACGTTCGTCTCCTCCAGGCTCCGCCGGAAGTTCGGTCCGGGGTCCCCGGTGTCGGGAATCACGCCGGTGGCCGTGAGCAAGTCCTGCTTCTCGTCAGGCGTAAGCACGGCCGTGGGTACCGGCGTCGGTGTGGGATCGGGCGGTGGTGGCGCGGCGGCGCCCCAGGTCACGGCCGCGCTCGCTTCGAGGGGCACCGACGGCGCCTGCGAGCCATCGCCGAAGGCGACGCTGGCCCGCACCGTGTCCCCGCCGGCACTCGTGCCCGCGTACGTGTGGCCCCCCGCGCTGCTCGTGGAGGCGCCCGTGTGCGTCCCGCTGACGGTGTACCTCACCGGCAACACCACGGCGTCGCCTTTGCCGTCGCGTACGGTGGCCGTCGCGGTGATCGAGGCGCCGACGGTAGGCGTGAGGCGCGTCACCTCGAGGTCGATGCTCGAGAGGTAGGAGTCGACCGTGACGCCGAATTCGTAGTGGGTGCCCTCGACGGGCGTCGCCACGCCCCACCAGTTCCCGGAAGCGTCGACCGTGCCCGCCACCCACGAACCGATCGAGGACGTCGAGATCGTCCCGCCGTTCATGTCGATATCGTCGTCGCCATCCGGGCTCACGAAGAGTGACGTCTCGACCGCGCCGGGCCCGGCCAGGTAGAGCCCGCAGCCGGCCCCCTGGTTGCACGTGTTGCCAGTGAATGTGCTGCTGCGGATGATGACGGTTGCGTTCGCCCCGGCGGCGACTGCACCCCCATTACGCCCGGCAGCGTTGTCCTCAAACAGTGAATCTTCGATGGTCAACTCGCCGTCGCCATGGTTGATCGCGCCGCCGTCATTGTTTCCCGATGCCAGGTTCTCCACGAAGCGGACGTTGCGGACGATGAGATCGTCGTTCGAGACCACCCCGCCGCCAGCGGGCGACTCGCCCCCCGTGATCGTCAGATCCTCCAGCGTCAGCGCCGCGCCCACGACCTGAAGGGCTGCTCTCTGACCGTCGCCACTGATCGTGGAGAGGTCGCGCCCGGCGCCGCGGATCGTGAGGTCAATGCCGATGGCGGTCGTCGGGGCGGCGTGGGCGCCCTCGGTCAGCGTGAGCACGTCGCCGGCCACCAGGGCGCCGGAGGTCAGTGCCGCTTCCAGCGTCTCGTAGCAGCCCACGTCATCGCACTCAACATCAATGGAGTAGGACTCGGCCTGTACGGAGGACGCCACCAGCAACCAGGCCGCTACCGCTGCGAACAAGGCGACAGATACGAGCGACCCGATCCTGGAGACCGATCGGCGTGAATCGGTGATGGACATGCGAGGGCCATTTCCAGCGCCAACACCTACGCGTGAGAGCGCGCGTGGATCGAGAGGTGCACGCGACAGTACCGAAGTCACCGGTGCGCAAACAAGGGCGGTGCGTCGTGTGGCGGCGGTCCTACCAGGAGCGGGCGGCGAGCAGGTCCTCCACCGCGCCGGGGAGTGCGTCCGGATCCGTGATGGGGGACGAGCACGTGGTGCCCGAGCAGACGTACGCCACGCGCGCGGTCCGAGGCAGCCCCAACTGGTACATCAGCGCCACGTCCTGCTCCGGGCTCAGGCGCTGCACCGTGCGTCCCGCCAGCGGCATGCGCAGCGCCGCCTGGTGCAGCGGATCCGCGACCCGGTCCGGCTCGCCGGCCGGGAATTCCGAGACGATCTTGAATTCCGGCTCCGCAGAGAGCAGGCGGTCCACCACGCGGGCGTAGTCCGCGACCGCCAGGCCGCGGCCCTCCAGCCCGTGCGCGAAGGCGCTCAGCGCCTCCTGCGCCAGGGCCAGGTAGCGGTCGTCGTGCGTCAGGCGGCCCATCCACAGGAAGCCCTCCGCCGTGCTCACGTTCACCGGCAGCGGCATGGAGGGCTCGGCGAGCAGGGCGGTGTCCTCGTGGCCGTACGCCAGGTCTCGGAAGCCCATGCCCGGCTCGTGCCAGTCACGCTCCACCAGGTGGCCCAGGGCGCGCGCATGTTCGAAGTAGAACGGCTGCCCGGTGACCTCGTACGCCTCCAGGAACGCCAGGATGCTCTGAGCCTGGTCGTCCAGGATCCCGAACAGGCGCGGCGCGCCCTCGTAGGCGTGGTACATCCCCGCTTCGCCCGCGCGCAGGTGCTGGATAAGGAAGTCCACCACGCGCCGGCCGCGCTCCACCCAGTCTCGCCGCCCGTAGGCCACGCCGGCCGCGAGCAGCCCCCGCGCAGCCACCGCGGCCGAGGCCGTGAAGACGCGCCCGTCTACCGCCGGCGGCGACATGCCCTCGCGCTCCTCTGCCGAGGCGTGGTGCCAGGCCTCGTCTGCGTCCTGGGATCCGGCGATCGCGCCCTGCGAGTCGCCCAGCGTCTCGGCCAGGTAGGTCGCCGTGCCCTCCACCGCCTCCGCCAGCGCCTCCCGGGCGTCCGCGTCCGCAGAGGCGAGTTCGGCAAAGGCGAGCAGCAGCGCACCCTGGTCGCGCGCCAGTTTCTCCGGGTGCGGCGCGCTCCAGTCCGGCCGGGTCGCGTAGCGGAAGAAGCCGCCTGCCGCCTCGTCGTACAGGCCACCGTCCACCATGGCGCGCGCCATCGCCACCGCGCGAGCCAGCGCCTCCGGTTCGCCTCGGCGCAGGTGCGCGTAGCGCCAGAGTCGCAGCACCTGGGGGTGCGGGAAGCGCAGCATCTCGCGCTCGCTGCCGGGCCGCGCGCCGTCCTCCAGCAGGCCGGGCTGGTCGACGTCGTATCGGCGCTCCACCACCTCCAGCGCGACGTCCAGCATGGAGGGCGTGAGGGCGCCCGGGCCTCGTTGTGCGCGGGCGGCGGCGCGTTCTGCGGCACGCATGGCGCGCGACGCCTCCACCTGCTGCACCACGGCGTCCCGGTCCACGTGCCACGCCTCCAGGACGGCCGTCATCGCCTCGAGCATCTGGTCGGGGGCCAGGTCAGTGGCGGCGGTGATGCGGTCTCCGTCCGGGGTGAGGAAGGCGGTGGTGGGCCAGCCGCCGGCGTTGTACCGCGCGTCCACGTCCGGCCGCTCGTCCCCGTCCACGCGCACGCATACGAAGCGCGAGGCGAGCAGGTCGATCACACGCTGGTCGGAGTAGGTGGTCTCGTCCATGACGTGGCACCAGTGGCACCACGACGCGGAGATCGAGAGCAGCACCGGCATGTCTTGCTCACGCGCACGCTGGAAAGCGCTCGCGTCCCACTCCAGCCACGGAACCTCTGCGGCACGGTTCGGCCGAGGCGAGAAGCGGAACAGGGTGTCGCCATCGATGCGGCGGGCGGTCATCACGCATCCTCCCAGACCTCGGCGCCATCGCGGCGACCGAGGCCATCCAGTCAGGCCACCGGGCGGCCCGGAAGACGGCCGATAACCCACAGATCGAGCGTAACACCATCATCACGGGCGCCCGCCGGCATCACGGGCGCCCGCCGGCATCACGGGAGCCCGCCGGACGCTCACCCCGACGGGCGCTCCCCATCCGCGGCCAACCGCTTGCGCATCCGCATCTCCCGGATGCCGCGACCGTTGGTCTCTGCCTCGCCGGTCAGGGCGTACCCGCAGCGCTCGTAGAAGCGCCGAGCGCGAGCGTTGGCTTCCGCCACCCAGAGGGCGCAGACCTCGTAGCCCTCGGCGGCCAGGTGGCCCTCCGCCGCGTCGATCAGCCGCTCCGCCCATCCCTGCCCGCGCAGGTCCTCGTCCAGCCACATCTGGATGACCTCCGCCTCCGGCGCCTGCCCCACAAAGGCCGCCCCGCTGCCGGCCAGCACTCCACCGCCCCGGTCAAGCACAAAGAGCGCGAAGTCCACAGCCGTGGCGGCGCGCAGCACCATCCCCTCCCAGTCGTCGTACTCGCGGTCCAGGGCGGCCTGGAGGGTGGTGCCGTAGGCGTCCGGCGCCAGTGTCAGCGCGCGCAGGCGCATCTCCCGGTAGGAGCGGACATCGTCAGCCCGGATGCGACGCACATGCACGAGGCGCTCCCGTCCGCCCTCCGTCCCTGTCCCGGCCGGGCAAGGATAGTAGGAGCGGTCGCCTCGGACGCACGGGCGCCCGCAGCCCGACTACCGCCGGCGTGGAGGGCGGCCGCGCACGGGCGGACACCTTCGGCGGGGATCGGTACACCTCGAATCGAGGCCCGACCGCGCCCCGCGCGCTGACCGACAGGCATCAGATCCCCAGGTCGTGCTTGCCCATCAGGGAGCGGGCCAGAGAGGTGCGGCCGAGGTGGCCGTTGCCGTGCGCTACCAGCACCTGCAGCACGTGTTCGCCCTTCGACCGTTCACTCCACGGGTTGAGTCTGGTGACCTCCGCCAGTTCGGCCTCCGTCATCGCGCCCAACTTCGCCACGGCGGCGGCCCTCACAGCGTCGATGTACTCGCAGAATTGGGCGGGCTCGGGGAATCGGAGGGCGCGCGCCTCCTCGTCCGTCATGCCGGTGCCCTGGGCGACCTTGGGCAGGTTGAAGCGCTCCTCGAATCCCCCGCGCAGCCATACGGGCTGCTCGCGGTCGAAGACGAAGAGCAGCACGTTGTCCGCGGTACGCACCACGTGCCAGATGTCGAAGCCGATCGAGTGGGCGGTGGGGCCGGGCTGGTGGTTCAACTGGTCGACCGTGAGGTCCTCCACGCTGCGACGGCAGTTGTCCAGCAGCCGCCCCACGTGCAGCGCGAGTTGTTCCGACAGCGAGACGGCGTCAGCCATGGTGCCCCTCCCGGATCCGAGTGCGACCGGACGTGACCGGACGTGCCGGGTATGCGATGTCGTGGTCAGTCCCGACGGCGGGCAGAGTAGATGATGAACGCGCCCAGCAGGATCAGCATGGCGGGCCAGAAGAACGCGAACCCGCCCCAGCCCACGTACGGCATCCAGATCCAGGACTGGCGCAGGAGCAGCATCAGCCCCACCGCCACGATCACAATGCCCAGCAGCAGCGAGGCGTCCATGCTTGCGCCCGCCCTCGGACGGTCGCCGGGGGCGGCGCTGGGAGAGTCGCCCTCTGGCTGGGGCATGACGAACCACATGATCACGTAGGCCACCACGCCGCCGAAGCCGATGGCCGGGATGAAGAGCGCCACCACCCACAGCACCCGCACCAGCGTGGGGTCCAGGTCGAAATAGTCAGCCAGGCCGCCTGCCACGCCACCGAGTTTGCTGTCGTGGCTACGCGTCAGCCTCCGGCGCTCGGGCGGCGGTTCCTGCGCCACGCTAGGAGGCCCGTCCGCGCAACAGCCCCTCGATCACCTCGAGGTCCGCGTCCGAGATCTTGTGAAGGTTCCCCCGGAAGCACATGCCAAGTTTCTTCGGGCCAAAGTTGCGCGTCTTATCCAGCAGGTCCGTGATGTCGCGCACGTCGATCTCGTTGCCGGGCGGGGCGATCACGATCGGCCGCGTCTGGATGCGGTAGGGGAAGTCCTCGTCCGGCTTGCCCTCCGAGTCCAGGCCGATGTCCGAGCGGTCCTCGAACGCCTCGCCTGTCACCTCCACCACGCCGCCGAAGAGGACGCGCTGCGTGAGGTAGAACACGATGCGGTCGCCCGGCTGCATCTCGCCGGACTGCTTCTTGCGGGAGGACTTGAACGCCGCGATGTCGAAGTTGCGCTTGCGCAGCACCTCGAAGTTCTCGGGCGTCCCAACGGTGATCCAGGCTTGCATCGTGCGCGCTCCCATCCGTGACCGGTCGCAGTGAGGCCCGACGGAGTGAGGATAGAGGACGCGTGAAGGGACGCGCGCATCGGAATGGCGCATGCGAGACGCGCAGAAGGGCAAGACACGCAGAACCGGACACACGGAAGCCCCGCTCGCGCGGGGCTCTCGTCGGTCTCGTCTGCCCCCTCGGGGGGCCTCGAGGCTCTCGCTAGTTGCAGGCCCGAGGCGTACCGCCGCCGTCGGCGCCCTGGAAGGAGGAGCCGCAGGCGCAGGAGGAGACGGCGTTCGGGTTGTAGATGGTGAACCCGGACTTCATCAGGTCCTCCACGTAGTCGATCTCGGCGCCGGCGATCATCGGCTTGGACTCGCGGTCAATGACGATGCGGACGCCGTCGTCCGTCTCGATGACCTCGTCCTCCGCCTCGACCTCCGGGGCGATGGACATGCCGTACTGGTAGCCAGAACAGCCGCCGCCCACAACGAACACGCGGAGCAGCGAGTCCGGCTGCCCCTTGGTGGACAGGATGTCCTTCGCCTTGGTGGCGGCGCGGTCAGTGATGGTGACCAGTGCTCCCGCGAACTCCGAGGGCGTCGGGGCGGGGGCCTGCTTGGAGATGGTGGCGCCCATGCCGGGCAGAGGTGAAGCGCTCATGTGTTCCCTTTCGGGGCGGCGCCGCGCGATTCTCGCGCCGGGTGCACCCACAGTTTAGCAGATGCCGAGTGCGGAAACGAAGACCACAGTCATTCGCGCAGGTCGGAGAGTGGCGTGCTCGTCAGACCGCCGTGACGAGGTAGCCGCACTGGAAGTCGTGCGGCACCTGCGACGCATCCAGGGCAACCACGCGCCCTCCGATGAGCGTCTCCAGCAGGAACCGGTCGTGTTCGCACGGCTGGAGCGGTCCGGCGTCCGCCTCCACGCGGTTGCAGAGGCAGCCGCGGCCCAGCAGGCGCACGCCGCGCCCGTCCGTGCTGGGCGTGACCTCGAACGCGAGACCCTCCTCCGCGATGAGGCTGGCAGCGGACTGGGCGCGCTCTTCCAGCGTGTCGCCGGTCACACGCTCCGCGTACTCCTCCGCGATGCGCGCGGACATGCGCTCGAAGACGACCGAGGCGATCTGCTTGCCGCTGCGCCCGGCCGTCTCGTTCCGCGCCAGCCCCACGATCTCGCCCAGCAGCCGCTGGGTCACGCGGGCGTAGCGGGAGGGGAAGGCGTCCGCCCCCGCCTCCGTGAGCGAGAACAGGTGTCGAGGCCGCCCGGTGCCGCCTCGCACCTGCGTGACGCGCACGTAGTTGTCGCGCAGCAGCACGTCCAGGTGCCGGCGCACGGTCGCTCCGGCCAGGCCCAGGGCCTGCGCCAGTTCCTCCACGCCCATGGCCTCGCGATGCCGCAGCAGCGCCAGGATCTCCTCACGGGTGCCGTCGATGCGATGTGTGCCCACAGCCATGGGGCCAGCCTAGCACGGTTTAGACGGTTTTCGAGCGAAAAACGTCCTAAAGCAGAAGTCACAGGACTACCGCGGACGACGCCCCACACCGGCGGCCCTCACACGGTCGGGGCGAGGTCACGCCGAGGTCACGCCGAGGTCGGAGCGGGGGCAGGCGTATCCTCGGGGTATGCAGCAGCAGGGGCGCGTCTACCTGGACCACGCAGCGACCACACCTCCGGACCCGGAGGTGTTGGACGCCATGCTGCCGTTCCTCCGTGGCGAGGGCGGCGCCTGGCACAACCCGTCCTCGATCTACGTGGAGGCGCAGGAAGCGCGGAAGGCCATCGACCGGGCGCGCGCGTCCATTGCGGGACTCATCGGCGCGAATGACCCGGAGGAGGTCGTGTTCACCTCGGGCGGGTCGGAGTCGGACAACCTGGCGCTGCGCGGGGTGGTGGCCGCATCCACTCGTCGCGGGCGCCACGTGGTGACGACAGGCGTGGAGCACCACGCGGTGCTGGACCCGCTGGAGCAGATGGAACGCGAGGGGGTGGCGGAGGTCACCGTCCTCCCCGTGGAGCGTGACGGCCATGTCTCGCCCGCCGCCGTCGCGGACGCGGTACGCGCCGACACGGTGCTGGTGTCCGTCATGCACGCCAACAACGAGGTAGGCGCGATCAACGACATCGCGGAGGTCGTGCGCCTCGTGAAGGCGAAGAATCCTCGCACGGTCGTGCACACGGACGCGGTGCAGTCAGCGGCGCACCTGGGCGTGCACGTGGACCGCCTGGGCGTGGACCTGATGACCTTCACGGCGCACAAGATGTACGGGCCCCGCGGCGCCGGTGCGCTCTACGTGCGGCACGGGACGCCGCTACAGGGCCAGATCCTGGGCGGCGGCCAGGAGCGCCGCATCCGCGCGGGCACGGAGAATACGCCGGCCATCGTGGGCTTCGCCCGCGCGATGGAGATCGCGTGGGACCGCCGCGAGGCCGACGTGGCCCATGAACGCACCCTCCAGGAACGCCTCATCGAGGAACTCCCGCGTCGCGTCCCCTTGCTCGCCATCACTGGCCCTCGAAACGTCGAGGCGCGGCTGCCTGGCAGCGTCTCCGGCGCAGTGGGGTACGTGGAGGGCGAGAGCGTGCTGCTGGCGCTGGACCTGGCGGGCTTCGCCGCGTCCTCTGGTTCCGCCTGCACCACCGGCTCTGTGGAGCCGAGCCACGTGCTGATGGCCATGGGCATACCGGACGACCTGGCGCGCGGCTCGCTGCGGTTCAGCCTCGGACGGATGAACACAGAGGAGGACGTGGAGCGCCTGCTGGAGGCCCTCCCGCCGATCGTGCAGCGCCTGCGCGCCCTCTCGCCGGTGCCGGCCACGGAGGCGCCGCCCTCGTGGGCGGAGTGGCTGGGCTAAGGGCGGAGCAGCCGGCGCGTTGCCGTTGCCTCCGCAAGCGGGATAGCATCGGTCATACACACAGAAGCGGGGGCTTCGCCTTGACCGACCTGCCGATCCTCAGCGCCACCGGCCCGATCTCACACGCAACTGCCAACGTGCTCGGCGGCAACGTCGCGCGCGCACAGACGCACGGAGGCGGCGCGACCGCCATCCCGTACCCGGGCACGCGCACGGCGGAGGCGGAACAGGCGGCGATCGAAGAGGAAGTCCGCAAGAACATCCTGGTCACGTCCGTGGACGGGATGCTCAACTGGGCGCGCGCGCACTCGCTGTGGCCGGCCATGTTCGGCCTCGCCTGCTGCGCCATCGAGATGATCGCCTCGGCGTCCTCGCGGTATGACATCGCCCGCTTCGGGTCAGAGGTATTCCGCGCCTCCCCGCGGCAGGCGGACCTGATGATCGTGGCCGGGACGGTGACATGGAAGATGGCGCCGGTGGTGCGCCGCATCTACATGCAGATGGCGGATCCGAAGTGGGTCATCTCCATGGGCGGCTGCGCCACCATGGGCGGCCCCTTCGCCTACGCCTATTCCGTGCTGCCGGGTGTGAACCTGGTGACCCCGGTGGACGTGTACGTGCCCGGCTGCCCGCCGCGCCCGGAGTCGCTCCTGCAGTCGCTCATCATGCTCCAGGAGAAGATCAAGCACTTCGAGGTGACCGGCCAGCGTGAGCGCCCCGTGCCGGACGGCGACTTCTCGCAGTACCTGCCTGCGGGCGACCCGATCCGCCTGGAACTCGAGTCGCTCTTCGCGCCCTACCCCGGCCTGGACGACCCGAACCGCCTGACCGGCGGCGTCCCCCTCGCCCAGCGCTGACGCGCGCACCTCTACCCGGATCCCCCCTGACCGAGGCCGCTCCGGCCGCGATACTGCGTGCATGTCCTGTTCGCCTCGGCCCTCCCGCTCGCTCGCCGTCCTCGGCCTGATCGTGCTCGCCGCGGTACTCACGGGGTGCGCCCACGCGCCGGCGACCAGCGGGACGCGCACGGCCACGGCCACCCAGCAGCCCGGCTCCTCGCAGGGACTGGCGGACCGAGGGCCGGTGACGGGCCCCATCCTGGGCGCCATGGAGGTCTGGCTCGGCGAGTCCGGCATCATGCTCTGGCAGCCGGTGGTGGAGACACCCGGCGCCTACCGCGTGGAGGCCACGAACCACGGCCGCCACCCGCACGACCTGACCATCCTGCGCTGGGAGGGCCGGCCGGCTGACATCCCCGCCCGCAGCGGCCGAGCGCTGCTGCAGGGGCTGGAGGTGCTCGCCCAGAGCGCCCTGCTGCAGCCCGGCGACGTGGGCGCGCTGGACGTGAACCTGGACCGGCCGGGGCGTTACCTCGTGCTTTCCGCGCACGGCACGGACTTCGGGGAGGGCATGGTCACCACCCTGACCGTCGCGTCCCCCTTAGATCCGAGCGGTGGCGCGAGCGTCCTCGCAGCCCCGGAACCCACGCCTGGCCCCGAGGACAGCGACGAGGTGGTGCGCGTGTACCTGGTGGACCGCGCGATCTTCCTGAGCGGCCGCCTGGTGGACAGCGGCGTGGTGTCCTTCCTGGCCCAGAACCTGGGCCCGAGTGCGCATGACCTGGTGCTGGTGCGCTGGCGGGGTGACCCGCACGCCCTGCCGGTGGCCGCAGACGGCGAGGTGCTCCTGGACTCCCTGCTGGTGCTGGACCGCCTCGGCACGCTTCAGGCCGGTGCGGAGGCGGTGCTGGACGTGGAGTTGGATCGAGGCTTCGGCTACGCGGTCTTCTCCTCCCTGCCGGGCGACTACGCCGCCGGCATGGTGGGACAGGTCTTCACCCGCTGACGCTTCCTCCACCTCGCCTGACCATGATCGAATCGTGATTGACCACGACAGCCCTGCGGGACCGCGATCATCGCGATTCATCGGGGTCGAGGTTGACACGTCCGATGCTGGAGGCGGAGCATCGTGGCGCTGGAGCGACCGGCCCAGGCGTCTCAACGCCCGCCAGACCATCGCCCCGGAGACCCCTTCGAGGTAGCCCTCGACACTTCGCGGCCGGCCGTGCGCGGCTACGCCGAGGATGGTCGAGGATCTCGGAGGCTGGTTCACAGGAGACACCCCCCGCTTCCGGGGGAACGACGACGGTGAGGAGCCCACCCATGATTCCCAGCAAGATCGCCCGCCCGATCGGGAGCGCCATCGAGCGCCTCGTACGTCCGAGCCAGACGGCACACGCCCACTGCGACCTGCCCTGCGGCGTCTACGACCCCGCACAGGCCCGCATTGAGGCGGAGTCCGTGAAGGCCATCCAGGAGCGCTACCAGAAGGCGGCGGACATGAAGTCCACGCCGGAGACGGTGGAGGACTACAAGGCCCGCTGCCTCGTCATCAAGGAGGAGCGCGCGGACCTGGTGAAGCACCACCTGTGGGTGCTGTGGACGGACTACTTCAAGCCGCCGCACGTGGAGACGTACCCGCAACTGCACCAGTTGTTCTGGGACGCCACCAAGGAGGCGGGCCTGGCCAAGAAGTCCCAGGACCCGGCGCAGGGCGAGAAGTTGCTGGGCCTGATCAAGGAGATCGACACGATCTTCTGGGAGACCAAGAAGGCCTAGCCGCCCCGGCGACCTTCACGAACAATCCGCGCACGGCCGGGGGCAACCCCGGCCGTGGTGCGTCCGGAGGGGTTGGGATGCTGCGTCGAATCGCGCTCGCCGTCCTCGCAACCATCGTGGCCGCGGCGGCAGCCGGCGGCGTCGCGCTGCCGCTGCTGCGGCGCCGCTACCTGCGCGTGGCCGTCGCTGGCGAGAGCATGACGCCGGCGCTCCGGCCGGGCGACTTCCTCGTCCTGCGCCGCGGCCCCCCGCCTGCCGAGGCCGCGGCCGGGCACGTGGTGGCCGTGTACGACCCGCGCCACACGGGCCGGCTCGACCCTCCCGGCAACGGCGGCCACGAGGCGCTCCGCGAGGTCCCGCCGCAGCCGGACGCCGAGCCCCCTCCCCTGCTCCTCAAGCGCATCGTGGGGCTGCCGGGCGAGTCGCTGCGCATCGGCGGTGGGGTGCAGGTGAACGGGCGGGTGCTGGAGGAACCGTACGCCCACGGTGAGACGCCCGCCGAACAGCACCGCGGCATCAACCGCCTGGAGGAGGACGAGTACTTCCTGGTGGGCGACCACCGCGGCGCCTCCACGGATAGCCGCGACTTCGGTCCGGTGCGGCGGCAGGACATTGTGGGCACGGTGGTGCTGCGCTACTGGCCTCCGGAGCGCCTCGGACGCGTGGCGCCGGAAGAGCGCCGCCTGCTGGGCACGGCCGACCGCCCCGGGCCCGGCGCAAAGCCGCTGCCGTGGCTCGAACAGCGCGAGACCCCCGTGACGCCGGTGACGCCCCCTTCGGCCGAGGCCGCGTCCTCCGAACCCCAGGCGGGCGAGGGGAATCCCTGATCCACACCGCCTCCCCACCGCCCGATGATGGCGGCGGGCATCGCCGTGGGGTGAGCCTCGGACGGCGGGAGGATGGATGGCGGGCAGCGGCCCCGGAGCCACGGACGCGCCCGGACAGCGCGCCGGCGACGACCCGTTTGCCACGGCGCGGGCACGCCTCGTCGCGCGGATCGCGCGCGAACGCTCCGCGCGCCCGGACGTGCCCCACCTGGACGAACTGCTGGCGGAAGTCGCGGAACTCCAGCCCCTGCCCGCCGTGGCCCGCAGGATCCTGCAACTGACCGAGGACGAGCGCTTCTCCGCGCACGAACTCGCCACGGTCATCGCAAGCGACCAGGCGTTGACCGCGCGCCTGCTCCGGCTCGCCAACTCCGCCTATTACGGCGCTTCCCGGCGCATCGGCACGGTGCGTGACGCGGTGGTGCTGCTGGGCTTTCGCACCGTGCGCCAGGTGTCGCTCGCCTCCTGCATGCTGGACAACCCGCGCCCCCTCACCAACCTGCGCTACGAGGACTTCTGGCAGTTCTCCATCGCCACCGGCCTGCTGGCGGAGGTCCAGGCTCGGGCGGAGGGGCAGCACCAGGACGTGGCGTTCACGGCCGGCGTGGTGCACAACATTGGCCTGCTGGCGCTGGACCAGCACCGCCCGCACCTGCTGGCGGAGGTGGTGACACGGGCGCGCCAGCAGAGCGAGACCCTGCACCAGGCCCAGCGCGGCCTGATGGGCTTCGCGGACACGGATCTGGGCGGCGCGCTCACGGAGCACTGGAACTTCCCCACCCCGCTCTGCAACGCCGTACGCGAGCATTCGAGGTCACTCGACAACCCACCTGCAGACGGCACACTGGCCGCGCTGGTGGCCCGCGCGCGCATCTTTGCGCGCGCCTACGGCCTGTCGGACGGCCTCGCGGAACGGCCCGACCCACGCCCGTCGCCAGAGGCGTGGGCCACGGCCGCAATGACCAACAGCCTGGAGCGCGAGGGCGGCATGGACCGCATCCTGGAGCGCGCGGACGCCTTTATTGCCGCCGCCATGGGCTGATCGCCCCCGTCCCGGCGCCCGCCAGAAACAGCCGCTTCTCCGCGCCGAGACTACGTTACGTCAAGTCCAGGGTCAGAATTGGCCGGAAGCGGGGCGAAATCGCTCCTACCCCTTGCACCTCACGTCGCGATTCTGTAGAACGGTTAGCACTCGACTCTCAAGAGTGCTAATCGGGGCGCGGGGCGGTGTTCGCCGCCAGCGCACGGGACAAGAAGGACTGAGCCATGGCCAAGCAGTTGCTCTTCGACGAAGAGGCGCGCCAGGCGCTGCGCAACGGCATCGACGCCCTCGCGGACGCGGTCAAGATGACCCTGGGCCCCCGCGGGCGGAACGTCGTGCTGGACAAGCGTTTCGGCGCCCCCACCATCACCAACGACGGTGTGACCATCGCCAAGGAGATCGAACTCAGCGACAAGTTCGAGAACATTGGCGCGCAGTTGGCCAAGGAGATCGCCTCCAAGACCAACGACATCGCCGGTGACGGCACCACCACCGCCACGGTGCTGGGCCAGGCGATCGTGCACGAGGGCATGAAGAACGTCGCCGCCGGCGCCGACCCCATGGCCCTGAAGCGCGGCATCGAGCAGGGCTCGCGCGTCATCCGCGAGGCTGTCACGAAGAACGCCACCAAGGTCACCACGCGGGAGCAGATGGCGCAGGTCGCCTCGATCTCCGCAGGTTCCAAGGAAGTCGGCGACCTCATCGGCGAGGTGATGGAGCAGGCCGGCAAGGACGGCGTCATCACCATTGAGGAAGGCCGGGGTGTCGAGACCGAAGTCGAGTACGTGGAGGGCATGTCCTTCGACCGCGGCTTCATCTCCCCCTACTTCGTGACCAGCCCGGAGCGGATGGAAGCGGTCATTGACGACCCGTACATCCTGGTCACGGACCGCAAACTCTCCTCCGTGAACGACGTCCTGCCGTGGCTTGAGAAGCAATTGCAGGTCTCCAAGAACATCCTCATCATCGCGGAGGATGTGGACGGCGAGGCGCTGGCCACGCTGGCGGTCAACAAACTGCGCGGCACCATCAACGTGGTCGCCGTGAAGGCCCCGGGCTTCGGCGACCGGCGCAAGGAAAACCTGGGCGACATCGCCGCCTTCACGGGCGCACAGTTGATCTCCCAGGAACTGAACCGCGGCCTGGACTCCGTGGTCGCCTCGGACTTTGGCCGCGCCCGGCGCGTCGTGATCTCCAAGGAGGACACCGCGATCATCGAGGGCAAGGGCACGCGCAAGGCGGTCGACGACCGTATGAAGATGATCCGCGCCGCCCTGGAACGCGCCACCAGCGACTGGGACCGCGAGAAGTTGCAGGAGCGCCTGGGCAAACTGTCTGGCTCCGTGGCCATCATCAAGGTCGGCGCCGCCACTGAGGTGGAACTGACGGAGAAGAAGCACCGCGTGGAGGACGCCCTGTCCGCCACCCGTGCGGCCGTGGAAGAGGGCATCGTCCCCGGCGGTGGCGTCGCGTTCCTGAACGCGCTGCCCAACCTGGAGACCATCGAGTCGGCCAACGACGACGAGGCCACGGGCCTGCGCATCCTGCGCCGTGCCATGGAAGAGCCGCTCCGCCGCATCGCCACCAACTCCGGCCAGGACGGCTCCGTGGTGGTGCAGAAGGTCCTGGGCCTGAAGAAGGGCCAGGGCTACGACGCAGCCACGGACAACTACGGCGACATGATCAAACTCGGCATCATCGACCCGGCCAAGGTCACCAAGGCCGCGCTGGAGAACGCCGTCTCGATCGCCGGCATGGTGTTGACCACGAACGTGCTGGTCACGGACCTGCCGGAGGGTGCGGCTGCTCCCAACAACGCCGGCGCCGGCATGGACATGTACTAGTCCGCGCCCAGCCACGTCTGCGAGAGCGGGGCCGGGAGACCGGCCCCGCTTCTTATTTCGTCACAGGCTCGTATTTCGTCCACCGGCCCGTCCGGCGGGCCGCCGCACCACTGGCCCCTAGTGGGCCTGCGCGTAGCCTGTGGGCGTCCGACACCTACGCCTGACAGAAGCCGCCCGACAGGGCGCCTGACCGGAGTCACGCGATGTATGGCGACAACGGCCCCGTCCTGGACCTGGACTCCGCCGCCGAAGCAATTGCCGAGGCGGAAGTGCTGGTCATTGGCTTCGATTTCACCCACGACCGCGTGCTGCTGGACCTCCGCGCAGACCCGGACGGCATGACCGCCCCCGTGGTGGAGATCGTGGAGCCCCTGGGATCCTCCACCGAACGTACGCTCTGGCTCCAGGAGCGCCGCCCCGAGGTGGCCCCGCCGGAGCGCTTCATCTTCTTCACCTGGCCCCACACCGCGGACTTCCTGCGCGACTCCTCGCTCTTCGACATGGTGGCGCGGCGCCTCCAGCACGAGCAGGGCGTGGACGTCCGAGGCGACCTGGGCGACATCCTGGGCGAACTCCGCCGCCGGGAGCGCGCGGACACCCGCAGCGCCGTCGCCGGCGCCGAGGGCTTCGAGACGATCTGGAGCCGCAAGGGCCACCAGCGCCGCTGGTACCCGGACGCGTAACGCCCTGTCACCGGTGCGACAGTAGACGCGTACCCACACCCGTACGGCCAGTCCGTCTTCGGGTGCGGAACCAGGCCATGGGGGGAACGTACCCGAGCGAGGCTCGATTTACCTCACCCGACGCGCGTTATGTCGCGGGTGGGAGGCGCTTCGCCATCTGCTCGCGGAGCAGTTCCTGGTAGCGCGCACCCTCTGCAAGGGTGAAGCGGACGGAGAGGACGTCCCCGCCCGGGGAATCCGAGGCGATGTGCGCCTCCAGGCCCTCTGCGAGGTAGGCGCCGATGGCGGAGCAGACATCGTCCAGGTAGTTGAGTCGGAGTTGGCGGGCGTCAGGCATGGCCGGATCCTCATCCGTAGGCCAGGCTTCCTCCGCCCTAGGAGAAGGCTCTACCGCAAGTGATGCCGATCAAGACTACACCGGGCCTTTGGTCCCGTATCTGACGGTTTCATCCAGCCGTTATACAACCGTCCACCACGCATCTGATTCGGCAACGACGGCGCCACGCTCGGACACTCCCCGACCGATAGCCCACGCCACCACCGCGGCGAGCAGCATGAGGAGCACCGCCGCCACGAACACCTCCCGGAACGTGTCCACCTGGGCCTCCGCGACCAGCGCGTCGAACTCCGGCGAGCCGAAGGACACCGAGCCGGCGCGAGCGTAGAACCGCCCCAGGCCGGTCGAGGTCAGCAGCGCCGCGCCCACGAGCATCCCGCTGACCCGGGAGAGCGTGAGCCACGCTGAGGCCGCCGCACGGTACTCCGGTTCGACGCGCTGGAGGACGGCGGCGGCCAGCGGCGCGATCACGAGGCCGAAGCCGAAGCCCCCCACCAGTTGCGGCGCGGAACGCATGGCCTGCGCGAGGTCGCGGTCCCACGCCTGCAGGCCGGCGAAGCCCGCTGCCGCGAGCAGCATCCCCAGCGCGGCCGTGCCCCGGAGCCCCAGGCGCGAGCCAAGCCAGCCGCCCGCGAGCGCGCCAACGGGCACGGCAACGGTCAGCCGCATGAGCGTCAGGCCGCCGTCCAGCGCGCCCTCCACCAGCACGAGGTTCACGAACAGCGGTACCGCGATCAGCGCCACGATCAGCCCCACCCCCACCAGGAACGACGCCAGGTTGGAGGCGACCACGTGCCGTTCGCGGAGCGCTTGCAGCGGGGCCATCGGTTCCGGCGTGCGCCGCTCGTGGAGGACGAACACCACCGCCAGGACGGCCACCGCCGCGAGCATGAGCGCCGTCACCGCGAGTGGCCTCGGCGCGTTCGGGTCGTCCACCAGCGCGAAGGTGAGGAGGGCCAGCGCCGCGCCGAGGATGGCCGCGCCCCACCAGTCGATGCGGCCCCGCGGGCCTCGGGCCGTCGCGGACACGGGCGCGTCCGCGTCCTGGGGCCGGGTGAAACGCCAGACCGCCCAGGCGACAGGGAGCGCCATGGGGAGGTTGAGCCAGAAGACCATCCGCCAGCCCCAGAATTCCGCAATGCCGCCGCCCCACAACGGGCCAATGAGCGCGCCACCCTCCGCGGCAGCCGCGATTGCACCCAGGCCCAGCAGGCGGCGTTCCGGCGGCAGTTGCGCCACCACGATGGCCATGGCCACGGGCACCACGCCCCCGCCCCCCACCGCCTGCAGGCCTCGGGCGAGCACCAGCGGGGTGAAGGAGGGGGCCAGGGCCACCAGCGCGCTGCCGAGCATGAAGATCCCGAGACACGCCGCGAAGACTCGCGCATGGCCATACACATCCGCGATGCGCCCCACGATAGGCAGAGCCACCAGGTAGCCCAGCAGGTAGGCGTTCACCACCCAGGACGCGCGGTAGAAGTCGTCCACAGTGAGGCCGATCTCGTCCACTATGGGCGGGAGGAGGGTCACGATCGCCGTCTGGTCGTCCGCGGCGATGAAGACGCCAGCCGCCACGGCCACCAGCAGCCAGCGGGCGCGTCGTTCCGCCTCCACGCTGCGAGTGCGGGCGGGCGTGCTCACTCTGGACTCACTGGGGCTCACTCGGGGGGCTCGCTCGGGGGGCTCACTGGGGTGTTACCGGCACGTCACTGGGGCGGCGCGGTGATCTGGACGGGCACGTCGAAGGCGGAGAGGTCCACCCGGCGCACCACGTCCTCTGCGTCCCCGGCGGCGACGGGTCCGGCCAACTCTGCCCGGTATGGCCGCGAGTCCTCCACGCCGACCCACACCCGCGCCTGCACGGCGGCGCCCGGCTGTGCGTTGGGCACGAACGCCACGAGGTCCCCCGAGTCGATCTCCGCCTCGATGACGTAGGCTGTGACGCCCTCGATCCGGGTGCTGCTCACGGCCTTAGCGCCTGTCACGCCTCGCATGAGGGCGGTGATGCCGGAGGACGGGTCGAATATCTGGTCGATCGCGATCTCCTGTCGCATCCAGCGTCCGGTGATCGGGTTCTTCAGGTACTGCGTGTCCGGCAGGATGACCACGCCGGAGGCGATGTTGGAGCCGAAGGCCCGCGCCTGGATCTCCAGCCGCACCCGGTCCGGGCCGGCGTAGTCCCCCTCCGCGAAGGTCATGGCGAGGCCGCTCACGATCTGCGTGGAGCCGTTCTCATGCTCCACGCGTACGTGGAACGACTCGGCCGCCTCCAGCCGGTCCGCGGCCTCCCGCAGCACCGCAGCCGCGTCCACGCTGGAGACGTCGCGCTCCTCGCCACCGTCGCCGTCGCCGCAGGCCGCCGTCCCCAGGGCGACGAGCGCCGCGAGCGCCGCGAGCGCCGCGAGGCCGAACACACGAGCGAGCATCGAGACCTCCGTTCGTCTGCGGGCGGATCGTCGCACAGGCGGACGGGAGACGCGCGCAGGCCCCGTCCCGCCGTGCGCCCTGGAGGCGTTCCCGAAGGGCAGGGGACGTTCGGCCCGGTGGTGGCGTGCTGGGAGCGGGTAGCATGGCGGCATGGCTCGACCGGCTCGCACCTCCGCATCCGTCCACGCTCCGCTCGCCGACGACGACCTCTGGGATCCGCGCGAGATCATCGAGATCCTGGACGCGGAGTACGGACGGACGCCGCAGCAGATTTCCAACGAGCCCGTGTATGAACTCGTGCTGACGCTGCTCTCCCAGCACACCTCCGACCTGAACTCCGGCGAGGCGATGCACCGGCTGGTGGAGGCGTTCCCGGACTGGGACGCCGTGCTGGACGCGCCTGTGAGCGAGGTGGAGGACGCCATCCGGCCGGGCGGCCTGGCGCCCACGAAGTCCAAGCGCCTGCAGGCGCTGCTGGCGGAGGTGAAGGCGCGCCGCCCGGGCTGGGACCTCTCCCTCCTGGAGGAGATGGACCTGGAGGAGGCCAAGGCGTGGCTGACCTCGCTGCCGGGGGTGGGGCCGAAGACGGCGGCGTGCGTGCTGCTGTTCTCGCTGGGCCGCCCCGCCCTGCCCGTGGACACGCACGTGGAGCGCGTCTCGAAGCGCCTCGGCCTGGTGCCGCCCAAGATGCCGGCGGACAAGGCGCACGCGGTGCTGGAGGCGATGGTAGCCCCGGAGGACGTGTACGCCTTCCACGTGGACCTCATCCAGCACGGGCGCCGCACCTGCCACGCGCGCAACCCGAAGTGCGGGGAGTGCGCCCTGGTGGCCAAGTGCCCGCAGGTGGGCGTCCTCCCGAAGTAGACCCTGATCTCCGAGACGCAGGACGGCCCACCTCTCGGTGGGCCGTCCCGTTGCGAACGACGGTGTCGTACCGGTGACCGGGGCTACACGTCCAGCCAGTAGTACGGCACGTTCTCGGCGGCAGCACCGTAGCCCCGCGTGCGACGCACGCCTCGGACTTCGGGCTGGAACGCCTCCCAGACCGCGCCGCCGGAGGGCTGCACGGGGACATAGAACATCTGGTCCCCGTTGCGGCGCTGCATCTCCGCCACGAACTCGCGGCGGGTGGGCTCGTCCATCTCGTGGCGCTGCTTCGCGATCAGGTCGTCCATGATCGAGTCGTGCACGCGACCGTGGTTGGAGATGTCGTCACCGAACATGCGGTTGAAGTACCCGTTGATCTCCGGGAACGGCGTCTCCACGCCCAGCATCATGCCGTTGAAGTCACCGCGGAACGTCTGCGTGATGTAGGTGGAGTTGTAGTCCTGCGGCGCGTTCTCCAGCCTCACGCCCACGTCGCCGAGCCACGCGAACACCACCTGGGCCAGGCGGTCAAAGCCGGGACCGTAGTGGTTGTTGCCCGCGTAGTGGAAGTTGATCGGGTCGTTGCCCAGGCCCATGGCCTGCAGGAGCGCAGACGCCTCCTCCGGGTTGAACTCGAAGTAGGCAGCGGACTCGCCCTGCTCCTCGGACTGCGGGTCCACCCACCACTGCGGGCCGAAGGAGGCCGGCACGGGGCAGTTGTTCCACATCACCGGGTAGTGGAGGCCGGCGTCCGTGATCGCCTGCAGGTTGAAGCCAAACTCCATCTGGCCGGCTCGGTCGATCGCCATGGACACGGCCCGCCGGAAGCGCTCGTCACGCCAGGGCGCGGTGGGGTCACGGTCCTCGCCGGAGAAGCCGACGAAGTTCAGGGTGCCGCCCGGGATGGGCACCCACTGCACGTCCGGCTCGTCACGCCGCAACAACGGCACGTCGTCTGAGGTGACGGTCATGGACTGGAGGCTGCCCGCCTGGAACTGGGCCATGCGGTTGGCGTACTCCGGGATGATGAACGTCTCCACGTTGTCCAGGTAAGGGACGTCCGCGTCGTGGTACTCCGGGTGCCGGCTGTACTTCAGCGACTGGGAGACCAGGTACTCGTCCAGCACCCACGGCCCGGAGCCAATGGCCTGCAGCGCCGGGTCAAAGTCACCGTCCGCCTCCACCGGCTGGATGAAGAGCAAGTTGGCGTCCGACAACGTCTCCAGGAAGGACGGCGACGGGCCGTCCAGGGTGAACTCCAGGGTGTAGTCGTCCAGCGCCTCCACGCCCGTGATGTAGGAGACCGCCGCCCCGTTTGGGGAGCCCTCCGCCGTCAGGCGCTGGAAGGAGAATGCGACGTCCGCGGCGTTCAGTTCGCGCCCGCGCACCGGAGCAACGTTGTGGAACTTCACGCCCTGCTTGAGTTTGACCACCCAGTGCTGGCCGTCCTCCGACTCCGCAGACTCCGCCACGTCCGGGATGATCTCGGCGTCATACGGCTGCACGCCGGGCTGCGGGTTGATCCGGTACAGCCGGCTGTACGAGTGCGCGGACACCGTCTTGGTGTTCGCGGACGCGTTCCGGTAGGGGTCGATCGTCGGCGGGTCGTTGGTGATGGAGTGGCGGTAGAGACCGCCGCGCTTCACCTCGCCGCCGCCCGGGGTGGCCGTGGCGCCGGTCGCCGGGCCCTGTGTGCCGCCGGCCGTCGCCGTGGACGTCGCCGTCGGGGTGTCGTCGTCGCTGCCACAGCCGAGCAGCGCTGCCCCGGCGAGGCCCGCCCCTGCGAGGCCTGCGCCACGCAGCAGCGACCTGCGTCCTACCTTGCCGCGCACCGTGCGCGACCACATCGTGTCCTGCATCTGGTTCTTCCCTCCACGTTCACATACAAATGAACGCGCGGGAGGTATAGCAGATCGATTACGTATCATCCGGCCGTTACAGTACGTATCACGACCTCTGAGATGAAAACCTCATCACGCGCCGTATCGGATACTGCGCAACATGCCCCCTCGTGGTGCCCGCCCGCCCTCGACACCACGTGCGGCATCGATCTCCGGGGCCGCCCTGGGGGCCATACCAGCAGGCGATCACCCGCGGAGTCGATCACTCCAGCAGCAGTTGCATCTCCACCGAGGACCGCCACGCAGCGAACTTGTGCCCGGTCTCACGCTCCCGGCCCACCTCTACATAGCCGAGCGCCCGGTGCAACTCGATCGAGGCGTGGTTCTCCTGGTCGATGAAGGCGAGCAGGGTATGCAGGCCCATCTCTCGCGCGCACTCGACCAGTTCGGAGAGCAGGAGGCGCCCCAGGCCGCGCCTCTGGTGGTCGGGATGGACCATCACCGTGTTCTCCCGGGTGAGGCGGTAGCCGCGGCGACCTCGATACCTGGTGAGGTAGGCGAACCCGATCACGCGGCCGTCCGCCTCCGCGACCAGCACCGGCTCCTCGTCGTCGCGGGCGCGGAACCACGCCAGGCGCTGCTCGGGCGGCCACTCATCCAGTTCCCACGTGGCCACGCCCTCCCGCACCTCGCGGTTGTAGATGCCGTTGATGGCCCCGAGGTCGACCTCGGTAGCGCGGCGGATCAGCGGGATGGGCGCGTCCATGGCGGCGAGGATACTGCCCGCCCGCTGCTCGGTGTTTCGTGACGCGGATCGCCCGTATACTCGCCACTTGATGGAAGGATTGGGCTCGATGACGACCTCGACCGACCGGTACGCCCCGCGCTCCCTGCGCCACAGGGTGGTGGCCCGTCGCCGTCGTCGTACGTGGACTGCCTGCACGTCCTCGACCGCGTAGCCTCGGAGCCTTCCATGTCCCCTTCTGACCCTGTCTCACTCCCGGCCTCCACCTGGATCGATGGCGATTGGATCGAGGGTGGTGGCATCACCACCCCGGCCGGCTTCGTCGCGGGCGGCGCCTACGCCGGCATCAAGACCTACGGCCCCGAGCCGCGCCTGGACGTGGGCCTGCTGGCGTCCGAGAGCGGCCCGTGCGTGGCGGCGGGCGTCTTCACGCGCAACGCCGTGGTGGGGCACCCCGTCACCCACAACAAGCGCATCCTGGCCGCCCGCAGCGACGTGCGGGGCGTGGTCTGCAACTCCGGCAACGCCAACACGGTGACCGGCGCGCAGGGCGCGGACGACTGCCAGCGCATGGCCTCGCTGGCCGGCGCTCGCTTCGGCGCTTCCGCAGACGAGATGCTGGTGGGCTCCACCGGCGTCATCGGCCGCATGCTGCCCATGGACCGCGTGGAGGCGGCGCTCGAGACGATCGAGGTCTCCCGGGAGGGCGGCACGGACTTCGCCCGCGCCATCATGACCACGGACACGCACGACAAGCAGTGCGCGCTGCGCGTCACTGCGGCCGGCCGCACGTATCACGTGGGGGGCTGCGCCAAGGGCTCCGGCATGATCCACCCGGACATGGCCACCATGTACGGCTTCGTCACCACGGACGCCCCGGTCACGCCAGAGTGGCTGAAGGCGACCTGGAAGGCCGCCGTGGACCGCTCCTTCAACATGGTGGACGTGGACATGGACACTTCCACCAGCGACATGGGCATCGTGCTCGCCTCGGGTGCGGCCGGCGGCGATCCGGTGACGGACGGCCACCCGGCCGCCTCCCTGCTGGCCGCGGCCATCGAGGCGGTGGCCACGCGCCTCGCGAAGGCGATCGCGCGCGACGGCGAGGGCGCGACCTGCCTGATCGAGGTGACGGCCACGGGCGCGGCAACGGAGGCGGACGCGCGCATCGCGGCGCGGACGGTGACGTCCTCGCCACTGATGAAGACCGCAGTGACCGGGCGCGACCCGAACTGGGGGCGCGTGATGATGGCCGCCGGCCGTTCTGGCGCAGCCCTGGACCAGGACCGCGCCAGCGTCTGGATCGGCTCGCACTGCGTCCTGGATCGCGGCCAGCCCACCTCGGTCGACCTCAAGGCCGTGTCCGCGGCGATGGCGGGCGAGGTGGTCTCCATCCGCGTGGACCTGGGCGTGGGCGAGGCGCAGGCGACGGCGTGGGGCTGCAACCTGACGCACGCGTACGTGGACATCAACGCCGACTACACGACGTAGCCCCGGGCGCCCGTCCGCACGGCTCCGAGGCGCATCTCTGGATTGAGACGGGGGAACCATGAGCACGGGCGCTCAGACGACCACCCTGGTGAAGACACAGACGACCACCGTGGTGAAGATCGGCGGCTCCACCCTGGGGTCGCAGGACACGTCGCTCCAGGACGTGGTGACCCTCCACCGCGCCGGCGCGCGCCCGGTGGTGGTGCACGGCGGCGGCGCGATGATCACGGACTGGCTGGGCAAGATGCAGGTGGAGTCCGTCTTCGTGGACGGATTGCGCTCCACCTCGCGCGAGGCGCTGGACGTGGTGGTGGGCGTGCTTCGGGGCGTGGTGAACGCGCAACTGGTGGCGGAACTGGGCGCGGTGGGCGGCCGTGCGGTGGGCCTCTCCGGCGTGGACGGCGGCTGCGTGCGCGCCGAGCGCTACGACGAGCGCCTGGGGTACGTGGGCCGCGTCACCGGCGTGGACGGCGACTTCGTCGCGTCCCTGCTGGACGCGGGCGTGATCCCGGTGATCGCGCCCATCGGCCTGGAGGCGCCCGCCCAGCCGCTCAACATCAACGCGGATACCGTGGCGGGGGAGGTGGCGCGCGCGCTGGGCGCGGACTCGCTCGTCTTTCTGACGGACGTGGACGGCCTGCTGGACGCGGAGAAGCAACTGGTTTCCGAGGTGGACGCGGAGCGCGCTCGTGCGCTGCGTGCGGACGGCGTCCTCACGGGCGGTATGATTCCCAAGATCGACGCGTGTTTCCGGGCGGCCGAGGTGGGGGTACGGGCCTTCATTGCAAACGGCACTCAGCCCGGTACCCTGCGCCAGATCGCTACGGGCGAGGCGGCTGGTACACGCATCCTCGGCTGAGCCCACCAGAGTAGACATCCCCCTGGGGGGTTTCAGGAGCGCGCATGTCCTTCTTTGACGACCGAGGTGATCTGGGCCCGCCGCCCGAGCCGTTCCGGTTCCGCCGTACCGGCGACAGCCCTCGATCGCCCTTCCCGCTGAAGTGGATCGGGATCGCCGCGGCGATCCTGGTGATCTACATCGTGGCCAACGTCTTCAAGTCCATCTACGTGGACCTGCTGTGGTTCGACTCCGTGGGCTTCAGCGGCGTGTACCGCACGATCATCACGTGGAAGATCGTGCTCTTCCTGATCGGCGCGGTGCTGTCCGCAGCCATCATCGGCGCGAACATCGTGGTGGCCCGGCGTTTCGCGCCCACGGGCCTGGAGGAGTCGTTCATCGAGGAGGTGGACGTCGACTCGATCCGTCGGGTGGTGACGATCCTGCTGATCGCCGCCACGCTGTTCATGGCGGTGATCTTCGGCACCATCACCGGCGGGGCGTGGGAGACCATCCTGACGTGGCGCAACGCCGTTGAGTTCGGGATGGCGGATCCGCAGTTCGACCGAGACGCCGCCTTCTACGTCTTCACGCTGCCGGCCTACCACTTCATCCAGTCCTGGCTCCTGGGCATCGTGGTGGTGTCTGGGCTGGGGGCGGCTGCGGTATACGGCCTGGCTCTGTCCCTCCAGCGGTTCGAGTGGCAGATCACGCCGGCCATGCGCGTGCACCTCTCCGTCCTGGGCGGCATCGCGCTGCTGCTGGTGGCGTTCGGCACGTACCTGGGCGTATTCGGGCTGGTGAACTCGCCCGGCGGCATCGTGTACGGGGCGACGTACACGGACATCAACGCCCGGCTGCCCGTGCGCTACATCCTGACCGCGCTGGCGGCGGGCGCGGGCCTGGTAACCATCGCCAACGCGTTCCTCTCCCGGGACTCGTTCCGCCTGCCCATCTTCGCACTCGGTCTGTGGGTGTTCGCCGGCTTCGTGGGCGGCGTGCTCTACCCCAACTTCATGCAGTCCTTCCAGGTGGACCCGAACGAGTTGGAGCGCGAGCAGCAGTACATCGCCCGCAACATCGAGGCCACCCGTTACGCCTTCGGCCTGCAGGACATCAACGAGACGGCTTATCCGGCCAACCCCGCCGTCACGGCCGAGGAGATCGACGAGAACCCGGAGACGATCCACAACATCCGCCTGCTGGACCCGGTCCCCCTGCGGGAGACCTTTGTCCAGTTGCAGGCGATCCGGCAGTTCTACACGTTCTTCGACATTGACGTGGACCGGTACACGGTGAACGGCGAGATCCAGCAGGTGATGATCTCCGCGCGCGAACTCAACCTGGCGCAGGTGGCGGACCGGAACTGGACGCGCGACCGCCTGCAACTGAGCCACGGCTACGGCGCCGTCATCTCGCCGGTGAACGAGGTGGGACCCGAGGGCCTGCCGGAGTTCATCACCTCTGACATCCCGCCGCAGTCGCAGGAAATCCCGATCTCGCCGGAGGGCTCCCGCATCTACTTCGGCGAACTGACGGACCACTACGTCATCGCCAACTCGCGCGAGCCCGAACTGGACTACGCGGTGGAGAGTGGAAACGAACTCACCTCCTACGCGCTGGACCGGGGCATCCGCCTGGACTCCTGGTTGAAGCGGATCGCGCTGGCCTGGGACCTGGGCGACCAGAACATCCTGATCTCCGGGCAGGTCAGCACAGACTCGCGCCTGCTCATGCACCGGAACATCCAGGTGCGCGTGCGCGAGGTGGCGCCGTTCCTGACGCTGGACGCGGACCCGTACCTGGTGGTGATGGACGACGAACTGATGTGGGTGCAGCCCGCATACACCACCGCCTCGGACGTGCCGTACGCACAGCCGCACGGTTCCGTGAACTACCTGCGCCACAGCGTGACCATCACGGTGGACGCGCAGTCCGGGGACATGGCGTTCTACCTGACTGACCCCACGGACGCGGTGATCGCCACCTGGGCCAAGATCTTCCCGGACCTGTTCCTGCCGGACTCCGAGATGCCGGACGAGGTGCGGGCGCACATCCGCTACCCGCTGGACATGTTCAAGGTGCAGGCGCGCCAGTACCTGCGGTACCACATCACGGACCCGAACGTGTTCTTCATTGGAGAGGACGTCTGGAACATCCCGCAGGAGCGGTTCCAGAACGAGGAACAGGCGGTCGAGCCGTACTACGTGGTGATGAAGTTGCCGCGTGGTGGCGACACGGAGGCGCTGGAGGAGCAGGTCGAGTTCGTCCTGATCATGCCGTTCACGCCTCGGAACCGGCTCAACACCATCGCGTGGTTGGCTGGTCGGTCGGACGGGGACGCCTTCGGCACCCTGCGCGCGTACCGCTTCCCCACGGACACGGTGGTCTTCGGCCCCGCGCAGATCGAGGCGCGCATTGACCAGGATCCGCTGATCTCGCAGCAGATCGCCCTGTGGAACCAGTCCGGCGCCAACGTGATCCGCGGCAACCTGCTGATGATCCCGGTGGGCACCTCCTTCCTGTACGTGGAGCCCATCTACCTGCAGGCGGAGAGTTCCAGCCTGCCGGAACTGGTGCGGGTGGTGGTGGCCAACGGCAACCGCATCGCCATGGAGCCCACGCTGGACCGTGCGATCAACGTGGTCCTGGGCCGCGAGGCGCCCACGCCGCCTGACGCCGATCCGGATCCGCTCCCGCCGGCGGACGGCACGCCCACCCCGACGCCCACTCCGACGCCGGACTCGCCCACGCCGACGGCCACGCCGCCGTCCACCGTGCCGCCCGGCAGCATCGAGGCGCTCCTCGCCGACATCGAGCAGTCGTTCGATGCGACGGATGCGGAACTGGACCGCCTGCGCCAGGTGCTGGAGGCGCTGCGGCAGGCGCTGGAGCAGCAGTAGGAACGCAGCACCGCGCGAGGGGCAGCCCTCGCGCGGCGCCGGCGGCGAGACACGGGCGCCCCCGTTGGGCGCCGCACCACAGGAGGCAGATGGTGGGAGATACCCCCGCGCTTGAGGCCCGCTACCACATGCAGATGTTTCGGCGCATGCCGGTCACGCTGGTCCGTGGCGAGGGCACCCGCGTGTGGGACGACCAGGGCCGCTCCTACCTCGACTTCGTCGCCGGCATCGCCGCAGACTCGCTGGGCCACGCCCACCCCGGCCTGGCGGAGGTCATCGCCCAGCAGGCACGGACGCTGCTGCACGTCTCCAACGTGTTCTACAGCGAGCCGCAGGCCGAACTGGCGCGCCTGCTGGTGGAACACTCCGCGCTGGACCAGGTCTTCTTCGTGAACTCCGGCGCGGAGGCGAACGAAGGGGCCATCAAACTCGCCCGCAAGTGGGGCATCAACCAGCGCGACGGAGCCTACGAGATCATCGCCACCAACAACGGCTTCCACGGCCGCACGCTGGCCACGGTGGCCGCCACCGGGACGCCTCGGTACCGCGAGCCGTTCGGGCCGCAGTTGCCGGGGTTCGTCTTCGTGGACTACGGCGACCTGGAGGCGCTCAAGCAGGCCACGACGGACCGCACGTGCGCGGTGCTGCTGGAGACGTTGCAGGGCGAAGGCGGCGTGAACGAGCCGCCAGAGGACTACCTGCGCGAGGTGCGCGCGTGGTGTGACGAGCGCGGCATCCTCCTGATGCTGGACGAGGTGCAGACCGGCTGTGGCCGCACGGGGCCGCTCTGGGGCTACCAGGTGGCGGGCATTGAGCCGGACATCATGACGCTGGCGAAGGGCCTGGGCGGTGGCGTGCCGATCGGCGCGGTGCTGGCCAAGGAGCACTGCTGCGTCTTTGAGCCGGGCGACCACGGATCCACCTTCGGCGGGAACCCGCTGGCTACGGCGGCGGCCCTCTACGTGATGCGCCAACTGACGGAGGGCGGCGTGCTGGAAAGCGCCCAGGCCCGCGGCGAGCACCTGCGGCAGCGCCTGGCCGGCCTGGAAGACCGCAGCCCGGCGGTGGCCGGACAGCGGGGCCAGGGCCTGATGCGCGCGGTGGTCCTGCACCACGACATCGCGGCCGAGGTCGCCTCGCGCGCGCTGCAGGAGGGCCTGATCCTGAACGCGGTGCGCCCCAACGCCATCCGCCTCATCCCCCCGCTCACGGTGACGGACGGGGAGATCGACCAGGCCACGGACATCCTGGAGCGCGTGATCGCAGAGGTGCACGCCTCATCGTCCGCCTCCTAGCCCGAGGGCTGGTGGCCACCGCCCGGAACCGAGGCGTGATGTGGTACGCCTCTGGGCGAGGATAGGCGCATGGGGTTGCGGGGCCTGATCCGGACACTGGGCTTCCAGATCGCCGTGGCGATGAGCGTGCTCATCGTCGCGATCAGCGCGCTCGTAGTGTGGCAGGTGGACGGCATCCTGCGCGAGAACGAGGAGATGCGCTTCGCGGAGCGCCTCCTGCTGGCGCGCGATCAGTTGGTGCAGCGACTGGAGACGGACCGGGAACTGGTGGTGACCGGCGCGTCCGTCCTGAGCACCCACGCCCAGATGCAAGAGGCCGTCACCGCCGGCGACGTGGTCTCCATCCTGAGCATTGCCAGCGAGTACTACCAGCGCACGGGCACCCCTCTGCAGGGCACGCCGGGCCTCCAGATCTACGGGCCAGACGGCGCGCTGCTGGTGCGCGCCCACTCCCCGCTCCAGGGCAGCCAGCGCGTGGTGCCAGAGCAGGTGCGCCGCGTCCTCCGCAGCGGCGACGCGATCGCCTCCATCCGACGGGACGAGAGCATGGGCCTGGCGATCAGTGGCGTGGCCCCCGTGGTGGGCACGGACGGGACCATCGTGGGCGCCGTCGAGGCGCTGACTGGCATGGGACGCTCGTTCCTCCTGGCGCAGGAACGCCTGCTCGGAGTCCAGGTGCTGCTGGCGGACGACGGCGTCATCCACGTGACAGACCCCACAGTGGCACTGGAGGCGGGCGCGATCAGCCCGGCCGAGCACGAGGCCATCCTCCGCAGCGGCACCGCCTTCATCGACCTGGGCGACGTGCGCTCGCTGGTCGCGCAGTACACCCTGACGGACCCGGACGGCGAGGAACTGGGCAGGTTCTACCTGACGATGGAGGAGTCGCTCATCCTGGCCGGCGTGAGCGACATCCGTACCCACGCACTGCGCGCCACCGCTGCGGGCGCGGTGATCGCCGTGGTGCTGGCCTCTGGCCTGGCATTCCTCTCCGTGCGCCCGCTGCGCGAACTGGTGGACGCCGCCCGTCGCATCCAGGCGAACGACCTGGACACACGCGTGGAGTCCAGCGGGCCCACGGAGGTCCTGGACCTGGCGGACGCGCTGGAGGACCTCCGCGTGGCCGTCCGCCAGCAACGGGAGGCCATGCTCAGCGTGAACCGCTACCTGGCCAGCCGCTTCGACGCCTCCAGCGCATCACTCTCGGAGACGAGCCAGGAACTCTCCGTGATGCACGGCATCCTGGGCGCGTTGGGCGGCGACGCCCCCGGCGGCTTTGCCGGGATCACGGACGAACTCGCGGACCTGGACTGGGCAGACGGCGCCCTCATCGCCCTGGCCACGGAGGAGGGGCGGCTGTCAGCGGCGGCGTCCGCCAACCTCGCCCCGGACGCCGTGTCCGCCCTGCTCGCCACCATCGAGGGCGGCGTGCGCGGGCAGCGCCTGGAGACCGGCCTGGTCGTCACGGACAGCAGCGAGGCCTGGGAGACCGCGCACCTGGCACCGTTCGACATCGGCGGGTTCGCGGTGCAGCCCATGGTGGAGCCGGACGGGGTGGCGGGGATCGTGGTCCTCACCACCCGTCGCGCACTGCGCCTGACGCCCTCCCGCACGGAGTTGCTGCGCTCTGTCGCGCTGGAGGTCGCCGCCATGCTGGAGCGGACGGAACTGGCCGGCGAAGTGGAGGAGAACCGCCGCATCGCGGAGTCCGTGCTGCGAGAGATGACGGACGGCGTCCTGGTCATCAACCACGCGGACGAGTGCCGCGTGGCGAACCCCGCCGCCGCCCGCATCCTGGGACGTTCGCGCCTGGAGTTGGTGGGTCGTTCGGCACAGGAGATCCTGCCCCTGGGCGCCGAGGCCATCGAGACGCTGCGGCGACGCGCCCGGTCCACCTCGGACAGTCCGGTGGCGCCGCTGCTCGGTGAGGCCAACGGGCGTCGGGTGGCCATCTCCGCCGGGCCGTTCGTGGACGCGGACCCGGAGCGAGCCGGGATGATGGTGCTGCTGCACGACCTGTCCGCAGAGTCGGAGGCGGAGCGGGTGAAGCAGGACTTCGTCTCCATGGTGGGCCACGAACTGCGCACGCCCCTCACCCTGATCCGCACCACGATCGACCTGCTGGACGAGGGCGATGCGGGCGCGCTGAACCAGACTCAGGAGCGCATCGTGGAGGTGCTCAACGCCAACACGGACCGCCTGATGGCGCTCATCAACGACCTGCTGGACATGTCCGCCATCGACTCCGGGCGCATGCAGATCATCCCCGCGCCGCTGGAGGTGGTGGAGGTGGTGCGCGCGGTGGTGACCGAGGCGCAGCCGGCCGCCATGGCCAAGCAGCACCAGTTCCGCCTGGACCTCCCGGAGCGCGCGCCCACATGGGCGGACCGCAGACGGGTGGCGCAGGTGCTCTCCAACCTGATCGGCAACGCCATCAAGTACACGCCGCCGGGCGGGGTCATCACCGTGTCCGTGCAGGCCGCAGCCCCGTGGGTGCGCGTGTCCGTCCAGGACACCGGCATCGGCATTCCGCCGGAGGAGCAGGCCCAGCTGTTCGAGAAGTTCTACCGCACCAGCCAGGGGCGGAGGACCACGGGCGGCACCGGGCTCGGCCTCGCCATTGCCCGGTCGCTCGTCGAACTGCACGGCGGTCGCATCTGGTGCGAGTCGGACGGCATGACGGGGACCACGTTCACCTTCACCCTACCGGACCGCCGGATATGATCGAACTCCTCCCTGTGCCCGACCGAACCTGAGAGGTCACCCCATGGCCGAAAAGATCGTGCTTGCCTACTCCGGTGGACTGGACACCTCCGTCGCCGCGCACTGGTTGCGCGACCAGCGCGGGTACGAGGTCTACTGCCTCACGATCGACCTGGGGAACCTGGGAGACCTGGAGGGCATCCGCGAGCGCGGCGAGCAGGCCGGCGCGGCGCAGGTGGACATCGTGGACGCCAAGCAGGACTTCCTCCGCTACTTCGTCTTCCCCGCCCTGCAGGCCGGCGTGGTCTACGAGGGCCGCTACCCGTTGGCGACCGCCCTGGGCCGGCCGCTGATCGCCAAGTTGCTCGTGGACAAGGCACGCGAGGTGGGCGCGACGGCGGTCGCGCACGGCTGCACCGGCAAGGGCAACGACCAGGTGCGACTCGACATTGGCGTCCAGACCCTGGCCCCGGACCTGACGATTGTGGGCACCACCCGAGAGCACTCGGTCTCCCGCGACGAGGCGCTGGCATACGCGGCTCAGCACGGCATCAGCGTGCGCCAGTCCCAGGAGTCGCCGTACTCCACGGACGAGAACCTGTGGGGCCGCTCGGTGGAGGCCGGCGTCCTGGAAGACCCGTGGGTGGAGCCTCCCGCTGACGTCTTCCTCTGGACGAAGCCACTGGACGAGACCCCCGCCCGCCCGGCCGAGGTCGAGATCCGCTTTCAGGAGGGCATCCCGGTCGCCCTGGACGGCGTGGAGATGGGCCCCGTGGACCTCGTGCAACGCCTGTCCGACCTCGGCGGCGAGCACGGCATCGGCCGCATCGACATGGTGGAGAACCGCCTGGTGGGCATCAAGTCGCGCGAGATCTACGAGGCCCCCGCTGCGGTGATCCTCCTGGAGGCGCACTCGGCGCTGGAGTCGCTGACGCTGACCAAGCCGCAGACGCGGTTCAAGCACCTGGTGGCGCAGGAGTACGCGGACCTGGTCTACAACGGCCTCTGGTTCTCCAGCCACCACCGCGACCTGTCGCAGTACGTGGTCAGCACGCAGCGCCACGTCACGGGCGATGTGCGCGTGCGCCTGTGGCACGGCAACGCCACCGTCATCGGCCGTCGCGCGGACCGCAGCCTCTACTCGCAGGCCCTCGCCACCTACAACAAGGAAGGCGACCTCTTCGACCAGTCGCACGCGCAGGGGTTCATCCGCCTGCACGGCCTCCAGGCCCAGGTGCAGGCTCAGACCCAGATGCTGACGGAGGCCGGCGACCTGCTGAAGTTGGCCGCACCGGAGGGGTAGAGGAGCAGGGGCGCAGGCCAACGCCTTCCCGACACGCTGCGCCCCCTGGAGAGGCGCAGTCCCTGACGTTACTCGTGCACACGAGCCGTGTACACTGAGCACAGGAGTGATGCATGAAGAACATCACCTTCAGCGCGGATGAGAAGCAGATCGAGCGGGCGCGAGCACGCGCGAGGGAGCGGCGCACGACGCTCAACGAGGAGTTCCGGCGTTGGATCGCTGAGTACTCGGCGAAGCGCGACGACGGACCGGAACGGGCAGCGAAGGCCATGGCCCTGCTCGACGAGATCCTTTCGTACACCAGTACTGGTGGCCGGAAGTACACCCGCGAGGAGATGAATGAGCGGTGACTTCCTGGACTCGAACGTCCTGGTCTACTTGCTGACGCCGCAGGACGACCGGAAGCATCGGATCAGCCGAGATATCGTTGTCAGCGCGCTTGAGGGCCAGTCGGCGACAATCAGTTATCAGGTCGTGCAGGAGACCCTCAACGTGCTGACACGGAGGCTCCTCCACCCCATTACCGCCCAGAACCTTCGCGGCATGTTCCAGCAGTTCCTCCTCCCTCTCTGGACCGTGATGCCCTCGCCGGCCCTCTACGAGAGTGCACTCAGCGTCCGCGAGCGCTACCAGTACTCCTTCTACGATTCCCTGATCATCGCGGCTGCCCTCGAGGCAGGGTGCGGACGCCTGCTCTCTGAGGACCTGCAGCACGACCAGCAGATCGAGGGCCTGCGCATCGTGAACCCGTTCCGCTGACGCCCCCAATCGCTCACACACGCGCGCTCCTGTAGGCTCGCGCCATGAGCACCACCGAGGGCACGTCCGCCAACCGCAACTCCGAGGGCGCTTCGAGCAAACTGTGGGGGGGGCGCTTCTCCGGCGAGACGGATGCGCTCGTCGACCAGTTCAACGCCTCCATCGACTTCGACCGGCGCCTCTACCGCGAGGACATCGCCGGGTCCATCGCCCACGCCTCGATGCTCGCGCGGCAGAGAGTGATCTCGGAGGGCGACCGGGACGCCATCGTGGCCGGGCTGGAGCAGATCCAGCGTGAGATCGAGGCGGGGACGTTCGAGTTCCGCCTGGACCGCGAGGACATCCACCTCAACATCGAGGCCGTGCTCACCGAGCGCATCGGCGACGCCGGGCGGCGGCTGCACACCGGCCGTTCCCGGAACGACCAGGTGGCCACGGACACCCGCCTCTTCGTCCGCGCGGCATGCGACGAGACGGCCTCGCTGCTGCGCTCGCTGCGAGGCGCGCTCATCGACCTCGCGGAGCGCGAGGCGGAGACGGTGATCCCGGGGTACACGCACCTGCAGCGCGCGCAGCCGATCCTGCTGGCGCACCACCTGCTGGCCTACGAGGCGATGTTCACACGGGACACGGAGCGGTTTGCGCAGGCGCGCGCCCGGGCGAACGTGCTCCCGCTGGGGGCGGGCGCCCTGGCCGGCGTCACCTACCCCATTGACCGCGAATTCGTCGCGCAGCAACTGGGCTTCGAGCGCATCTCGGAGAACTCGCTGGACGCGGTGAGCGACCGCGACTTCGTGGTGGACTACCACTCCGCGGCGGCCCTGACGGCGGTCCACCTCTCACGGCTGTCGGAGGAACTGATCCTCTGGGCGAGCGCGGAGTTTGGCTTCGCGCGCATGGACGACCGCTATTCCACGGGCTCCAGCATCATGCCCCAGAAGAAGAACCCGGACGTGGCCGAACTGGCGCGAGGCAAGAGCGCGCGGGTGATCGGCAACCTGGTGCAGGCGCTCACCATGCTCAAGGGCCAACCGCTCGCCTACAACAAGGACAACCAGGAGGACAAGGAGTCGCTCTTTGACTCCGTGGACACGATCCTCATCACCCTGCGCGTGGTCACCGCCATGATGCCGACGATGACCTTCGACGCGGACCGAGGCCGCGCGGCGGCGCTGGCGAACTTCGCGCTGGCCACGGACGTGGCTGACTACCTGGCGAAGAAGGGCGTCCCCTTCCGCGAGGCGCACGAGGCCGTCGGCGCGCTGGTCGCCCGCTGCGAGCGCGACGGCCAGACGTTCGAGGACCTTACGCTGGAGGACTTCCGAGCCGCCCACCCGGCGTTCGAGGCGGACGTGCAGGCGATCGACGTGGACGCGGCGCTGGCCGCTCGCGACGTGCCCGGCGGCACCGCGCCGGGCCGCGTGCGCGAAGCCCGCGAGGCCGCCCGAGCACGCCTCGAGCGCGAGCGCGCGGGGTAGCCGGCCGATGATCGGCGGGACCGGCGTGACTGGCGCGCTCATCGCTCCGTCCATCCTCACCGCGGACTTCGGCAACCTGGCGCAGCAGGTGCGCGACGCCGAGGCGGGCGGCATCGACCTCTGGCACCTGGACGTGATGGACGGACACTTCGTGCCGCCGATCTCGTTCGGGAAGGAGGTGGTCGCCGCCGTGCGAGACGCCTCGGACGGGCGGTTCATCGAGGCGCACATGATGGTGGCGAGGCCGTCCGAGCAGTTCGCGGACCTGGCCGACGCGGGCGCTCAGCGCCTGATCTTCCACTACGAAGCGGCGGGATCCCTGGAGGCCTCGCGCGAGCACATCCGCATGTGCCGCGACCTGCAGTGCCAGGCCGGCATTGCCATCAACCCGGAGACCCCGGTAGAGGCAATCGCCCCGCTGCTGGGGGAACTGGACGAGGTCACGGTGATGTTGATCCGGCCCGGGTGGGGCGGGCAGGCCATGCGCCCGGATCTGCTCGAAAAGGTGAGCGACCTCGCGGCCCGCGTGCGCGCCGAGGGCATCACGCTGGCGATCGAGGTGGACGGCGGGGTGAAGGCGCACAACGCGCGCTCGTGCGTGGACGCTGGCGCCACGATCCTCGTCGCTGGCTCCGCGGTCTTCAACCCACAGGAGACGCCGCAGGAGGCCGTCGCCGGGCTGCGGTCTGCGCTCGGCTCGGACTGATATTTCCCTGCCCCTGCGCTCTCGACCACACCCGGGCTCAGTGGCCCTGACCTGCGCACTGGGGGACCGGGTCGCCTGCGTCCGAGGCCTGTGGGAGATGCTCCAGTAGCAGTCGCCGGACCATCGCTTCCACCTCGACCTCCCGCGCGTCACATCGTGGAGGCACACGGCGGCCCGGTGCTCGTCGAGAGCCGGGAGGGCCGGGCCAGCACGTTCACCGTGCGCCTCCCCTGCGCACCGCCTCCCCTCGGTCCTCGACCTCAGGGCGACGCCAACGATGAAGTGACGGAAGTCGCGGACGCGCCCTCCTGAGCGCCTATAGTCGTCGCATGGACACCATCCCCGGCGACACGATGGACGCCACCGGCGCCTCGGGCGAAGCGAGCGAGGCGGAACTCGCCGCCTGGACGCGCTCGGCGCTGCTCACCGTGGCGCCCACGTCCGAGGTGGGGCGGCTGCACGAGGCCGTGCGCGCGACGGTGGAGGAGGCGTACGAGTCCGCGCTCGTGCAAGGCCTCTGCCGGGACGGCGCTCGGGAGTTGCTCCAGACCACCGCCGTCGAGGAGGCGCGGCGGCTGCTTGACCAACCGGCGCGTGACGCCGGCTGAGCAGCCGTCCGCGTACCCCCCGACACCCCACGGGAAACAGGCGGCCGCCGGGCCGCCTGAGTCGCGTTGATCACGCGTTTGCAGGTGAAGGAATGGAAGCGGTTACAGGATCAGGATGAGTAGGATCACGATCACTGCAAGAGCGAGCACTCCGCCGCCGATATACATGCTGCCTCCGAACGCCCCGCCACTGCCCCGCAAAGCCCGCCGTCTCACAGCGGACATGCCGACCGTACGCGCCCGGGCATTGCGGAAACGCGAGCAGGGCATCCGGTGCGTTCGCAATCGCATCACGCACCACGAGTGCCGTGATGCGAACTAGACTCGAATGGCTGGAGGAGGAACCGATGACCGAGGCCGAATACATCCCGTCCCCCGCCGAATGGGTACGCAATCAAGTGGAACTCTATGAGTCCTCCGGCGGACGCGAGGGGAACACCCTCCGAGGCTTGCCGGTGGTGCTGGTGACCCACACCGGCCGCCACACCGGGGCGACACGCAAGACGCCGCTGATGCGGGTGGTCTCGGACGGCACGTACGTCCTGGTGGCCTCCATGGGCGGCGCGCCGGAGCACCCGGTCTGGTACCACAACCTGCTGGCGCACCCGGAGGTCACCGTGCGCGACGGCACCGAGGTGATGCGCGGCCGCGCACGGCTGGTGGAGGACTCGGAGGAGCGGGCGCGCCTCTGGGCCGCCGCCGTGGAGGCGTTCCCGCCCTACGCCGAGTACCAGGAGAAGACGGAGCGCGTCATCCCCATGTTCGCCTTCGACCCGGAGTAGGCCCCACTCCGCCAGAGGCGAAGTCACCGGGGGCGGCTATGCCGTCTCCAGCAGTTCCACCCAGTTCCCGTCGGGGTCCTCCACCATGGCGATGCGGACGCCGGGACGGATTTCGCGAGGGGTGACGGCCAGCCGGTAGCCGGCGGTCTCACAGGCCTGCGCCAGTTCGTCCAGGTTGGTCACGGTGATGGTCCAGTAGCGGTACCCGCTGGCGGCGTTGATGCCGCCCGTGGGGTTCGCGGCTTCCGGGGCCTGGGGGTACTCGATGACCTTGATGAGCGACGTGCCGCACATCAGGCGGTGCATGGTGCCGCCGCCACCCATCGGCATGTCCGCCACGTGCTCCAGGCCCAGCGTGTCGCGGTAGAAGCGCAGGGCCGCCTCCCCGTCCCGTACGACAATGCCGAGATCCACGGAGTCCTTGCCCAACTTCACGCCCACGATGCGCCTCCCGCTGCTGCTGCTTGTTCCTGGTGCTGCTTGTTGCTGGTGCTGGTCTGGTCTCGCCTGACGGCCACGGACGGGCGAGCACGCCTCGGAGAGTAGCGGCAACACAAACGCCCCGCGGGTGCGGGGCGTGAGGTGTCAGATGACCGGGAGCGCGCTAGACGCGGACCATGCCCTGCGGCACGCCCTTCGACTCCAGCAGGCGGGCCTGGGTACGCAGGCAGCGCGTGCAGATGTTCACCCGCTGCCACTTGCCCTCCAGGAAGACGCGCTTGGACTGCACGTTGGGCTGGAAGGTGCGGTTGGTGCGCGGCGCCTTGCGCTCCCAGTTTCCGGAGTGCTTGTGGCGGATGTTCCGCCCGAACACCGTGTGCTTGGCGCACACATCACATTTGCCTGAAGCCATGGCATTACTCGCTACACTGCGGGAGGTCTGGGAGACATCGCGCGCCCACAGGGCTCGCGCGTCCGGACAGGTTAGCCCGCGTGGTTGCGTTACGTCTACGACGCGAGCCTCGGGCCCCCGTCACGCCGCCCCTCCACGCCGGCAGGGACGGCCGGCGTGCGGACGCAGAGGCGCGGATGGCGCACCCGGGCCAGGAGGGCCCCATGACGGACGCGCGCGTCAGCGCCGCCATGCTCCGTGCCGCGTTCGAGGTGGCAGAGCGATGGCTTGCCGCCAACCGGGACGGCATCAACGCCATCAACGTCTACCCCGTGCCGGACGGCGACACCGGCACGAACATGCTCCTCACCGTCCGCGCCGCGCTCCGCGAAGCGCCGGACGCACCCCTCCACGTGGGCGAACTGACGGCCCGCATCGCCCGGGGCGCGCTGCTGGGCGCCCGAGGCAATTCCGGCGTCATCTGGTCGCAGATGCTACGCGGCTTCGCCGAGCACCTGGCGGCGTACAGCGACGCCCGCCCTCACGACCTGATCGCGGCCCTGGTGAACGCCTCGCGGGTGTCGTACGCCGCAGTGGGCCAGCCTGTGGAAGGCACCATGCTCACGGTCCTGCGCGAGGCCGCGGACGCTGCGCACACGGCCGCTACCTCCGGCCTGGACGACCTGGCGCTGTTCCACGCCCTGGTGGACGAGGCGTACGCGAGCGTGGGCCGCACCCCCACCCTGCTGCCGCGCCTGCGCGACGCCGGCGTGGTGGACTCCGGTGGCGCCGGCGTGGCCGTGCTGCTGGAAGGCATCGCGCTCGGCCTCGGCCGCCGCCCGTTACCGCTGCTGCCTCGCTACGCGGGGACGGAGCAGGTGCAGACGTCCGCCGTGGAGCACGAGGGTCATGGCTACTGCACGGAGTTCGTCGCCGCCATCGCACCGGGGAGCGGCGTCATCAACCGCATCGCCATGGAGCGCGAGTTGGTCGCGCTCGGCGGGGAGTCCGTGCTGGTGGTGGGCGACGACCACACGGTCCACGTCCACGTGCACCTGGAGGATCCCGGCCCGGCGATCTCGCTGGGAGCGGCGGCCGGCGCACTCCTGAGCGTGAAGGTGGAGAACATGCAGGCCCAGCACGAGGCCTGGATGGGCAGTCACGCGGACGCCCCCAGCGCCGAAGGCGCCGTGGGCGCCGAGGGAGGCGACGGCGCCCACGGCTCCGAGCACACCGGGGGCACCGCCGGCACGGCCAGCACGGCGGCGACCTCGGTCGCCCTGCCGCCCGTGGCCCTCGTGGCCGTCGCCCGCGGAGCGGGCATCGCGCGGGCGTTCCGGGACCTGGGCGCCAGCCGCATCGTGGACGCGGGGGACGGCATGAAGGCTTCCGCCGGCGAACTGCTGGAGGCGGCTCGTGCGGCCGGCGCGGGGCACGTGCTGCTGCTGCCGAACGACCGTGACGTGCTCATGGCAGCAGAGGCCGCCGCGCGCGAAGCCCCCGACTTCCTCACCGTGATCCCCACCCGCAACGCCGCTGCCGGACTGGCTGCGGCTATCTACTACCTGCCGGATGGCGACGCCGCCTCCATGGCAAACGAGATGCGAGGCGTGCTGGACGACATCCGCTGCGTGGAGGTCTCCACGGCCGTGCGAGACGCCAGCGTGGACGGCGTCCAGGTGCGCCGGGGACAGGCGATCGCCTTCCTGGACGGACGCCTCATGGCCTCGTGCCCCACCCCGGACGAGGCGCTGCTGGCCGCGCTCGCGGACGCCGTGGCGGACCACGCCGAACTCGTCACGCTCTACCTCGGCCAGGGCGTGAGCCCTCAGGACGGCGAGCAGGCGCGCACGCTGATCGAGGCGGCGCACCCATCGCTCGAGGTGGAGGTGCTGGCAGGTGGCCAGCCGCACTACCCCTACCTGGCGTCCGTGGAATAACCAGCGTGAGCGATGGCGGCGGCTGCGCGTCCACGACGGCCGCCGCCATATGTCCGGGACGTCCGAACCACTATGATGCGCCCATGACCGTACGACTCGTGACCGACTCCACCTGCGACATTCCCCGCGATGCCGTGTCCGACCTCGGCATCACGGTTGTGCCCCAGGGGTTGCTCTTTGGGGACGAGGAACTGCGCGACGGTGTGGACATCACTTCGGAGCAGTTTTTCCGGCGCCTCCAGCGCGAAGATGTGATGCCCACTACCACCCAGCCCGCGCCCGGCGTCTTCCGCGAGACCTACGAGCGCCTCGCGGCTGAGGGCGCGACGGGGATCGTCTCCTGTCACGTCTCCGGGGCGCTCAGCGGCACGCTCCAGTCCGCCCGCACCGGCGCGGAAGGCCTCGGCGTCCCCGTGGTGCACGTGGACTCCCGCACGGTCTCGCTCGGCCTGGGCGTGGGGGTCATCGAGGCGGCGAAGGCGGCGAGGGACGGCGCCACGCTGGAGCAGGTGCAGCGCGTGGCGGAGGACGTGTTCCGCCGGTCGCACATGATCTACACGCTGGAGACGCTGGAATACCTCCGCCGCGGCGGACGCATGTCCCGCGGCCAGGAGTTGTTCGGCTCGTTGCTGAAGGTGAAACCCATCCTGGCGATCCAGGACGGCGAGGTCGTCCCCGTGGGCCGCATCCGCACCAAGCAGAAGGCCATCGAGGACATCCTGGGACGGCTGGCCGAACTCCGGCCGTGGCAGTACGCCTACGTGGTCTACGGCACCACCCCGGACGAGGCGGACTACATCACCAGCCGCCTGGACGGGCTCTCCTCCGAGACGCCGATCCTGCGCGGCCTGCTCACGCCCACCATCGGCGTGCACGTGGGGCCGGGCGGCGTGGGCGTGGGCTGCGTCACCGCGCCGGATGAGCAGTCGCCGGACTTCCTGCCCGCGTAGGTAGCCTCGTGGCTCTCTTCCCCGGGTCTCCCTCGCTGCCCCCCGGTGTCCCGCGCTGTCCCGCGCTGTCCCGCGCTGTCCTCGATACGCTCGTACGAGGGCTGACCGGCGGCCGCTGACCTGAGACACTATGCACTTGAGGCTGGAAGTCTCGCCGCGTGCTCCCCGCCGCGAAGGTGCCTGTGTCTGCCGACTACCCCCTGCTGCGCGATGTCCTGACCCGCGAACTGGCGGGCGAGGGACGCGACCGGACCGTCGAAGGCGGCCTGGACGCCCTGCTGCGCACGCAGGCCCGGGGCGAACACCCCCACTCCCCGCTCCTGCGGATGGTGGCCGCCCTGCCTGCGGAGGGCTACCGATCGCTGTCCCCCGCCGATCGTGAGGTCTGGCTGCGCCGCGCGCTGGCCACCGTGCGCCGCGAACTGGCGCTGGAGGAGCACCTGGAGCCCGTACGACCGGACGCCGCCGGCGGACGTGGGCGCAGCGGTCGGGGGCCCTCTGCGCGTGCGACGAAGCCGAAGTCGCCGCCAGCCGGAGACGGACCGGCCGCGCCCGCGCGGAAGTCCCGCGCCGCCTCCCGTCCGGGCGCGGCGAAGAAGACGGCGCCCGCCTCGAAGGCTGAGTCTTCGACGTCTGGGGGCTCGAAGACTGCTGCATCCAAGACACCGGCGGCGGAGAAGAAGATCGCGCCGGGTGCGGCCGGGCTCGACCTGCCGATCGAGAAGGCGGGGACGGGCCTTCGCACGCAGGCCCTCGGAAAACTCGACCGCCTCGGGATCCGCACGGTGGGGGACGCGCTACGGCACTACCCGTTCCGCCACGTGGACTTCAGCCGCACGCTCCCGATCAACGCGCTGCGGCCCGGGCAGGAACAGACCGTGCGCGGCATTGTGGACCGGTCGGTGGTGGTGCCCATGGGCCGCGGTGGGCGCATGAAGGCCAGCGAGATCTGGATCAGCGACGGCTTCGGCCGCGTGTCCGCGGTGTTCTTCAATCAGCTCTTCCAGGTCAAGAACTTCCCCGTGGGCTCGGAAGTCGCCTTTGCCGGCAAAGTCGTGGTCGTCCGTGGCCGCACCGGCTTCACGAACCCAGAGTGGGAACGCCTCGATACCGAGGGCGGCTCCGGCGGCCGCCTCATGCCCGTCTACCACCTGACAGAGGGCGTCGCGCAGCGCACGCTGCGAGGGGCCATCGAGAAACTCCTCGGACGCTTCGTGGACCGGCTGGAGGACCCACTGCCGGAGGCCATGCGCAAGCGCCACCACCTGATGAGCCTGGTGGAGGCCACCCGGCAGGCGCACTACCCGGACAGCGAGGCCCGGCTGCGCGAGGCCCAGCGCCGCCTCGCCTTCGACGAACTCCTCGCCGTGCAGGTGCGCGTGCAGGCACGCAAGCGCGAATGGCAGGCCGAGGGCCAGGCGCCCGCCCTGACGGACCACGCCTCAGCGGACGCCTTCCTGGACACGCTCCCGTTCACCCTCACCGGCGCGCAACAGCGCGTGCTGGGCGAGGTACGCCACGACCTGTCCCGCACTGTCCCCATGTCGCGCCTCCTGGAGGGAGACGTCGGTTCAGGCAAGACCGCCGTGGCGCTGGCCGCCATGCTCTCCGCCATCTCGGAGGGCTACCAGGCGGTGCTGATGGCGCCCACGGAGGTGCTGGCGGAGCAGCACTACCGCACGGTCTGTCGCCTCCTGACGGGCGAACCTGAACCGCCCATCACCGGCCTCGTCCGCGTGCCAGATCCACGCGTGGAGGGCGGCTCGCACCTGGTGCGCGTGGTGCTGCTCACCGGCTCCACGCTGGCGAAGGAGCGGCGCGCCGCGCAGGACGCCATCCGTCACGGCGGCGCGCACCTGATCGTGGGCACCCACGCGCTCATCCAGGAGGGCGTGGATTACTACCGCCTCGGCCTGGCCGTGGTGGACGAGCAGCATCGCTTCGGCGTCATGCAGCGCGGCGACCTGCGCCGCAAGGGAGCGGAGAGCGCCGCCAGCCGAGGCGGCACGCTCACCCCGCACCTCCTCGCCATGTCCGCCACGCCCATCCCCCGCTCGCTCGCGCTCACTGTGTACGGCGACCTCGACCTGTCGGTCATCGACGAGATGCCGCCAGGCCGCACAGCGATCGAGACGAAGTACCTCACGCCCATCCAGCGTCGCGAGGCGTTCGCGCGGGTGCGGGAGGAGGTGAGCGCCGGACGGCAGGCGTTCGTGATCTGTCCGCTCGTGGAGGGCTCGGACACCGTGCAGTCGCGCGCCGCCACGGACGAGTATGAGCGTCTGCGCACAGAGGAGTACCCGGACCTGGCGGACCGCATCCTGTTGCTGCACGGCCGCATGTCCGCCCGCGAGAAGGACCGCGTGATGCGCGCCTTCGCGGATCACGAGGCGGACATCCTGGTCTCCACCGCCGTGGTGGAGGTGGGCATCGACGTCCCCAATGCCACGGCGATGATCATCGAGGGCGCTGACCGCTTCGGCCTCGCGCAGTTGCACCAGTTCCGGGGTCGCGTGGGCCGGGGCGACCAGCCCAGCGTGTGCTACCTCCTGGCCGACGACCCCACCCCCGAGGCAGAGGATCGTCTGAGCATCATGGAACGCACCCGAGACGGCTTCGAACTGGCGGAGGCGGACCTGCAGTTGCGCGGCCCCGGCGACCTCTTCGGCACCGCCCAGTCCGGCGCCCCCACCCTCCGCGTCGCCTCACTCCTTGACCCCACGCTCATCGACGCTGCCCGCCGCGAGGCGGAGACGCTGCTGGACGAGGATCCCCACCTGGCTTCCGCCGAACATCGCGCCCTCCGCTACGCCATCGCCGAACGCGCCGCCTCGGTCGTGGGGGAGATGCATTGAGGGTGGGGGTGGTGGCCTGAGCGCAAGACCGACGAAATTGCGCCTGGAGTGCAATTCTCCCGCCCCTCACGCAACCTCCCGTGACCCGGGGTCTTCGAGGGCGCCCGTGAGTGCCTCGATGAGGCGCTCGAGGCGGACGACGCCGACGTAGTCGCCGAGGTCGTCGATGCAGACGAGGGGGTCAAAGCGGCGTGTGAGGGGGCGGGTGATGGCGCGGCGGGCGGCGTCGGCGACAGGGGTGGTGCGCTTGAGGACGGTGACGGGCCGTACGGGGCCGGCGGTGGAGAGCGCGTAGATGCCGACGGGGCGACGGAATTCGTCCAGGACCGGGAGCACGGTCATCGCGGGGGTGCTGCCCTCCGCAGTCGCCGCACCCACCAGCCACGCGCCCTCCGCCTCGCGGCCGTGTTCGAGGTAAGGCCATGGCTCCACGAAGCGCGAGACGGTCAGGCGTGCTGCCGCCACGTTCTGGGCGCGCACGAGGAGTTCGCGCAACTCCACCGGCAGCGGCGTCCAGTCCGGCGCGGGGCGGCCGAGCAGGTAGCCCTGCGCGAGCGGCACACCGAGGCGTGAGAGCGCGCTGAGTTCGTCTACGGTCTCAACGCCCTCTGCCAGCAGCCACGCATCCGCGCGGCTGGCGAACTGGCCAAACATCTCCACCAGCGCCAGTTTCGCCTCGTCCTGCGCCAGGTCCGCGATCAGGGAGCGGTCCAACTTCACGAAGTCCGGGCGAAGGCGCAGGATGCTGGAGAGGCTGTCGTAACTCGCGCTCACGTCGTCCACGGCCAGGTAGGCGCCGGCCGCACGGATGCCCTCCATCGCCTCCTCGATGTCCCCGATGCCCCCGATGTCCCCGATGTCCCCGTCCGCCTCCCTTGCTGCGGCGTCCGCGAGGAGCGCTGGCTGCGCGACCTCCACGACCATGCGGTGCAGGCCGCGTGGCGAGCGCAGCACGCGACGGACGAGGTCGGACGCGAACGCCTCGGAAGAGAGGTTCACGGCCAGGAAGGTATTGGGCGGCAGCCGGTCGCGCGCGTCCAGCGCCTTCGAGAGGACGCGGGCCTCGAGTTCTGGGAGCACCCCGAGCGCGCGGGCGCGGGCGAACCACTGGGGCGGCGTGGACGGCGGCAGGCCGGCGACGCCCTCGAAGCGGCTCAACGCCTCGTAGCCCACGACGGCCGCGTGTTCGAGGTCCACGATGGGCTGGAAGGCCAGCGAGAAGCCGTCGCCGCGCACGGCGCGCTCGACCACGCCGGCCCACGGATCAGCCGTGCCCGGTGGGATGACGTCGGGTGTGGGCCCAGGCGTGGCCCCGCCCTCGGGAGCGGTCCTGGTCATGGCATGCCTCGTCTCGGTGGAGAGCCACCGATGCCGCGATCATCGGCAGCACGGGCGCCAGACTTGAGGGCTCGCGGCGGCCCTCAAGTCTGGCGCCCGTCGGGAGGCCTGGCGCGAGCCCATCGCTCCGTGGTGGGGGCCGCGATACACTGACGCCTCGCTCGCCCATCTCCGGCCCCGACTCGTGGCGCGGCGGTGCGCGAGGTGGCAGACGGACACTTCGAGGAAGGCCCGGCACTCTTGATCCGTGACGACATCATCGCGCTGGTGGAGCGCGCCCTGGGCGCGGCGCAGCAGGCGGGCGACATCCCGCAGTTCGCAGCGCCCGAGATCACGGTGGAGCACCCCGCCCGCGCCGAACACGGCGACTTCTCCGCCAACCTGCCGCTGCGCATCCAGGGCATGGCGCGCATGAAGGCCATCGAGGTGGCGGAGGCCCTCCGCGCGCACGTGCCGGAGCACGAGGCGGTGGAGCGCGTGGCTGTGGCGCCCCCCGGGTTCCTCAACTTCTACCTCTCCCCCGCCTGGGTGGCCACGCAGACCGCCGCCATCATCGAGGCGGGCGAGACGTACGCCTCGAGCACGCTGGGCGGCGGCAAGCGCGTGCAGATCGAGTACGTCAGCGCCAACCCCACCGGCCCGATCCACGTGGGCAACGGACGCGGCGCGGCCATCGGTTCCACGCTCGCCCGGGTAATGGCCGCCGCGGGGTACGAAGTGGAGCAGGAGTATTACGTCAACGACGCGGGGACGCAGGTCGCGATCTTCGGCCGCACGCTCTACGCGCGTTACCAGCAGTTGTTCGGCCGCGAGGTGCAGATCCCGGAGAACGGCTACCCCGGCGAGTACGTGGCGGACATCGCGCGCGCCGTGAAGGAGCGCTCGGGCGACCAGTTCCTGAAGGAGCCCGGCGAGGAGCCGGACCCGGATCTGGGACGCATTGGTCTGGACGTGATGATCGAGGGCATCCGCGCGGATCTGGCCGCCATGGGCGTGGAGTACGACCGCTGGTTCTCGGAACGCTCGCTGATGGAGGAGGGCGGCGCCTACGACGTGGTGATGGACCTGCTGGAGCAGCAGAACTACATCGCCCGGCGAGAGGGCGCGGTCTGGTTCACCTCCAGCGACCTGGGCGAGTCCAAGGACAACGTGCTGATCCGCTCGGACGGGCAGCCCACGTACTACGCCACGGACATTGCCTACCACTACGACAAGTTCGTCGTCCGCAAGTTCGACCGCGTGATCGACATCTGGGGCGCGGACCACCAGGGCCACGTCTCGCGCGTGAAGGCCGCCGTGGCCGCCGTGGGGGCCGACCCTGACGCGCTGGAGGTACTCCTCTACCAGTTGGTGACGCTGAAGCGAGGATCCCAGGTGGTCCCGCTCTCCAAGCGCGCGGGCGAGATCGTCACCCTGCGCGACATCGTGGACGAGGTGGGTGCGGACGCCACGCGCTTCTTCTTCCTGCTCACCGGCGCCAACCAGACCATGGACTTCGACCTGGACCTGGCGAAGAAGCAGTCGGACGAGAACCCCGTCTACTACGTCCAGTACGCCCACGCCCGCATCGCCAGCATCCTGGTGAAGGCCCAGGACGAGGGCTATTCCTCGGACGGTGGGGACACGGGCCTGCTGCTGCACGAGGCGGAGCAGGCGCTGCTGCGCCAACTGCTGCTGCTGCCGGAGGTGGTGGAGAAGACGGTGCTGGAACTGGCGGCGCACCACCTGCCGCACTACGCCCAGGACCTGGCCTCCGCCTTCCACGCGTTCTACACGCAGTGCCGCGTCATCCAGGCGGACCAGCCGGACCTGACGAAGGCCCGCCTGCTGCTCCTGCACGCCACGCAGACCGTCCTGGCCCGCACCCTGGGCCTGATGGGCATCTCCGCCCCGTCTTCGATGTAGGCCCCGCTGTAGGCGCGCCCGACGATCCGAGGGGAGCACGGAGGGCGGCCCCGGCGCATGGCCCGCATGATTGGCCGCCTGTATCATCGGCCCTCCAGCCGCAGAGACTCCTCCGCCCTGTGCTGCGAGCATGACCGTCCATGGGCCGGTGCTCGTGACGTGGTGCGGCACGCGCCGTCACGGTGCGCGCGGGGAGCGGACCGCAGGCAACCGAAAGGCCCCGCCGTGACGCCACCTCCCACGGACGCATCCAGCAGCAGCGCCCCCGCGGGCAAGGGCCCGAGCGACGAGGGCGCCGAGCGCAAGCGCATCCTCACCGGCATCCGCCCCACGGGCGCACTGCACCTGGGCCACTACGCCGGCGCGCTGGAGAACTGGATCCGCCTGCAGCAGGAGTACGAGTGCTTCTTCCTGATCGCGGACTACCAGGTCTCCGATTACGCCGATGACTTCCCTCGCGTGCGCGAGGCCATCTTCGACATCGCGCTCGACTGGCTGTCGGTAGGCCTCGATCCCGAGGGCAGCCACTACACCATCGAGAGCATGGTGCCGGAGCACGCGGAGTTGACCACGTGGCTGTCGTGGTGGGTGCCTCTGGGGATGCTGGAGCGCAACCCCACGCTGAAGGCGGAGATGAAGGACCTGGAGGCCAAGTCCTCCGTCCCCGTCGCGTTCTTCAACTACCCCATGATGCAGGTGGCCAACATCCTCATGCCGAAGGCGCACCTGGTGCCCGTGGGCGACGACCAACTCCCCCACATCGAACTCACCCGCGAGGTCGCGAGGCGCTTCAACCGCACCTTCGAGCGCGATGTCTTCCCGGAGCCGGAGGGCCTGGTCGGCCGCGTGGCGCGCCTCGTGGGAACCGATGGCAACGCGAAGATGAGCAAGTCGCGCAACAACGCGATCTTCCTCAAGGACGACGAGGACACCGTGAACCAGAAGGTGCGCGGCATGTTCACCGACCCCACGCGCCTGCGCGCCACGGACCCCGGCCACGTGGAGGGCAACCCCGTCTTCATCTACCACGACGCCTTCAACCCGGACGTGGACGAGGTCAATGACCTCAAGGAGCGTTATGTCGCCGGCAAGGTCGGCGACGTGGAGGTGAAGCAGAAACTGGCGAAGGCTCTCAACACCTTCCTGGACCCCATCCGCGAGCGCCGCGCCCACTTCGAGGCGCACCCCGAGATCGTACGGGACGCCCTCGCGCATGGCTCGGCGTACTCGCGCGAAGTTGCGCAGGCCACGATGGCAGAGGTACGTGACGCGATGGGGATTAATTACGTGGGGTAGATGTTACCGGCATCGCTTGCAGTACGCTGCTATTATCTCCGCCCAGCGCTCCAGGGAACTTGATCCGTATGCCCAGTCCATTTGTTGGAACGGCCAACGATGACCGGCTCTGCTTCGCACCGCGTTCTTCTCGTGTGTGCGTTCCTCCTCGGAGGCCTCGTGGCACTGGCCGCAGGACGACTGCTTCTCTCTGATGACGGTAGCGACAAATGGCCACTTCACACCGATGGCGGTGGTTTCGCGCTGACCGCTCGATCCGCCGAGGAGTTCGTCCGCCAATCCGACCTGATCGTCGTTGGGACATGGGAAGCGTTGGAGGGCGCGGGGGACGAACTGCCATATGACGCGGAGGAGGCACGAGCACGTTCCGGGGATCCGAACCTCGTCCTGCCCACGATCTCGGTCACCTATGTCGCGGTGCGCGTCGAACAAGTGCTCAGGAACACGACGGACGTTGATCTCCGAGAAGGCTCACTTGTCCGGCTCCGCCTCCCCTGGATCGGGCTGCCCTGGGACGAAGCAGCGGTGATCGCTACCTGATGAGCCTCTATCAGACCACTGACCAGTCAGCCTTTGGACCAGTTCGTTGCGTCGATTGCGGACGCATCAAGACCGTGAAGTAGTGGCACAGGTACGGCTCGCACCTGTGTGCTCGCACGCCAGGCACAACCAAGAACAGGGCCGCCCGAATGGGCGGCCCTGAGTCGTACCTCGAACGGTCGAGGGCTAGCGGCGGTCCATGGGGACGAAGGCGCGGTGGTCGTGGCCGGTGTAGACCTGGGCCGGGCGGAAGATGCGGTTGCCGGACTCCCACTGCTCGCGCATGTTCGCCGTCCAGCCCGCGGTGCGGGAGGCGGCGAAGATCGGCGTGAACAGGTCGATGGGGATGCCGATGGCGGCGAAGACGCAGCCGGAGAACAGATCCACGTTGGGGTAGAGGCCGCGGTGGCCCAGGCGCTCCGTGGCCACCTTCTCCACCGTGAGCGCGATCTGGTAGAGGTCGTGCTCCTTGCTGCCGGGCTTGATCACCTCGTCCGCCAGGGTCTGGATGACCTTGGAGCGCGGGTCCTTCACGTGGTACACGCGGTGGCCGAAGCCGGGGATCTTGTACTTGTCGTCCAGCAGGCGCTCGATCTTCTCTTCCGCCTTGGCGGGGTCCGCGATGTCCATGAACAGCCGCAGGGAGGCCTCGTTCGCCCCGCCGTGCGCGGGGCCGGACAGCGCGCCGATGGCGCTGGAGACCACCGCGTTGGGCTCCGCCTTGGTGGACGTCACCACGCGCGAGGTGAACGTGGACGCATTGCCGGCGGAGTGATCCGCCTGCAGGATGAGCAGCGCGTTCATCACGCGCTCGTCCAGTTCGTTCGGCTCCTTGCCGGTGATCATGCGCAGCATGGAGCGCGCCATGGACTCGCCCGAGCGGGCGCCCTCGTGCGGCCGGCCGTCAATGGCCTCCGCTATCACGCCCACCAACTGGCCGACCTTCGCGACGAGTTGCAGGCCGCGCGTCTGGACCGTGTCCACCTTGCGCTCGAAGTCGTTGTCCATGGGGCCCAGCACGGCCACGGCGGCCTGGAGGGCGAACATGGGGTGGGTCTGCTGGGCGGCGTGCCGGGCCAGTTCCACCTGCTGGTCCGTGAGCCCGCGGTACTCCTCGAACAGGCTCACCATCTCCGCCAGGCGTGCGCGGTTGGGGAGTTCGCCGTCATAGAGGAGCGCCACCACTTCCTCGAACGTCACACCCGGCTGGGTGAGTTCTTCGATGGAGTAGCCGCGATAGGTCAGCCGCCCTGCCTGGCCGTTGACGAGGGAGATCGCGGACTCCGCGATCGGTACTCCTTCAAGGCCCGGCGTGTAGTGGGGGGTGTCAGTCGTCATTGGTTGGCATCCATTCTCGCGCTCGGAGCATCCGGCACAACGGCCGCCCTCCGAGGTGTCTCTGTCAGCGACTCGGCGAGTCCGGCTGGCGACTACCGCTGCTGCGCGGAGGAGCCGGATCGGGCCGTACCAGCCGCAGCATAGCACCCTGAGCAGGCGCTACGTGAGTCCGGTGTTAACCCCATTTCACGTCTGGGACAGCGCGGAAGGGGGGCCTCAGCGGCCCGGTGCGGGGGCCGCGTGTTCACCCACGAAGGTCTTCACCAGGTCGTAGACCTCCTCCTGATGCTCCAGCAGGCCGTGGCCCGAGCCCTCCAGGATCACAAGTCGCTTGGGCTCGCGCGCACGCTCGTATACGTCCTCAGACGCTGCCATGTCCAGGATCTCGTCCCGCGAGCCGTGGATCAGCAGCAGTGGCTTGCCCAGGTCTTCCACCTCGAAGGTGCCGTAGCGCTGGGTGGACATGGAACAGACGGCGGTGGTCAGGGCCGACAATTCGCCCGCCTTCACGGCTACCGCACCGCCGAAGGAGTGCCCTACCAGCACCACCTTCTCAGCGCCCACTGCCTTCAGGAAGGAGCAGGCCGCCATCGCGTCCGCCACGCACTCCTCGAACTCGCCCGGCTCGCGGTAGCGGACGCGAACGGCGGAGAAGCCCTCGTCCATCAGGTCACGGCCCAACCGCACGAAGAGGTCGCTCGCGGGCCCGCGGTCACCGCCACCGGCCCCCGCGAGGAAGACCGCGACGCCGGTGCTGCCCTCCGTGGCAGCCATGAGCAGGGTGATGAAGCCGCGGGTGGTGTCCAGTTCCACCTCGATCCAGCCGGGCTCCTCGCTCTCCTTGCCGCGCACGCCGCGGATGGAGAGCGTCAGGTCCTCTGGTTCGGGCGTCCCGAACGGGTCTTCGTCGCCGGGGAAAGGCGGCTGGCGGCCCCCCGTCCCGCCGTCACCGCTGGCTCTGGGCAGCCCGAAACGCCCGGCCCCACTCGAGCCGTTGCCGTTTGACCGGCTGTCGTCCTGGCCGCCGTCCGGTCGGAGGTTCGTCATGGTGCGGGAGCGTAGCAGACGCCAGCCGAAAGCGAGGGTCTCTGGCTCCCGCCCGCCGGTCTCAGTTGCGCTGGCAACAGTGCTGGACTGCGGTCAGACCGCGGTTAGCCCTGGGTGCCCACGGGGGGCGGCGCCTGGCGGTTCCAGTCCGCAATGGCCTCGTATGCGTGGGCCACACCCAGCAGAGTGGCCTCCTCGAACGGGCGGCCCACCAACTGCAAGCCTACGGGCAGGCCGTCCGCGAAACCGCAGGGGATGCTCAGGCCGGGGTTCCCGGCGATGTTCACGGGGATGGTGTAGAGGTCGTTCAGGTACATGGCGTACGGATCGTCCAATTTCTCGGCAAAGCGGAAGGCCGTATTCGGGCTGGTGGGCGAGACGATCACATCGCACTGCTCCAGCGCCGCCTCGAACTCGCCGCGGATCACGGTGCGCACCTTCTGGGCCTTGAGGTAGTAGGCGTCGTAGTAGCCGGCGGAGAGGGCATAGGTGCCCAGCATCACGCGGCGCTTCACCTCCGCGCCGAAGCCCTCGCCGCGCGTGCGCGCCATCTCGTCCTCCGCGCTCAGGCCGTCCGTGACCGCGAAGCCGTACTTCACCCCGTCATACCTCGCCAGGTTCGCGGAGGCCTCGGACGGTGCGATGATGTAGTACACCGGCAGCGCCGCGCGCACCGAGGGCAGCGCGATGTCCCGCACGATGGTGGCCCCCTGCGCCTCCATGGCGTCGATGGCCGCCTCCACCGGCTGGCGCACGGCCGGGTCCAGGCCCTCGCCGAAGAACTCGGCGGGCACGCCCACGCGCAGGCCGTCCAGGCCGCGGGCGAAGCGCTCCTTGAAGTCCGGCACCGGCACTGGCGCCGTGGTGGAGTCCATCTGGTCCTGCCCGGCGATAGCCTGCAACAGGTCCGCCACGTCCTCTGCATCCCGGCCGATGGGCCCCACCTGCTCCAGTGACGAGGCGAAGGCGACCACCCCAAAGCGCGAGACGCGACCGTAGGTGGGCTTCATGCCCAGCACGCCACAGAGGGCGGCCGGCTGGCGGATGCTCCCGCCAGTGTCCGTGCCCAGTGAGAGCGGGACGCCTCGGGCGGCGACGGTGGCGGCTGAACCGCCGGAGGAGCCGCCCGGCACGCGGTCCAGGTTGCCCTGCCCATCGCGTCCCCAGGGGTTCCTGGTGGGGCCGAATGCAGAGTGCTCCGTGGACGACCCCATGGCGAATTCGTCCAGGTTCGTCTTGCCCACGGTGACCGCGCCGGCCGCGTTCAGCCGCTCCACCACGGTGCAGTCCAGCACCGGCGTGAAGTCCTCCAGCATGCGGGAGCCGGCGGTAGTCCGTACGTCCCGGGTGGAGAGCAGATCCTTCACCCCCACGGGGACGCCCGTCAACGGCCCGCCCTCGCCCACCCGCAGCCGCGCGTCCGCCTCCTGCGCCTGCCGCAGCGCCAGGTCTTCCGTCAGCGTGATGTAGGCGTTGAGGTGCTCCTGCTGCCGCAGGCGCTCCAGCGTGGCCTCCGTCAGGGCGGTGGCGGTGTAGTCACCGGCTCGCAGGGCGGCGGCGTGTTCGTGGGCGGTGCGGTCCAGGTGGGCGGGGTCGAACGCCATGGGAGGCCTCCCGGTGTGTCGGTGCTCGGTCGGTGGTGGGCGGGGTCCGTCTGCGTGCGCGCTACTCGAGGACGGCTCGCACGCGCAGGTAGCCGTCCTCCGTGCGGGGCGCGTTCCGCAGCACGTCCTCTGGGGACAACGAGGGGCGCACCTCGTCCGGGCGCTGCACGTTGGACAGCGCGAACGCCTGGGCGGTGGGTGAAACGCCCTCTGTATCGACTTCGTTCAATACCTCGAAGTGATCAAGGATGCCGGACAGTTGCTCCCGGTAGCGTTCGATCTCCTCGTCGGTGAGGGCGATACGCGCCAGTTTCGCGATGTGTCGCACCTCTTCGGTGGTCAGGGCCATGCGGACGCTCCTCACCCGCACCGTTTCGCCTCGTCCAATCAGGAGGAGGCGAGGCGGCGGGGCACCATGCAGTCGCGCCTGTTCGGCGGGATGCCAAGAATACGGGTAGCGCCCATTCTAGGAGCCCCTCCCCCCACCGGGCCAGACGACCTACAGTGGATGGCACCCACTACGCCGAAGGCTGCCCTGTCACCAGGGTCAAATCCAGCCTCGCGTTTGGCGGCGCGTAGTGCTGGCGGGGGCCGAGGAGCGCATATGACGACCCCTCCGTCCGCCCCGTCTTCCGGGCGCGATCAGCCGGATGCCGCACGACTGGGCAACCCCTCCTTTGTCTGGCGCTCCGGCCAGGAGCGACGCCTCGCCCTCATCCAGCGTTATGTCGACCTCGATGGCCGGCGGGTGCTGGACCTGGGGTGCGGGCTGGGCGAGTACGTGCGCGGCTTTGCCCGCCAGGGCGCGCGCGCGCTGGGCAGCGACATTGCCGCCGCCCGTCTGCGCGAGGCACGCCAGCGCGTGCGCGACACGCAGACCCGGGGCGTGCAGGGCTTCATGGTCGCCGCCGGGGAGGCGCTCCCCTTCCGGGACGCCTCCCTGGACGCCATCGTCCTGAACGAGGTCATTGAGCACGTCCAGGACGACCGCGCCACGCTTCGGGAGGTCGCTCGCGTGCTGGAGCCGGGGGGGCGCTGCATCCTCTACGCGCCGAACCGCCTCTATCCCTTCGAGACGCACGGCATCTACCTGCGGGGCCGCTACATCTTCGGCAATATCCCGCTGGTGAACTGGCTGCCGGGCGTCCTCCGAGATCGCCTGGTGCCGCACGCGCGTGCGTACACGCACGGTGACTGGCGGCGGTTGATCGCCGGCACGGACCTCCGCATCGTGGATCACCAGTACGTATACCCGGGTTTCGACAACATCGAGGCGCGCTCACGCATCCTTGCGAGGGTGGTCCGCCGTTTCTGTTACTGGGCTGAAGGCAACCCGCTGCGCCGCTTTGGGCTCTCCCACCTGGTTGTCCTGGAGCGCGAGCCGGTCCTTCAGCGCGATGGGAGCACGACATGAGCGCCTCGCGCCTCGCCATGATGCGCCGCCGTCGGCGCCGCACCAACGCCAGCAACGAGGGCCCCAGCGGGCGCACGCGGCTGCTGGTGGCCCTGCTGATGGTCGGCGGGTTCTTCGTGGTGGCGGGCGGACTGGTGGCGGGCGGTACCGGCCTCTACGCCATGAGCCGCTACGACGAGATCGCGGACGACGTGGTGCCGCCGGAGGAGTTGATCGCGCAGCAGTCACGAGGTGGCGCGAAGATCTTCGACCGCAACGGCGAGATCCTCTACGAGTTCGTGGACGAACTGGCGGGCCTGCGCCGGCCGATCGGGCTGGCCGCCATCTCCCAGAACGTGCTCAACGCCACCATCGCGGTGGAGGATCCCACCTTCTACGAGAACAACGGCGTGAACACGCGCGGCCTGTTCCGTGCCGGCGTGGAGAACTTCCTCCCCTTCCTGGTGGGCGACGACGAGTTCTTCGAGGGCTCGGGCGGATCCTCGATCACCCAGCAGTTGGCGAAGAATATTTACATCCCGCGCGAGGAGCGCACCCAGCGCTCCGTGGACCGGAAGATCAAGGAGACGGTGATCGCGCTGGAGTTGACCAAGAAGTACAGCAAGGACCAGATCCTGGAGTGGTACCTCAACTCCATCTCCTACGGCGGCATCTACACAGGCATCGAGGCGGCCTCCCAGGGCTACTTCGGCAAGCCGGCGTCCGAGTTGACGCTGTCGGAGGCCTCCTTGCTGGCGGGCATCCCTCAGTCGCCGGCCCTCTACGACCCGTTCAGCCCCGCGAACCGTGACAGCGACACGGGGCAGTTGCTGGAGACCAGCCTGGCCAAGCAACGTCAGGCGGAGGTCCTGGACCTGATGGTGCGCCGCTCCTACATCACGCAAGACGAGGCGGAGGCCGCGCTGGAGACCACGCTGGAACTGCGCCAGCAGCGGTACGAAATCCTGGCCCCCCACTTCGTGCTGGGGCGCATCGCGCAGGAACTAGAGGCTCGCTTCGGCCCTCGGGCGGCGTACGAGCAGGGCCTGGTGGTCCACACCACGCTGGACATGAACCTCCAGCGCATGGCCGAAGAGGTGGTGGAACGCAACATCACGGACTACGGCGAGCAGGCAAACCTGTTCAACGGCGCGTTCGTGGCCATTGACCCCCGCACCAGCGAGATCCTGACGTACGTGGGCTCGCGCGACTACTTCCGAGACGACATTGAGGGGCGCAACGACAACGCGATCGCCCTCAACTCCCCCGGATCCACGCTGAAGCCGTTCACCTTCATGGCGGCGTTCATGAACGGGTGGGGCACCGGCACGGCGATCCTGGACACGCCGCTGGAGATCGTGGACTACTCTACGGGCGGCACGTTCTCGCCTCGGGACCCCATCGGCACGCTGCTGGGGCCGATCACGGCAGCCTCCGCGCTGGGGAACTCGCTGAACATCACCGCCGTGAAGGCGATCATGTACGCCGGCGTGCCACAGACCATCCAACTCATGAACCGCATGGGCTTTACCACGTTCGACAACCCCGGTGGCTACGGCCCGGCCCTGACCACGGGCGGCGGCGAGGTCACGTTGCTGGACTCGGTCTACGCCTACGCCACCATCGCCACCAACGGCATCATGCGCGGCCAGGAGGCCATCACCACGCCTCGCCTGGACCCGGGCGAGCGCACACTGGAGCCCATCGCGATCCTTCGCGTGGAGGACTCGGAAGGCAAGGTCCTCCTGGACGTGAAGCCGGAGGAGCAGCGCGTGGTGGCGGCGGAATACCCCTACCTCGTGACCTCTGTGCTGTCGGACGGCCAGAACCACTGCATCACCTACCGCACCTGTGGCGCGCTCGCCCTGCCCAACGGCTACCCGTCGGCCGCCAAGACCGGCACCAGCGAGCCCTTCGAGGACTCCCGCCAGATCGGGGAGACCTGGACCGTGGGCTACACGCCGGAACTGGTGTCCGGCATCTGGGCGGGCAACGCGGACAACTCCCCCATCTCCGGCATCACCTCCACCTCCGTCTCGTTGCGCGGGTGGAAAGAGTTCATGGTGCAGGCGATCGAGTACCTCGAACTGCCGCCCACGCCGTTCGAGCGGCCCAGCGGGGTGGTCTCGCGCGAGGTCTGCTGGCCCTCCGGCAAACTGCCGACCGAGGCGTGCCCCAACACAAAGCGCTACAACAGCCTCTACGCTGCTGAGGCCCTCCCGGGCGAGAACCCGAGCGAGGACGAGCGCGAGCGCCTGTTCGACACGTGGTGGCAGTCCGTCCCCGTGGACACGCGCACCGGCCGCATCGCCAACGACCTCACCCCCGCGCAGTTCGTCAGCAACTCCGTGCGCCTGGTCATGCCCAAGGACGAGGTGGAGAAGTGGGGCGGCCTGCACGAGTGGGCCGCGCGCAACGGTGTGGCCGGCATGGTGGGCGGGGCTACCCCGGCAGACGCCAGCGGCGACCTGGCGGCGCGCATCGACACGCCGGCGCCCAACGCGGACCTCAGCGGCCGCGTGAACGTGCGTGGACGCGCGCTTTCGGACGACCTGGTGCGGTACCGCCTGGAGTGGGGCCGCGGCGCGAACCCCAACTCCTGGGTGCGCATCAACTCCTCCACCAGCGGCGTCCGCAACGGCCTGCTGGGCACCTGGGACACCGCCAGTCTCCCGGACGGCGCCTACTCACTCCGCGTGATCGTGGAGGATGAGAAGACCGGCACCCACCGCTACGAGATCCCCGTGCGCATAGACAACGGTGACGACTCGGAGCAGACGGACTCCTCGCCGCTGGTGGGCATCGTCACGCCCACTAACGCAGCGCTCGTGAGCGGATCGGTGAACGTCACCGGCACCGGGGCGTCCGCGAACCTGCTGCAACTGCGCCTGGAGTACGGCGTGGGCGTCTCGCCCACCTCGTGGACCACGATCCAGACGTTCTCTACGTCGCGAGTGGGCGCGGACCTGGGCACGTGGGACACCACGCAGGTGCCGGACGGCGCCTACACCCTGCGCGTGGTGGTGGTGGACGAGGTCCACGGCGACTCGTCCGCCGAACGCCTCGTCGTCGTCCGCAACGACGGCTCCGACTAACCCTCGGGCGGAGGGCTGACGTGCGCGTCCCAGGACGCGCGTCAGTCCTCCGCCCCGGGGGCGCCCCCCAACTCCACCAGCAGGTCGATCACGTCGGCGCGTGACCCAGCGCCGCGCACGGCCTCCAGGAACGCCGGGAGCGATCCGGAGCGGAGCATGATCTCGCGCAGATATTCGCCCAGCGGATCGGTGGCGTCCGGGCGGGCGGCGTAGGTGCCGTACCAGGCGAAGTAGGCCTGGTTGATGCGCCGGATGTAGACGCCCCCGTCCTCCAGCGTCTGCCGCACGTCCTCCATCAGGCGCTCCGCCGCCTCGACCTCGCCCTGCGCGAGCAGCGCGTCCACCTCCAGGCGCAGGTCGCGGAGCACCGTCACGCGGTCCACCGGTGGCTCCGGGGCCGGGGCGGGCGGCGGCGGCGCCTCGCCCTCCCGGTCCTCGCCCGGCCGCGTCGGGTCGCCCCACCGTTCGAGGGCCACCTGCGCCACCTCCCGCCCCACGAGGTCGGCGACGGTCTCGTTGATGGTGCGCAGGTCCGGGGAGGCGGCGTAGCGAAAGCCCAGCGGGTAGAACGCCAGGTAGTGGTGCACCCACTCGTGCGCCGCGGTGGCCAGCACCCCCGCATACGAGGAGCGGTCGGAGACGATCGCCGGGTACGTGGCGACGCCTCCCGAGCCCACGACCAGCGCGGAGAAGACGGGCGCCGCCGCCTCCACGGTGTGCTCGATGCGGATCGCGTCCGGCAGGGTCAGGTCCGCCTTCAGCAGTTCCGTCCGCTCCCGCACGATCTCGTGCCGTGGCGAGATCACGAGCACCCGCGGCGAGATCGCCAGTTCAATGGCCACCGGGGGGAAGACGCTGAACGGCAGCGGGATGCGCGCGTTCAGGCCCAGATCCCGCAGCACCGCATCGATGCGCCCCTCGATCACGCGCTCCACGTGGTTCTCCAGCGCCGACCGGCGCGGGTCATCCGGCGAGAGGCTGAAGTATTCCGCCAGCACCTCGTCGTCCGGGGGCGCCTCGCGGAAGGGGGCGCCCACCACGCCGAGCCAGCGGTTGGGGACCGTGTCGATCTCCCAGCGCAGCAAGTCGAAGCGGCTGTCCGCCTGTTCCTCCCGCACCGCGAGCGCCCCCAGCACCAGCGCCATGGCGGCCAGCGCCCCCACGAGCGTCACGGCCGCCAGCGCCCCTGCGCTCAGCGAAGAGGGGAGGCGCGGACGCCAGCGCGCAAGGGGTGCCGGCATGCCGTCTCCTGAGGTCAAACCGCGGCTCGCGTCCGAGCGTAGGGGCAGGGTCTGTCCAGTGTGCGCGATATGATGCCGGGGATGCTAGCGACCGCCCTGCGGACCCCCTTCGCCCCCGGCGTGCCGCCGTCCAGGCGTGCCCGCTGGGGCGCGGTCGCCATCGACATCCTGGTGGGGGCGGGCCTGGCGGCGGGCGCGCTCGCGGGCGGCACGGCGTGGCTGCTCGTGCGCACGGAGGCGGGCACGCGCGACGTGCCCTCCGGTGACGCCGCCTTCGCGTTCGCGCTGCTGCTCTCCGCCGTCCCCGCGTGGCTGACCCTGCTGGCGTTCAGCCTCGCCACCCGCGGGGCCACGCCCGGCCAGCGCTCACGCCACCTGGAGGTCCAGGGCGCACCGTGGCGTCGAGTGGTGCGCCTTGCGGTGCACCCGCTGGGGGCAGCCGGCTGGCTGTGGCTGGCGGTGGTCGCGATGATCGCGATCCTCCCTACCCTCGCCCTGCTGTTTGCCTCCCTCGGGGTGACCGTGCTCGCCGGCGGCGTGCTCTCCTCGCTGCTGGCGCTGCGACGAGGTGAACCAGGGGTGCATGACCGTGTAGCCTCCACGCGCCTGATCCGAGCCCACCCCCGCGAGGCCCCATGACGCACGACCAGGACCGCAACGAGCCAGCCTCGGAGGATGAAGCACGGGAGCCGGAACAGGCCCCCCTCCCTCTGGACGCCCCGGAGGCCCCAGAGGCCCCGGGACCATCGCCGCACATCGAGGCGGACGGGGGCACAGAGGCGCCAGAGCCCGCCGAGTCCGACCGACTGTCCGGGGACGACGCCGCCCGTCCACCTCGACGCCTCCGGCCGCAACGGCGCACGGTGGAGCCAGAGCCGGAGTATCCGTACGAGAGCAACCCTGCTCCGGTGGTCACGGAGCAGGGCGTCTACGGCACCCTGCCCGCTCCCGGCATGACGCTGGGCCATCTGCGCGACTACGACCGCGGGGACCGCCCCGCGCGGGACCAGTGGGCGCGCGTGGCGGCCATGGTGCTGGCGCTCGTGGCCGGCCTCTGGCTCGTGCTCTACTCGGCAGCACAGGCCACCAGCGAGTCCGTGGCTGTGCCGGCGATCGAGCGCACCGTGGAGTCCATGACGGGCCTGGGCGCGCTGCTCAGGCTGCACGAAGGGGAGATCCGAGCCGGCACGGACGACCCCGTCACCGTCCCCGGCTTCGCGGCGGAGGGCGTCTCGCTGACCCGCCAGGAGGTGCGCGATGGCGCGCCCGGCGACTGGCACGTGACGCTCACGGAGCGCACCGCGACCGCCATCTACCACCAGGGGCCGGGCATCCTCTCCAACGGCCCGGACCAGACGGGCGCCAGCACGTTCTCCACCACCGGCGGGGCGCGCCTCCTGATGGACACCCTGTCCGAGGCGAACCACGGGCGTGTCTCCTTCCTGGTGTGGCCTCTCGGCCTCGTGGCGCTCGCCTCGCTGGGGGCGGTGCTGGTGCTGGGCCGGGCGTTCACGCGCTTCTCCGCGGTGGGCTTCGCGCTGCTGGCGGCGGCGGCGCCGGCGGTGGTGGTCTCCGTGCTTGCGATCGGCCTCGTGGCGTTCATCGGCTCGGACGGATCGGACCTGGCGCAGGAGACGAACGGTCTGGCGGCGGACCTGGTGCGGACGCCCATGCGCAACGGCCTGACGCTGGCCCTGATGGGCATCGCCATCGTGATCCCGGCGCGCATCGCCGGCGCCATCTTCGCGCGTTCCCAGCCCCTGACCGCGCCGGGCGAGACGACCTACGACCCCGCGTACGATTGAGGGCTCCCGGCGGCGCGGCAAGCCGGGCGCTGCTCGATACGGGCGGCGTTGACCCCTATCATCGTGCCGGATAGCGTCCGGAGCGCGCCTGAGCGGCACCTCGTGGGGCCGTATCCGAGGCGGACGAGAGGGACAGCCTGATGCTCCGCAGCCCCAAGGACTTCTTTCAGCCGCTGGCGATCGGCGCCCCCGAGCCGCCGCGCGAGATCCCCGCGAAGCCCTCGCGGATGCTGCATTTCCTGCCCGTGGTCACGCCGAAACTGGCGGCCAAGATCCCGGACATGCTGAAGCAGGTGGACGTCCTGGTCGGCAACTTCGAGGACGCCATCCCTGTGGACCGCAAGGAGGAGGCCCGCGAGGGCTTCATCCAGGCCGTCAAGGACAACGACTTCGGCGACGTGGGCTGCTGGGTGCGTGTGAACGCGCTGGACAGCCCCTGGTTCCTGGACGACCTCTTCCGCCTGGTGGAAGAGGTGGGCGACCGGCTGGACGTGGTCATGGTCCCGAAGGTGCTGGGGCCGCAGGACATTATGTTTGTAGACCGCCTGCTGGCGCAGTTGGAGGCCCGCTTCAAGGTTCCCAGGCCCATCCTGGTGCACGCGGTGCTGGAGACCGGCGGCGGTGTGGCGCAGGTGGACGAGATCGCGCTCGCCAGCCCCCGCATGCAGGGCATGTCCTTTGGCCCCGCAGACCTGGCCGCGTCGCGGCGCATGAAGACCACGCGCGTGGGCGGCGGGCACCCGTCCTACCTCGTGCGGAACGACCCCGACCCGGACAATCCGGAGGCGCCTCGGGCCACGGCGCAGCAGGACCCATGGCACTACTCGATCGCCCGCATGGTGGACGCCTGCGTGAACGCGGGGATCTACCCGTACTATGGCCCCTTCGGCGATATCTCGGACACGTTGGGGTGCGAGGATCAGTTCCGCGCCACCTTCCTGCTGGGCTGCGTGGGCGCGTGGTCGCTCCACCCGGTGCAGATCGAGATCGCCCGCCGCGTCTTCTCGCCCGACCCGGACGAGGTGATCATGGCTCGACGCATCCTGGACGCCATGCCGGACGGTAGCGGCGTGGTGATGCTGGACGGCAAGATGCAGGACGACGCAACGTGGAAGCAGGCCAAGGTCATGTGGGACCTGGCCGTGCTCATCGCGAAGCGCGACCCAGAGATGGCTGAGCAATACGGCATCGACCCGGCCACGGTCTGACCACCGTCCGAGGCTCGACCACCCGCCCGAACAAGCGCGGCAGACGGGAGACGCCGGTGCGTTTCTATGAGTACGAGTCGAAGCAGATCCTCCGCGACGCGGGGATGCCGCTTCCCAAGAGCCACTTCTGCACCACGGACGCGGAGGCCGAACAGGCCGCTGCGGACATCCGCGGGCCGGTGGTGATCAAGTCCCAGGTGCTCTCCGGCGGCCGCATGAAGGCCGGCGGCGTGAAGTTCGCGGACACCCCCCAGGAAGCCCGAGGGCTGGCCGAGGAGATCCTGCGCCTGCGCATCAACGACCTGCTCCCCGTGGGCGTGCTGGTGGAGGAGAAGCAGGACATCGCGCAGGAGTACTACGCCGCGGTGACCTGGGACGGCCGCGCCAAGAAGCCGGTCATCATCTTCAGCGACATGGGCGGCATCGACATCGAGGAAGTGGCGGAGTCACACCCGGAGCACCTCTCCCGCACGCACTTCTCCGCGCTGCGCCCGTTCTCGGACTACATCGCCAAGCAGGCGGTGGCGGACGTGGGGGTGACGGGGAACGACCTCAACGCCCTCACGCGGATCGTGGCCGGCCTGGCGCGCATCTTCATCGAACGTGACATGACGCTGGCGGAGATCAACCCGATCGGGAAACTGGCGGACGGCCGCATCATTGCGCTGGACTGCCACATGGACATGGAGCAGGAGGCCCAGCGCGCCCACGCAGACCTCCTGAACGCGCTGGGCCTGAGCGCGGACGACAAGCGCCAGGCCCGCCCCCCCACCCAGTTCGAATTGGACGCCGAGCACCTGGACGGCTCCGACCCTCGAGGCGTGGCGGGCAACCTCACGGAGTTCGACGGCGACCTGGGCCTCATCATCGGCGCTGGCGGCGGCTCCCTGACGCTGTTCGACGCGGTACGGGCGGCCGGAGGACGGCCGGCGAACTACTGCGAGATCGGCGGTAACCCGTCCGTCAACAAGACGCGCAACCTCACCAAGTTGATCCTCTCGCGGCCGAACGTGAAGAAGATCGCGGTGATGATGAACGTGGTCTCCAACACCCGCGTGGACATTGTGGCGCGAGGCGTGGTGAAGGGCTGCATCGAGGCGGGGTTCGACCCGGCCGAGAAGATCACGATCTTCCGCATCCCCGGTTCGTGGGAGGAGGAGGGCTTTGCCATCCTCGAGAAGTACGGGATCCCGTACGTGGACCGCAGCGTCTCCATGGACGAGGCCGCACGGCTGGCCGTCCAGAACATGGACAAGTAGAGGCCGGGAGGAACATACATGAGCATCCTGGTCAACGCTGACACGACCTTCATCATCCAGGGCATCACGGGCCGCGAGGCGGTGACCATGGCCCGCGAATGCCTGGACTACGGCGCCCGCCTGCTGGGCGGCGTCACCCCCGGCCGCAAGGGCCGCGAGGTGCACGGCCTGCCCGTCATGGACACCGTGCGCCAGTTCACGGACACCCAGCGCGTGGACGCCTCCGTGGTCTCCGTCCCGCCCGCCTTCGCCGCGGACGCGGTCTTCGAGGCCATCGACGCGGGGATCCCCCTCATCGTGGTGGTCACGGAGCGCATCCCGCGCAAGCAGGTGGCGCAGTTCGTGGAGTACGCACAGCAGCAGGGGACGCGCATCATTGGCCCCAACTGCCTGGGCATCATCTCGCCTGGCAAGACCCGCGTGGGCGGGGTGGGCGGCGCCGCCAACTCCACGGAGCGCGCCTTCAAGCCCGGACGCATCGGCGTCATGTCTCGCTCCGGCGGCATGACCGTGGAGATCGCCAACTCCCTGTCCGAGGCGGGCCTGGGCGTGTCCACGGCCGTGAGCATCGGCGGGGACGCGGTCATCGGCTCCACCTACGCAGAACTGATGCCGCTCTTCGACGCGGACCCGGACACGGACGCCATCGCCATCTACTCCGAGCCCGGCGGCCGCGCCGAGTACGAACTGGCGGAGTACATGCAGCGTTCCGGCTCCACCAAGCCCATCGTGGCGTTCATGGCCGGCAAGTTCATGGACGAGATGCCCGGCATGCGCTTCGGTCACGCCGGCACCATCGTGGAGGGCAAGGCGGACACGGCGACCGAGAAGATCGCCAACCTGGCCGCCGCCGGCATCACCGTGGCCGACAAGGTCGGCGACATCCCGAGCCTCATCAAGCAGCGGTTGGGAGCCTGACCATGGCCATGTTCATCCGCGTCGACATTGACCCCTCCGTGCAGGAGGACATGCAGTTGTGCCAGCGACTGGTGGAGGTCTGCCCGGTCGACATCTTCGAGACCGTCGGCGAGAGCAACGTGGCCACGGTGGAGGAGAACCTGGACGAATGCACGCTGTGCGACCTCTGCGTGAACGAGGCCCCCGGCCGCGTCCACGTGGTGAAGTTGTACCGCGAAGGCTGAGGCCTCCCCCTCCTCCGAGTGCTGAAACGGCGCACGCTGTCTCAGCACTCGGACGTGCCCAGGCGCACGGGCGCCCTCAGTCCGCCGGCGGTGAGGTCTCCTCGTAGCCCAGCGAGCGGTAGAGGGCGTCGATGAGCGCGATGTTGCGCGGGTCTCGCCAGGAGCGGCCGGCCTGGTTGCAGACGTAGGCGAAGCCCAGGCGGTGCTCGGGGTCGCAGGTGCCCATCACGGCGCCGTTGCCGTAGTGGCCGAAGGCGCGCGGGTTGGGGCCCAGCGGGCGAATGCCCGGCATGGCTATCTGGAAGCCGAGGCCGAAGCGGGTGGGACGCTTCAGCACCAGGTCCTCGCCGTCCGACTCGACCTGGCGGGCGCGGTCACGCAGGGCGGGCGAGATGATCTCCCCCACCGCCAGCGCGCCGAAGATACGGGCGACCGCGCGCGCGTTGCTATGCGGGTTGGTCGAGGGGAACTCGGCGGCCCTCCACGCCCGGGAGGTGACGCCGCCCGGCGCGGCGGCGGGGTTGCGGGAGACGTTGAGGCGCATCAGATCCAGGCCCGTCGCCGTCGCCGGGTCGAGGGCGGCGGCGGGGTTCCGAGGCGGGACCACCTCGCCCGGGGCGGGCCGGTAGTTCACCCACTCCGCCGTGCGAGCGTCGTCCTCTGGCTTCGTGCCCACAAGGAACTCCACGCCCAGCGGAGTGGCGATGTCCTCCGTGATCACGTCGCGGATGCGGCGGCCGGAGACACGACGCACCACCTCGCCCAGCAGGAAACCGATGGTGTTGGTGTGGTAGCCGTGGTTGGAGCCGGGCTCCCACCACGGCTCCTGCTCCGCCAGCGCCTCCACCATCGTGTCCCAGGAGGTGAGGTGGATGCCCGGCTCCAGCAACTTCTCCACGGCCGGCAGCCCGGCGCGATGCGCCATCAGCACCTTGACCGGGACGTTCTGCTTGCCTGCCTGCGCGAACTCCGGCCAGTAGCGCGCCACGGGGGCCTCGATATCCACAAGGCCGGCGTCCACCTGCCGCAGGGTGGCCAACGCGCTCAGCGCCTTGCCCACGGACCAGACCGGGGAGATCGTGTCGCGCTGCCAGAGCACTGTCCGTGCTGCGTCCTGGTGGCCGGCCCACAGGTCCACCACCATCTCCCCCTCCACGCAGAGGGCCACCGCCGCGCCGAGGTCGCCGCGCTCCGTGAAGTTCTGGAGGAACGCCTGGCGGACGCCCTCGAAGCGCGGGTCGCAGTGGCCCTCGACTCTGACGGGGACTTCGGCGGGTTCGGGTTCGGTCATGATGCGCGGGATTGTACGCCCGTGCCGCGCGACCAGGAGGACAAGCGCCCGGCAGTGCTACCGTCGGCTGCGGACACCAGGGGAGGCGGGCGATGGCCATCGACGCGCACAAGTTGGAGAAGGAAGAACGCGAGCACGCGCTGGCGCGGCTGGGCGCCTACGTGCGCGCCGAGCGTGACGAGGAGTGGGGCGACCTCGCGGTGATGTTGCTGCTCGATGCGTTCGAGGAGCAGATTGCGCCGCTGTACTACAACCGCGGCATCACGAGCGCACAGAAGGCGATGCGTGACCTGGCGGACAGCGTGGAGGAGAACCTGGAGGTCCTGAAGCGCATCCCGCCGGCCCCCAGCGGCCGGTAGCCCGCAGGCGCCCGGACGCGCGAAGAAGGGGCGCCTCCGGGGGCGCCCCTTCGTGTTGCTCGCTACTGCGAGGACTCCCGGGGGGTCAGTGGGCCACGTCACCGACCTCCACGTCGCCGGCCTGGAAGATGCCCATGGCGCCCTTGCCCACGTTCGAGAACTTGTGCGTGACCATCAGGTAGAGGCCCTCCGCGTCCATCTCGAACTCCACGAAGCCTCCCTGTGCGGGCTGCAGGTCCAGCGCCTGCGAACCGCCGCGCATCTCGTCCGGCCTGAGCAGGTACGCGCCCTCCTTGTAGACCGTGTCGAAGATCGTCCCCACGATGTGGAACGACGAGTTCTCGCTGGGCCCTACGTTGAGGACGTGGGCACGGATGCGCTCGTGCGCCTCAATGCGGATGGGGGCGTGGGCGTACTGGTTGTGGTAGGCGTTGAAGACCACGATGTCCCACTCGTCACGCTGCATCTTGCCCAGGTCGCCAGGCTCGCCCTCCGGCCCCAGGTAGAACTCCGACTGGATGAAGATGAACTCGCGGTCCACCTCGGCCAGCACGGGCGGGTCAATGATGATCGCGCCCCACATGCCGTTGCCGATGTGGTGGAGCGCCGGGGCGGTGCCGCAGTGGTACATGTAGACGCCGGCGTGCTTCGCCTCAAAGCGGTAGACCAGGCTCTCGCCGGGGGCGAGCGTCCGCATCTCCTGGTCCCAGGCCACCTTGCTGGCGTGGAAGTCAATGGAGTGGCCCAGGCGGCCGCGGTTGGTCAGCGTGATCTCGAAGACATCGCCCACCTTGCCGCGCAGGACGGGGCCGGGGACCTGGTCGTTGAAGGTCCACATCTCCTGGGTGACCCCGGGGGCCACCTCCAGCACCACCTCCGTGGCGTCCAACTGGATCTGGTGGAGCGTGCCGCCCGTGCCCACCGCGGGAGGCAGCACCGGGTCGAACGGCTCCCACTCCGGGCCGGGGGTGGCGTTGGGCCTCACCTGTGCGAACGGTTCGCCGGAGGCGCCGCCGTGGTGGCCGTCGCCGTTGGCGGCGACCGGTGCGCCCACGACCTCCACGTTCATGATCATGCCGGCGGCCGCGTGGCCGGGCACGGTGCAGATGATCTGGACGCTCTGCTCGAACGGGCCGAACTCCACGGTCTCCGACTCGCCACCGTTCAGCATGCGCGTGCCGGCTTCGTCCAGGCGGAAGTCGTGCGGCAGGACGCCCACGTTGCTGACGTTGGCCAGCAGGCTCTGTCCGGCCTCCAACTGGATGGTGGCGGGCTCGATGTAGAGGTCGCCCAGTTCCACGTCGATCTCGAGCGTCTCGGTGACGCGCGGGGCGCCGTCCAGGTCCTGACCGCTGATCGAGGAGGTGCTGGGCGTCCGTCCCGGATCGTCGTTGCAGGCCACGAGGGCGAGCGTCGCCAGCACGAGCCCGAGCGCCACGGTGGCACGTGACCACTTGCGGGTCACGTCCGTGGTGAAAGCGTACATCCGAAACTCCTCATCCTCGTCCCCACCGGGACGGGGCGTCAGCGGGATGCGGTTGAGCCCGCTGGTGTGTCACCTACAGGAGAGCATGCCCCCGGGACCACTGGGAGCGGCCAGCGTAGCACGGCGAGTGGGACTAACGTCCCACTCGCGACCGCGCGCGCAGCCGGGGACGTCCGTCGCCTATCGCGCGGCAGCGAAGAGCGAACGCCCGATGACCTTCAACTCCAGGGTGGCCTTCACGCCCTCGAAGATGGGGAGCACCAGGGCGTCCACGACGTAGCGGGAGATCGCGTCTTCCTCGGAATAGCCCCAGCCGCCGTGCAGCAACTGGGCCTCGCGGGAGACCTCGCCGGCCACGTCGCAGGCCAGGAGTTTCGCCATGGACGGCTCCGGCGCGCGCGTGTCGAAGGAGCGGGCGGCGGCGTAGGTGACCTGCCGCGCGGCCGCCACGAGGACGGCCATGCGGCCGATCTTGTACTGCGTCAGTTGGTAATCGGCCAGCGGCAGGCCGAACTGCTTTCGCTGCACCACGTACTGGCACGCCTTCTCCAGCGACGCCTGCGCCACGCCCGAGGCGCGCCCGCCCGTCTGCAGGCGCCCGGCGGCAAAGCCGGACATCTGGAGGTAGAAGCCCTTGCCCACGCCCTGTTCACCGCCCACCAGGTTCTCCATGGGCACCCAGACGTCGTCCAGGGCAATGGTGAAGGAGTGCATGCCGCGGTAGCCCGGCGTGGGGTTGGCGGTGCCCTCCATGACGCCGCCCTCCGGCTGCTCGTAACGCCAGTGATGGCCCTGGAACGGCGGCTTGGGGATCATGAAGAGCGAGAGGCCGCGGTTGCCGCTGGCAGGGTTCGGGTCCGTGCGCGCGAGGAGCGCGATCACGGTGGCGCGGCCGGAGAACGTGCTCCACGCCTTGGCGCCGTTGATACGCCAGCCGGCGCGGCCCTCGTACTCCGCCGGCTCCGCCTTCGTCTGGAGCGAGGCGACGTCCGAACCGATGTCCGGCTCCGTCACCGCCACGGCCACCAGTTCCTCACCCGCGGCGATGCGAGGCAGCCACTCCGACTTCTGCGCGTCCGTACCCCCCGCCAGCAGCGCCTTGGACAGGATCTCCGGACGCGTGGCCAGGGAGCCCGCCGCAGCCAGGGAGGCGGCGGAGAGTTCCTCCGTGATGATGATCATCGGCAGGTCGCCCATGCCGGTGCCGCCGTACTCCTCCGGGATGGAGGATCCGAAGAAGCCCTGGGCGGAGAACGCCTCCAGCAGGGCGTCGGGCACCAGCAGGTCCTGGCGGTGGATGTCCTGCGCGATGGGCGTCACCTCCGCCTTCGCGAAGTCGCGCGCCATGTCGCGCGTGAGGGCCGCCACCTCGTCCTCGAGTTCCACGTTGTTCACGCCGCCAGAGTCGATCACCTCACGGCCGATGGCGCGCAGGCCCGCCTCGTCCATGCCCTGGCGCACCAGGTCACGGATGCTCGCTTCGTAGAGGGGGGCGAGGGCGGCCTCGGTCATGCCGAAGTCGTCCCAGGCCACCTCCGCCTGCGAGCGCAGCGCCTGCACGACCTCCGCGGCGTAGGCGTGGGCCATGCGCTCTTGCAGGGCGTCCGGCTTGCCGGCCGCGCGGATGCGCTCCACGAACTCCACCAGGTCCTGCGCGGCGCGTGCCTGCGTGGCGAGGTAGGCCACGCGCTCCGTGAGCACCTGGTGCTCGTCGATCAGCGCGCCGCCCTCCGTCACTGCGGCGGCGTGCCTGACCACGGCGTCCACCACGCCCTGCGCCACGTCCACCAGCGTGCGCGCGGCGACGCCCGGATTGCTCTCTGTGGTGGTCATGGCGGGTTCCCTTCGAGGTGGTCGTGCGCGGTCAGGAGGCCGCCCCCTACGGGCGGCGCGGGATGAGGACGGTGTAGTCCAGGTCCAGGACGACGTTCGGGTGGTAGCGCTCGCGGCCGCCCTCGTCGGTGACCTTGAACGGCTGCTCCTCCGTGTGGGGGTCGCTGTTCTTCACGCCCACCAGGCGCAGACGCAGCGCACCCGCATCCGACCGGCCGAGGTCAACGACCTCCAGCACGTCAGTCCAGGCGAAGAGCGTGTCCCCGGCGAAGGTGGGGTTGCTGTGCGTCCCGGCATTGAAGGCCAGGACGCGCACCACGTTCTCGAGGCCGTTGAAGGCCAGCGCGTGGCAGATCGAGATCACGTGGCCGCCGTAGATCACGCGCCGCCCGAAGCGCGAGTCCTTCAGCGCGTGCGCGTTGAAGTGCGCCCGGGCGATGTTCTGGTAGAGGCGCGCCGCCATCTGGTGCTCCGCCTCCTCCACCGCGACGCCCTCGATGTGGTGGATGCGCTCGCCGGCCTGGTAGTCCTCCCAGAACCAGCGCCCGCCGGTGACCGTGGTGTTCCAGCGGCCCAGGTCCATCTCCTGCGGGAGGGCGAAGTCCGCGGGAGCCACGGACTCGGGCGTCGGCGGCACCTCGTCCACCCCGGTGTTGGTGGACTTGTCGCGCTTGTCCATCAGCACCCAGCGGATGAACGTCAGCACTTCCTCGCTGCGCTGGTTGCGGCCCACCGTGTGCACCCATGTGATCCCCGTGTCCCCGCCCGAGGACTCCCGACGCCCGAGCACGTTGGTCACAGCGGTGATGGTGTCCCCGGGGTAGACGGGTACGCCAAACCGCACGTCTGCATAGCCCAGATTCGCAATGGCGTTCAGGGAGATGTCCGGGACGGACTTGCCGAAGACAGTGTGGAAGACCAGCAGGTCGTGGGCCAGTTCGCGCTTGAAGCCCACCGACCGGGCGAACTCCGCATCACAGAAGAGCGGGTAGCGGCTGGCCGTCAGCGCCAGGTACATCGCCGCGTCGCCCTCGGTGATGGTGCGCGGCACCGCATGGACGATCTCGAGGCCGGTGGTGAGGTCCTCGAAGTAGTTGCCGGTGCTGGCCTTGTTACCGGTGGAAGCAGCCACCACGCCTCCTCACATGCCGCCGAGTGTCCAGGGCGGAGGCCATTGTACGAGGCGCCCCGGCTAGCGGCCCCCCGCCCCGCCTGCGGTGAGCGACCTCGAGATACCCGGTGGGGGTACACTGGCGGGAAGCGAACGCTGGAAGGGTGCATGCATGGGTCTCAAGGAACTCGAAGCGCTGGTGGCCGTCCTGCAGGCCGAGATCGACAAGGGCCGCGAGGACAACCACGTCATTGGCACGTGGCACATCCACTTCGAGAAGCGCGATGAGACGCCCGTCTTCTCCTTCAACAAATGCGAGTCCGAGGTCTACTGCGAGGAACGCCCCACGGTGTTCGCGGTGGATGGCTCGCTCGTGGACGCCGGTGGGCCTCTGTTCTAGTCGCTTGTTCTGGGCGCTCTGCCACGCCGTCACTGCCACTCTGCTAGTCTCCGCGCGCTGACCCTGGACTTTGCGCTGACGGGAGACCTCATGCTGACGCTGAAGCACTACACGGTGGCGGTGCACGACCTGGACGAATCCGTCGCCAACTACGAGGCGCGTTTCGGCATGCAACGCGTCGGCGAGCAGGCCTTCAACCGCATCGGCAACTTCAACTTCCAGCCCATGGGCTATGACGGCAAGGTGATGCTCCACCTGATCTGCCCCGTCTCGGACGACAGCCCGATCTCGAAGTTGATGAAGGAGCGCGTGAACGCGTTCAACCCGCACGGCGAGGGCATGTACCTGATCGCGTACGAGACGGAGGACGTGGACGCTTTCTGCGCCCAGGTGGAGTCCGGTGGCGGCAAGGTCAACCGCGCTCCCGTCTCCGGCAATGCCTGGGTCCACCCCACCGCCTCGAACTTCGTGCTGATGGAGATCTTCCCGAAGGTGAGACAGGCCTGACGCAGGGCTTCCTTCCTCGGTCTGAACTTCGTCTGGTACGCGCACGGATCACGCACAATTCCCGCGCCGGATAACGGAGATCCCCGAAGAACCGATAGGCCGAGGTCCTACGCCCGCTATTCGGATGCTGTGGCACGCTCTGCGGCCGCCTCGGCGCAGTCTGCGTCGCCCGTGGCGCGCTCCGCAGTGGCCTCGGCGCGGGCGGCCTCGATGAGGGCGTCCGGGGGGCGCGCGAGCAGGAAGAGCGGGATGGCCAGGGCCGTGACGCCGGTGGCCAGGAGCCAGCCTCCGTCGTAGGAGCCGGTGCGGTCCACCATGAAGCCCACCACCCACGGCCCGATCGCCCCGCCGGTGGTCATCACGAGCGCGCCGATGCCGTTCATGGTCCCGAAGTAGCGGGTGCCGAAGTAGTCCGCGAGCAGTGCGGGCCGGACCGGGATCGACCCGCCGAAGCCGGGCGCCAGGAGCACGATCCCCAGCATCGCCATCGCGAATGAGTCTGCGAAGGTGAGGATGGGCAGGCCCAGCACCACGAGGCCGGTCGCGACCGCCATCATGCGCCGCTTCTCGTACCGGTCCGCCAGGAAGCCAAACCCGAGGCGCCCGACGATCGAGGTGAGGGTAAACACCGCCACGCTGGAACCGGCCAGGGCCTTGGACGCGCCGATCTCACGCTCCAGGTAAGGGATCTGGTGTACCACCACGGCGGTGGTGCCGAACGAGAGCGCGACCATGCCCAGGGCCATCAGGACGAAGGCACGCGTGCGCAGCGCCCGCCGCCACTGGATGCCCCAGCGCACGGCGGTGGGCATCTCCGCCCCCAGCGCGTCCAGGTATCGGCGGCCGTCCATCGGCTGCGGGTGGTCCAGCGGGCGCGACCGCACGTTCACCGCAACCAGCGTGCCGAAGGTGGCCATGAACAGCGCGAGGATACGCAGCGCGTCCCGCCAGCCCACCTGCTCCACGAGCCACGCGATCACGACGACGAGCAGCCCGCCGAGGCCAGCGCCGACGGTCATCAGCGACATGGCGCGCGCCCGGCGCTCCTCGAACCACGTGGCGATGGCGGCCAGGCCCACCTGCCCGCCCGCGGAGGAGGAGCCGAAGGCGATAATGACCATGGCGGCGTAGAAGTGCCAGATCTCCTGGATATAGGACATAGCCAGCACGCCCAGCGTGGACACCACGATGCCGGCCAGGATCACCCGCTGCGCGCCCATGCGGTCAACCATGCCGCCCACCACCGGCGCCGCGAGCCCCCCGACTTCCGAGCGCAACGAGAACGCGAGCGAGGTGGCCGCAACACTCCACCCGAACTCGTCAATGACCTCGTTGAAGATGGTGCCGAAGCCGTAGAAGAACGTCGCGGCGAAGATGAGCACCATGACCGCGGCGGATCCAACGACGATCCAACCCTCGTACACATTCGGAGCCAGGCGACGGAGCATGACAGCCATCCTACGCAGACCGCTGCTACGCGCAGGTGGACGCTCGAACGGCACTCCCCGGGCCACGGTCAACACACGCACAGGTGGCCGGGCTATCTTCAACACGTGATGGCGGATTTTATGGCTCAGAAACCGGCGCTTCTGCAGCCGCTGTTGGACACGATGACGGCCCCCCTGGTGGCATGGGGCGCGGACGGCTCGCTACTGGCGTGCAGCGCCGAGTTCGCGCGACTGCTGGACCTGGAGGCGGCGGACATCGCGCAACGCGGGCGCCTCGGGATCGTGCACCCTGACGACCGGCCCTCGGAGCAAGCGCGTGTCGAGGCCCGGCGAGGTGGCGACGCGGCCGCATGGACGCACTCGGCGCGCTTCATGACGCGGGCCGGCCGCGTGGTGCGGGCCTCCGTGCGCACCTCCCCGCTGCGCCTAGACGCCACCGCCGACGGCGAGGCGGGCGACCTGGTGGAGTGCATCGCCGTCGGCGGCGCGCTGGACATGCGCGAGGCGCTGGACGAGCAGGCTCGGCAGTACGCCACGCTCTTCAACCACATCGCGGAGGCGGTCTACTCCCTGGACAGCCGCGGCACCGTGGTGACTGCCAACCCGGCGGCGGAGCGTCTCTTCGGCCGCACGCTGGCGGAGATGCAAGTCACGCACGAGCGCGAGGTCCTCAGTCGCGAGGTGAGCCGGCAGGCCGGGACGCTGCGCGACCTCTTCGTGACGGGCGGGCGCGTACCGCGACGCATCGAGTTCCAGATCCGGCGGCCGGACGGGGAGTTGCGCTGGGTCAGCGGGTCGCTGCTGATGATGCCGGACCCGGAGGGCGGCCTTGGACGGTCGTGGGTAGTGGCGCGCGACGTGACGGCGCTGAAGGCGCGCGAGCAGGAACTGGCGGAGACGGTCCAGGAGGCGCAGCGCCAGGCAAAGGTGGACGCCCTCACCGGCCTGGGCAACCGGCGCGCCTTTGACGAGGCGTGGGACGTCTGCGGCGCGCTCGCGCAGGCCGGGCAGCAGACCGTGATCTTCGTGCTGGACGTGGACGAACTGAAGGTCGTCAACGACCGGGCCGGCCACGCCGACGGTGACGAGGCGATCCGGGCGATGGGCACGGCGCTGGCGCAGCGCACGCGCGGCAACGACCGCGTCTTCCGCATTGGCGGTGACGAGTTCGCGGTGCTGGTCTCCAACGTAGAGCCGGAAGTGGTGGCGGAGCGGCTGCGCGAGCCGGTGCCCTTCCGCGATCCCATGCCCCTGCTGGCCGCCTCGGTCGGCTGGGCCGTGCTGGGCCTGGAGACGGACGACCCCGGCGAGGCCTTCCGCATGGCCGACGCCCGTATGTACGAGGCGAAGCGCGAGCGTCGAGCCGCGCACGGCCGGTAGGCCGGCGCCTCACCCGCCGCGCGCCACCTCGTCCCGCGGGTCGAAGCCGTTGCCGAGGCCCGCCGCGCCCAGGATCGCCCAGTCCACGAGGGCAAAGACGAAGCCGAGCGCGCCGCCGACCACGGCAGCCACCACCGCGCCGATGACGCCGTACACCCCCACGATGAACAGCACCGTCACCACCACGTTGCCCAGCCCCGCCAGCCCTCCCTCCGTCTGCACCAGGCCGAACGGCACCAGGACGGCGAAGACCGCCAGGCCCACCCCCAACACGATCAGCCCGGAGATGCCGCCCCCGACCACGCCTCGGCGCAGTGCGACGTCCAGGGCGTGGACGTGCACGTCGCGCAGGGCCCAGTGGGTGCCGGCCACGCTGGCGGCCCAGAGCAGCGCGAACAGGGCGAGGCCGACCATCGTGTTGAGGCCGTCCAGCGCGTCCAGACCACCTCTGGCGTGGGCGAGCAGCACGGCCGCCACCACCAGGGCCGTTGCGTGAAAGGTGCCGAGGGCGAACGCGAAGCGTCCCGGGCCCTCCTGCGCGCTGCCGTGCGTGGCGGCGTGCGTGGCGGCGTACGTGGCGGCGTGCGTGACGGCGTCCGGGCGGCGCGGGTCCACCTCAGCCATGCGCCATCACCACGGCCAGCACGACGATGACCGCGCCCAGGGCGCCCGTGCCGCCATACCAGCCCGCCAGCCGCCCCGTGGGCACCGAGGACAGCGAGTGCCCGGCGATCACGAACGTCCGCACGGCAGATACGGCCAGCAGCGCCAGCACGAAGCCGAGTTTCGCGAACAGCGTGCGGCCCCAGGCACTACCGGCGTCCGGGATCGCATCGCCCAGCGCGCCCAGGTTCCCCACGCCCGTCGCCACCAGCACCGCGAGCGCCACCCACTGCCAGCGCTCCGCGCGGGCGACCAGCGCCTCCACCACTCGGGGCTCGGGGCCGGCGCGGATCACGAGGGCCAGGGCCACGGGAGCGCCCACGGCGACGACCGCGGCGAGCACGTGCAGCAGGCGGACGCCCAGCGCCAGGTCAAGGTGCAGTTCGCCCACTGGCCCGCCCTGCCCTGCTCTACCGGGAGCGGGCGGCGCGTGCCTGCTCACCGGCGTGGTAGGACGAGCGCACGAACGGCCCGGCCTCCACATGCGAGAAGCCCAGGTCCACCCCGGCCTGGCGGATGTGCTCGAACTCCTCCGGCGTGACGAATCGCTCCACGGGCAGGTGCTTGGGCGTGGGCCGCAGGTACTGGCCCACCGTGACCAGGTCCACGCCGCTGGCGCGCAGGTCACGGAGCACCTGCACCACCTCCTCCACCGTCTCGCCCAGGCCCACCATCAGTCCGCTCTTGACCGGCGTCTCCGGGGAGATCTCGCGGGAGCGGCGGAACAACTCCAGCGACCGGTCGTAGCGGGCCCTGGGGCGGGCGCGCGGGTAGAGGCGTGGCGCGGTCTCGATGTTGTGGTTCAGCACCACGGGGCGCGCCTCCAGCACGGCGGCCAGGGCGTCCCAGTTACCCTCGAAATCTGGGATGAGCACCTCCACCTCGCACTGGGGGCGCAGGCGACGGATGGCGCGGATGCAGGCGGCAAAGATGGACGCGCCGCCGTCTTCCACGTCGTCACGGTTGACCGAGGTGATCACCGCGTAGTCCAGGCCGAGCGTCTGCACGGTCTGCGCCAGGCGGTACGGCTCCAGCAGGTCCAGCCCCTCCGGCCGCCCGGAGTGCACCGCGCAGAACCCGCAGGCCCTTGTGCAGGTGTCGCCCAGGATCATGAACGTGGCCGTGCCTGCGTTGAAACACTCGCCGATGTTCGGGCAGCGCGCCTCCTGGCACACCGTGTGCAGCGACTGGTCGCGCAACAGGTCCCGGATGTGGCTGAAGCGCTCGCCCGCGGGGAACCGCGCCTTCAACCAGGGCGGCTTGCCGCCGCGCAGGGGCGTCTCCGTCGTCATGCCGTCACCGCTTCCTCGTCAACCCATGCGGGTGCTGCATCATGTAGGACGCTGTCGAACCGCGCCTCGAACGCCCGGCGGGTGGCCGTCACCACGGCGTCCATCGACGGGGCGTGACCGAGCAGGCGTGCCATGGAGGTGACGCTGGCGTCGTCGATGCCGCAGGGCACGATGTCCTCGAACCAGGAGAGATCCGGCACCACGTTGAGGGCGAAGCCGTGGCGGGACACGCCGCCACGGATCGCCACGCCGATGGCCGCCACCTTCGCGCCGTCCACCCACACCCCCGGCCGACCGGCGACCACGGAGGCGCTCACGTCGAACGCGGCGAGCACCTCGATGAGGAGGGCCTCCAGCGCGTGCACGTAGTCCGCGGCGGCCATGCCTCGGGCGCGGAGGCCCAGGACGGGGTAGCCGACGATCTGGCCGGGGCCGTGCCAGGTGATGTCGCCGCCGCGATCCACGTCCACCACGGACGCGCGCAGTTCTTCCGGCGGCGTCCGCAGCGAGGCGCGCCCGCCGCGCCGGCCCATGGTGTAGACGGGGCGGTGTTCGATCAGCGCCAGCGCCTCGGCGCCGCGCTCGCGGACCGCCTGCATCGCCTCACCCTGCCATCGCAGGCCTGCGGCGTAGTCGACGTCTGCACCACGGACGCAGGCCACGGGATGGGGGCCGGGGCGGGCGCGGGGCGGCACAGTCTCTGGGCTCATCGTCAGGCCAGCGTACACCTCGCGCGGACGGGAGCGCCCCGAAGTATCGGAGCGCCCGGCGGAGAGTGAGGCGGAGAGCGAGCGCATTTAGGCGCCACGCGTACACTGGTGAGCGGTGGCTCCGTCGCGGGATGGGAACCGCGATCAGTTGCCCGTTGGGGGGACGCTACGGGGGGCATAACGGGGAACGCCGGACCACAACCCGGTGTATCACTTCCGACGAATGCGAGGTCCGTGCGTGCCAGAATCGGTGCCAGAGTCGGCAACAGAATCGGTCGAAGCCCTTGAATGGGTGGAGACGCAGGAGTGGATCGACGCGCTCCGTGACGTGAGTCGCACGCAGGGCGCGGAACGAGCCTCCGGGCTGCTGGAGTCCCTCCAGATCGCCGCGCAGCGGCTGGGCGTGCCGCTACCCGTGACCTCTCGTACGCCGTACGTGAACACCATCCCGCTGGAGCACCAGCCCCCGTATCCCGGCAACATGGAGATCGAGGATCGGGTGAAGAGCCTGATCCGCTGGAACGCCCTGGCCATGGTCAGCGAGGCGAACGACCGCTTCCCCGGGATCGGCGGCCACATCTCCACGTACGCCTCCGCCGCCACGCTGTACGAGGTGGGCTTCAACCACTTCTTCCGCGGCCCGGACCATCCCGGCGGCGGCGACCTGGTCTACTTCCAGGGGCACGCCTCACCCGGCATCTACTCGCGCGCCTACCTGGAGGGCCGCCTTGCGCCGCAAGAGTTGCACGCCTTCCGCCGCGAGTTCGCGGAGGGCGGCGGGCTGTCCTCGTACCCCCACCCGTGGCTGATGCCGGACTTCTGGCAGTTCCCCACCGTCTCCATGGGTCTGGGCCCGATCATGGCCATCTACCAGGCGCGCTTCCTGAAGTACCTGCACGCACGCGGCCTGCAGGACACCAGCGAGCAGCGCGTGTGGATGTTCCTGGGCGACGGCGAGACGGACGAGCCGGAGACGCTGGGCGCCATCTCGCTGGCGGCGCGCGAGCGGCTGGACAACCTGGTCTTCGTCGTGAACTGCAACCTGCAACGCCTGGACGGCCCGGTGCGCGGCAACGGCCAGATCATCCAGGAACTGGAGGCCGTCTTCCGCGGCGTGGGCTGGAACGTGATCAAGGTGATCTGGGGCGGCGACTGGGACCCCTACCTGGCGCAAGACCGGGACGGCATCCTGATCGAGCGCATGGGCGAGGTGGTGGACGGGGAGTACCAGAAGTACTCCGTGGCCGGCGGCGCCTACATCCGCGAGCGCTTCTGGGGCGTGGACCCGCGTCTGGCCCGCATGGTGCAGGGCGTGCCGGACGAGCAGTTGTGGCGCATGCGCCTGGGCGGGCACGACACCGAGAAGATGTACGCCGCCTACCGCGCGTTCGAGGAGAACAAGGGCACACCCACGGTGATCCTGGCCCGCACGATCAAGGGCTACGGCCTGGGCGAGGCCGGCGAGGGCCGCAACATCACCCACCAGCAGAAGCACCTGAACACCCAGGAGATGGTCTCCTTCCGCGACCGCTTCAAGATCCCGCTCTCCGACGAGGAGATTGCCACCGCACCGCTCTACCGCCCCGCCGCCGACAGCGCGGAGGCGCGCTACCTGCTCGACCGCCGTCAGCGGTTGGGCGGGCCGCTGCCCGCGCGGCGCGTGCGCAACGCGACCGTGGAGGCGCCAGACCCGAAGGCCTTTGCGGAGTTCATCGGCGGCTCCGGCGACCGCGAGGCCTCCACCACCATGGTGCTGGTGCGCATCCTGGCGGCCCTCATGCGCGACGACCACATTGGCAAGCAGGTGGTGCCGATCGTCCCGGACGAGGCGCGCACCTTCGGCATGGACACGTTCTTCCGCACGTTTGGGATCTACTCCTCGCGCGGGCAGACGTATGAGCCCGTGGACGCGGAGCACCTCCTGTACTACCGGGAGGCCACGGACGGGCAGGTGCTGGAGGAGGGCATCACGGAGGCCGGCTCCATGTCCTCGTTCATCGCCGCCGGCACCTCCGCGATGACGAGCGGCGTGACCACCATCCCGTTCTTCATCTTCTATTCCATGTTCGGCATGCAGCGGGTGGGCGACCTGGTGTGGGCCGCCTCGGACGCGCGCACGCGCGGGTTTGTGGTGGGCGGCACCGCCGGCCGCACCACCCTGAACGGCGAGGGCCTGCAACACCAGGACGGCCACAGCCACGTCATCTCCGCCGTGGTGCCCACCATGCGTTCCTACGACCCGGCCTTTGCCTACGAGATCGCCGTCATCCTCGAGGAGGGCATCCGCGAGATGTTCGTCGAGGGCAGCGAGCGCATGTACTACCTCACGGTGGCGAACGAGAACTACGTGCACCCACCCATGCCAGAGGGCGAAGGCGTCCGCGAGGGCATCCTGCGCGGCATGTACCGCTTCCGCTCCATGGAGCCGGACGGCTGGAGCGAGGGCCAGCCCCGGGTCAACCTGCTGGGCGCCGGGGCCATCCTGAACGAGGCGCTCCGCGCCCAGGAGTTGCTGGCGGATCAGTTTGGCGTGGCCTCGGACGTGTGGTCTGTCACCTCGTGGACTGAACTGCGGCGCGACGCCATCGAGGTGGAGCGCTGGAACGTGCTGCACCCAGGCGTGGAAGAGCGCCGGCCCTACCTCGCGGAGCAACTCGGGGACGACCCCAGCCTGGTGGTCGCCGCGAGCGACTACATGAAGGCGCTGCCAGACGGCCTGGCGAAGTGGCTCAACACCCGCGTGATCGCACTGGGTACGGACGGCTTCGGCCGCTCCGACACCCGCGAAGTGCTGCGCGACTTCTTCGAGGTGGACGCCCGCCACATCGCCTTCGCGGCGCTGTCCGGCCTGGCGCGTGATGAGCAGATCGCGGCGAGCGTGGCGATCGAGGCCGGGGCTACGCTCGGCATCGATCCTGAGCGCCCCAACCCGGCCAACCTGTAGGGAGCGACCGTGTCCGACTACCGACTGCCCAACCTGGGCGAAGACATCGAAGAGGCTGACGTCCTCAAGGTCCTGGTCTCAGAGGGCGACCACGTGGATGTGGACCAGCCGCTGCTGGAGATCGAGACGGAGAAGGCCACGCTGGACGTGCCTGCGGAGGCCGCCGGGACCGTCTCCCGCATCCACGTGAACCCCGGTGACACCATCCAGGTGGGCCAGGTCATCATCACCATCGATACTGGCGATGCTGGCGATGCTGGCAATGCTGGCGTCGCCGGCGACGCTGGTGCGGACGCTCCGGCCGGGGCGCCCTCGTCAGAGCCGGCCGCAGCCCCTGCCACGCCCCCACCCGCCGAGCAACCGGCCGCCGAGGCCGCCCTGACGCCCGAGCCAGAGCCTTCCCCGGCCACGCAACCGGCCGCGGCGGCCGCACCTGCCGCGCCCGCTGCACCCGCCGCACCGGCGGCGCCGCAGCCCACACCCACGCACGAGCCGGGCGACGCGCCGGTGTTCGCCTCCCCCGCCGTGCGTAAGTTCGCGCGGGAGGTGGGCGTGGACCTGGCGGCCGTGCAGGGCAGCGGCCCCGGCGGACGCATCTCCGAGGATGACGTGAAGCGCGCCGCCCGCGAGCGCCCCGCCCCCGCACCGGCTGCGCCCGCCCCCACGCCCACCTCGAGCGCACCTGCCGCGGCCGGGCCCACATTGCGCCCGCTGCCGGACTTCACGCAGTGGGGCACGGTGAAGCGCGAGCCACTCAGCCGCCTGCGGCGCACGGTCTCCCGCAACATGACGCAGTCGTGGGCGGAAATCCCGCACGTACACCTGCAGCACCACGCGGACATCACCGCCATGGAGGAACTGCGCCAGCAGTTCAAGGAGCGCGCGAAGGCGGCCGGCGGCAACCTCACGATCTCCGTGATGATGATCAAGGTGGTGGCCGCCGCCCTGCGCGCCCACCCCAAGGTGAACGCCTCCTATGACGAGGAAGCACAGGAACTGATCCTGAAGGACTACATCCACATCGGCGTGGCCGTGGACACGGACCGCGGACTGGTGGTGCCGAAGATCGAGAACGTGGACGAGAAGAACATCATCGACCTCTCGATCGAACTGAACGACATCGGCGAGCGCGCGCGGAACAATAGCCTCACGCTGGAGGAGATGCGCGGTTCCTCCTTCACGGTCACGAACCTGGGGAGCCTTGGCACCGGGTACTTCGCGCCGATCATCAACTGGCCGGAGATCGCGGTGCTGGGCCTGGGCCGGGCGCAGCACACGGCCATCTGGGACCCCAAGCGCGACGAGTGGAGCCCGCGCCTGATCATGCCCATGTCCCTGGGCCATGATCACCGCGTGCTGGACGGCGCGGACGGCGCGCGCTTCATGACCTGGATCGTGGACGCGATCCGTAACCCCATGCTCATGGCGCTGGAGGGCTAGCGTGGCGAACCAAGAGGGCTCCCGGCCCGGCGCGGGCCAGCGACTGGCTGTGCTCGGCGCCGGCCCCGGCGGCTACCCTGCGGCCTTCCTGGCCGCCGAACTCGGCTTCACCGTCACCCTCATCGACGAGCGGCCTCAGCCGGGCGGGGTCTGTCTCTACGACGGCTGCATCCCCTCCAAGGCGCTCCTCCACGCCGCCGAGATCCTGCACGACGCGCAGGAGGCGGCGCACATTGGCCTCACCTTCAGCGCGCCGGAGATCGACGTTGACCGGCTGCGCGAGTGGAAGGACGAAGAGGTCGTCCGCAAGATGACGGGCGGCCTGGGCCAGATTGCGCGCGCCCGGCGGGTGCGGCTGGTGCACGGCCGCGGCCGCTTTGTGGATGGCCAGACCCTGCGCGTGCAACTGGACGGCGAGGTCACCGACGTGGAGTTTGACCACGCCATCATCGCCACGGGCTCCTCGCCCTCCATCCCACCGCCCCTGCGCATCGAGTCGGACCGCGTGTGGGACTCCACGGCCGCGCTCGAACTACGCGAGGTGCCCGCGCGCCTGCTGGTGGTGGGCGGCGGCTATATCGGCCTGGAGATGGCCACCGTGTATGCCGCCCTGGGCTCCGCGGTGACCGTGGTGGAGATGACCGGCTCGCTGCTCCCCGGCGCGGACCCGGACCTCACGGCCATCCTTGCCAAGTCGGTGCAGGAGCAGGTGCACGAGGTGCTCCTGGAGACCAGCGTGCTCGCGCTCCGCGACCTGGGCGAAGCAGGCGAGGGCGTGGAGGCTGACCTGCAGGGCGGCGACCTGGAGGAGACGCGCACGTTTGACCGCGTCCTCATCGCCACCGGGCGGCGGCCGAACTCCGAGAACCTGGGACTGGAGAACACGCGCGTGCGGGTGACGGACCGCGGGTTCATCCAGACCGACCACCAGCGGCGCACAGACGAGCCTTCGATCTTCGCGATCGGCGACGTGGCCGGCGAGCCGATGCTCGCCCACAAGGCCACGCACGAGGGCCGGGTGGCGGTGGAGGCGATGGCCGGCGAACCGGTGGCCTGGGAACCGGCGGCCATCCCCGCGGTGGTCTACACCAACCCGGAGGTCGCCTGGTGCGGCCTCACGGAGACCGAGGCGCGCACGCACGGCATCGAGGTGGAGGTGGCCCGCTTCCCGTGGACGGCGTCCGGCCGCGCCACCGCCTCCGCCCAGCGGGCCGGCGTCACAAAACTCGTGGTGGAGCCGGGCACGGAGCGCATCCTGGGCGTGGGCATCGCCGGCCGAGGCGCCGGCGAACTCATCGGCGAGGCCGTGCTGGCGGTGGAGATGGGCGCGCGCCTGGACGACCTGCGCCTCACGATCCACGCCCACCCCACCCTCTCCGAGACACTGATGGAGGCGGCGGAGACGTTCTTCAACGTCAGCCCCCACTACATCGCCCGCCGGCGCTGACCGCCTCGCCCCCCGGGGGCCGCACGCAAGAAAGGGGGTGGCGCAGGCCACCCCCTCTCGGTTCCACGTTGACCCTGGGAGGCGTCTGTTAGACGTCCAGCCAGTAGTTTGGTCCGTTCTCCGTGGCTCCACCGTACCCGCGGGTCTGGGAGATACCACGCACCTCCGGCCGGTAGCCGGTCCAGCCCGTGCCGGCGCCTGCCTGGCTCGGGACGTAGTACATGTTCTCGCCGTTGATCCGCTGGATGTCGTGGATGAAACCGCGGCGTACCTCGGCGTCCAGTTCCACGCGCTGCTTCAGGTCCAGGTCGGTGATCGCCGGGTCGTGGATGCGGCTGTGGTTGTTCGGGTCGTCGCCGAACATGCGGTTGAAGTACCCGCCGACTTCCGGGAACGGCGTCTGGTAGCCGAAGGCGATGCCGTTGAAGTTCCCGGCGAACGTCTGCGGGAAGTACTCAGCCGTGTACGCCTGCGTCCGCACGCTGAGGTTCAGGCCACCCTCGATGAGGTAGTTGCTGGCTGCCTCGGCGACACGGTTGAACGTGGCCCCGTAGATGTCGTTCGGGAAGTAGTAGGTGATCTCCTCGCCCGCGTAGCCCGCAGCCTCCAGCAGCGCCGTGGCCTCGGTCTGGTTGAACTCGAAGAACTGGCTGGACTCGCCCTGCCCGGGGCTCTGCGGGTCCAGGGACCAGTCGCCCCAGCCGGCCGGGATCACGTTGTTCCACTGGATGGAGACGTCCAGGCCTGCGTCCTGCAGCGCCCTCACGTTGTAGCCCAGTTCGGTCAGCGCATCCCGGTCCGTCATCATCGAGACGGCCTTGCGGAAGCGGTCGTCCTGCCACACCGCGTCCGGGCTCTGCTCCGCCGGGGAGAAGTAGATGAACGACAACAGCGCCGGCAGCAGGCCGCGCCACTGGATGTCCGGGTCCTCACCGCGCAGTTCGATGACGTCCTCTGCCGTGATGCCTGCGTAGTGCAGGTTCCCGGCCCGGAACTGCGCCAGGCTGTTGGCGTACTCCGGGATGATGGCGTCTTCGATGCCGTCCACGAACGGCCACGGGTCCCCGTACCAGTCCGGGTTCCTGCTGAACTTGAACATCACCGAGGTCTGGTAGGAGTCCAGCACCCACGGCCCGGAACCGATCATGTCGGTGTTCGGGTCGAAGCCGCCGTCAAACGCCTCGCGCGGCATGATGAACAACTTGTTCGTGTCCGCCAGGTCCGTCACGAACGTCCCGGACGGGCCCGCCAGGTTCACGTTGATCGTGTAGTCGTCCACCGCCTCCAGCGACGTCCATTCCCCCACCTGCGTGGACGAGGGCGATCCCTCCGCCGTCAGCGCCTCCCAGGAGGCGACGACGTCGTCCGAGGTGACCTCGCGGCCGCTGACCGGGGCCTTGTTGTGGAACTTGCTCCCGGGCCGCAGTTTCACGACCCAGTGCTGGCCGTCCTCGGTCTCGGCGCTCTCCGCCAGGTCTTCCTCGGCGCCCACCGAGTACGGGTTGGCGTCCGGGCGCGAGGCGATCTTGTAGAACCGGCTGTAGACGTAGCCGGCGATGCCCTTGGTGGTGAACGAGGCAGACCCGAACGGGTTAATCGAGGACGGGTCGCTCGTGCGGTGGCTCTTCAGGATGCCGCCGCGCTTGATGTTGCCAAACGGGTCCGGAGTCCCCGACTCGGTCGCAGTCGCGCCGGCGGTGCCGGACGGCGCAGGAGTTGCCGTCGGGTCGTCATCGCCACCGCAGCCGATCAGCGCCGCGCCGGCGAGACCAGCGCCGCCCAGCGCTGCGCCTCGGATGACGCCTCGCCGCGACACGCGGCTCCCGAGCGTCCTGGACCAGTAATTCTCTTCCAAACAGCCCTCCCTTATGTCGTGGGTGACCGTAGGCGGCATGACCGCCGCAATAGCAGCAGCCGCCCCACCTCACGTGGAACCTACATCCCAGTACGAGTGCAATGGGTGCGGCGGACTCGCAAAATCGCGTGTATTCAGCATTTCTTTTGTGATGAAAACCATCAGCATCGATTCGCGATACTGCACGTGCGCAGATCCACGACATTCGTTATCAATACACGCAGTGATATGGGCTGTAAAACACATCCGTCATCACGGCGGAAAAGTGAGGGGCGTGGGCGCGACACGATCCCGGCACGGTCTGCGGCCGACGGCCGACGGGCCGACGGCCGAGGGCATCCGACGTCCCCGCCCGCCCCTGCACCGGAGCAGGCGGGAGCGTCGAGTCCTGCGCGGTGGCTGCTACACGTCCAGCCAGAAGTTCGGGTGCACCTCGGTCGCGATGCCGTAGCCGCGGGTCTGGACGATGCCGCGCACCTCCGGCTGGTAGCCCGTCCAGCCGGTGCCGGCGCCGGCCTGGTTGGGCACGTAATACATGTGCTCCGCGTTGAGGCGCTGGATGTCGTGGATGTAGCCACGGCGCACGTCCGCGTCCAACTCCACGCGCTGCAGTTCGTCCAGGTTGCGGATCTCCGGATCGTCGATGCGCCCGTGGTTGTTCGGGTCGTCACCGAACATGCGGTTGAAGTACCCGCCCACCTCCGGGAAGGGAGTCTGGTAGCCAAAGGCGATGCCGTGGAAGTTCCCGGCGAACGTCTGCGGGAAGTACTGGGCGGTGTAGGCCTGGGTCTCCACGGAGACGTTGAGGCCGCCCTCGCGCAGGTAGTTGCTGACTGCCTCCGCCACGCGGTTGAAGGTGGCCCCGTAGATGTCGTTCGCGTAGATGAACGGCACCTCCTCGCCGGCGTAGCCGGAGGCGTCCAGCAGCGCGCGGGCCTCGTCCGGGTTGTACTCGAAGAAGCGCCCGCCCTGGCCGATGTCGCTGCCGCGCGGGTCCAGCCACCAGATGCCCCAGCCGGCCGGCACCACGTTGTTCCAGAGGATGGACACGTCCAGTCCGGCGTCCTGCAGCGCCCGGACGTTGTAGCCCAACTCGGTCAGCGTATCCCGGTCCGTCAGCATGGAGACGGCCTGGCGGAAGCGTTCGTCTCGCCACGGGGCGTCCGGGCTCTGGTCCTCCGGCGAGAAGTACATGAAGGAGAGCAGCGCCGGCAGCAGGCCTCGCCACTGGAAGTTCTGGTTCTCCTGACGCAGCGACAGCACGTCGTCGGCCTGGATGCCCTGCATGTGCAGGTTGCCGGCCCGGAACTGCGCCAGGCTGTTCGCGTACTCCGGGATGATCGCGATCTCGTAGTGGTCCACGAAGGGCTTCGGCTGGTCCCAGTAGTCCGGGTTGCGGCTGAAGCGGAAGCGCACGGACGTCTGGTACTCGTCCAGGATCCAGGGGCCTGATCCGATCATCTGCGTGGCTGGATCGAAGCCTCCGTCAAACGCCTCCCGAGGCAGGATGAACAACTTGTTCGTGTCCGCCAGTTCCGTCACGAACGTCCCGGAGGGCGCCTCCAGCGTCACGTTGATCGTGTAGTCGTCCACCGCCTCCAGCGAGGTCCAGGAGGCGACCTGGGTAGAGGAGGGCGAACCCTCCGCCGTGAGCCGCTCCCATGACGCCACCACGTCCTCCGTGGTGATCTCGCGGCCGCTGACCGGCGCGATGTTCTGGAACGTGAGGCCGGGGCGCAGTTTCACCACCCAGTGCTGGCCGTCCTCGGTCTCCGCGCTCTCGGCGAGATCCGGCTCCGCGTCCACCGAGTATGGGTTGGCGTCCGGCCGTGCGGCGATCTTGTAGAAGCGGCTGTAGACGTACGCCGCGATGCCCTTCGCCGTGAACGAGGCGGAGGCGTACGGGTTGAGTGCGGACGGGTCGCTCGTGTCGCTCTCCACCATCGTGCCGCCGCGCTTGATGTTGCCGAACGGGTCGGCCGCCGTGGCGACACCCGGGGACGTCGCGGTGGGAGGGGCTACGGCGGTGCCCGCCGGCTCGTCCTCGTCGTCTCCGCCACAGCCAATCAGGGCTGCCCCGGCCAGGCCGACGCCGCCGAGTGCGGTACCTCGCAGCACCGTCCGCCGCGAGAAGCGCCCGCCGCTCTTTGCGCTGGTGGCGCCCAGCCTGGCCCAGTAGTTCTCTCTGTCCATGCCATCTCCTGTCGGACTCGCGGCAGGCTCTGACACCTCCCGCAATTACAGAAGTTACGCCCACGTGCCGTGCAGGGGATGCGTCTTTGGTGACACTGTTAGGGAGTAATGAACCATGTGATATGTATTACAGGCGCGGCGCCATCACTCGCCACATGGGCTCGCCAATGGGGCGCCATTACTCACGTAAAGAACGGGCATTCCATACGCAATAGCAATAGGTCACGCCGCCCGGTGTCGAGTGCGGCGCCGAGGGCGAGGCGAGGGCGAGGCGAGGGCTCCACGGCAGGGCGGCTCACGCCTCGGCAGGAGGCGGGCCCTGCAGTCTCCCCACGATGCGCTCGAACGCGCCGGCGAGCACCAGGCGTTCCTCCGGCGTCAGGACCGAGGTAAACGTGCGTTCGATGCCGCGCATATGAACCGGGGCCGCCTCGTGCAGGGCGAGTCTCCCGGCGGCCGTGAGCACCGCCAGCGTGGCGCGGCCGTCCTCGGGATCCTGCACCCGCTCGATGTAGCCCGCGTCGCAGAGCCGATCCACGAGGCGGGTGAGGCCACTCTTGCTCAGCAGCACCGCACGCGCCAGGTCCTGCATCCGCAGGCGTTCCCGGGGCGCCTCGCTCAACTGCACCAGCACGTCGTACCAGGTGAGGGGCATCCCCGCCTCGCGACGCAGTTCCTCCTCCAGCACCGCCACCACGCGCGCATGCGCCTCCAGGAACCCGCGCCAGGCACGCATCGAGCCCTCGTCCACGGTCCCCTCCCCGCGTCGCTCCACCGTGCAGCCGTGCCGAAGATAACGCTTGTCGGGAGTGTGAGGTGGACGGGTGAGGGCCGCTACCGGCACTCCCTGAGCGCTCGTTCGTCTGGAGCGCGGGACGCCCCTAGAGTCGACCGTTCGAGGTGCACGGCAGAGCCCGGAGGGAAGGCGAGAGCCGGTGTTACAGGTCTTCCTGGAGGTGGTGCTGCCGGTCGCCCTGATTGCGGCGGTGGGCGGCTTGCTGGGACGCTGGCGCGCCATCCCGGTGGCGCCCGTCTCCACGCTGGTCTTCTACCTCTTCTCGCCGGCGCTGGTCTTCACCTCACTCGCCAACACGGAACTCACTGCGGACGTCTCCCTGCGGATCGTCCTCGTGATGGGGGCCACGTTCCTCGCGATGTACGCCGTGGCGAGCGCGTTCTCGCTGGCCCGCCGCCACGACCGTCCGTTGCGGGCCGCCGTGGCGCTCGCGATCACGATCCCCAACACCGGCAACATGGGCCTCCCCGTGGCGCTGCTGGCCTTCGGCCAGGCCGGCCTCGACGTCGCCGTGATGAACTACGTGGTGGGCGCGGTGATCGCGTACTCCGCAGGCATCGCCATCGCGTCAATGGTGAACGGGACGGCGATGGGGGCGCTCAGGGCGCCCTTCCGCTACCCCGTCGTATACGCGGCGGTGATTGGCGCGCTCGTCAACGCGGCCGACGTCACGCTCCCCGTCACCATCGCCGCGCCTATCGAGACCCTCGGCGACGCGGCGGTGCCGGTCATGCTGGTGGTCCTGGGGCTGCAGATGCAGAGCGCGGTCCGCCTGGACCATCTCTTCGACACCGGCGCCGCGGTGGCGTCCCGCCTGCTCGTTGCGCCCGTGGTCAGTTGGTGCGCCGCCACCGCGCTCGGCCTGGAGGGCACCACGCGCGACACCCTCGTGGTCCTCGCCGCAATGCCGACCGCCGTCATCGCGATCGTGCTCGCCACCGAGTTCCACGCCCGCCCCACCTTCGTCACCCGTGCCGTCGTCGCCTCGACCGTGGCGAGCATGGCGACCGTGACCGTGCTCATTGCCGTCCTCCAGTAGCCGCAGGCTCCGGCCCTGGACGGAGCACTGTCCTGGCGTCAAGGGCGAAGGCTCAGCAGCGTTGGCGGAATGGCCTGACGCTCACAGATGTGACCGGACAAGGCCTGTCCGCGGACATGGATTGGCCCGGCTAGATGGTGCTCCCTGATCGAGTGGAGTAGTAGGCGGGTCCGGCGCAAGCGGGGCAGGTTGGGCCGTGATCCGTGGCGATCTCGCGACCGTTCAGGACCTCTTCGCCACAGCGGACGCAGTCCGCGCGGATGCCTGCCTGGCCGATGAGGGCGCAGAGGTCGAGGGTGAGCGTGACGGGCTCCATCTGGAGCAGTTCGTCTGTGGGCATGTACTCGTAGCCGATCATCTGCTGGTAGTAGCGACGCGGTTCGTCCGGCGCGTACCTTGAGGCGTCCTTGCGCACGCCGGGCCGCGGGACGATGCGGACCGCCTCGGACGTCGCGGTGTCCACCATGGTGATCGCCACGCGGCCGTAGTCGATGACGCGCAGGGTGCGGTGGCCCACGGTGCAGCCGGTGGCGGCGGTGACGCCGTCCACGAAGCAGCCGTCGGTCTCCGCGAAGATGATGACGCGCTTGTCCGGCAGCGGCGGAAGGCCGAGCCAGTCCAGGCCGGCCACGCCCATGCGCACGCCCAGCACCTGGCGCGGGCACAGGCGCCCGTGGTGGCTCGCCGACTCGATGCAGGCCCGTCGGACCGTGAGTGCGGATGGCGAGGACGTGATCATTCCGGGTGTCCCTTCTGTCGCCTCTGTCGTTCGGCGGTGGCTACCGACTGAGGCTGGGCGAGGCGGTCGCCTGCCGGAAGGCACGCGTCACCGCGACGGACGGCTCGATCTGGAGTTCCTGCGCCAGCGTCCGCCGGTAGTCGCGGTACTGGGCGAGTGCGGCGGTCCGCCAGCCGAGGTGGGCGTACGCCGTCATCAACGCCAACTGGAAGGGCTCCGCCAGGGGGTCTGTCTCCACCGCGCGCCGGCAGTACCCGATGGCGTCCTCGATGCGGCCACTCCGGGCCAGCGCGGGGATGACCTCGGCGACGAGGGCGAGGAAGTGCGCGCGTAGTCGCTCGCGATGCGGCACGACCCATTCGCCGAACGTCCCGAATTCGTCCAGCCCGCCGCGATAAAGCGCAACGGCCTCCTCCAGGCGGCCCATCGCATCGTCCGCCCCCGTCGCGTCCAGGTCGACGAAGCACGCGCCGCTCTGGGTCGCGGGAGGGACGAGGGCCCCCACACTGGCCTCGAAGGCGGTGAGGTCTACCCAGACGTGCGGGCTGAGGCGCAGGCGTTCCTCGCCCGCGGAGTGCTGGTGCACGGTCGCAATGCTGTCGGCGCCCAGCGCCCGGCGGATCCCGTGGAGGAGGACGCGGAGGTGCTGCCGGCCGTTGCCGCGCGGCGCGTCCGGCCACAGCGTGTCGACGATTGCCTCGCGAGTGCAGCCCGCGTCGCCGGCGAGGGCGAGCAGTGTCAGCACCTCGAACACCCGACGCCGCCTGACCGGCTGTCGCTGGCCGTCGTTCCAGCACTCGGGGCTGCCGAGCAGCAGGACGCGGACGGGCGAGGGGTGCGGCTCACCAGGTGGGTGTGCCTCAGGCGGGCCGGCGCTCGAGGACGCAGGCGGTGACGCGTCCGAATCGAGGTTGAGGAAGATTACCGCGGCGGCTCGGTCGGCTCGTTCCTCCGGTGGCACGGCGATCGCCGTCGCCCGGATCGATGCGACCGCCCCGCAGCCGAGGAGCCAGCCGCTCCACTGCAGGTCGAGAGCGTCACCTTCGCCGAGGGCCTCCAGCGTGCGGCAGTCCGTGGGGCTGCACACCAGCGCCCCACTGGCATCCGTGGCCTTCACGACCTCCCAGCAGTGCAGGCCGGTCGCCACCTGGGACGGGAGCCCGGTGAGGCGGTCGCAAGCATCGTTCGTGGCGACGACACAACCGTCGGCCGCAATGGCAAGAGATGGGCTGCTGGTCCACTGGACGACTTGCGTGGCTCGCATCACGTCACGCTCCGGGGAACATCGTCGCGGCCGGTGCCTTGCCCCGTGAGGGCGGAACGTCCCGATGCGGAGGGGACTCGGCGATGCCTCCCGGGCAGTAACGCTGCGGGTAACGACGCTGTTGGATGATCCGCATACGTGAAAATCATCACGAGCGACCTCGGTCCCTGCGGCGCGCACTTCCGCCGCCTGCAGGGAGGACGGGCAGGAGCGTCGAGATGTCCAGCAAGCGGCAGGAGCAGGGGCCCGGCGGTTCGGGTCAGCAGGAGCAGCAGGGCGAGCGGGCTCTCTCGCGTCGGTCGTTCCTGCGGCGGGCGGCTGCGGCTGGCGCCGGGATCACCCTCGCGGAGTTGTTCGCGTTCGACCCGTGGAGCCTGGAGGCGGCCGAGCCGATCGTGATCGGCGACCCGTTCGAGGTCTTCCCGGACCGTGACTGGGAGTCGGCGTATCGCGACCTCTTCACGCCGGACTCGGAGTACGTCTTCACCTGCGCGCCGAACGACACCCACAACTGTCTGCTGAAGGCCCACGTCAAGAACGGCGTGGTCGTCCGCATCAGCCCCACGTACGGCTACGGCAAGGCCACGGACCTGCACGGCAACCAGGCCTCCCACCGCTGGGACCCACGGTGCTGCCAGAAGGGGCTGGCGCTCACCCGCAAGTTCTACGGCGACCGGCGGGTGCGAGGCGCCATGGTGCGCCAGGGGTTCAAGGAGTGGGCAGACGCCGGCTTCCCACGCGATCCCCAGTCCGGCCGGCCTCAGATGGACATGGAGCGCCGAGGCCGTGACGGGTGGGTGAAGGTGCCCTGGGACGAGGCGTTCGAGATCGCCGCGCGGGTCTACCTGGACGTGGCTCAGACCTACTCGGGGCCGGAGGGCACCGCCCGCCTGACGTCACAGGGCTATGACCCGGACATGGTGGAGGGCACGCACGGGGCGGGCGTGCAGACCATCAAACTCCGGGGCGGCATGCCGCTACTGGGCATCTACCGCATCTACTCGTTCTATCGGTTCGCCAACGGCCTGGCGCTGCTGGACCAACACGTACGAGGCGTGGGGCCGGACGAAGCGGTGGGAGCGCGTGGCTGGGACTCCTACTCCTGGCACACGGACCTGCCGCCGGGGCATCCAATGGTCACGGGACACCTGACGGTGGAGTTCGACCTGATGGCGCCGGAGCACTCCGACCTGGTGGTGATGTTCGGGATGAACTGGATCTCCACCAAGATGCCGGAGGCCCACTGGCTGGCGGAGGCGCGCCAGAAGGGCACGCGCATCATCAACATCACCACGGACTACCAGTCCACCTCCAACCGGTCGGACGAGGTGATCCTCATCCGTCCGGGGACGGACGCCGCGCTTGCCCTGGGATGCGCGCGGTACATCATTGAGCACGGCCTCTACGACGAGGACAACGTGCGGGCCTCGACGGACCTGCCGCTGCTGGTGCGGATGGACACGCACGAACTCCTGAACGCGCGGGACGTGCTGCCGGACTACCAGCCGGCGCCGCTCACGAACTACGTCCAGATGATCGAGGCCGGCGCGCAGTTGCCCCCGGGGAACCTCCAGGGTGTCCAGTACCTCCCGGAATCGCTCCGCGAGGGCTGGGGCGACTTCATGATGTGGGACCGCGGCGCGGGCGGGCCCGTCCGCGTCACGCGCGACCAGGTGGGCGACCGCTTCCACGAGACCGGGGTAGACCCGGCCCTGGAGGGCGAGTTCACCGTCCGGCTCACGGACGGGACGGATGTCACCGTGCAGCCGGTCTTCGGCCAGGTGAAGCGCTACCTGGACGACAACTTTGACCTGCAGACCACGTCCGAGGTGACCTGGGCTCGGCCGGAGGCGATCGAGAGCCTGGCACGGCAGGTCGCCGTGGCCCGCGGGAAGACGTTGCTGGCGCACGGCATGGGGCCGAACCACTTCTTCAACGCTGACCTGAAGGACCGCGCGATCTTCCTGCTGGCGGCCCTGACCGACAACATCGGCCACCTGGGCGGCAACGTCGGCTCCTACGCCGGGAACTACCGCGGCTCGATCTTCAACGGGTTGCCCCAATGGATCAAGGAAGATCCGTTCCAGATCGAACTGGACCCATCCCTGCCGGCTCGAGTGCGCTCGTACTACAAGGGCGAGTCAGCCCACTTCTACAACTACGGCGACCGCCCGCTGCGCGTGGGGAACAAGAACTTCACCGGATCCACGCACATGCCGGTGCCGACGAAGGCCATGCACTTCGGCAACTCGAACTCCCTGCTGGGCAACACGAAGTGGCACCACGACACGGTGCACAATGTCCTCCCGAACATTGACGCGATCTTCGTCAACGAGTGGTGGTGGACCGCCTCCTGTGAGTACGCAGACATCGTCTTCGGCGTGGACTCCTGGGGGGAGCGCAAGAACCTGGACGCCACCGGATCCTGCACCAACTCCTTCCTCCACATGGCGCCGCGGAGCCCGCTCGACCGCATCTACGACACCAGGGGGGATGCGGAGGTCTCCGCCGGCATCGCCGCCAAACTGGCCGAACTGACGGGCGACCAGCGCTTCCTTGACTACTGGCGCTTCCAGCACGAGGGCCGCGAGGACGTCTACCTCCAGCGCATCTTCGACGAGTCGAACGCCACGCGCGGCTACGAGGTCCTCGAACTGGAGGAGCGCGCCCGGGGCGGCGTGCCGGCGCTGATGAACTTCCGCACCTACCCGCGGCATGGCGGGTGGGAGCAGCGCAACGAGAGTAAGCCCTGGTACAACCGCTCGGGCCGCCTTGAGTTCTACCGAGACGAGCCGGAGTTCCGGGAGTACGGGGAGAACCTCCCCGTCTTCCGGGAGCCGGTGGACGCCACGTTCCACGAACCGAACGTCATCCACGCGAAGCCGCATCCGCTGATCGCGCCGGATGCTCCGGCGGCCTACGGACTGGACCCGGACGACCTCTCCACGGAGACGCGGCAGGTCCGCAACGTGGTCAAGCCGTGGTCAGACCTGAAGGACACGGTGCACCCGCTGACCGCGACGGACGACCGGTACCGCTTCATCTTCATCACGCCCAAGTACCGCCACGGCGCGCACAGCACGCCGGTGGACCTGGACTGGATGAGCGTCCTCTTTGGCCCGTTCGGCGACGTCTACCGGCATGACCGACGCATGCCCTGGGTGGGTGAGGGCTACATGGAGATGCACCCCAGCGACGGCGCAGCCCTGGGGATCGACGACGGCGACTACGTCTGGTTCGACGCCGACCCGCAGGACCGCCCCTACCGCGGCTGGAAAGAAGGCGACGCCGACTACGAGGTGGCCCGTGGCATGGCCCGCGCGCGCTACCAGAACGCCATGCAGCCCGGCGTAATTCGCATGTGGTACAACATGTACGTTGCCACCAGGGGCTCCGTCCGTGGCGCCCGCGAGCGCGAAGACGGCCTCGCGAAGAACCCCGAGACCGGCTACCAGGCGATGTTCCGGCACGGCAGCCACCAGAGCGGCGTGCGCGCCTGGCTGCGCCCCACCCTGCTCACGGACACCCTCGTCCGCAAGCCCTTCTTTGGCCAGGACATCGGCGCGGGGCACGAGAACGACGTGCACTGCGCCAACGGCGCGCCCAAGGAGTCCTTTATCCGCCTCGAGAAGGCGGAGGACGGCTCCCCGGGCGGCGGGCTGTGGCGTCCCGCGCAGAACGGTCTGCGCGCCGGCTACGAGTCCGATCTCATGCAGCGATATCTCGCTGGCGCGTTCTACCAGGCGTAGGACGCGCCCGCGGGCGCTCCTACGCCGCCACCGGAAAGTGGAGGCACATCATGGCCGAGGTCTTCAACTGGCAACTGGGGCGGGAGATGCAGTACCCGTTCCAGGCCGAACGCCCGCAGCGTCAGATCGCCTGGGTGTTCGACACGAACAAGTGCATCGCCTGCCAGACCTGCACCGTCGCCTGCAAGTCCACCTGGACCTCCGGCACGGGACAGGAGTACATGCTGTGGAACAACGTAGAGACGAAGCCCTACGGCTTCTTCCCGCAGGGCTGGGACGTCCAACTGCTGGACCGCCTGGGCGTGGTGCAGTGGGACGGCCAGACCTACGAGGGCCAGACGGTCTTCGAGTCAGCCCCCACTGGTGAGCGCGTCAACGGCTGGCTCCCCATGGCGGAGGACTGGGCGCACCCGAACGTGGGCGAGGACGAGCCCGCCGGCGCCGTGGAACGCGGGACCTACATTGACCGCCTCCCGCACGACACCTGGTTCTCCTACCTGGCGCGCATCTGCAACCACTGCACCTACCCGGCCTGCGTTGCGGCCTGCCCTCGGCAGGCGATCTACAAGCGGCCGGAGGACGGGATCGTGCTGGTGGACCAGGCCCGTTGCCGGGGATACCAGGAGTGCGTGGCGGCATGCCCGTACAAGAAGGTGATGTACAACAACGAGACGCGCGTCTCGGAGAAGTGCATCGCCTGCTTCCCGAAGATCGAGCAGGGCTACCAGCCCCAATGCGTCACGACCTGCATCGGCCGGATCCGCATCGCCAGTTTCATCAGCAAGCCGGATGAGGTGGACCCGAAGAAGCCGATCGACTTCCTCGTGAAGGTGCGGAAGGTGGCCCTGCCGCTGTACCCGCAGGCCGGGACCGAGCCGAACGTCTACTACATCCCCCCGATCCACGCGCCGCGCGAGTACCTCCACCAGATGTTTGGCCCCGGCGTGGACGAGGCGGTGGAGACCTACCAGAACATCAAGAACGACCCGGAACTGCTGGGCCTGATGATGCTCTTCGGCAGCACCGAGCGGATCATGCACTCCTTCTCGGTGGAGGGAGAGATCGCGACCGGCTTCGACGAGCAGGGCGAGGAACTCGTGAGCGTCCCCCTGCGCGAGCCGACCTTCATCCGCGAGTTCTTCGACGACGTGCACCAGGCCTACCTGCACAACATCACCTGACCGACGTGGACGCCTCCCGTCTGCGGGAGGCCAGGGACGAGGTGCTCCATGACTCGAGACGCAGGGACTCCCGAAGCAGGGACTCCAGACGCAGGCACCGACCGGACGCCGGCGCAGGTCGACCGGCGTGGCTTCCTCAAGGTGGCGGGAGCGGTGGCCGCCAGCACCGCCGTTGCCACCGGCATCGCTGCACGCGTCCTCACCCGGCCGGAGCCGGCGACGCACGTCGTCGCCCGCCGCCACGAGGGCGACATCCCCGCTGACCACCAGCACCGCGCGTGGGCGCGCGCCCAGGCGTGGGTGGTGCCGCTCCTGGTCCAGAACCTGGTGGCGCCACACGCGCCCGCCCTCGTGATCCCCGAACTGCGGGTGCGCGCGCTGCACAACGGAGAGCGCATCGCCCTCCTGGTGGAGTGGGCGGACGACGCGGAAGACGCCGTCGACTCGATGGCGCGCTTCCGGGACGCCGTGGCGGTGCAACTGCCCGTGGACACGGCGACCACGCCCGGCGTCACGATGGGTGCGGTCAACCAGCCGGTGCACATCATGCAGTGGCGGGCCGCCTGGCAGCGTGACGTCGACCGCGGCCGCCAGGGCGTGCGCGAGGCGTTCCCCAACTCCTTCCGGGACGCCGCACCGGAGGACCTGATGGGCGAGGAGGCCGCGCAGCAGTTCTACCCCGCGCTCGTGGCGAACAACCCAATGGCCCGCCGCGACCGCACCTCGCCCGTGGAGGACCTGAGCGCCGTCGGCTTCGGCAGTCTCACCGCACAGGACAAGCAGACCGCCACCGGCCGAGGCGTCTTTGACCGAGGCTGGCACGTGGTGCTCTCCACGCCGCTCGCGGCGGGCGAACACAAGACCAGCCTGCATCCCGGCCTCACCACCTCGATCGCCTTCGCCGTGTGGGACGGCGGCGCGGGCAACCGCGGGTCGCGCAAGCAGTGGTCGAACTGGACGGACCTGGAACTGGAGGCCTGACCATGGCCGAAACGATCACCGTGGACCCCGGCTTCCTGCAGCGCCCCCCCATCCAGCGCCTCCTGGGCCGCTCCGCACTCTACGAGGCGCTGGCGCTCGCCCTCGCCTACCCCGACGACGACACGGTCGCGCGCGTGGAAGCGCTTGCGGAGGACCTCCGAGGCCACCCGGTGGTGGTGGGCCGCCGGCTGGATGACGCGCTCGACCGGCTGTGTTCGGCGCTGCGCGACGTGGACGCCGGGCGGCTCGCACCGGTGCACTTCGTGCTCTTCGAGGGCTCCGTGCTCTGCTCGCCTCACGAGACCGAGTACATTCGTGACCCGCTCGCTAAGGCGGCGCAACTCGCGGACATCGCCGGCTTCTATGGCGCCTTCGGCCTCAAGGTCTCGCGACGGCACCAGACGACGCCGGACGAGATCTGCACCGAACTTGAGTTCATGGCCCTGCTCACGCGCAAAGAGGCGTACGCGGCGATCCGCGAATGGTCCGAACACCAGGCGGTGGCCCGCGACGCCGGCCGGCGGTTCCTCGAGTCCCACCTCGGCCGCTGGTCCGGCGCGTTCGCCGCCGCGCTCTGCGACCACGCCGACGAGGCCGCGGGCACCCGCGACGATCCCGCTGCTGCGCGCTGGTTCCATGCGGTGGGCGACCTCCTCCGCGCGGTCGTACAGGCGGAGATGGACGAGATGGGCGTGCACCCCTCACTCCTGACGGCCCGCTACCAGGACCTTGATGAGGGCTCCCTGGTGTGCCCGATGACGGGCGAGACGTCGCCGGAGGAGGACCTCCCGCTCGGCGGCGCGCTCGGCGTCATCCGCGCGACGGAGTAGGGCGCCATGGCCAGCCTGCCAGCCTCCACACGTCCGCACGCCGCGCAGGGCTCCAGGGCCTACCGGCGCTCCTCGATCCTGACCATCGCCGCCACGATCCTGCTGATCGGCGCCGGCTCGGTCGTGCGCACCAGCGGCTCCGGCCTTGGCTGCCCAGACTGGCCGCTCTGCCACGGCCAGGTGCTGCCGCCGCTCGAACGCACCGCCCTGATCGAATGGAGCCACCGCACCATCGCAGCCGTCACCGGCGCGATGATCCTGACCGTCGCGGCCTGGACGTGGGTGCGCTACCGGACGGACCGCATCCGCGCGGCCGCCAGCCTTGCGGCCGCCCCACTGCTGGCCATCCAAGCATTGCTCGGACGCGAGGCGGTCGTCCGGGAACTGCCGCCGGTGGTGGTCGCCACGCACCTCATCACGGGCATGCTGCTGCTCTCGGCCCTCGTTGTCCTCGCGACGCCTCGAAGGACCGAGGCCGACGGTGCGGCGAGAGACAGGCTCCGTCCTTCAATCCGGATTGCGCTCGCCGCCTCCGCGCTCACGATCACGCTCGGAGCCGTGATGGTGGCAGAGGGCGCGGCGTACGCGTGCACATCCTGGCCGGGGTGTGCGGAAGCCGCGTTTCCGTGGCAGGGGACAGATCTGCACGTCCTGCACTGGCTGCACCGCGGGGCAACGCTGTTCGCCCTCCTCGCTGCGGTGAATCTCGCCGTGCGAGCACATCGGCTGCCCGCCTCGGCATCTGCGATACACGCCACCGCAGCCGTGGTCCTCGCGCTCTATGTGGTGCAGGCGCTCCTCGGCGCGGCGAACGTGCTCTGGCAGCCCGGCGCGGCCCGCATCGCCCACCTCGTGATCGCCGCGATCATCTGGGCCATCCTTGTCGCTCTCACGATCCGAGCCGGCGCCCTCACCCCGGCTCGGACGGCAAGCACGGCTGACTGAGGATCATCGTCGCCTCGATGCGCACCCGCGCGGTGGACAGCGCCCTCGAAGCAGGCGTCGGGATTCGGCGGGAGCCGAGAGTGGTGCTCGCGCTCCTGCCGGTGACGGGCGTTCGAGCCTGCCGCGATGCAGTGTGAGCGCTGGTCGCTGCCGAGCGCCGTCGCTCGCCGGCAAGCACGGTGAGCGGCGTTTCGTTTGGCTTCCGGATCCAAACTGGATATCCTTGCTGTCGGACTGGCGTGCGGGAGTAGCTCAGGGGTAGAGCGCTTCCTTCCCAAGGAAGATGCCGTGGGTTCGAATCCCATCTCCCGCTCCACCTGATATGTGACACGTACGAAGAAGCCCGCCGATGGCGGGCTTCTTCGTGCGTGCTCGTTCGGGGGATACTCGCAGAGCCGAGGTCTACCGGACGAAGGCGACGGACGCTCCTCGGGGAAGCCCGTCCGGATAGGCCTCGATGAACGCGGCGTTTGCGAACGCTGGCGCTCCGGCGGTGAAGCCGTACCACTCGCCGCCGATGGTGACCCAGGCGGCGCCGCCGTCCACGGCAGCCTCGAACAGGTCGGGGCCGCCGCCCTGCCACCTGGTCAGCGTGATGCCGCGCGCGAAGGGAGTGGGCGAGAACGTCCCCCAGCCGTCCGGCAGGCCGGTGACCTGGAACAGCGTGAAGTGCGTCAGGTCCGCCACGAGCGTCGCTGAACCGTCAGCGCCAAGCGTGAGCGTCGCCGGGACGAGGATCCACGACGAACCGTCCCAGAAGGAGAGCAGCAGGCCGTCCTGGCCCAGGTCGTCTGGGAGGTCGCCTGCGGGCACGGTGAACGTCAGCGTCACCGGCAGTGCGAAGGCCGCCTCAACGGGCGCGCCCTGGGCGTCGACCAGCCGGACCACGAACGAAGCGAAGACCTCCGCGCCCCCGAACGATCCCAACTGCCGGCCCTGCATCGACAGGTCACGCACCGCGGCCACCTCGAGGCGTAGGCCTGCCGCATGCTCGATCGCGCCGGCCGGGATCTGGACCCGTAGCGAAGCGCCGCCCGGTGTCGTCGTCTCGCCGGTCGCGGAACCGTCGGCGCCGAAGCCGAACGAACGGCGGTTCACCACGCGCACAGGCGTCTCGCCGGCCTCGACGATGACGTCGTCGATGGGCGGCGGTGGGGCAATGACGCCGAAGGTGTTGGAGGCCCCTTCAACTGCGGGGGTGTCCACGGAGGTCACGGTGATCACCTCGGCCGCTCGGGCGGAGGTCAGCCTGACGGTGTGCGTGGACGTGCCCGGGGTGGCCGAAAAATCCAGGTCCACCGTGCCCAGCCCGGACGCCCCCGCGCTGCCGCCGAGGACGCTGATGTCCACCGCGTAGGTTGCGTCGTCGAGCGCGGTGAACGGGGCGCCCAACTCGTCGAGCGCCGCCACCCCGATCTCGAACGGCACACCCACCTGCTGGCTGCCGATGGGTCCACTACCCACCGCCGTGACCTCGAACGTTGTGAGCACCGGCGCGGTGATCGCGATCGTCTCTGAGCCGTTGGTGTGGATGTTCGCAAAGTCGCCAGGGGTTTGGTTGAAGACCTGCATCGAGATCACCCGGTTTCCCGAGGCAGGCGGGTTCGTGACGCCATCAAACTTGAGCACGAACGCGGCCTCATCGGTCAGCACTCGAGTGAAGTCCAGCAGTTGGAGCGTCTGGCCGTCGATCTCGAACGACGCGTACTCTTCGGCGATCGGAGCGCCGTCGAGAGTCGAGGCGGCTTCGACGAACGTCGCTGCCGAGACGTCGTAGCCAGCGGGGAAGACGATCACCACGTCGCCCCGCCCAGCGACCGTCTGGCCGTTCCCGACGCCGATCGCGAACTCCAATGTGTACAACACGTCCGTAGCGCCCGCCGTCGTCGAGGACGCCGTCACGCTGGCGTATTCAACATGCGTCGCATGCGCCGGACCCGGTTGAAGCAGCACCAATGCCGAAGCCAGGAACACCGCGATCAGGACAGCCACTCGCGCTGTCACTCCACGGAATGTCCTCATACCAACTCCTCGCGTCACACGGTCAATGACGGGCACACTACACGCCCTTGTCCGTCCACATTTTCTCCCACGGGAGAGTAACGCCGACAATAATCCTGTGCACGATAAATCGAATACATACGTGCTCGATACGCCCGCGATCTACACCAGCGGTAGCCCTCTGCCCGCCTCCGCACCGCCGCGTCTCGGAGGGGTCGAGGGCGGTGCCGGGAGGCATACACTCGCAGCACCTCGGGGTTTCGGGCTCGGCGAGGGCGGCGACCTCGAGGCAGCGGCGCGGCACGTGGATGGGGCATGGGCATGGGCATCGCGGTACGGGAGGCGGGTGCTATGGCTGACGCTGGACGACTGGATCAACTGGTGGCGAAGGTGGCGACCTTCCGTGCGCTGCACGAGGGGCCGGGGATGCTCGTCATGGCGAACGCGTGGGACGCGGCGAGCGCGCAACGCTTCGAGGCTGCCGGCTTCCCGGCGGTCGCGACCACCAGCGGGGGCGTGGCGATCAGCCTGGGCTACGCCGACCACGAGCAGGCTCCGGCGGACGAGATGCTGGCCGCGGCGGAGCGCATCGCCGCCTCGGTCTCCCTCCCCGTCACCGTGGACCTGGAGGCGGGCTACGGCCTGCCGCCAGAGGAGGTCGCGCGCCGGGTGGTCCAGGCGGACGCGGTGGGCCTGAACCTGGAGGACACCGACCATCGAGGCGGCTCCGGACTGGCGCCGGCGGAGGCGCAGGCGGAGCGGCTCGCGGCGGTGAAGGCGGCGGCGCGTGCGCTGGGGGTGGACCTCTTCCTCAACGCCCGCGTGGACGTCTTCATCCGTCGGGAGGGCGACCTGGACGCGCAGGTTGCGGAGGGCACGCGGCGGGGCCGCCTCTACCGCGAGGCTGGGGCGGACGCGGTCTACCCGATCCTCCTCAGTGATCCGGCGGCCATCCGCGCGATGGTGCAGGCGTGCGAGATGGTCAACGTCACGGTGCGGCGCGGCGGACCGCTCTCGCTACAGGCGGCGGCTGCGGCCGGCGCCCGTCGCGCGACCTACGCGACAAGCCTCTTCCGAGACACGATGGGCGCGCTGGATACCATCGCGGCAGAGATCCGGGCGGAGGTCCCGGGCCTGGACTAGCACGGAGCCCGCCATGGCCATGAACCGACTGCCCACGCCGGAGGAGTTGCCGGAACCGCTGGCGGGTCTGTTGCGCGACCACGAACACACGGCCGTGGTCATCGCCGGCGCCCGCGCCACCTTCGACGGCGCGCGCCTGGACGGGCCCGGCGCCGCCGCCCGGGTGGTGGAGGTGGCGCGCGACCTCCAGCGCTTTTTGGCGGAGGACCTGACGCTCCACATCGCGAAGGAGGAGGACGTGCTCTTCCCCGCCCTGCGCTCGCTCGCGGACGGGATAGACGATGCGATCCTCCACATGGTCGCGCAGCACGACGAGATCCGGGCGCGCCAGGACCTGATCGACCGCACGATGGCCGCGCTGGATGCGCATCACCACGAGGTGGAGGAGGAACGAGACGCCTTCATCTCGGAAGTGATGGCGACGACGGCCGCGCTGACGCCGGCCGTGCTGGAGGACCTCCGCGAGCGGGCGATGCGCATGGAGCGCATCCTGCTAGGCCACTTCGCAGACGAGGAGGAGGACCTCTTCGTCCCGGCGCGCGCGCTGCTGGCGCCGGAGGTCATGCAGTCGCTGGCCGCGCGGACGACGGCAATGGACCGGCCGGGGCCGCCGGCGTAGCCCCGGCCCCGGCCAGACCCGACTACATCTCGACTACACGAGGGCGCTCCGCCTGGACACGTAGTTGCCCACCTCGGCACGGAAGCCCACGGCGAGGCGGTTCCACGTGTTGATGGTGGTGATCGCCATGGTGAGGGCCACCTGTTCCTCCGGAGAGAAGACGTCCGCGACCTGCTGGTAGACGTCGTCCGGGGCGCCCGTCTCCGGCAGCAGCGTCAGCGCCTCGGTCCAGGCGAGCGCGGCGCGCTCCCGGTCGGAGTAGACGGGGCTCTCGCGCCACGCGGCCACCAGGTGCATGCGCTGGTCCGTCTCGCCCATGGCCTTGGCGTCCTTGGTGTGCATGTCCAGGCAGTGGGCGCACCCGTTGATCTGCGAGGCGCGGATGTTCACCAACTCCAGGAGGAAGGGCTCCAGCGTGCTGGAGTGGGCGATCTTGCTCACAGCCCGCATCGCGGGGCCTGCCTCTGGCAGCGTCTCCGACCAGTTCAGTCGCATGACTCGGTCCTTTCGTCGTTGCCGCGGGTAGGTTTGGCTACTGCCGTCGACTGAGCCACCCCCCACGTTCGGTGGGCTGGCTCGGCGCCTGGCGCGTTCCGACAGCATGGCGGTAGTGGGTGAGGCGAACGGTAGTCCTCGGCCCCGAGGGCTGTCGACGCCAACTGTCACACCGCGGGACTCCCGGCCGATTGAGAACGCCGGCCGTGGGATTGCGGGCAACGCATATCCGCCGGCGCTGATAGCCCATCGGCTCTGGCCCGTTGCGTCCGGGCAGGCCATTCTGGAAGCACACCCCCCGCCACACGAGAGCAGGAGGCTTGATTGCTCGCGCTCATCGAGATCAAGCGACGGAAACTGCAGTTCGGGCTCGTCACCGGCGTGGTCGCGCTCATCTCCTACCTGATCATCATGGTCACCGGCCTGGGCCTGGGGCTGAACGAGCAGGCGGGGACGGGCCTGCTCTCGCTCAACGGCGACCACCTGGCCTACGCCTCCAACGCCAACCTCTCCGTGATCCGCTCCCGCCTGACCGAGGAGCATGTAGCCGACATCCAGGCGGCTCCCGGCGTTCAGCAGGGGACGCCGGTGGGCTACATCGCGGTGGTGGTGGAGTACGCGCCAGACGAGAGCAACACCGCCGCCACGCTGGGCGTCATCCCCGGGTCGTTCGCCGAACCCGCCGTGGTGGAGGGCCGCCAGTTGTCCGCGCCGGACGAGGTGCTGGTGGATCGCGCGTGGGTGCGCCTCGCGGAGACCGGCATCGGCGAGACGCTGCCGCTGCCCGTGGGCTTCGAGACGCGCGACTTCACGGTGGTGGGCGTGGTGGATCAGGGCTACTTCTTCTTCCAGCCCACGGTCTACGTGAGCCTGGAGGACTGGCAGGGCCTGGCCTACCAGGGCGACCTCGCCGGGCGCCCCGCCGCCAGCATCGTCCTCCTCCAGGGGGACGGCATCGACAGCATGCGCGGCGAGGGCTGGGAGGTGGTCACAAAGCAGGAGGGCTTCCGCAACATCGAGGGCGTGGCCGCACAGCAGTCCACGGTCAACGCCCTGCGCTACATGGGCCTGCTCATCGGCACGCTCGTGATCGGCGTCTTCTTCTACGTGATCACGCTGCAGAAGGTCTCCTTGCTCGGCATCCTGAAGGCGATCGGCGCGCCCGGCACCTTCCTGGTCACGCAGGGCCTGCTGCAGGTCTTCCTGGTGGCGCTCAGCGGCGCGCTCATCTCTGTGGTGCTCGCGCTCGTCACGGAGGCGACACTGCTGTCCTCGGACACCGTGCCCATCGCGTTCAATACGCGCGCCCTGGTCACCTCGTCCGGCTTCGTGGTGATCGGCGGGATGGTGGGCGCCGCGCTCTCCGTGCGCCAGGTGGCGACCATCGACCCGATCATTGCGATGCAGCAGCAGTAGGAGGGGGCGGACGATGGGCATCCTCACGCTCCGGGACGTCAGCAAGTCGTTCGGCGACGGTCCGCACCGGGTGGACGCAGTGCGAGGCGTCAGCCTGAACATTGGGCGCGGCGAGATGGTGTCGCTCGTGGGGCCCTCTGGCTCCGGGAAGTCCACGCTGCTCGCGATGGTGGGCGGTCTCCTCACCCCCACGTCCGGTGAGGTACTGGTGGACGGCGCCGATGTGGCCCAGTTCGGCGGGCGCGAGCGCACCCGCTATCGCCGCGACCGGGTGGGGTTCGTCTTCCAGGGCAGCAACATGGTCCCCTTCCTCACCGCACGCGAGAACCTGCTGCTGGTCGCGCAGTTCGGCGGCGCGGACAAGGGCGCGCTCAAGCGTCGCGCGGACGAACTGCTCGAGGAACTCGAACTCATGCCGGTGGCAAACCAACTGGCGACGCAACTCTCCGGCGGCGAGCGGCAGCGAGTCGCCATCGCACGTGCGCTGATGCGGGACCCCGTCCTCATCCTGGTGGACGAACCCACCGCCAGCCTGAACACAGAACTGGGCGAGCGCGTGGTGGACGCGCTGGCCGCGGAGGTCAGTGGCCGCAACAAGGCGTGCCTCATGGTGACCCACGACGAGCGCATGGCCGCAAGGGCAGACCGCCTCATCGAGTTCCGCGACGGCCGCATCCTCAACGACGACCGCCTGGACGAGGGCGCCGCCTCGGGCTGACCCGGCGCAAGTGATCCGTGCGGCTGATCTGGCGCCGGGCGACGCCTCGACAACCTCCGGGCCCGCATGGCAGGATTCCGGGATGGGCAACGGAACCGTCGCCACCCCGTCCCTGGCTGACCTCGCCCTGCTGCGAAGGGTGCGCGACCGGATGGACCGGGAGCACGCCCGGCCGCTGGACGTGGAGGCCCTCGCCCGAGGCGTGGGCATGTCCGCCGGCCACCTCTCCCGCCTCTTCCGCCGCGCCTACGGCGAGTCTCCCTATTCCTACCTGATGACCAGGCGCATCGAACGCGCCATGGCGCTCCTGCGTCGGGGCGACCTCAGCGTGACCGAGGTGTGCTTCGCGGTGGGCTGCTCGTCGCTGGGGACGTTCAGCACGCGCTTCACGGAGTTGGTGGGCGTGCCCCCCAGCGTCTACCGGCGCGAGGCCAGCACCGCCGACGCCGCGATCGCCGGGATCCCCTCGTGCGTGGCGAAGCAGGTCACGAGGCCGCTCCGGAGCCGTGAGGGCGCGGCGTTCGGCACTGACGCCCGTGACCGGGGATCGATGAGGCGCTGGTGACGGAGTTGGGGTCAAGCAGGCGGCTGCGACCCCCGGCTGGATCCGGTAGCGCCCGCGAGGGCCGACGGGCGGAGCGGGAGACTGGTCAGGAATCAAGAAGCAACGCCGGGACACCCCTCCTAGCCTGACCTCAACCGAACGACCGCTGGACCCACAAGGAGCACCCCATGGACATCAAGATCCACGCATCCTTCCTCCCCCACAACGACGCGGACGCCGCCATCGCGTTCTACCGTGACGCGCTGGGCTTCGAGGTTCGCAACGACGTGGGCTACCAGGGCCTGCGCTGGGTGACGGTAGGGCCGGCAGACCAGCCAGACGTCGCGATCGTGCTGAACCCGCCGAACGGCGACCCCGGCGTCACGGAGGACGAGCAGCGCGTCATCGCGGAGATGATGGCGAAGGGGACGTACGCCGGTATCGTGCTGCGCACGCCGGACGTGGACGCCGCGTTCGAGCGCGTGCAGGCGAGCGGTGCGGAGGTCATCCAGGAGCCGGCGGACCAGCCCTACGGCGTGCGAGACTGCGCCCTGCGCGACCCCGCCGGCAACATGATCCGCCTCCAGCAGCACCCGTAGTCGCCCCTCATCCCCACCCGCCACCTCACAGGGAGGACGCCCACATGGCAGAGCAGAAGGCCACCACGGCCGCCAAGTCCGCCTCGACGCCTGGCTCCAGGTCCAAAGCCCGGTCCTCGGACGGATTCACGGCGGAGGAGAAGGCGGCGATGAAGGAGCGCGCCAGAGAGGCGAAGGCCCAGGCGCGCGGCCAGGCGAGCCGCGAGAAGGGCGAGGCCGACGTGCAGGCCAGGATCGCGGAGATGCCAGAAGCGGACCGCGCGATGGCGGAGCGCATCCACGCGATCGTGGCGGCTACCGCGCCCGACCTGGCGCCGCGGACCTGGTACGGCATGCCCGCCTACGCCAACGCGGCCGGGAAGGTGATCTGCTTCTTCCAGAGCGCGGACAAGTTCAAGGTCCGTTACGCCACGCTGGGCTTCAACGAGGAGGCAAACCTGGACCACGGCCACATGTGGCCAACCTCGTTCGCTCTGAAGCAGGTCACGGCTGCCGAGGAGAAACAGATCGCCGCGCTGATCAAGAAGGCGCTGCGCTAGACCAGGCGTCGAGGGCTACGGCGGCCTCGAGTCAGGCGCGGGAGTCAGGCGCGGGAGTCGGGCGCGGGAGTCAGGCGCCCGCCGCGGTCCACACGCCGATGACGTTGCCACCGGGATCGCGGAAGCGGGCGGCGGTGATGCCGTCCTCCGTGTGAGGCTCGTCCACGACCTCCAGGTCTCGCGCATGCACCTCCAGCATCACGGCTTCGAGGTCGTCCACGTAGATCTGGAACAGCACGCCGTCCGAGGTGGCGCCGCGGTCGGCGACGAAGGCGCCGACCAGGCCGCTGTCCGTGTCGCTGAACGGGACGCGCTGGCTGTCGCGCGGGCCCAGCGTGTACCAGACTCGCTCGTCCTCCAGCGGACTGAGCGTCCACCCGAAGACCGCCTCGTAGAACACGCCGGAGGTGATCGGGTCACGTGCCGGGATGGCGATGTAGGAAACCTTGCCGTGGGAGGCCAGGTGCGGTTCCAGCCCGGGCGGTAGTTCAGCGGCGTCGGTCAAGGCGGCTCTCCATTCACAAGGGTGCCCACGCTAGCAAGCGCACGCTCTACCTGCCGCACCTGAGATCCCACGTGAGATGCCACGTGTCGGGGGCCCCAGGCAGGCGGGAGCCGCGCTACACCGCCGTCAGGAGGTAGCGCGCGAAGAAGCCGTCGTCCGAGTACACCGCCTCTCGCACCTGGAACCCCGCGCGCGGGAACATCTCCTCCAGCAACCACGTGAACGTGGAGTGCTCGTCTCGCACGTGCTCCTCGATGTCGGCGCGCGTCCACCCGCTCTGCTCCTCCGGCGGGGTGCGCGCTGCCGCCGGGCCGGGCGCCGCCGGCAGGGAGGCGCACCACTGCTCGATGCGCGCCTCGGCCTCTGGGAGCGGGAAGTGGTAGACGACATCCCAGAGGCGCAACGTGCCGCCCCTGCGCAACATCTGCCGCATCCGGCCCAGCGCCATCGCCTTCCAGAAGTCTGGCAGGTGGTGCAGGGCGAAGCGGGAATAGATCAAGTCCGCCGGCTCCCCCTGGTGCTCATACGTCAGGAAGCCGTCCGCCACGACCTCCAGGCCCACGCCTCGCTGGCGGGCCTGCTCGCGGAGCAGGTCGCGCATCGGCGGCGAGGGGTCCACGGCGACCACGCGGCGGCATACCTCGGCCGCCGCGAGCGCGAACTGGCCCGTCCCCGCGCCCAGGTCGACCACCGTGGAGTCACTGCCGAGGCCGTGCGAGCGCAGGAGCGCCACCTCTGCCGCACCCTCGGCGTCCTCCTTCTCGTCGTAGTGCCGGACGTGCGCGGGATCCAGGTTCTCGCGTCCAATGCTGCGCATCTCGTCCAGCAGCCATCCCGGCCGGTTACTCCTTGCCATGGCGCACCTCCAGCAGCGTCTCCGCCACCGCCTGCCTGCCGGCGGACTGTAGCGCGACGGCGGCTCCACACGGGGCGGGGTGACGCCGAGGCGTCCGCGTGAAACCCTGAGGAGGCGACGAGACATCTCCCGCCCGCCCAAGCGGATACCCACCGGCTCCCGTGCCAGAACCCTCCGGAGGAGCCCCCGTGGCGCCGACCTTTGCTGACCTCAACCTTGACCCGGACGTGCAGCGCGCCGTGGACGCGATGGGCTTCGAGGAGCCCACGCCCATCCAGGCGCAGACGATCCCCCTGCTGTTGGAGGGCCATGACGTGCTGGCCCAGGCGCAGACCGGGACGGGCAAGACCGCCGCCTTCGCCCTCCCCCTGGTGCAGCGCGTGGACACCGCCCGCCGCGAGGTGCAAGCGCTGGTGCTGGCGCCCACGCGGGAACTTGCGGTGCAGGTCGCCCAGGCCGTGCATGACCTGGGGCGCACTCGGAAGGTCGCCGTGCTCCCTGTCTACGGCGGCCAGGCGTACGACCGGCAATTGCGAGGCCTGCGCGCGGGCGTCCACGTGGTGGTGGGCACGCCGGGACGCGTGATGGACCACATCCGCCGCGGCACGCTCGACCTCTCCACCGTGCGCACCGTCGTCCTGGACGAGGCCGATGAGATGCTGGACATGGGCTTCGTGGAGGACATCGAGTTCATCCTCAACCAGGTGCCGGAGGAGCGGCAGATCGCGCTGTTCTCCGCGACCGTGCCTCGTCGTATCGCCGTGCTGAGCCGCCACTACCTGCGCAACCCGCAGCGGGTCACGGTGGCGCAGGACGCGGTCACGGCCCCCCAGACGCGCCAGATGTACGTGGAGGTGCAGCAGCGCGACAAGGTGGAGGCCCTCACGCGCATCCTGGACCTGGAGTCCCCCAGTTCCGCCATCGTCTTCTGCCGCACCAAGCGCGAGGTGGACGAACTCTCGGCCACCCTGGACGCGCGTGGGTACACCTCGGTCGCCATCCACGGCGATGTCAGCCAGTCGCAACGGGAGCGCCTCCTGCTCGCGTTCCGGGAGGGACGCTCGGAGTTGCTGATCGCCACGGAGGTGGCGGCGCGCGGGCTGGACATCCCGGACGTGACCCACGTCTTCAACTACGACATTCCGGATGACGCGGAGGCGTACGTCCACCGCATTGGCCGGACGGGTCGGATGGGGCGCAAGGGCGACGCCGTCACGTTCGTCACGCCTCGGGAGATGCGGCAGTTGCGCTGGATCGAGCGCGCGATCCGCAAGAACCTGCGCCAGGTCCGCATCCCCACCCCCGGCGACATCGCCGCACGCCGCCGCGAGGCGCTGCTCACGTCGCTCGTCGCCACCGTCGAGTCCGGCGAGGCCAGGCTGTACGCCCCGCTGGTGGCGGAACTGGCGACCGAGCACGACCCGCAGGAGTTAGCCGCTGCTGCGATCTATCTCGCGAACGGCGGCGCCGGCGGACGTCACGAGGACATCGCCGCCGTCCCTCATCCCGACCCGCAGGACCTGCCGGACGGCGAAGGCGGCATGACGCGCCTGTACATGAAGACGGGACGCCAGCACGGCGTGCGACCGAAGGACGTGGTGGACGCCTTCACCGCAGAGGCCGGCATCCCTCCGCAGTCGATCGGCGCCATCGACATGTTCGGTGACTTCACGCTCGTGGAGGTGGAGCGCAAGGCCGCCACGCTCGTGCTGGAACGCGCGTCCACCCTCGTCTTCGAGGGACGCGAGGTGGATGTCACGCTCGCCCGTCCGAGGGACACCCCCAAGGGCCCCCGCCCCGGGCCCCCGCACACCCCTCGCAAGCGCCCGCGCCGACCGAAGGGCTGACGGGGGTCCTCAGCACCGGATCGCTGCTGCTCAACCGCTTCTCACCCGGGCGCGGCGAGGCTTTCCCTCACTCGGACTAGTGGGGAGCCAGAGAACAACGTGCAGGTCAGCCCGTACGCCCACGACGAGCCGGCCGTCCTCTCGGCCCTGTCGCCGCCCGCTGTCCGCCTCGCCATGCACTCGCGTGACGCGACGGAGGTCACTCGCGAGGAGTGGCGCCGGACGGTAGAACTACTGACCGTCGCGTTCAACGGCGGGCCAGGCTGGACGACCGCCACCGAGGACCCCATCGACCACCTGGTCTGGAAACTCGTGGACTTCCCGGGCGCCACGCGCGCCTTCTTCGGCGCGGCCGCGGGTGCGGACGACGGCGCGCTCCTCGGCTTCGCGGCCACGCTCTCGCGGCGGTGGTTGTTGCGCGGGCACCCTCGACTCGCGAGCGACATCGTGGACGCCGCGCTGCATCCCAGCATGCAGGGGCGCGTGCTGCTGGAGTTGGCGCGCGGGTTCCAGCGCGAGATCGCGGCGTGGCCGGAGGCGGACTTTGCCTTCGGGTTCGCCTCGCATCCCGCGTCGCTCCGGAACCGGCGGTTCCAGGGGCGCCATGACCTGCACCACCCGTTGGACACCCACGTGCGCCCGCTGGACCTGCTGCGCTTCGTCCGCGGCGAACCCGGTCGACGTACCGCCGACGGTGACGGCCCGAGCACGACACGCGCACATATCGAGGCGACTCGCCGTCGCGCCCGCCCGACCCTCGCGCGGTACCTCGCGTGGCAGGGGCGCATCACGGTTCAGCGGCTGCGCAACGCATCCGTGGACGTGAGACCGCAGTCCCCCTTCACGATCGCGACCCAGTCCTGCTTCGACGAACGCGTCGAGGACTTCCTGCCGTGCGTGTCCCCCTCGTTCGACCTCATCCAGTATCGGGACTGCGGGTTCCTGAACTGGCGGTACACGGACGCGCGCGCCGGCGCGTTCGTGATCCGCGTGGCGGAGGAACAGGGGCGGATGCTGGGCTACGCCGTCCTGCGGACAGGGCACCACCTCGCGGACATCGCCGACCTCCTGGTGCTGCCGGGGCGCCTGGACGTGGCGCATGCGCTCATCGCGGACACGTTGGGCCTCGCGAGGAAGTCCGGGGCGGCGGCGGTGCGGAGTTGGATGATCCGCGAGCATCCGTACGAGACGATCCTGGCGGACCAGGGGTTCGTCCGCGTGCGGACATCGACCAAGCCGGTGTTCCACGCGCGGCCCGGGAGCGACACTGAGGAACTGGCGTTCCTACGTGATCCGAGTGCCCGCATCCACCTGATGCTGGGCGATTCGGACCACGTCTAGCGCGCTGTCTCGCGCTGTGCGTCGCTACCGCGACTCGATCTCGCCTGTGCGGGTGTCGATCACCGGGTTGCCGCCAGGGCCGGCGGCAGGGCCCGTTTCAGGCTCACGCTGACGCTCCTCGGCCAGCGGGCGCGCCTCGTTGCCCTGGGCGTGGTGGTGCTCCTGCTCGTGCGCCTCCAGGCGTTCGAGCGAGGTGAACTTCTCGTTGCAGATCGGGCACTGGTAGTCGGCCATGGTCGCCCCTTCCGTCGGGTGGTGCTCGCCCTCGCTACCGTTCGGCCGGCGGCGGGGTGTCCGAGGCGGCGTCGCGCATGCGCGCCAGTTCCTGCTCCACCGGCTCACCGATGGTGTCGCCCTCGTCCGGCATCTGGACGCCGTCCGACCGGAGTTGCTCCCGCTGTTCCGCCGTCCGGCGGAGCATGCTCGCGCGCTGCTCGCGCTGCTCGGCACTCATGGCGCCGCTGTACTCCCTCTCCTCGTAGCGGTCCGGTGGCGTCACGGCGTGGCCATGCACGTCAGACGAGTCGAAGGACGTGCGGATGGCGTTGTCGCGGATGGGGCCCAGCGTGTCCACCAGGAACCAGTGCTCCGCGCCGTCCTCGGCACTGCCGCCGGAGACCATCACGTAGTCACCCAATACTTCGCGAACGCGCCCCAGGTCCTTGCCGTCCTTCGTGGAGACGGGCACGCCCACCGGCGGCCCGGCCTGTCCCGTGCCCTCGTGGTGGCCGCTGCCAACAGCCTCCGCGGACGCGGGGTCGTCGTCGTGCTTCGTGTTGGGATCGCAGCCGGCCTCCCGGATCGCCTGCTCGAGTTGGCGGATCGAGGCGTGGACGTCGGCCGAAGCGTCCGGCGTGCGGTCGGACGGATCCATCACCACGGCCGACTGCGCGCCGGGGAACGTGGTGTCGCGCTGCGGCGGCTCCAGGCGAGAGCGCAGGCTGGTCAGCGCCTCGTGCAGGCGCTTGCAATCGTGGTCAGGCATCACACTGCTCCTCAGGTACGCCTTCACCGTACGCCCGCCCACCACGCAGGCGCGTAACGAGAAGGACGGCCGGCAATACACGGCGATATCCAGCCCCGGTCGCCCCTCGGGAGGGCGAAGCGGCTTCCGCGCGTTGGGGGCGGTGTCGATAGACAAATGCAAGGCGATGAGCGGGAGGCCGCCCGTACGCTCCCGCAATGAGCGCCACAACGGAACCTCCGCACGGCCGCATCGACCGGGCGGACGGAGACGATCCCGACGGTGACCGCACACGGGCATCCTCCACCGGCACGGTGCTCAGCGCCGCTGACTGGCTGGACGACCACTTCGAGGCCTGCCGTGACGCCTACGAGGCGATGGCGGCGGCCGCGGGCTTCGAGACTGGTTCACGGGTGATCGACCTGGGGAGCGGCACGGGCATCTTCACGCCGCTCCTGCGTCGCGCCGTCGGCACGCGGGGACAGGTCGCCGCAGTGGACATCGACCTGGAGAACCTCCGTCACGTCCGCCGGCACGACGCCAGCGCGCAGGCCCTCGTCGGCAGTGCCCTCGCGATCCCCGTGCGTGACGGCGCGTTCGATGGCCTGTGGGCGGCGAACCTCACGCAGAGCCTGGACGATGCGGCGCTGGAGGCGGCGCTGCGCGAGATGATGCGCGTGGTGCGGCCGGGCGGCCTGGTGGCGATCAAGGACGTGGACATGGCCGCCTTCCGCTTCTCCCCCGCCAGCCCCTTCCTGGGCCCCCACCTGGCCGAGGCGTGCGCGACGGCGACGCCGGTGGCCGCGGAGTCGGTGGGCTCGGTGCGCGGGCGCGACCTGCGCCGGTGGTTGCACCGCGCCGGGCTCGTGGACACCTCGCAGCGTACGTTCGTCATCGAGTACCCCGGGGCGCTGGAGGGCAGCGCGCTGCGTCTGTGGGGATCGTGGCTCCCGTACCTCGCCGCGCTCGCGGAGGCGAAGGGGGTGCCGGTGGCGGACCTGGAGACCTGGCGGCAGGTCGCCAGTCCTCAGGACGCAAGGGCATTCGTCTCGCGGCCTGACTTCCACGGCTCGGAAGTGCAGGTGGTGGCGCTCGGCCGGGTTCCGTGAGCGGGCCGCACGGCAGCAACGAGGCGGGCACGGAAGGGGCGGGCGCACGGTACACCGCCACCTACCTCCTCCCCATCCGCCGGACGCACATCGAGGCGGACGACGACCTGGACGCGTACCTCGCGTGGCTCGCCTCGCTCGCGCCGGGGCTGGAGGTAATCGTGGTGGACGGCTCGCCGCCGGAGGTGTTCGACCACCACCACGCCCGCTGGGCAGCGCACGTCGCGCACATCGCGCCACTGGGCGTGCTGCGTGGCGCGAACGGCAAGGCGTGGGGCGTGAACACCGGCCTGCGGTACGCCTCGCACGAGCGCGTGGTGATCGCCGACGACGACGTGCGCCATGACGAGGGCTCGCTGACGCGCCTGGTGGCGCTGCTGGACCACGCGGAGGTGGTGCGGCCTCAGAACTACTTCCACCCGCTGCCGTGGCACGCGCTCTGGGATACCGGGCGCATCCTGCTCAACCGCACCCTGGGTGGCGACTGGCCCGGCACGCTCGCCCTCCGCCGCCACACCCCCGCAGGCGAGCGCATCGAGGGCTACGACGGCGGTGTGCTCTTCGAGAACCTGGAACTCTGCCGCACCGTGGAGGCTGCAGGCGGGCGGCACCTGGTGGCGCCTGACCTCTACGTGCGGCGGAAGCCGCCCACGGCGCGCCATTTCTGGTCGCAGCGCGTGCGCCAGGCCTACGACGAATTCGCGCGCCCGCCCGTGCTCCTGGCCGAACTCGCGGTGGCGCCGGCCGTAGCCGCCGTGCTCCTGGCACGCCGCCCCGGCTCCCTCCTGGCGGGAGCCCTCGGCGTGGTCGCCCTCGCCGAGGTGGGCCGCAGGCGGGCGGGCGGCGCGCGGTACTTCCCGCCGCATGCCTCTGTCATGGCGCCGGTGTGGGTGCTGGAGCGCGCCGCGTGCTCCTGGATCGCGCTCTGGTGGCGCGTGCGTCACGGCGGCATCCGTTACGGCGACCAGGTGCTGACGAAGGCCGCGAATTCCACTGCGGACCTGCGGCGGCAGCGCCTGGACGGAGCCATCCCGCACTCCACCTGACCTCGGCCACTCCGCACCCGGCGCCGCAATGCTCGTCCCGCAGCCAGGCGTGACGGTTCTCTCGCAGCGGGTGCGCGTACTCCGGTTTCGATAGGCGAACGCGCTCCTCGGTAGCGCGGAGAGTCGCGCGCGTCCCTGACGTTCGGCTGGCATTCGGACACACGGGGCCGGCTCCCGTCCGAGGAGGCACGCGTGCGAACGGACATCACCGAGGCATCCCCAACGCCGCCCCCAGGCGACGGTCCGGCGACCGAGCGCGTCCACGAGGCCCTGCGCGCGGTGATCCTGGACCCGGACTTCCCCTGCCTGGGCGCGCGCGCCGCGTTCAACCGCGGCACCTACGGCTTCGCGCTGTACGACGCGCTCGCTTCGGATGAGTCCACCGAGGCGCTCGCGGCGGACCTCGACCGGTTCGCGCGGGAGGCGGACAGGGAGTCCGGCTACACCACGTTCATCGCGTCCTTCGCGCACCCAAAGACGCTGACGCCGGCCGTGTTCGAGCACCTGCTGTGGACACAGTTACACCGCCTCCACCAGCATGACGCGGCGCCGTGGGACGCCTCGGTCAGCCGGGACCCGGAGGACGGGCGCTTCTCCTTCTCCTTCGCCGGGCGCGCGTTCTTCGTAGTGGGCCTCTCGCCCACGGGCGACCGCTGGGCGCGGCGCTTCCCCTGGCCCACGCTGGCCTTCAACCCGCACGAGCAGTTCGAGCGCCTGCGCAGGGAGGGCCAGTTCCAGGGCCTGCAAGAGGCCGTCCGCTCCCGCGACCTGCTGCTGGAGGGCGCCCTGAACCCGAACCTGGCGGACTTCGGCGAGCACACGGAAGCCCGCCAGTACTCGGGTCGCCCGGTCGAGGAGGACTGGCGCTGCCCGGTACGCTTCGACCGATGACCGCGCACGAGCCCCCTGACACGCACGAGACGCGCGGACGGACGCCCGTACTTGAGCGACACCTTGAGCCGCAGACCGGCGCGGCGTTCGAGGTGCTCGCCGGGCAGGTGGTGCGCGTCACCTCTCCCACCGGCGAGCAGGTGTCAGACCTCACCGCCTTCGGACTCCGGGACACGCGGGAGTGGCTCTCCTCCGGCCGCACCATCGACTACGCCAACACGATCGCGCTGACGGAGGGCCACACGCTGTTTTCCAACCGCAGCAATCCCATGTTCACCATCACCGCGGACACGGTGGGCACGCACGACTTCCTGCTGGCCCCGTGCAGCCCGGAGATGTTCCAGCGCCTCTACGGCCTCGAGGGCGAGCACCCCAGTTGCTTCATGAACCTGGCGCGCGCCCTGGCGCCGTTCGGCATCCGCCCGGACCAGGTGCCCACGGCGTTCAACATCTTCATGAGCGTGAACGTGCTGCCGTCCGGGGAACTGCGCATCGACCCGCCGCCCTGCCGGGCGGGGGACTACCTGGAACTGCGGGCGGAGATAGACCTGGTGGTGGGGGTGACCGCGTGCTCCGCGGAACTGACGAACAACGGGGCCTTCAAGCCCATCGACGTGACGATCCTGGCGCAGTAGCCGGAGCCGGCCGCGCACCACATTCGCGCTCAATGCGATGACGATGATGCGACGATGATGCGATGCCACCGCCGCCAGATCCGAGGGTAGATCCTGGATCATGACCTCGGACGCCACATGAGGTGAGACATGAGGCACGATAGCAACCAGGACAGGCGTCAACACCGAGGATGAGACTCCTGTTGCCACTGGAGCGAGGCTTCTGACGAACCACATACATGGTGAAGATCTTGCAAATGTGAGGCGACTTCCCGCGAGAGCGTGTTAGGCTTCTTACACAGCGAGACACTAGCAATACGTGCATCGTCTGGATGACGTTCTCATCCCGTTCGGATAGTCCGACGATCGCCGCGTGGCCCTGGGGGGCGGCGTATGAGTACTATCCGTGTGCAGGGCGTGAACAAGGTATTCGGGGACAACCCGCGCCGAGCCCTCCCACTGATCGAGCAAGGCCTCACCCGCGACGAGATCCAGGAGCGCACCGGCCTGGTGGTCGGCGTGCGCGACGCTACGTTCGAGGTGACGGACGGCGAGTTCTTCGTGGTCATGGGGCTCTCCGGCTCCGGCAAGTCCACGCTGGTCCGCATGTTCAACCGCCTGATCGAGCCCACGAGCGGGACGATCGAGATCGACGGCGTGGACATCACCCGCCTCTCTGACCGCGAACTGCGCGGCCTCCGCTCCACCAAGGTCTCCATGGTCTTCCAGCGCTTCGCCCTGTTCCCGCACCAGACGGTGCTGGACAACACGGCCTTCGGGCTAGAGGTGCAGGGCCTGGACCGCAAGGAACGCCACCGCCGCGCCAACGAGGCGCTGGAGATGGTGGGCCTGGGCAACTGGGGCGACCGGTACCCCTCCGAACTTTCGGGCGGTATGCAGCAGCGGGTGGGCCTGGCGCGCGCGCTGGCCACGGACGCGGACATCCTGCTGATGGACGAGGCGTTCTCCGCGCTGGACCCGCTGATCCGCCGGGAGATGCAGGACCACCTGCTCCAACTCCAGGAAGAACTCCAGAAGACCGTGGTCTTCATCACCCACGACCTGAACGAGGCCATGCGCCTGGGCGACCGCATCGCGGTCATGAAGGACGGCGCCATCGTCCAGATCGGCACGTCCGAGGAGATCCTCACCAAGCCCGCCACCGACTACGTGGCCGCCTTCACGCAGGACGTGGACCCGAACCGCGTCCTCACCGCCAGTTCGATCATGCGCGACGCCGCAGGCACGGTCTCCCCGGAAGTGGGGCCGCGCGTGGCCATGGCGCGTCTGAAGGAACTGCAGCGCAACGAGGTCTACGCCGTCCGCCCGGACCGCACCCTGACCGGATACGTGCGCGACACCGACCTCTCCGAGGCCGCCCGGCGTGGCGAGCAGACCCTGACCTCTGCCCTGCGCACTGACTACCCGGTGGCCACACCAGACACCTACATCTCAGACCTCTACGCCCTCTCGGTGGAGCACTCGCTCCCCATCGCCGTGGTGGACGAGCGCGGGCGCCTGGTGGGCGTGGTGCCGCGCGTCTCGCTGCTGACGGCCCTGGCGGCCATCAGTGCGCGCGCGGAGAACGTCAACGGCACCAACGGCACCAACGGCGCGAGCGACGAGAATGCTGGCGACGAGGGCGCTGGCGACTCGGAGGGCGGCGGCGGAGACGCCGGCGGGAGCGCGGCGGGACCGACAGCCGGCCTCGCGGCAGTCAAGGGGGCCGCCAGTGCCTGACTTCCACATGCCTCGTATCCCCGTGGGCAACCACGTGGAGGCGCTCATCCAGTGGCTGCGCGACAACGCCTCGCCTGCCTGGGACGCCGTCCGCTGGTTGCTCCGAGGCCCCACGGAGGGCCTGGAGGACATCCTGCTGTACCTGCCGGCGCCGATCATGGCGCTGATCGTGGCCCTCATCGCCTGGCGGCTGCGCTCCTGGCAGTTCGCGGTGTTCATCGGCGTGGCGTTCCTCATGGTGGACGCCATGGCGATGTGGCGACACGCCATGTCCACGCTGGCGCTGATCACGGTCGCCACGTTCTGCTCGCTCAGCATCGCGATCCCGCTCGGGGTGCTCGCTGCCCGGAGTTACGCGGTGAGCATGGCCGTACGGCCGGTGCTGGACTTCATGCAGACGTTGCCGGCCTTCGTCTACCTGATCCCCGCCATCTTCTTCTTCCGCATCGGCATCGTCCCGGGCATCGTGGCCACGCTGATTTTCTCCATTCCGCCGGGCATCCGCCTGACGGAGTTGGGGATCCGCCAGGTGGACGCGGAGGTGGTGGAGGCCGCGGAGGCCTTTGGCGCCACCAAGAACCAGATCCTCTTCCGCGTGCAGTTGCCGCTGGCGCTGGCCACCATCATGGCCGGCGTCAACCAGGTCATCATGCTCGCGCTCTCCATGGTCGTCGTCGCTGGCTTCGTCGGCTCGGGCGGCCTGGGCGGCGAGGTCATCCGCGCCATCTCCACGCTCAACATGAGCCTGGCGGTGGAGGCCGGGCTCGGCGTGGTGGTCATCGCCATCTTCCTGGACCGCATGACGGAAGCCCTGGGACAGCGGGCGGACCGCTCGCGAGGCTCCGCCTCCACCTAGGCCCCTCCCACAACCAACAGAATGTCTCGGCGGATCCCTGGGTCTGCCGGCACAGAGGGAACCACCCAGATATTTTCAAAGGAGACCCATGATTCAGGGCAAGACCAACAGTTTCCGTCGCTTCGGATTCCTGTTTGCACTCAGCATCGCAGCATTTGCGCTTCTCGCGGCCTGCGGTGACAACGACGACAACGGCAATGGCAACGGCGGCAATGGCAGTGGTGGCAATGGCGCCGCCACCACCACGGCCACCTCGGACGCCACGCAAGAGCCGTCCACCGGGGGCGGGACGATCGAGATCGTCTACATCCCGGGCTGGCCGGACGGCGTCTCCGCCTCCAACCTCTGGAAGGTGCTCCTGGAGGAGCAGGGCTACACCGTCAACCTGACGGGCCTGGACGTGGCTCCCGCTTACACCGGCATCGCCGGTGGCGACCTGGACGCCTACATCTCCACGTGGCTGCCTCACACCCACGAGTCCTACCTCTCCCAGTTCGAGGACGACCTGGAGGTCATCTCCTCCTGGTACGGCCCGGCGGGCCTGTTCCTGACCGTCCCCTCGTACGTGGACGTGGACAGCCTGGCTGACCTGGCGGACAACGCCGACACGTTCGGCAGCACCATCGTCGGCATCGAGGCCGGCGCTGGCATGATGGGCATCCTGGCCAACAGCGTCATGCCCACCTACGGCCTGGAGGACTGGAACCTGCTGGAGGGCTCCACCCCGGCCATGCTGGCCGAACTGGAGCGCGCCATTGCCGCTGAAGAGCCGGTGGTGGTGACGCTGTGGTCCCCCGGCTGGTGGTACGGCGAGTTCGACCTGAAGAACCTGGAAGACCCGGAGAACGCCTGGGGCGAGCCGGACGAGTTGAGCATCGTCGCCCGCGCCGGCTTCTCTGAGGAGTTCCCGGAGGTCGCGCAGTGGTGGTCCAACTGGACCATGACGGACGAGCAGTACGCGCCCCTGGAAACCCTCATCACCGAAATGGGTGACGGTAACGAGGAGCAGGCCGTGCTCGCCTGGCTGGAGAACGAGGACAACCGCGCACTGGCGGAGTCCTGGCTCCAGTAGCCTTCCGCTCATCCTCGGTTCCCTCGAGAACGGCCCCGGGCATCCGCCCGGGGCCGTTCCGCTCTCAGCCCTCGCGCCCCCGCCCCGCCCCGCCCCGCCCCGCCCCGCCCCGCCTCGGCTCGCCTCGCCTCGCGCCACCCTGACTCGCCACTATCGTGGGAGGGGGACCGAGGGAGCGATCATGCTGCGGAAGCGAAGACTCGGACGCACGGGGCTGATGGTGACGGAGTTGGGGCTGGGCGCCATGGACACGCCTCAGTCAGACCAGGGCGCAGACACGCTGCGCGCCGCACTCGACGCCGGCATCGACTTCGTGGACACCGCACGTGATTACGAGGGCAGCGAGTTCCTCATCGGCCAGGTGACCCGCGAGCGCGGCGGCAAGCAGTTCCACGTGGCCAGCAAGACCTTCCGCCACTCCATGGACGGGAGCCAGCGCGACGTGGACCGCTCGCTCTCGATCCTCGGCGTCCCCTCCATCGACCTCTACCAGTTGCACGACATCAGCACCGAGGACGCCTGGCGCGCGGCCACGGGTGACGAAGGCGCGCTGGAAGGCCTCCGCATCGCGCAGTACCGAGGGCTGGTGGGGCACATCGGCCTCTCCACGCACAGCCTGGACGTGGGCCGCGAGGCGGTCCTGAGCGGCATGTTCGACACGGTGATGCTGGAGTACTCCGCCTTCTACCCGCACTCCGCGCCCCTGATCGAACTGGCGGCGGAACACGACGTGGGCGTGATCGTGATGCGCCCACTGGGTGGGTCCGGCCGCACCAGCGTGATCCGCGCCGCCGTGGAGGAGGACCGCGCGGGCGCCCTCACCCCGGCCAACCTGCTGCGCTACGTGCTCTCCCACTCCGGCGCCTCCGTGGTCATCCCCGGCGCCCGCTACCCCTCCCGCATCCACGACAACGTCGCGGTGGCCTCGCACTACACGCCCATGGACGCGGCCGAGCAGCGCGAACTGGAGCGCCAGGCGGCGGCGCTGTACTGAGCCGCGCGCCATCGCCACGTCGCTGTTAGCCCTCATGGCGGGGAGTGGCATGAACCTGTAGTCCGTTCGCTCGTAGGCTCGGCCCACCTCCCACTACGCACGGTCCGAGGCCGGACATCGATCCTGCCTCGCGGCCAGGACGGAAGCACACATGGCCAACGAGCAGAGCGGCATCAACCCGGCCCAGTTGCAGCAGTACCTGGGCGACATCAATTTCCCGGTGGAGAAGCAGCAGTTGATCGACCACGCACAACAGCGTGGCGCAGGCGAGCAGGCGCTCCAGGCCCTCCGCGGCCTGCCGAACCAGCGCTTCAACAGCCCGACGGAGGTCAGCCAGGCGATGAGCCAGCAGGCGTAGGATCGGGGGATTGGGGTTGGGGTGCGGCCCCAACCCATGACACCATGGCAGCATGACGCTGTTCCTGGATCTGGACGGCGTGCTCGCAGACTTCGAGGCGCACGTGGAGGCCCTCTTCGGCGAGCCGCCGTCTCGGCTACCCCTCTCCCAGATGTGGGCACGCGCCGAGGCCACCCCGGGCTTCTTCGAGACCATGCCGCTCATCCCGGACGCCATGGATCTCTGGAACTATTGCCGCCCCTTCGATCCGGAGATCCTGACCGGGCTGCCTCGCGGACGCTGGGCGGAGCCGCAGAAGCGCGCGTGGGTGCGCCGCCGCCTCGGCCCATGCGTGACCGTGCACAGCTGCATGGCCCGCGACAAGCACCTCCTGGCCAGGCCCGGCGACGTGCTGGTGGACGACCGCACTCGCTGGGCTCACCTCTGGGAGGGCGCCGGCGGCGTCTTCGTCCACCACCGCTCCGCGGCCGAGAGCATCCAGGCCCTGCGCGACCTGGGCTACGACCGCAGCCTGCAGGAGGATGCCGCCGACGACGGCGCTAGCGCGACAGCCACGCCTCGATGACCTGGCGCGCGACGGGGCCGGCCTGCTGAGAGCCGGAGCCCGCGCGTTCCTTGATCACCACCACGGCAATCTCTGGCGCCTCGACCGGCGCGTAGGCGATGAAGAGTGCGTGCGGCGAGTCCTCCGCCGTCACCTCCGCCGACCCGGTCTTCGCGCCCACGCGCACGCCGGGGATCGCGGTGGTGGAGGCCCACCCCACTTCCACGCCCAGTTCCATCACCTGCGCCATCTTCCACGCCGTCTCCGCGGACATTGCGCGCCGCCACTCACCCGGCTCCTGGTCCGAGAAGAGGCGCGGGCGCGGCACCACCCCATCGTTGGCGATGGCGGCGGTGACCAGCGCCAGGTGCAACGGCGAGACCTGCAGTTCCCCCTGCCCGAAGGCGGACGCCGCCAGCCCCGCCCCCGTCTCCAGGAAGCCCTCGGTCGTCTCGAGGCGGCCCCGCACGGTGGGCAGGGGCAGCGGCGGCGTGTCCGTCAAGCCCAGCGCCTCCGCCATCGCGCGCAGCCGTTCGGCGCCCACCTGGATGCCGAGTTCGGCGAAGAACGTGTTGCAGGAGTAGGCGTAGGCGTCCGCGACCGTCTGCGTGCTGCGGCCCGGCGGCTCATTCCGGCTGACGATGCGCACCCCATCGATGAACACCTCGGCCGGGCAGGTCGCCGGCGTGTCCGGCTGGACCAGGCCCGCCTCGAAGGCGGCGGCGAGGGTCACGGTCTTGAAGGTGGAGCCCGGCGGGTAGAGGCCCTGCGTCGCGCGGTTGAGGAGCGGGCTGCCCTCGTCCGTGCGCAGGTGGTCCCACTCCTCCGTGCTGAAGTTCGGATTGAACGTGGGGCTGCTGGCCATGGCCAGGACCTCGCCCGTGCGGGGGTCCAGCGCCACCACCGCACCGGTGGCGCCCTCCAGCGCCGAGGCGGCCACGGCCTGCAGGTCCGCGTCCAGGGTGATCGTGACGTCGTCCCCGGCGCGCGGCTCGTTCAGCAGGTCCAGCCAGGTGTCATGAGGCGTGGAGGCCCGCTGGCCCATCAGCCGGTCGGACGCCACGGACTCCACGCCCGCTGCCCCCACCCGGGGCGAGGTGAACCCCAGCACGTGCACCGACCCCGCTGCCGTATAGACGCGCCGAGGCTCTCCGTCTGGCCCGATCTCCGTCTCCGCCAGCACGCGCCCCTCTCGATCCAGGATGCGGCCACGATGCACGCGCGCCTCCTCGCTGCGGAGGCGCTCGCCGGCCACGGCGGGGTGCGTGAGCAGGTCAGCCCGCGCCACGCTCCAGTAGCCCAGCGCCGCGCTCAGCCCGGCGAAGCCCACGAGCGCCGCCAGTCCCAGGTCGCGCGCCCGCACCTCTATGCGTGGGATGCGTGGGATACGTGGGATGCCGGGGACCCGCGCGGCAAGGGCAGGCGGAGGGGGGCCGCGCTCGCCTTGCGCCGCCACCAGCAACGCCAGGATCACCCACGCCATCACCATGGAACTGCCGCCGTAACTCAGGAACGGGCTCGTGAGGCCGGTGAGCGGCACCACGCGCAGCACGCCGCCGGACACCACCAGCACCTGCGCCGCCAGGCTCACCGCCAGCCCTGCGGCCAGCAACTGCCCGAAGGCGTCCACGGACGCGGTCGCGCGGCGGAGCGCGTGCGCCACGATCAGCCCGTACAGCGCCACCACCGCCAGGGAGCCCACCAGCCCCCACTCCTCGCCGATCACCGCCAGTGGGTAGTCCGTATGCGCAGCCGGGATCAGGCCCGGGTAGCCGTAGCCCGGCCCCGCGCCGAAGACACCACCGAAGATGAAGCCGCCGATCGCCTGCAGTGACTGGTAGCCCTGCCCCCGCGGGTCCGCCCACGGGTCCATCCACGCGTCTACCCGATCCTGGATGCGGTCCGAACCGAGGTAGATGAGCGTGAACGCGACGATCCCCACCACCACTGCCGCCACCAGGTACGACTTCCGCCCCGTGGCCAGGTACAGCATCGCCACGAGGCTCGCGCCGAAGATCAGCGACGGCCCGAAGTCCCGCTGCGCCAGCACAGCGAGCACCGTGATGCCGAACATCGCGAGTAGCGGCAGCCAGTCGTCCCGCAGCGACCGCATGGCGATGACGCCCGCGCTCCCGCCGGCCTCACCATCGCCGTCGTCCCCACTCGCCGAGGGTCGGGCGGCCCTCGAGGCCTGCGATGCGCTCGAGGTCTGCGACGCCCTCGAGGCGAGGTGGCCGGCGATGAAGGCGACCAGCAGGACGCGGAGCAGTTCTGCGGGCTGGAGTCGCACGGGACCCACGGTGAGCCAGAGGCGCGCGCCCTGCCCCGTGACGTCCTCCCCCGCCAGCAGGGTGACCAGGACCAGCAGCAGGCCGGCGCCCAGCAGCGCATAGCGGAAACGCTGGAGCCAGGGCAGGAGCGGCGGGAAGCCCACCAGCGCGATGAAGGCGGACCAGCCCACGCTGATCCACAGCATCTGCGTGGGCAGGATGGACGGCTGCACGCGGGCGATCACGGCGAGGCCCAGGGCGCATAGCACCCACGCCGGCGCCAGCAGGTGCGCGTCCCAGTGACGGCCCGCCAACCTCAGCATGAGGGGCGTGGCTAGCGGCAGCGCCGCCAGCATCAGCCCCATTGCCTGTACCGGCGGGTCGATGGGCCGGCCCGTGGACAGCAGCACGAGCGCGGGCAGCGTAACGAGCAGCACGGACGGAGCCGCCAGCAACCAGACGCTGGACCGACGTGACGGCGGGGCTACCGAGGCGTGTGTCGCCAACCTGGGAGGTCCTCCGGGGGTCTGGCGGGGGGGAGGGGCGGATCCAACGTACCCGCCGGAGCCGGAACACGCCCTCCCCGCCATCCGCGTGCCGTCGTATCGTGGAAGGGAGCGCGCCCCACCCCGTATCACCCCACCGCGCGCCTGTGCCGCTCGTGCCGCTCCTACCGCTCTCTGCGAGGTCCACCCTGTTCGACGAAGGCTGGCCACTCTTCCTGCTGGCGCTCCGCATTGGCGCGGTGGTGCTGCTGTACCTGTTCCTCTTCAGCGCCTTCCGCACCCTGCGTGCCGAACTCCGCGCCCCCGTGGCCGCGCGAGAGCGTCCCGCCGCCGAGCCTGCGTTCGAAGACGCCCCCGCACACCGACCGGTCGCCCTCCCGTCTTATGTCGACTACAGCGCAGCCGAGGCGGCGTGGGAGCCGCCCCCACCCCCGCCCCCGGTTTCGCGTCGCATCCCGCTGAACGTCGCCATCCCCTCGGCGGCCGCGGTGGCGCTGGTCGTGCTGGGGGGCGTCGCGCTCTTCGCGGGCCAGGATCCCCCCGCCGACACCGCCACCACGCCGCCCGCCTCCACCACCGAGGCGTTCGCCCCGCCCGCCGTGCCTCCGGCCGCGGGCCGCGTGACGGTGGGCCTCGCGGCCCCGGAGGCGGCGCAGGTGCGGGTCACGGTGGACGGCACGGTGCAGTTCGACGGCACGCTGCGGGCAGGCCAAACGCAGGAGTGGGAAGGCGCCGAGCGCATCCAGGTGTGGACGGACAGCGGCAAGACCCTGCTGCTCGCCGTGAACGGCATGGACCTGGGCCCCTACTCGCCCGCCATGGGCCACGCCGACTGGAACCGCATCGACTTCGGCTTCTGGCCCGGCTGGGCACAGTAGAGGCCAGCCACGCGCACCTCCGCACGCACCTCCGCACGCACCTCCACGCGCACGTTGAGGCGACACGCGAGCGGTCGAGGACGGCGCTACGCGGTGCGGCGCAGGAACGCCTCCTGCTCCCCGCTGAACACGGCCTGCAGCGCCTCCGCCAGCGACGGATGCTCGTACGTGAATCCGGCCTGCACGAACCTCGCCGGGTCCATCCGCGCGCTGGCCAGCAGCAGGCCATCCGCCGCCTCGCCTATGACGATGCGCAAGAGGAACGCGGGTGTCGGGAAGAACGAGGGCCGCCGCAACTGGCGTCCCAGCGCCCGCATGAAGTCCCGGTTGCGGGACGCCTCCGGCGCCGCGACGTTGTACGCGCCGCTCACCTCGTGGGTCAGGGCGAACTCGAACGCACGGACGGCGTCGGTCAGCGTGACCCACGGCATCCACTGGCGCCCGTTGCCCAGCGGCCCGCCAGCGCCGAGACGAACCGGCAGCACCATGCGCGGCAGCGCACCGCCTTCCCGGGCCAGCACCACGCCGAGGCGTGGCGTAACCACGCGGATGCCGTGCTGCTCCGCGTGGCGCGCCTCGCCTTCCCAGGCCTGCACCAGGTCCGGCAGAAAGCCCTCGCCCGCCCCCGCATCCTCGGAGAGCACCAGGTCCCCGCGGTTGCCGTAGTACCCAGAGGCAGAGGAGGAGACGAGCACGCGTGGCGGACGCGCGAGCGTGCCGAGGTGGTCGACCAGCAGCCGCGTGCCGTCGATACGGCTGTCCCACAGCACGCGCTTGCGTGCCTTCGTCCATCGCCCCTCGCCGATCGAGGCGCCGGCGAGGTGCACCACGGCGTCGCAGCCCTCGAACATGCCGGGTGCGATCCAGCCTGCGGCCGGGTTCCATCCCTGCGCCTGCGGTTTGGGGGCGGAGGTGCGCGTCAGCGGCGCTACCTCGTGTCCCGCAGCCACCAGGCGCGCGGCGAGCGCGGTGCCGATCATGCCGGTGCTGCCCGTGATTCCTACGCGCATCGGTCGCCTCCTCAGATTCGATCGAGCCTCGATCACTGTCATCCACGTTAGGCGCACGGCGGCGCCGAGGCTTCACGGGAACCTCGTACGAGGGACGTGCGGAAACCTCGCAGGGGACGCGCGTTATGCGAAGCCGCGGGTGATGGCGTAGGCAGTGGCCTCGGTACGGCTGCGGCAGCCGATCTTGGGGTAGAGGTTCGTCAGGTGCCGTTCCACCGTGTGGACGCTCACGTCCAGTGCGCCGGCGATCTCCTTGTTCGCCATCCCCCGCGCCAGCAACCGCAGCACCTCCGCCTCTCGAGGCGTCAGGCGGCCCTCCCCGGCGACGAGCCCTCCCCCGCCGTCCCGAGGCGCCGCCGCCACTTCGAGGAACGCCTCGATCGCTGCCACGCTGGCGCTCACGTCGCCGGCGAACGGCGAGGGCGCTTCGCCCTCCAGCAGCGCGAGTTCCGCACCGGGGATGGCGGCTGCCAGGGCGGGGCCCAGGTCCGCGCGCTGGCCTCGCGCATGCGGGCGGTGCAGGACCAGTGTGCGCGCGGCCACGCGAGGCAGCAGCGCGCTGACGTCGTACTCGCGGGCGGCGGAGAACGCGGCGAAGGCGGCCGCGGGCTCCACCGCCGCGCGGAAGAACTCGCCCAGGGGGGCCGCATCCCGTGCCCCGTCCGACCAGAGGTGCGCCGCGCTGTTCAGCAGCACCAGCCAGGCCCCCTCCAGCGACGCCTCGGCGTTGGCGGGCATCGGCATCAGGTACACGTCAGCGCCACGCGCGAAGCCGCCCCACAGCAGGAGGTCGGAGACCGCCTCCGGATGGCGGGCGGCATAGGCGATGGCCACCGGGGCGCTGTTGAACAACCCGCATACCGCGAAGCGTTCCCAGCCCAGCCGCGCCACCACCGCCTCCACGTCGCGCAGCATCGCCTCCAGGTCGAACTCCGCACGGGCGCGGTCGGAGAGGCCGGTGCCGCGCACGTCGTAGAGGGCGACCTGCAGGCGCCTCGCCAGTCCCTCGTACCACGCGCGCTGGCCCTCCAGCCGCCACCCCGCCTCGATGTGCGAGAACGGGAGCGGGGGCAGGCAGAGCAACGGCACGCCCTCGCCCAGCGTGGCCAGGGCGATGCTTACACCGTCCTGCGTGGTGGCGTAGCGGATGGAGGGCGTCATCCACCCGATCCTATACCGGCAGGACGCAGGCCCGGCTCACTCGACCGGGTCCAGGGGTGGCGGGACCAGGGGGCGGAACCAGAAGAAGAGTTCGCCTCGGTCCAGGCGCAGCAGGTCTCCCGGCGCCATGCCGTCACAGCCCAGGCTGAACCACAGGATCCCCTGCCCCGTGGGGTCGATCCAGACCTGCCTCCCCTCGCCTCCCTCGAACGCGAAGACGGCGGAGAACTCCGGCTGGGCGTCGTCGTCCTCGCCGGCGGGTGCGCCCACCACGGCGTAGAGGTGCAGCGGACCCTCGGCGCCGGCGCTGCTTGCGAGGAACGCGTCCAGCCGGTCGCCCAACTCCGCGCCGGGGTAGACGTCGTCCGAGCAGGCGTGGCCGGGCGGCGCGCCCACGTCCCCAGCCTGGTCGCTGGCGTCGTCACCCTCGCTCGCCTCGCCCGCTGTGGCCGAGAGCGCGAGGAGCGCCGTGCGGTCGGCCAGCGCCACGGCCTCCACCACCTGGTCCACCACCGGGATGTCCACCACCACGTCCAGGGGATGCAGCGGACTGACGAACTCGTACCCGGCCTCCTCCAGCGGGATGAGTGGCATCTCCTCCAGGTCCACGTCCACTTCCACCCACGTCGGGTCGTGCGCCATCCAGCCGATGCCCGGCAACGCGAGCCAGCGCCCACTGGCGGCACGGCCAGACACGGGCACCTCGTCGCCCGGCTGCAGGCGGCCCAGCACCAGGTAGTCCGGCCCCGGCCCCGTGCGCACGTTGAGGTCTTCCGTGATGACGCGGGCGGTCCCCAGGGCCGGCCACGTCACTTCTGGCGTGGGTTCGGCCGTCTCCGTGGCCTGCGTCTCGCGGGCGGCCGCGGTCGCCGCGGCGTTGGACATGGCCGTCACCTCGGCGCCCTCGCTGCCGCCGCAGGCGACGATCAGCAGCGCACCCAGCGCTCCGAGGGTGGTCACGAGCAGGCTGATGCGTGGGCGGTTGGGCACGGTGACGCCTCTCGTGCGGGCGGAAGCCGTACGAGCATGCCACGCCGTGATGAGCCTCGTGTTGCGGCTCAGTCGGAGGAGGGTGACGGGGGTGTGGAGGACGGCGCAGCCGGGGCCCGCTGCGCAGCGGGGAGGTTGGCGCCGCGGGTGGAGGATGCGGCCACCGCGAGCAACGAGAGCAGCCCGGCCACCAGGAATGCGGCACGGATGCCGCGCAGCAGGTCCGCCTCGGGCAGGTCGCCGGCGCTCACGCCCGCCACGCCGCCCGCCACGGCCACCAGCACCGCGCTCGCCACCGCCAGGCCGGCAGCGTTGCCCACGTTTCGAGACGTCGCCACGCTCGCGGAGGCGGTGCCCAGGCTGGCGCGGGGCACGCTTCCCATGATCGTGCTGGTGTTGGGCGGATTGAAGATCACGGAGCCCAGCCCCACCAGCGCCAGGCGGGCCAGCACGAACACGATGTGCGTGTCCGCCTGGATGGTGGAGAGCGAGAGCAGGCCCGCGCTCACCAGCGCCACCCCCAGCGTGGCCTGGTGCGTCCAGCCGGACCGGTCGAAGAGCCACCCGCTGAGCGGTGCGAACAGCAGCAGCATCAGCGGCACCATGGCCAGCACCAGGCCGGTCTCCATGGTGCTCAAGCCCCGGACCTCCAGCAGGTAGAACGGCATGAGGAAGATCACGGCGGACTGGCCCACGAAGTTCAGCACCAGGCTCGCTAGGGAGACGGCGAAGGAGCGGATGCGGAACAACGTGAGCGCGATCACCGGGCTGACCGAACGTGTCTCCACCACCACGAACAACGCAAACGCCACGGCGCTGCCGCCCAGCAGGCCGAGGATCACCGGCGAGGTCCAGCCCCACGCCTGCCCTCGGTTGATGGCGGTGAGGCTGGCGGCCACGGCGGCAAAAAGCAGCAGCGCGCCGGGGATATCCATGCGCCGGTCCGCCACCGGGGGCGCCTGGCCCTCGCGCACGTAGCGCAGCGCCATGCCGATGGCGAGCACGCCGATGGGGATGCGGGCGTAGAAGATGGCGCGCCAGTCCGCGATCCCCAGCAGGAAGCCGCCCACGATCGGCCCGGACATCAGCCCCGCCCCCACGATCGAGGTGACGGTGCCCAGCGCCCGCCCTCGTTCCGTGTCCGGGAAGGCGTCCGTCACGATCGCGTTGGCGTTGGCGATGGCCATGGAGATGCCGACCGCCTGGAACAGGCGCCACGCGATCACCTGCTCCAGCGACTGCGCGAACGAGGCGCCTGTGACGCCCAGCGTGAAGATCACCCAGCCCGCCAGGTAGATGCGCTTGCGCCCGTACAGGTCGCCGGCCCGCCCCGCGGTCAGCGTCAGCCCCGTCACCACGAGGCTCGAACCCAGCGCCGCCCACACCACCACGTCCGGCGACTTGTTGAACTTGTCCGAGAAGGTGGGCAGCGCCACGTTGACGATCGAAAAGTCCATGGTCGCCATGAAGGTGCCAAACCCCACGGCGATCAGGGTCTGCCACTTCAGCGAGATGGCACGGAAGCGCATTCAGGCACTATCACCGTCTCCTGACGCGGAGGCAAACGCGGACGCCGTCCGCACACGGCCCGCGGCGTGTATAACCGCCGCATGAGCGATGCACCGCCCGACCGCTCCGAGCGCGGCCCCCTCCACGGCGTCCGCGTGCTGGACCTCGCCGAGCGCGGGACGGAGATGGCCGGGCGCATGCTCGCGGACCTGGGCGCGGACGTCCTGAAGGTGGAGCCGCCCGGGGGCGCCGCCGCCCGCCGCATGCCACCGTTCGACGAGCGTCCGGGCCGGGGCGACGCCCGGGCGTCGCTCTACTGGGCCGCGCTCGGCCTTGGCAAACGCAGCCTTGTGCTGGACCTCCACCTCGAGGACGACCGCGAGCGCCTGGGTGCACTCGCGGCGGCGGCCGACGTGCTGATCGAGGACGCTGGGCCGGGCGCCATGGACGCGCTGGGCCTGGGGCCGGCCGCGCTTGCCGAGCGCAACCCGCGCCTCGTGTACGTCTCGATCAGCCCGTATGGGCAGGACGGCCCGAAGGCTGGCTGGCCCGCGGTGGATGTGGTGGTGGAGGCGGCGGGCGGCCGCCTGAGCGTGCAGGGCGACCGCGACCGGCCGCCAGTGCCCCTCGGCTTTCCGAATGCGCTGTTCCACGCCGGGGCGCAGGCCGCCGCGGACGCCGTCACCGCCCTAAACGAGCGTGACCGCTCGGGGCTGGGCCAGCACCTGGATCTGTCGATGCAGGACGTCATGGTGTGGACGCTGATGGACCAGCCCGCCTACGTCACCATGACCGGCACGGACCCGCCCGGCGGCGGAGATGACCGCGCGCAGGTTCCGGGCCGCCACGAGCGCACCATGGCCCGCTGCCGCGACGGCTACGTGATCGTCACGCTCACCCGGGAGCCGCTGGGCGGCCTCATGCCCAGCGTGCTCGCGGGGACGGAGCCGCCCCCCGCCCTCGCCGAGGTGCCCTGGGAACAGTGGCCCGCCCTCCTCCAGGCCGGACGCGTGCCGCAAGCGACGCTGGACGCCGCGCAGGAAGCGCTCGGGCGCTTCTTCGCCACGCATACCAAGCGCGAACTGCTGGACTGGGCCGTCTCTGTGGACCTGCGGCTCGCTCCGGTGCAGACCACGCGCGACATCGTGCAGGACGACCAGTTCCAGGCGCGCGGCTTCTGGCAGCCCGCCGAGGGCGGCGCGCCGGACGAGCCCTATCCCGGCCCCGGCGTGCGCCTTTCGCGCACTCCGGCACGCCTCGGCACGCCTGCGCCCGCCCTGGGCGAGGGCGGCCAGGGGACCGAGGCGCGCTGGCTGCGCGAGCCACCAGCGCCCCCCGCCGTGGCCGAGGCGTCACCTCGTGCCGGCGACCGCCTTGGCGAGTCGTTCGCGGGAGTGCGCATCGTGGACTTCTCGTGGGTGGGGGCGGGGCCGATGACGGCGAAGGCGCTGGCTGACCACGGCGCCACGGTGGTGCGCGTGGAGTCCGCCACGCGGCCGGATCTGCTGCGCAGCCTGCCGCCCTTCCTGGACGGCGTCCCCGGCCTGAACCGCAGCCAGTGGACCGCCAACGTCAACTCCTCGAAGTACGGCGTGGCCGTCAACCTCGGCGCCCCCGAGGGCCGCGAGGTCGCCCGTCGCCTGGTGGACTGGGCGGACGTGGTGGTGGAGTCCTTCACACCCGGCACCATGGCCCGCTTCGGGCTGGACTACGAGACGGTCACCCGCGACCGGGACGACCTGATCATGCTCAGCACCTGCCTGTTGGGACAGGACGGCCCGCGGGCGCGCTACGGCGGGTACGGACAACACGGCGCGGCGCTCTCCGGCCTCCACGCCATCACCGGCTGGCCGGACCGCCCACCCTCCGGCCCCCACGGCCCCTACACGGACGTGATCACGCCCAAGTTCGGCGCTGCCGCCATCGCCGCAGCACTCTACGAGCGCCGCCGCAGCGGCCAAGGCCAGCACATCGACCTCTCTCAGGTGGAGGCCGCCCTGCAGTTCGTGGCCCCGCTGCTCCTGGACGAACTCCGCAACGGGCGTACAGCGGAGGCGGCCGGGCACGGCGGCCATGCGGCGGCAGAGGCCAGCCCGCACGGCGTCTACCGCACCGCGGGCGCCGAGCGCTACCTGGCGCTGGCCGTGGAGACGCCGGAGCAGTGGCGCGCCCTCCGGCGCGTCGCGCCGCTGGGAGACTTCGCGGACGCGCGCTTCGAAGGGCTGGCGGCGCGTCAGGCCCACGCGGAGGAGATCCACGCAACCCTCGCAGCGTGGATGGCGCGGCAGGACCCATTTGTGCTGGAGGCGCGGCTGGTACGGGAGGGGGTGCCCGCAGCGGTGGCGCAGCGCATGAGCGACCTGCACCGCGACCCGCAACTGGCGCACCGAGGCTTCTTCGTGCCACTCGACCATGCGGAGATGGGGCGCGTCCTGTACGACGGCCTGCCCACGCGCTTCTCCGCGAAGCGCGTCACGCTGCACCGCGCCGCGCCCACGCTGGGCGAGCACACGGACCTGGTGCTGCGCGAGATGGTCGGCCTGACCGCCGAGGAGGTCGCGGAGTACGCAGCGGCCGGCGCCCTCACCTGACGCCGACCTCGGACGACGCCAACTACAACCCGTAGTCGCCTTTGCGCGTACGGATCCATTCGCCGATGCGCTCGCCGATCATGATCGAGGTGAGGTTGGTGTTCGCCCGAGGCACTTCCGGCATGATCGAGGCGTCCGCGACCACCAGGCCAGCCACCGCATGGGCGCGCCCGTACTGGTCCACCACGGCCATGGGATCCTCCGCCGGCCCCATCTTGGCCGTCCCGCACGGGTGGTAGCCGCTCCGCGCAAAGCGACGCACCAGCCGCGTCAGCGACTCGTCGTCCAGGCCGCGCGTAGGGTCCGGGAACGTGACGCGTTCGATGTAGTCCGCAAGCGGCCTGGCCTCCGCGAACGCGAAGCAGTCGCGGACGTTCGCCACCAGGCGCGCCGTGTCGCGGTCGTCCTCGCAGAAGTGCTGTTCCACCACGGGCTGCGCATGTGGGTCTGCGGAGGGCAAGCGCACGTATCCTCGGCCGTAGGACTGCTCCAGGACGGCGGAGATGGAGATGGCGCCCTCGCGCCCTTCGCGCTGCACCCAGGTGATCAACTCCACCTGGAGGTCGTTGCGGTGCTCCGAGCCCGGCGCGGTGTAGCGCATGATCGTCTGGATCAGCGGCATGGTAGCACTGGCCAACGAGGGGTCCTTCAACTCGCAGATCACACCGATGGCCGGGTGGTCGCACAGGTTCTCGCCCACCCCCGGCACGTCCGCCACCAGTGGCACGCCCAGCCGCTCGAGTTCGCGCCGCGGGCCGATGCCGGAGCGCAGCAGCACCGGCGGCGTCTGGATCGCGCCGGCCGAGAGGACGAAGAGGCGGCCCCGGATCAGCGAGACCTGCCCGGTGGGGCCGTCCGGGCCCACGGCCTCCACCTCCGCCGCCACCACGCGGCCGCCCTCCACCACCAGCCGCCGCACGTGCGTGTCGCCTCGGACGGCGAGGTTGGGGCGGATGCGCGCAGGGGCGAGGTAGCCGATGGCCGTGGAGACGCGCAGGCGCGCGAGTTTGTTCATGGGCTGCGGGCCGTAGCCGGAGCCCTCCGGCGCGTTCTGATCGTCGAGCCGGGGAAACCCGAGGTTCTCCGCAGTCTGCATCCAGGCCTGGTGCGTCTCGGTCAGTTCGTCCTGCGGGTAGCGTCGGATCAGGATGGGGCCGGCATCGCCGTGGTGCGGCGCGTCCGGGTAGTCCAGGTCGCGTTCCAGGCGCTTGAATGCCGTCAGCACCTTCTCCCACGCCCACTCCGTGTTCCCCTGCTCCGCCCAGCCGTCATAGTCCTCCGGCACCCCGCGCAGCGCGATGGCGGTGTTCACGGCGGAGGAGCCCCCCGTCACGCGGCCGCGAGGAAACGCCGTGGAGGGCGCCTCGGCAGTGGGCTGGTAGGAGTGCTTCCAGTCATGGTCGGCCACGGAGTTGTGGTAGGAGTTCACCAGGTCGTACGGCGTGTCCCGGATGCGGTCGTAGTCCGGCCCCGCGTCCACCACGAGGACGGAGAGGTTCGGGTCCTCGGAGGCCCGTGCTGCCACCACCGCCCCCGCCGAGCCAGCCCCCAGCACCACCACGTCGAATACCTCGTCCGAGTTGCTCGCCTGCCCGGTCATCTCCCCGCCCTTCGTTGGCCTCGAACCACCTATGCGTCTACGCCTCGACGCACCGGCCGCCCCGCACGCTCGTGCGTGTGCGCGCCCTCGCGGACGACGGCCGTGCCATTCACGAACACCCACGGCATCCCCAGCGGCGCGCGGCGCGAGTCCTCGTACGTGGCCACGTCGATCACGGTCTCCGGGTCGAACAGCACGAGGTCGGCGATGTGCCCCTCGCGCACGAAGCCGCGGCCAGCCAGGTTGAACTTGGTGGCCGGGAAGCCGCTCATCTTCCAGACGGCGTTCTCCAGCGTGATCACGCCCTCCTCGCGCACGTACTTGCCCAGGATGCGCGGGTACGTGCCGTAGTGCCGGGGGTGCGGTCGCGAGCCGAAGCCCAGGCCGTCCGTGCCGACCATCGTGGTCTCGTGCGACAGCACCGTGCGCACGTCCGCTTCGTCCATGGCGAACTGCACCACGATGGTCGCGCGGCCGCCCTCCTCCACCACGCGTTCGGCGGCCTGCTTCGGGGGCACGTCCCACTCGTCCGCCAGGTCGGCCACGGACTTGCCCTCCCAGTCCGGCCGCTCCGGCACGGACGCCAGCAGCACATCCTCGCCTCGGAGCCCATCCGCGGTGGAGTCGCCAATGCGTCCGTTCAGCAGCAGCGCCGCAAGCCGAGTGCTCCCGGCGGTGTACGGGTACTGATCCGTGGTCACCTGCTCGCCGCGTGCGCGGGCCTCCTCGATCTGGCGGATCGAGTCGCGCACCCGGCCCCAGAAGGCGCGGCCGCTGGCCTTGTGGTGCGAGATCTGCACGGGCACGCCCACGCGCCGTCCGATCTCCATCGCCTCCGCGTGCGCGTCCAACAACGTCGCCCCCTCGCCCCGCACGTGCGAGGCGTAGAGCGCGCCGAAGTCCGCCAGCGGCCGAGCGACCTCCACGATCTCGTCCGTGGAGGCGTAGCGGTCCGGCTCGTAGATGAGGCCGGTGGACATGCCCACCGCCCCCGCCTCCAGGCCCTCGCGCAGCCAGGCCTGCATGCGCGTGACCTCTTCCGCCGTGGCGGGGCGCTCTACGTCCGCGCCGAGCACGCCGGAGGAAGCCGGCGTGGTTCCGAACGACGGCAGCGCACCGCCGAGCGCGCCGGCCCGCATCGTCCCGAACCCCACGAGCGTGGCGACGTTGATCGAGGGCGGGTGCGATGCGATCGCCTCGAGGTAGCCGGGGTACGAGTCCCACGTGGGGAGGTCGGCGCCTGCCTCCTGCGCGCGGCGGCTGGAGCGATACGGCACCACGCCCGCGCCGCAGTTGCCGTTGACCACGGTGGTGACGCCCTGCATCACCTTGCCCTCGGAGTCCGGCTCCACGAGCACCAGTGTGTCGTCATGCGCGTGGACGTCGATGAACCCGGGGGCCACCACCAGGCCCTGCGCGTCCACCGTCTCCCCCGCCACGGCGTCCGCCGGCACCTCGCCCACGGTCACGATGCGGTCCCCGCGCACGGCCAGGTCAGCGCGCACGCCGGGCGCACCGCTCCCGTCCAGCACGGCGCCACCGCGGATGATCAGGTCGTACTGCTCGGGCATGCGATCCCCCCTCGACGTCTCGTTACTGGAGCATTCCGGCCGCGGCGATGGGCCACGCCTCTTCCACACGGCCGTCTCGCACGGCGTACATCTGGCGGTGCAGCAGCACCGTGGAGTCGGAGTAGTGCGGCACCAGCGTGACCCGTTGGCCCGGCTCCACCGGTGACTCGTCTGTCCGGTCCAGGATCGTGTGCTCCGCGTTCAGCCCTCGGACGGACAGGCCCGGAGGCGAGACCACGGCAGGGAGGCCGGTGTGCATCCCCATGGCCTTCCAGCCCGCGTCCGCGATCGCACGGCCGGGAGTCTTCGTCGAGACGACCTGCGCGGTGAGGTGCAACGCCTGTCGGTGGCCGGGCACCTTCATCCGCTCCCCGTAGGTCAGGTCCATGAGCACGCCGCCGCCAGCCTGCATCTCCGTCAGGGCGCCGAGCGCGCTTGCGATCCAGTAGTTCCCGGTGCCGCCGCCGCTGACCACGCGCGGCTCGATGCCCTCTGCGCGTAGTGCCGCGATCGCCTGGTGGAGGACGTCCGCGGCCTTGCCGGACTCCGCCTCCTTGTCCTCCGCCTGCATGCCCATCACGTGGCCCTCGTAGCCCATCAGGCCACGCAGGCTCACGCCGGGCAGGTCCAGCACGAGGCGTGCGAGGGCGGGCGCGGCCTCCGGCGTCACGCCGCAGCGGTCCGCGCCCACGTTCACGTCCACCAGCACGTCCACGTTCACCCCGGCGGCGCTGGCCGCGTCTGAGATCTGGCGCAGGTTCGCCTCGTCGTCCACGGCCACGCAGAGCGTGACGCGCGCGGCGAGGGCCACGAGGCGCGCGATCTTCTGCGGGCCCACCACCTCGTTGGCGACGAGGATGTCCGCCACGCCGCCCTGCGCCATGACCTCGGCCTCGCCGACCTTGGCGCAGGTGATGCCCACCGCGCCGGCCTCGACGAGCCGCCTCGCAAGGGCGGGCGCCTTGCTGGCCTTCACGTGGGGGCGCCAGTCCACCCCATGCTCGCCCGTGACGCGCACCATCGTGGCGACGTTGTGGTCCAGGGCGTCCAGGTCCACCCAGAGCACCGGCGTGTCGAGTTCCTCGACGCGCCGTCCGATCACGTCCGCCATGCGTGCCCCCTCGCCGTCGCCAGTCCCCCGATCGGCGGGGCCAATGTAGCCCCGCCGCGCTAGCCCCCGGCCCGCCGCGCCCTCACGCCGGCGGGCGCTCCATCACCACGCCGCGTGCCACCATCGAGGCGATCTCACCTGCCTCGTACCCCGCCAGGCGCAGTACGGCCTCGTTGTCCTCGCCCAGGCCCACGGCGCCACGCCACCACGAGTAGTCCCGGCGCCCGTCGAAGCGCACGGGCAACCCGTCCGTGCGGTACTCCCCCACGTCCAGGGCGGACAGGCGGGCGAAGTAGCCCGCCGCGAGGAGCGCCGGATCGGCCAGCCAGTCCGGCGGCGTGCGCACGGGCGCCGCTGGCACCCCGGCCTCCCGCAGGCGCAGCGCCAGCGCGTCGCGCTGCTCGCCCACCGTCCACGCCTCGACCGCCGCGTCGAGGGCGCCCCGGTGATGCAGGCGCGCCTCTGCCGAGGCGAATCGAGGGTCGGCCTCCCACCCGCACGCGGCGGTGCGGGCCAGGGCCAGCCACGTCTCCTCGTCCGGTGCGCCGAGCGAGATCCAGCGGTCGTCGCCGGCGCAGCGGTACACGCCCTGCGGCGCGAAGTGCGGCGAGGCGTTGCCGAGTCGCTCCGGCTCGCGGCCGGACAACTGGCGCTCCACGAACTCCTCCGCCAGGTAGGCCGCCATCGCCTCGGACTGGGCGAGGTCCACCAGCGCGCCCCCGCCGCCCTGGTCGCGCCGCCAGAGCGCGGTGAGGATGGCTGCGGCCGCAGTGACGCCGGCGGCCGCATCCGTGATGGCCTGCGCCGTCACCCTCGGCTCGTGGGGACCGTAGCCCATGAGCGCCGTGAGGCCGGACAGCGGCTCGATGCTGGGCCCCAGCCCCACGTACTCCCGGTACGGCCCGCCCAGGCCGAAGGCCGGCATCGCCACGTAGACCAGCCGCGGGTTGCGCGCCCACAGCACTTCGTGCCCGAGCCCCAGCGAGGGCATGGCGCGGGCGCTGAAGTTCTCCACCACCACGTCGCTGCGGTCCACCAGGCGCAGCACCACCTCGCGCCCCTCCTCGGTCTTGAGGTCCACCGCCAGGCTCTGCTTGTTGCGGTTGAACTTGTTGACCAGTCCTTGCCGGTTGTAGGGGCGCTCGCCGGGGTCACCGTCCGGGTAGTACCCGGGGCTCCCCGCCGGCACCGAGGCGGGCCCGCGTCCGGTGGGCGCCTCCACCTTGATCACCTCGGCGCCCAGGTCCGCCAGGAAGCGCGTGGCAAGCGGGCCGGACCAGATGCGCGTGAAGTCCAGCACGCGCACGCCCACCAGCGGACGGTCGCTGGGCGCATCCCCCCGGGCGGCCTCGGCAGGACGCTCCCATCGAGGCGTCTCGCGCGCCGGCGGGATGGGCGCCTGCTCGGGCGGCGGCGGGGCGCCCGCGAACTGGAACGCCGAGCCCGGCGTCACGACCGTCCGGCCGAGCCCCTCCACGGGCCGCCAGAAGCCCCGCGCGGCCAGTTGGGGATCCTCCAGCGCCTCGCCGAGCGTCTGCACCCGGCCCACGGGCACGCGCCAGACCTCCTGCCCCGAGCGGAACAGGTCCGCCCCGGTGTGCGCCTGGAACCGGCGGGTAATGGCCTGCTCCAGTTCGTCGCGGTGCACCATGCGCCCGGCGTTGAGGGCGAGCCGCTCGTCCGATTCCAGCCCGCCGCCCGCTCCCAGCCCACTCCCCAGGCTGTCCATCCAGAGGGCGAACGAGGGCCAGAATTGCTGGAGGACGTTCATGGCCACCCAGCCGTCGGCGCAGGGGAGCATGGTGGTGGGCGCCAGGTTCTCCCAGCGGTTGCCGTGCCGTGACCGCACCTGGCCGTGGTCCCACATCACGTCGGTGAACTGGTGCAGCGTGGACAGCGTCTCCAGCACGGAGATGTCCACCGTCACCGTCCTCGCACCTCGCAGCGCCGAGGCGAGGGCGACGAGGTACGCGAGCGTTCCGGCCTGTGCGTACGGGTAGGCGCCGGGCACGGTCAGCGGAGCGCGGCCGGGGTCGCCGGAGAGCCAGGTGTAGCCGCCGTGCGCCATCAGTGTGGCGGCGGTGGCCTCGTGGTCGCGGTAGGGGCCGGTGCGGCCATAGGGCGTCACCGCCACGCGCACCCGCGTCGCCTCGCCGCCCAGCGCGTCGAAGCCGATAGCGTCCAGGTCGCGCGGACTGAGGTCGGAGACGATCACCTCGGCGCCGGCCGCCACGTCACGCAGGGCCTCGCGGCCACCCTCGGTGCGCCAGTCCAGCGACCAGCGCCGCTTACCGCCGTGGTACGCGATCTCCGCCGCCGCCCGCACCGGCCCGCGCGCGGGGGACTCGACGCGGACGACCTCGCCGCCGTGGTCAGCGGCCAGGTGGGCGCCCCAGCGCGCGAAGAGGCGGCCCGCAAACGCCGCGGCCCCCTCCGTGTCGCTGATCTCCAACACTCGCATGGCAGGCTCCCGCGGGCGCATCGTAGTGGCCGGTAGCACGGCCGTGTTCGCTGGGGCGCGCGGCTATACTCGCGCGGACTACGGGGGCCAGTGAGGGGGAGTCGGCATGGAGGTCAGGGCGGAGTGGCCGGGAGTGATCGCGGAGATCCGCGTCAGCGTGGGCGACCGGGTGAGCGCGGAGGACGAACTCCTGGTGCTGGAGTCCATGAAGATGCTCACGCCGGTGCTGTCGCCCGCCGCCGGCGCCGTGCAGCACATCGCAGTGGAGCAGGGCCAGTTCGTGGACGAGGGCGCGCTGCTGCTGCGCCTGGGCGACTGACGCCCGCCTCGTCCCCACCGCCTCGCAGCCCCACAGCCCCACAGCCGGAGGACGTACATGACCTGGCAGCCGGAAGTCGACGAGATCGAGCGGCGCAAGCAACTTGCCTACCAACTGGGCGGCCAGGAGCGCGTGGAGCGCCACCAGTCACAGGGCAAACTCACCATCCGTGACCGCATCGAAGCGCTCGTGGACGCGGGCTCGTTCCGGGAGCGCGGGGTGCTGGCCGGACGCGCGGAGTACGAGGGTGACGAACTGAAGTCGTTCATCCCCTCGAACTACGTGATGGGCCTGGCCACGCTGGATGGGCGTCGAGTGGTGGTGGGCGGCGACGACTTCACCGTGCGAGGCGGCGCTGCGGACGGTGCGGTGGGCGGCAAGAGCGGCCATGCCGAGCGCATGGCGCGAGAGATGCGCCTGCCCATGGTCCGCCTGGTGGACGGCACCGGGGGCGGGGGCTCCGTCCGCACCATCGACAACATCGGCCGCACCTACGTGCCCGGTTCCAGTTGGGAGGGCATCACCTCCATGATGGCGGAAGTGCCGGTGATCGCCGCCGCCATGGGCTCCGTGGCGGGGATCGGCGCGGCGCGCGTGGCCGCCTCGCACTTCTCGGTGATCATTCGTGGCACGGGGCAGGTGTTCACCGCCGGGCCGCCGGTGGTGGAGCGCGGCATTGGCGTGAAGGTGGAGAAGGAGGAGTTAGGCGGCGCGCAGATCCACGCGCGCAAGTCCGGCGTCTGCGACAACGAGGCGGAGGACGAGGCGGACGCCTTCCGCCAGATCCGTGCCTTCCTCTCCTACCTCCCGGACAACACCTGGCGCCTTCCAGAGCGCGGCCCCGTGCAGGACGCCCCGGACCGCCGTGACGAGGAATTGCTGTCGGTCATTCCCCGTGACCGCCGCCGGCCGCACAACGCCCGCAGGCTGCTGGAGCACATCTTCGACCGCGGCTCCCTGTTCGAGGTCGGGCGCTACTTCGGACGCGCGGTCATCACCATGCTCGGCCGGCTGGACGGCTACCCCGTGGCCATCCTGGCCAACGACCCGATGGCGGTCGGCGGCTCCCTGGACGCGGACGGATCCATCAAGATGGCGAAGTTCGTGGACCTGGCGGACACCTTCAACCTGCCGGTGGTGAACCTGGTGGACCAGCCAGGTTTCATGATCGGCATCGCAGCGGAGGAGGCGGGCACCATCAAGTGGGGGGTGCGCGCCATGGCGGCCGTAAACCAGGCCACCGTGCCATGGGCCTCGGTCATCATCCGCCGCGCGTACGGCGTCGCCGGGGCGGCACACCAGAACCAGGACCGCTGGAACTACCGCATCGCCTGGCCCTCCGGCGACTGGGGGTCGCTGCCCATCGAAGGCGGCGTGCAGGCCGCCTACCGCCGCGACATCGAGGCCGCCGAGGATCCGGACGCCTACCGCGCGGAGTTGGAAGCGAAGTTCAACGCCATGCGCTCCCCCTTCCGCACCGCGGAGGCGTTCAACATCGAGGAGATCGTGGACCCGCGGGACACGCGCCCGCTGCTGGTGGCCTGGACGCACGACGCCTACCGCGTCCTGGAGACACACCCGCTGGGCCCCAAGTACCGAGGGATGCGCCCGTAGCGCGCCTGCCCTCAGCGCCTCGACGGCTTCGCGCGGGACCGAAGACTCGGAGATCGAGGAAGGGAGCGGCGGGGCGCCGCTCCCTTCCGGGTCACACTCGCCCGGCGGCCGCACAGAGGGCGAAACGGCCAGCCGAGGCGCGCGTTCTGGGGCCAGGTGTTCGGGACCGGGCCGCTGACTGCAGAGGAGGTACCGAGCCGGCCGAGCAGACCGCGCCCCCCGCGATCTGCTCGACCCGCTCAGTGGCCGCATCTTAGGTACGAGGTTGGGGCGTCAGAATACGTATCCAGCGTATGCAAAGCGTGATTGAATACGTAGCATGATCAGACCTTACGTAGGCGAACCTCTCCGTCTGGAGGACATCGACCATGCCCTCGACCGCTGGTGGGGGGCCTCGGACGGCGGCGCTGCCGTGCTCGTGGGCGGCCCGCCGGGCGGAGGGCAGCACGCGGTCATCGAGTCGCTGGAGCGGCGGGCGCGCGCGGCCGCCATCCCCACGGTCTCGCTCTGGGTGGCGCCGGGGCGGCCGCGGCTCCTCTCCGCGGTCGCCCTCGGTGAGTCGCTGGGCGCCGGCGAACTGGACACCGCCGAACCGGCCACGCTCTCGCGCCACCTGCGCCGCGCCTTCCGGTCGCTCACCGGCCCCCTGCTGGTGCTGGTCTATGGCCTGGAGGAACTGCCGGAGGACGACGCCGCCATCCTGGAGGACCTGCTCTGCTCGCCCCCGGACGGGCGCCTGCTGCTCGTGGCCACCGTGGCCACGAGGCGCGTGGATGGCCAGGCCACCGTGGACCTGGGCAGCCTTGCCCAGCGGGCGGCGCACGGCGGGCGATGTCGCGTGGTGGAACTGGCGCCGCTGTCGCCGGAGGAGGTGAGCGGGCTGCTGGAGGCCGAACTGGGCACCGGCGCCGCCGGCAGCCGTTTCGCCCGCGAGTTCGCCCAACTCACGGAGGGCCGCCTGGACGACGCGCGCGACACGCTGGACGTGATCGCGGGCCTGGAGCCGCGCGAGCGCTCGGAGGTGCTGGCGGGCAGCCGCCGCCCGCAGGCGCTCGCCGCGCCGGAGTCCGTGCGCGCCCGCACCGCCGCGGCGCTGCGGGCGATGCCGGAGGAGCGGCAGGCGCACGTGGAGGCGGTGGCCACGTCGCTGGCGGTGTGGGGCTTCCCCGCCACCCTGGACGTGATCGAGACGCTCAGCGGCCTCCCGGCGCTGGAAGTGGAGGACGCCACGGACCTGCTCGCCCGCGCTGGCCTGGTGCGCGAGTCCAGCCCGCACGAGGGCGACGTGAGCGTGGAACTGGCCAGCGCGCTCGTGGGCAGCGCGCTGATCGGCCAGGTCTCCGCGCTCGCCCGCCGGCGCCTGCATCGCCTCTCCGCACAGGTGCTGGAGGGCCGCCTCCAGTCGCGCGGCTCGCTCACGGAAGAAGAGACCCTGGCGCTGGCGCGCCACTCGCTGGCGGGCGCGCTCTCCATGCACGGCGACCGTGCCGCGATGGTGGGCAGCGCCGCGCGCCTGCTGGTGGAGCGCGGACGCTTCGCGGACGCGCGCGAACGCCTGCAGGCGCTGGACCGTCTGCTGGGCGGCACGCCGGAGACGGAGGGCGGGTCACTCCTCCCGGCCAGCCTCTCCGCGCTGCTGGCGGAGACGCTGTCGCGCAGCGGGGAGTGGGACGCGGCGAAGGCGGTGCTCAGCCGCCCGCCGCGCGAGTTCGGCCCGAGCAACGCGGCCCGCGCGGAGATGCGGCGCGCCAGGGACCGGGTGGCGCTGGGCCAGGACGACGACGCCTGGGTAATCTACGAACGCCTGGTCTCCCGCGACAACCCCGAGCGTGACCCGGAGGTCACCGTCGCCCGCGTGGAGGCGGCCCGCGTCCTGCAGACGCTGGGCCGCACCCAGCAGGCCACGGAGCAGGCGGAGCAGGCCTTCCGCGAGGCGTCCGAGGCCGGCGACCCGCACCTGGCGGCGCGCGCCCTGCTCAGCCTGCACAGCATCCTCCTCACGGACGGGCAGCCCCAGGCCGCACTGGAGGCGAACCGGCAGGCGCTCACGCTCGCCCGCCAGTCCGGCAATCCCGCCACCGTGGCCCGCGTCTACTCCGCGCTCGGCAGCACGCTCGTGGACCTGCACTCGCTGCACCGAGGCGTCCCGTGGCTGCGTCGCGCCATCCGCCAGGCGGAGGCCACGGACGACTTCCCCACGGTCTCCTGGACCAGCAGCCGCCTGGCCAACGCCCTGGGCGAGATGGGCGACCTGGACGGCACGGAACGCCTGGCGCTGAGCGCCATGCACCTGGACAGCACCCTGCACCGCATGCGCGCGCTGCCTCGGTCGCACGCGCTGCTCCGCACCATCGACGCCGTGCGCGGGCGCTCCCCTGAGGGGCGGCCGGAGGTGCTGCAGTTCTGGCATGGCCGCGAGCCCCTGGACCAGGGCTACGCGCTGAACGCGGAGGTAATGGCCGCCACGGCGGAGGCCTTCGCCGCAGGAGACCCGCGCGCCGCGTACGAGGCGGTGAGCACGGTCACGAGGCTCTTCAAGGAGATCACGGGCCGCCGGCGCTTCCTGCGCTGCGAACTGATCCCCTGGCAGATCGAGGCGGCCCTCCGCATGCGCGATCCCGCCGCGGCCCAGCGGGCGAGCGAAGACCTGCTGGCGCTGGCGGACGACGCCGAGCCGTTCCCGCTGGCGCTCGCGGAGATGGAGGCCGGCGCCGGCCGCGCCGCCCTCGCCCAGGGCGCGCTCCCAGAGGCCATCGAGCGCCTCGGACGCGCCGCCGACGCCTTCGGCGAGATTGGCTACGCGTGGCGTCGGGCACGGGCCCTGCGCGCGCTCGCGGAGGCGGGCATCCAGGCCGGCGAACCGGACGCCGTGCTGCCGGCGCTGGAGGAGGCGCACCAGTTCGCGGCAGCGGGCGGGCTCGCCTCGCTACGCGACATCCGCGCCCTCTACACCCGCATCGGCCGCCGGCCGCCGCGCCTGCGCTCCACGAGCGAACTCTCCGAGCGCGAACGGGAGGTCGCGCGACTGGCGGCCCAGGGCATGACGGACGCGGAGATCGCGGTCACGCTCGGCATCCAGCGGCGCACGGTCACCACGCACATGCACAACATCCTCACCAAGAGCGGCCTGCGCTCGCGCGTAGAGTTGAAGAACCTGGGCGGCCTGGGTGCGTAGCGCGTCCCAGGGGCACGGGAGAGCAGCCGGTAGAAGCGGAAGGCCAGGCTCTTGATCGCGAGCATCTACGCAAGTTCACGAACGCCCGGAGCGTGCGGCCAGCGGGCTGCGAGGTCGAGCGAGCGGACCGACCTTGACCCGCCAGAACGCACGTTCTAGCGTGTATCCGCGACGCAGTCCCCCGTCTCCATCCCCGAGAACGCGAACGACCACGATGAGCGCCCACACCCCGCGCGAGCCCTCGCACCTCCGGTCCGCCCTCCAACCGCGGGAACCGAGACGGCCGCGACGCATCGCGCACTTCGACCTGGACTCGTTCTTCGTGGCGGTGGAGCGCGCGCTGGATCCCAGCCTGATCGGCAAGCCCGTCCTGGTCGGCCACGCCGGCGCGCGAGGCGTGGTGGCCAGCGCCTCGTACGAGGCGCGCAAGTTTGGCTGTCACTCGGCCCAGCCCATGGCGCAGGCGCTGCGCCTCTGCCCGCAGGCGGTGGTGGTCATGTCCGGCCATGACGTGTACGGCAAGTACTCCCGCCAGTTCCACGACATCCTGAACCAGACCTCCCCCGTGGTGGAGTCGGTGGGCGTGGACGAGGCCTACGTGGACCTGACGGGCACTGGCCCGGAGGTGGGCGGCGCCTACGCGGCGGCCCAGGACGTGCGCCGCCGCGTGCGCGAGGAACTCGGCCTCGTCGTGTCCGCCTGCATCGCGGGGTCGCGCACGGTGGCCAAGGTGGGCTCAGACCGTGCGAAGCCGGACGGCCTGCTTGAGGTGCCCGTGGGCCAGGACGCCGCCTTCCTCGCGCCCCTCCCGATCCGAGACCTGCCGCTCGTGGGGCCTCGTCTCGGGGAGGCGTTGCAGGCGGTGGGCGTGCGCACCATCGGCGACGCGGCGGACCTGGATGCGCGGTGGCTCGCCGCGCAGTTCGGGAAGGCCGGGGAGGCGCTGGCACAACACGCGCGCGGCATTGACCACACCCCCGTGCGCGCCGGCGGTCGGGAGCACCGCCAGATCTCGCGTGAGAACACGTTCGGCCAGGACGTGACAGAGGTCGAGGAGTTGCGGCGCGTCTTGCAGCAGCACGCGGACCGCGTGGGCGGCGACCTGCGCAGACAGGGGCGGCGCGCCCGCACCGTCTCGATCAAGGTGCGCTGGTCGGACTTCACCACGCTCTCCCGCAGCCGCACCCTGGACCGCCCGGTGCAGGCCACCGCCGCCATCGTGGAGACGGCGCGTGACCTGCTGGACGAGGTGGTGCGCACGGAGGGCCTGCGGCCCGTGCGGCTGCTGGGCGTGGCCGTCTCCAACCTCGTGGAGGATCAGGTGCAATTGAGCCTGGACGACCTCGGCAGCGGGGTAGCGGGCGCCACTGCCGCGGACGGCTCAGCCCGGCCGCGGGTGCTCCGTGACGAGGAATTGGACCGCGCGATCGACGGTCTGCGCGCCCGCTTCGGCGACCGTTCAGTCACGCGCGGCCTCTAATCGCCTCGCTGGCGAAGCCTCTGCAAGCCAACGACGGACAGAGGCACAGCGAAAGATCCCGGAATCCTCGTCCTGCACGCTCTTCGACACGCCGATGTTCACGTGCCGGCGCCTGGCGCTGGGGGAGGTGGCAGCACTTGTCGGCCTCGATGGGTAGGGGGAAACATGTCAGTGTTATTGCAGAATCTGACGGTACGGCCTAAAGTGCTAAATCTCCTGCCACACCGGAGTGAATCGGTAGATTCTTCCGTAATCCTGTCAGGCGAGAATGCCCCCATGGCTACAGAAACCCCCAACAACCAGGGCCCCAATGGCCAGGGCGGTCGTCGGCGCTCCCGCTGGGTGAGCCTGGCCCGCGCCTGCGAGATCCTCGGCGTGAACGAGTCCACGGTGCGACGCTGGGCGGACTCCGGCGAGATCCAGGTGTTCCGCACCCCCGGCGGCCACCGCCGCTTCGACGAGGCCGAACTGCTGCAGTTGGTGCAGAGCGGCGGCCGCCACCCGGATCGGTCGCTGGAAACCGCCGCCGTCTCCCGCATCCGCCGCCAGTTGCACTCCAATAAGGCGGACGCCCGCTGGTACCAGGGCATCGACAGCGAAGAGCGCGACGCCCTGCGTCCGCTGGGCCGCCGCCTGGTGGAGATCGTGGACGACTACCTCGCCAAGCGCGCGCGCCGCTCCGACCTGGAGGAGGAGGTCAGCGAGATCGGCGAGGCGTACGGCGAAGAGTTGCTGCGGCGCGGCATGCCGCTCTCCCAGGCCATGCAGGCGTTCACGTTCTTCCGGCGCTCGCTGGACGAGACCGCGAAGCAACTCGCGGAGCGCAACCGCATGTCCGCGGAGGAAGCTGCCACGGCCCGCGAGCAGATCGCCGGCCTGGCGGACCGCGTCTTGCTGTCGCTCACGGCGGTCTACGATCAGTAGGCCGGGCCGACAGTACGCCAGACGACCGGGGGGGCATTCGTAACGTTCCCGGTCACACACTCGACAAGGCCGAACCCTGGGGGCGTGTGCGTGGGCTACTACCCGTTCTTCCTGGAGCGAACCCTTCCTGGCCAGGGAGGGCAGGATGAAGTCGCAGTCGTCCAGGTCGTCCGCGTCACGCAGCCCGGCCATGGCGCGCTGGCTGCGTGACGCGGACGACGTGGTCGCGCTGGCCGACCTGCTTGCGGCGGTGCGCAAGCCACGTGTCCGCCGCGGCCACCCTCCAGGTGCAGCCTGCCATCGCCACGCTGGCGGAGGACATGACCCGTGCCGTGGTGAAGCAGATCTTGGCTGACCCCATCCACGTCCTGCGCGAACGCGGTGACCGGAACTTCACGCTGGAGGCGGCACGGGCGATCTTCCGGCTCGACCCGCCGCTCGACGAATGACCGCCACCCCTCGTCCCGCCGCCCTCCGCTTCGCCACGCGGGGTTCCGCCCTGGCGCTGGCGCAGACCCGCCTGGCCGCGGACGCCCTGCGCGCGCACGCCCCGGACCTGGTGACGGAGGTGGTGGAGGTGACCACACAGGGGGACGTCGACCGCCAGACCTCGCTGCGCGTCCTGGTCGGACAGGGCGTCCTCGTCGCCGCCGTACGGGAAGCGCTGCTGGACGGGCGCGCCGACGTGGCCGTGCACTCGCTGAAGGACGTGCCCACCGCGCAGGCCGAGGGCCTCGTGATCCCCTCCATGCTCGAGCGCGCGGACCCGCGCGACGTGTTCGTGGGCCGGGATGGCGCGCGACTGGCGGACCTGCCGCCCGGCGCGCGCGTGGGCACCAGCGCCAGCCGTCGCGTGGCCATCCTGCGCGCGATCCGCCCGGACCTGGTGCCGGCGGAGATCCGAGGCACCGTGGACACCTGCATCGCCAGGGTGCGCGCCGGCGAGTACGAGGGCGTGATCCTCGCCGCTGCCGGTCTCGCCCGACTCGGACGCTTGGACGAGGTCACGCAGGTGTTCGAGGCGGAGGCGTTCCTCCCCTCGCCCGGCCAGGGCGTGATCGCACTCGAGTGCCGCGCGGACGACGAGGCCACGATCGCGCTGCTGCGCACCGTGGACGACGCCCCCTCGCACGCGGCCGCGCTGGCGGAACGTGGCGTGCTGGCGGCGCTGGGCACCGGGTGCGACCTCGCAGTCGGCGCGTACGCCAGGATCGACCGCGACCTGCTCACCGTGCGCGGCATGCTGGGCGGCGACCGCGAGGGCACCGCGCCCGTCTTCGGCGACGCCACGAGCCCCACCGACGAGGCGGAGGCGCTGGGCCGAGGGCTGGGCGAGCGGCTGAAGGCAGCCTACGAGGAGCGCTACGGAGCCCTCCAGTGACCGCGGCGGCGGCGGGCCATGTCTGGCTCGTCGGCGCCGGGCCGGGCGACCCCGGCCTCATCACCGTGCGCGGCCGGACGCACTGCTGATCGACGCCGGCAAGTCGCCCTCCAACCAGCGCCTGACGCAGGAGCAGACGAACCCGTGCCTCGTGGAGCCCGGGCGAGCGGGCAGGCGCGTGGTACGGCTGGAGGCGCTCACCCCGATCGCCCGGGCGGGCGCGGACATCATCATCACCTACCACGCGAAGGAAGCCGCGCGCTGGCTCCGCGAGGTGTGACGGTGGGCTCGGGGGCCAAACCTTGCGCGGCCACCTCCAACACGTCAGGACCGGACGCGTCGTGATGAGATGATGTCTCCAGGTGCGGTCGTAGAGGACGCCCGTGTTCGCCTCGCTGGGCGGACGGCTCCGACTACACCTCGCACACTGACAACATGGAGGCAGGCGCCTCGCGGCCCACAGGGACGGGATGATCCCGCGCGATACGTTGCCGCAGCCTGCCAGTGCTTGCCAGGGGGCATGAGTGACTGACTTCAACCCAGCCCAGATCCGGGCCGTCGCCTTTGACGGATACGGGACGCTCTTTGACTACGGCATGCCGCACTTCCGCGTGGACGTGGCCGCCGCACTCGCCGATCAAGGCCTCCAGGTGGATCTGGACGAGTTCTTTGCCACCTGGCAGCGCTCCTACCGAGTGGGTGACGTCTGGGACCAGAGTGACCGCGAGGACACCGGGCCCGCCGGGTGGCCGACGCAACGCGCGCTGAATGGGCCGCTCCCGGACTGGCACTCGCAGTGGGAGATCTGGCGACGCCAGTTCCAGGCCGCGCTCGACCACCACGGGCTGCCGGGCGACGCCACCGCCGCGGCGGACCGCTTCCGCGAGGCGCTCTCGGTCGCCCCCGCGTACGAGGAGGCGCACGACGCGGTGGAGGGCCTCGCGGCGCGGGGGTACCTGCTGGGCCTGCTCTCCAACGCGGACGAGGACTTCCTGCAGAGCGCCCTCTCGCAGGCGCGCCTGCGGTTCTCGGTCATCCAGTCGTCCGAGTCGCTGCGGGCGTACAAGCCACACCGGGCGATCTTCCTGGCGCTGGCGGACCGCTTCGGCGTGGAACCGGGCGAGGTCCTGTACGTGGGGGACTCGCCGTACGCAGACGTGGCGGGCGGCGCGAACGCCGGCGCTCGCACGGCCTGGATCCGACGTGAGGAGGTCGCGTTCCCGGACCACCTCGCCCCGCCCGATGTCACCATGGCCGGCCTTACCGAGTTGCTCGACATCCTCCCGGACGCGCGATGACCGGCGCGGCGCGACCTGAGGGCCCCTCGTGAGGGCTCCCGCCGGGCGATGGAGCGGGCTCGGCCCGTACTGCCCGCGGCGTGGACTCGCCGGTGCGCGCGTACCGGGCCGTGGGCGGTGACCCCGTGGTGCTCGCCCCAGGCGGGCGCGCTCTCCGGGAATCCCCTCGCCACGGCAGCCGGCCTCGCCACGCTGGACGCCCTGCGCGAGGACGCCTCCGCCACCCTCGATGTCCTCGCCGCCCGCCTGGCCCGAGGGGGCATGAGGCGCCCCGCGAGCGGAAGCGGTGCGGCTAGCGTGGGGCCAGCGGATGCGGCGCGAACGCACCCTCCCGCGCCAGCACGCGCAGGAAATTCACCAGGTACCAGCGCTCCTCGTCCGTCAGCGTGTCAGCCCAGGCGGGCATGCCTCGGGAGAGGATGCCGTCTGTGATCATCGAATAGAGTTCTTCGTCCGGGTGGAAGGGGACGTGCTCCACCAGGTTCAGCGGCGGGTACTCCAGGGAGGCGGCCTGCGGGCCGTCACCCCAGCCGCCCACGCCGTGACAGACCGCGCAGTGCTGCTGGTAGAGCGCGCGTCCCGCTTCCACCGACTCGGTCGAGGACGGGACGGGGTTCCCCGCGATGGGCGGCGCGCCGGGCGCGCTGGTGAACACCCAGAGGCCGGTGGCGAACACGGCCATGCCCACCCAGCCCAGGCCCTCGCCTCGGACCACCCGGCGGCGCGCCGTGACCACGTTCGCGGCCACCATGGCGACACCCACCAGCACCAGCACCAGCGCCGCCACGCGCCCGGCCGTCGAGGGCGAGACCTCCTCCGCGACCGGCGTGGTGCCCGTGGCGAAGCGGAAGGAGTGGCGGGCGTCGAAGCCGTCGCTGCGCTGGACGAGCACGGCGAGTTGGTACTCGCCGGCAACGCTGACGGTGAACGGGTCTGACTGCCAGCGGCCCCCGCCCGCGTCCCGCAGCGTGACCTCCGTGTCACCCAGCGCCGGCTCCACCGTGGTCAGCGTGGCCACCACCGCCGTAGCCCCCTCGTACGCATCGCCCCGCCGTTCGAGGTCCACCACCACGCGGTTCTCGCCCAGCGTGCCCGGCTCCAGCGCCGCGTGGATCTCCAGACCCGCCTCGGTCGAGGAGGACTGCGCCTGCTCGCCCGCGCGGGTCACGCTCTGGCGGCCGGGCTCCAGGCTGGCGATCGTGGCGCCGGCGCCCACCGCCAGCACGATCAGGGCGACCTCCGCGCGCATGGTGCGGCGCAGCCACGCGGCGGCGTTCAGGCCCCGGTGGTCGTGGTTCCGCAGGCGCCCGCTCACCCACAGCAGATTCACGGCGGCCACCATCAGCAACACCAGCAGCAGCGCCACCTTCACCACCACCCCGGCCCCGTAGGGCGTGGCGATGGCATCCGCCGTGACCAGGTGCAGCCACGACGCGTACGTCCCGCTCAGCGCCAGCGCGACGGTGGCGAGGATGCCGAGCGTGGAGAAGCGAGGCATCGCCGTCCGCAGCGTGGCGATGAAGTCGGAGCGGCCTCGGAGCGCTGCGAGCAGCACCAGGAAGGCCACCAGCCCGCCGCCCCACGCCGCCGCCGCCAGCAGATGCACCACCTGCACCGCCACCGGGCCCAGCGCCGACTCCGGCGTGGCGGCGGCGTGACTCGACAGGCTGGACGCGGCCACCGCCGCCACGCCGGCGGTGACCGCCACCCGACGCGCGATGCGCCTCTGGGCGGCCGGGACGTCGGCAAGGCAGACGACGAAGGCCATCGCGGCCACGGACGCCGCCATCGAACGCAGGATCCAGGCCCGGCCCCACGTTGTGTCCACCAGCAGGTCCGCCAGCGGCAACTCGGTGTTCTGCCACTGCACGCCCAGTTGCGCGTAGCCCGCCACCAGCAGCACCACGCCGCCGACCAGCGCCACCACGTCCAGGCGCCGCCGCAGCATCGGACGGAGGTCCACCGGGGTCGCGGCGCGCAGCACCAGCGCGAACGTGGCGGGGACACCCGCCAGCAGCATCCCGCCCAGCAGCACGCCCCAGCGCAGCAGCGGCTCAAACGGAGAGGCGAGGAGCGGCGCCTCGTCCATCGCACCGACGGCGGAGAAGTCCGGCTCGCCGATGAAGAAGACGAACGCGCCCCGCAACACGTGCCCGTCTACGTCGGACAGGTTCCGCCACGCCACCGTGTAGGTCCCGTCCGGCAGGCCGTCCGGCAGCGAGACGCTCATCGCGTTCGCGTTGCCCTCGTCCAGACGGGTGTCGCCCAGGTCCACCTGTTCGCCCGAGGCGTCCAGCACCTCCATGACGCTGGCCGCCGCCACCATCGGTTCGGTGAAGACCGCATGCACCCGGCCGGGCGACGCATCCAGCACCGCGTTCGCCGCTGGCTCGGACGTGACCAGCGCCGCATGCGCCTCGACCGTCCGAGGCGAGACGGCCAGGAGCAACACCAGCGCACCGGCGACCACGAGCATGGCCGGCAGCCCAGCAAGCAGGCTCAGCCGCAGGCGAGCGCGAAGCATGTACAGCATGGCCATCACACTTCCAGCATCAGGAATTCCGCCACGACGTCCAGCATCACAACCTGCCCGACAGAGCGACAGCCTCCGCGCGGCCGGGGTCCGAGGGCGGACACGGGAGTCCGTGCCGCCCTCGGGCCGGGGCGATGCGAAGGGCGTAGGGTCGAAGCCCTGCCACGCGCGTCCTACGCCTGGCGGCGCAGCCCGAAGGCCAGCCCGCCCGCGCCCACGAGCAGGCCCAGCGCCCCCACGCCCAGTGCGATGTTGGCGCGCGTGGTCGCCGCCTGCGCGGCCTCATCCGCCTCGGCAGCCGCGTCCACGGCGCCGCTCAGGGCTGCCTGCAACTCGCGTCCACCCGCCACCTGTACGGGGAACTGCAGGTCAGCGATCGGCGCCACGCTGCTGAACGAGTCCGTCTCAGAGGTGAAGGTCTCGTCCACCTGCAGGCCCTCCACGTTGCCGATGAAGCGGAAGGAGTATGCCCCCGCGACCGTGGGCACAAAGTCCGCCGTGTAGCGGCCGGGCTGGTTGAACACCGCCCGCAGCGGCAGCGTCAGGGCCTGGTCGCCCTCCACCAGGCTGATCTCAACCTCCAGGGTGCCCTCCAGCCCCAGGACGGGCTCGTCGCCCGCGTCCGCCACACGCAGGTCAACACCGTTCTTCTCGGCCTCGAACGCCGGTTCCACGAAGAAGCCCACGGTGAACTCGTAGTCCCCCACCGCGCGATGGCCGTGCGCAGCCACCGGGGCAACCAGGGCCGCCGTGGCGGCAAGGGCGGCGAAGGCCGCCAGGACAGACATCAGGACAGGGCGCGCAGTGAGGCGCATGAGGATCCTCCATCATTGGACGATTGCTTGGACGAAATCGGGAGTGCAGAGGATCAGAGCCGCGGCGGAGGCGCCTCTACCCCCACGGCAACGCCCGCCAGGCGCTGGGCCGGCACCACCTCGACCTCCCTCGCCGAGCCCGGCAAGAGCGAGAGCAGCGGGCCCAGCGCCGGCATCACGGAGGGCGTCCCGTCGTCGTCAAAGATGAAGACGACCTCCGCGTGCGCCTCGCCGCCGCCAGCGTCTGCGTGATCGTGATGGTGTTCGCCGGACCGGGCCGGCCCGCCTCGACCGCCTCGCTCCCAGGGGTGGTCATGGTCTGGGACGACGCCGCCCAGCGTGATGTGGCCGTGGTCGTGCCGCCACCCCGCCGCCTCGGCATCCGCGATCGGCAGGAGCGACGCCCCCAGCAGCACCACCAGCGCGAGCGCCGCGACGATCCGACCGCCCAGGACCGAGACCTTCATCGCGAGGGCGCCTCCAGGTCGGTTGCCGCTGCTGTCACCACCGCCGTCAACGCTAGGCGAACCCTCGCGGCTGGTCGACATCAGGGGGCCCGGCCGTCGGCGGCCTAAGGTCCCGGGACCGGGCTCGATAGGCCCTCGATAAGTCATGGAATAGCCCCCGGGTACTCATTGCCTCCGCGTTCGCTCGAACCTATACTTGCGGCCAACCGCGCATGTGCGTGATCGGATGATCGATGCGGCTCTCCTGCCAGCAGGAAGATCTACACCGAGGCCTCTCGGCGGTTTCGCGCGCCATTCCGGCGCGCACCACGTTGCCGATCACCCAGCACGTACTGGTGGAGGCCGCCGACGGCCAGATCACGCTGTCCGCCACGGACGCGGAGACCATCGCCATTACCTACACGATCCAGGCGGACGTGGAGGAATCCGGCTCCATCACCATGCCCTCCCGCCTGCTGGCGGACTTCGTCGCCACGTTGCCCCGGCTGCCCATCTCCATGACGCTGGCCGAGCGCTCGCGACAGGTCAGCCTGGCCTGTGCCCGCAACACCGCCTCTATCGGCGGCATGGACCCGGACGACTTTCCGCCCATCCCCACGGTGCAGGGCAATACCCCGATCAGCATCGAGGCGACACGCCTGCGCCAGGGCATCAACCAGACCCATTTCGCCGCCGCCACAGACGACTCACGGCCCGTGCTCACGGGCGTGCACTTCGCATTCAAGGACAAGCAACTGCGGCTGGCCGCCGCGGACGGCTTCCGTCTCTCGGTGCACACCATGGACATCGAATCGGACGTCGATCGCACGGCCATCGTCCCCGCGCGCGCCCTCGGCGAGTTGGGGCGACTGCTACAGGAGGTCGCCGGCGGCGACGTGGAGATCACGTTCAACCAGACCGGCACGCAGGTCCAGTTCGACGTGGGCCACGCGCGCCTGATCGCCAACCTGATCCAGGGCACGTTCCCGAACTACGACCAACTGATCCCCGCCACCTCCGGCACCCGCACGGAGGTCAACGTCTCAGACTTCATGCGCGAAACCCGCATCGCCTCGATCTTCGCGCGAGACGGGTCCGGCATCGTGCGCGTGGTGGCCGTCCCCGGCGAAGGCAACGACCCCGGTCGCCTCCTCATCACCGCCCGCGCCGAAGAAGTTGGCGACAACGAAGGCATCCTGGACGCCGTGATCGAAGGCCAGGAGTCCAAGATCGCCTTCAACGGCCGCTACCTCACAGACGTCCTCAACGTCATCGACACCGACCGCGTCGCCATCGAAACCACGTCCCCCTCAAGCCCCGGCGTCCTCCGCCCCGTCGGCGACGACCGCTTCATCCACGTGGTGATGCCGATGTTCGTGCAGTGGTGAGAAAAATTCTCACCAAAACTGTGCGGAATGACCCCTTCAAGCACGCCTGAGGTCTGATCACCCGTGCAGGCGATGCGGGCCGACAACTGGAACGCCTCGGCGATCTGCTTGAGCCTGCCAGCCTCGACTTCGGCCAGTACGAGCTCTCGCAGCGCCGCGCAGGTGCTCGCAAACTCCTCAGGGTTCCTGGGCAGAGGCACCGATGTCACCGCGCCCTCCCGAGCGATGGCTGCTTCCAACGAAGCACGTTGCGCCCGGATCGCCACCACCTCCCGCTCGAGGTAGGCGTCATCCACCTCTCCGAGTTGGTACAGCCGCAGCAGCCGCTGATGCTGCTTGTCCAGCGACGTTAGGCGCTGCGTCGCCGCGCTGCGCTTGCGACCGGTGTCGGTGCCGTTCGCCGCGCGTTCCAGCTCAGCCAGAACAACTTCCGGACTTGAAAGCGCAGCGGTGAGCTTGCTGACGACCGCGTCTTCGAGGTCCGTCGCGCGCACGTACCGCGTCGCGCACCGGTCATGGTGCGGGCCAGCGTAGGCCCGGCGACAACGGTAGTAGCGATACTTCCCAAGCGAAGTCTGTCCCACCATCGACGCTTCACAGACGTCGCACCGGACGGTGCCGGCCAGCGGGTAGTCATACTTCCGCTGAGCCGCGCGACGGCGTTCGGGATCGGACAGCCGATCTTGTACGGTCTCGAAGAGCACATCCGACACGATCGCGGGTGTGGCGTCGGGAACCTCGATCCACTCCGAGGGATCGCGTGTCTCGACGACGCGGTGTCGCTTCCCGGTGATCGGGTCGCGGCGGTAGGAGGCCTTCGTCCGCCGAAAGATCGTGCGTCCCGCGTACGCCGGATTGCGCAGCATGTTGCGGACGGTCCACGCGGACCATGTCGCTCCGGTGAATGAGGGCACACCTTCGTCGTTCAGCGCGTTGGTAATCCCCAGGATCGAAGCGCCACCGGCGAACTGCTCGAACGCCCGGCGAACGATGCGTGCCTGCGCCTCCTCGACCGTGCGGCGCCCCGTCGCCGCGTCGTACCGGTAGCCGAAGAAGCCGCGACCCGTGGCCTGCGGAATGCGGCCACTGCGCGCTCGCTCCTCCTTGCCACGCATGGTGCGCTCGGCGATCTTCTCGCGTTCAACCTCGGCGATAAACGCACGCGCCGCCAGGATGAAGCGGCCGACCGCCGTGTCCTCGAAGCGCTCCGTGACGAACTCCATCTGGATGCCAGCCTGCTCGAACTCGTCGAACAGGATGCCGATGTGGTTCTGATTCCGGGAGAGCCGGTCGACGGCGTAGGCGACGACAACGTCCGCATCGCCGTGTCGCAACATGCCGCGAAGTTCCTCAAGCCCGTCTCGCTCAAGCGCTCCGCCGCTGGCGGCGTCGCGGATGCAGCGCACGACATCCCAACCGCGCTGCGTCGCGAGCTGGACGCACGCGCGCTCCTGCGTCTCAAGCGAGGTCCCGTCGCGCTCCTGTGCGTCGGTCGACACGCGGGTGTAGACAATCGCTCTCATCATCCGGCCCTCTCCGTCTGATCCGGCTGGATCCGCACGCAGTCGTCGAGCTTGCGATGGAGCAACGAGACCAGCGACAGATAGTCGGCCGCGTCGTCCTCGCCCTCCCACAGGATCTTCGGCTCATGAGCCAGCGGATTGCGCACGGCGGCGAAGCAGCCCTTCAGCAGCGCCGCGAAGCCCTTGTGCTCAGACCTGTCGGTGTCAGTCTGCAAGGTGTTCAGCGCGAGGACAGGCCGATCCACAGAGAAGACGTGATCGACCAGCGCCGCCCCATCCGCCTGCACGCCAGACATCTCGCGAATTCGCTGAGCGAGGCCCTTCGTGGCTTCGAAGACAGCGTGGAAGTAGTTGTCCTGCATCAACTCCGTGCTGCAGTACTTGAGCACCTCCGCGTGAATGCGCCGACCGCGGAACTTCGCCTGAATCGTGCGGACCCGCGCCTCGGCCTCGTCGAGCGTGCGCGCAGCCGCGCGCGGGCGGAACTGCCCGTCCGCGCCGAAGTCGAGCCCGGCAAACGCCAGCCGGGCGTTCAGGTCCGCACGGATACGCTCGAATTCATCGTGGCGTCCGACGAAACGCGCCGGGCTAAGGAGACCCTGAATGAAATCAAGAATGCGGTTCGCGGCATGATCGCTGTGCTGAACCGTAGTGAAGACCCAGTGCAGCCGACGCCACTTGGTCGACTCTCCAGACTTATCCGCGAGGCGCCGATCAGCGAGGACACGTGAGATCTCCGTGCCCGTCGCGCACTCCCCGAGAAACCTGGCTAGGCTCTCGATCTGCGCCTCCGGAAACGGTGGCATTGCGGTCATCGGCCACTCCCCTTCCGTGCGCGGGATGATGCCCCAACCACGGATGGGGCCGTAGCGGCACGGTTCGATGTTCAGCGTCGAAGGGGGAGGCTCCGCGCGGCCGCTACCAACCATCGGCACGACCCAAGGGAATCATACAAGCCAGTTCTCCACGGGGAGGTCGCGCACCCGTTCGAAGTGACGCACGTTGCCGGTCACGACCGTGACATCGTGCGCGAGGGCGATGGCGGCGATCCGCATGTCCGCGTCGCCGATCGGAGTGCCAGCGCGCTCCAGGTCGGCGCGCAGCCGGCCATAGATCCTCGCGGCGTCCGTGTCGAACGCGAGCACCGGCAGATTGGGCAGCAAGGTCCGCTCGATCCGCTCGGCCAAGTCCGCGGCACGGTCGCGCACACGGTAGGCGCCGTACCAGAGTTCGCCTGCCGTGATGCTCGATGTCGCCTGATCGTCCACTGGTGTTGCTGCCATCCTGCGCAAGAGCGCGGTCGATGGCGCGCGCCGAAGCAACTCGCTCAGCGTGTCGGTGTCGAAGAGGTACTTCACGCCTCAAGCTCCACCGGGCGGCCGGTGTCGCGTTCCCGACTCTCACGGATCTCCGCGAGCAAGCCATCGATCTCGGACTCGGGGACGTCGTGCCACAGCCCTACGAGCGCCATCGCGCCCGCCGGCAGCGGGGCGGACGGACGCCCACGTTCGAGGCGCGCGAGTTCATCGATGCTCACCATCGCGGCCACGCCGCGCCCGTGACGTTCGATGAGGTAATGCTCACCCCGGTGCAGCACGCCGTCGACCATCGCGGAGAACCTGGCCTTCGCCTCGGCGATGCTGATGTGCTTGGCCGTCATGGCTCTTCCTCCGCTAATAGGTCATAATGACCGAACAGGTCATCATGTTCTGAGTGGTCATCATAGCACCCGGAATCCTCGTCCCTGGCGTCCGATCGTGCGGCCAGTCCTTCGATGAGACGCTGCCACAGCTCGTCCCAGGCTCGCGTGCGCGGTCCCGTGTGCCACACCACCTTCAGTGGAGGTGGTCGAGATGTTCCCGGCGGTTGGCCTCTCCGTGGGACGCGCTCAGTCACTGCGCGTGCGCCCGATTCCGTCGCTTCATGCCGATGGCACGGTCGGCCACATCCTGACCCGGCCTCATCACGAGAGATCCTCGGCTGGCGGCCTGCCCGACGGTGCCGCCGACGCCCCAACGCGTTCGGGCGCGGCCTGCGTGAATGCCGCTTCGATCGTGCCCAGGAGATTGGCCGCGAGGAGGTCGGCCGCCAGGGCGGCGCGCTCGCCGGGAGTCATACCGGCAATGAGCGGCTCGTGCGGTCGAGCGGAACGCCCCCGGCTCGATGCCGTCATGTCTGCTGCTCCGCGGTTGTGGAATCCGGAAGCACCGGGTGCCCAAAGACCTCGGAGCCACGTTCGCCCTCAGCGAGCCGCAGATCCGTGGTGATCTGCATGGGGAGCGCGAGCGACACGGCCTTCGCGGCGTTGCTGACGCGGCGCGCCGCCCGCGTGTCGGCGCAGACGAACAGCAGGAGGGGCTCCCGGTTGTATCGCTCTCGCCAGGCCTGGCTCGCGTAGAAGTGCTGGTAGCCTTCGAACTTGGTCGTGAAATCGCCGCCGTCCAACGTCCCGCGGTCGTATTCGAGCATGAACGGAGTCAGTAAGCCGCCTGCACGGAGGATCCCCGAGCCATCGGGACGAATCCAGTAGCGATCGCTGCCGTGGATGAAGGGCCACGCCGATTCGGCGTCGCTGCGCATCTCAACGAGTCGGCCCCCTCGGGCGCGAGCGTTCCTCGCCAGTTGGGCGACCGCGCGATTCACACCAATCGTGTGCTCGACGTGACGCACGAAGAGAGGCTCCCCGTCCGGTCCACGCTTCCGGGGCTTGATCCCGGCGTGCTCGCGGAAGAGTGCGACGGGCACGCCGGCACGATCGGCCAGCAGCTGCTCGCCTCCCCTGCCCAAGAAATACCGATCCGCGCGCGTTCCGTGGTCGGGTAGCTGCTCGTCGTCTGAACCCGCGGCCCCTGGATGCCGGTACTGGCGAATCATGTCGCAATGCACCAACCCATCGAGCCTTCGTTCGACGAGGGGGATGGGTTCATTCAGGATCGGGGCGAGGTCAGCGGCCGAAGGTAACAGGAAGCGTGCGATCCACTCGACGATCGCGCGCTCCACCGGGCCGAGGAGGACGGCGACTGCCCCGGTCCGCCGCCAGATCGGACCATTCGGACGATGCCTGAGTTCGGTCGCAGCCCATGCTCGGAGGAACTCGCCCTGTCGGTATGACAGCACGGGGAGCGAGCCAGAGCGGTCACTCAGCCAGGGCGCGGCGATCGGTGGGCGGGCCCCCCAGCCGAGTGTCCCGAGCAGGAACCTCGGTTGGGTATCGCCGGGTCGCCGCCAGATCGCCCCGCCGACTCCGCCCACCACGAGGGCCTCCCGCGTGGTCAGGAGCACCGATGGGACCGCGAACGGATCCCGCTCGCTTGCCGTCAGCAACGCCTTCTCCCAGACGGCCTCCTCTCGCTCTCCCGGGCAAACCAGCAACAGGCTCGGCAGGCCCTCCGTTCCCCACGGCCGCGCGGCCGTCGTCCGCCCCTCAATCCAGGCGCGGACGCGACGGCGGCGGTGCTCATCTGGTGCGGCCGCCCGATCCCACGCCACGAGGAATGGCGCCCAGCGTTCGCCCATGCGCAGGCACCCATAGCCGTTCGTGCCCGTCAGCCACCACCGATCGCGCGCCGTCGTCGCCAGCGGGAGCGAGCGGCCGTCGGCCAACTCGACGATTCCTGCCTGGCGTACGTGCTCAGCGAGATCAGCAAGCAAGCGCCCCACACCGACCGTGGTCTCGAACTGCGTGACGCGGTGCAGCACGTCGCGGAGACGGATCGGCAGGTCGTGGGCGAGTGTCCCTGCTCCGACCGCAAGGGTGAGCTCCGCCACGGCATCCGTCCGCACGACGTAACGCCGCCGTGCCTCCAGTTCCGTCGACGTCGGCTCGAGTGACTCGACCCAGCGGAGCCGTACCAGCGCGAGGATCAGACGGCGGGCGACGGACTCACCCACGCCGACCAATCGCGCAATCTCCGCTTCTCCGTTCAGGGGAATCCGCACGATCCAGTCGAGGGCGCGCGCGAGCAGTGCGTGTTGCTCCCTCACTTGCGCCCCCCGTGGTTCCTCGTACGGGCGACCGGCCGCACTGGCCCGCCGCCTTCGGGCGCATCCGTCCGTGCCGTGGGACTCGTCCCCGCATCTGCATCGAGGGCCTGATCGGCCTTCGATGCGGATGCGAGTTCCTCGGCCGTCAGGGGTGCCCGGCCGTCTCCCGTCTCCTTCGGGAATCGCGCGGCCAGGATCTCCGAGATTTCTTCGATGACCTGCGCGCGCGGCCGACCGTAGCGCGCGGCCGATCGCTCCGCGAGCGCGCGCGTCCGCTCAGGGTCGGCGGGCGGCGGTGGATCGACGCGGAAGGTGAACGCCGGTGGCCGCCCGAACCCATCCCACCAGCGGGCGTGCGCGGAGAAGTCGTCGAGCGAGACCACGTCCTCGATCTCGAGGTCGCCGCCGAGCTCTGGCAGCAGCCGCCGCGCGTCCTCGGCGCTGGCGCCGAAGACCGTGAGCCCGTCGCTGTTGGCCAGGATGGTGGGCAGCAGATCACGGTCGATGGTGTCCAGCTTCGAGAGGGCCTGCGTGACGAGCGTGAACGAGGCGCCGTACTTCCCGAGTTCCGACAGCATCCGCGGGTAGTCCACCGCCCCGAGCGTGCTCGACTCGTCGACGAGCTGGACGACGCGGCGGCGCGCTTCGGGCGGCAGCACGACCTGCTCCTCGATCAGGAGTCCGAGCAAGTTCAGGACGGTGGCGCCGACCAGCGACGCCGCACCCTCCCCGAGCGTCCCCACCGCCGTGTTGACCACGAGCACGCCGCCGTCGCGAATGATCGAGCGTGGGTCGAAGGTCGAACGCGGTTGACCGAGCACGAGGCGGCTCGCCTCAGTGACGGTGAACCGCCCGATCTTGCTCGTCACCGGGTTCGCGGTCTGCTGCTGGAGGACGCGTCCCGCGAACGTGAAGTTGTCGCGCCACCACGCCGCGACGGCGACGTCCTCGACTTCCTTGAGCAACTCGTCCCGGAAGTGCTTGTTGGTGAGAAATGGTGCGACATCCAGCAACGTGAACTGGTCGACGCGTGACCGCCGCGTGTTGATCTCATGCAGCGCCGAGAGCGACGCGCGCAGCGCGCCCTCCATACGCGGCCCCCAGTTCGCCGGCCAGAGCCGGTTCATGATCGTGACGACGCTCTCGACCGTCTTGTCGCGGTCGGGGAACAGGGCGACGTCGATCAGGTTGAGGCCGATCGGGCGTTCCAGGTGGGCGAAGTCGAGGTAGACGGTGCGGTCGACCAGCGCCGGCGGCACGGCGGCGAGCACCGCCTCCGCGAGGTCCTGATGGGGATCGACCACCACGAGCGCGGTGTCCTCCACACCGGCCGCCACCCGTTCCATCAGCCCGGCCGCGATGTGCCGGAGCA
>Ga0265293_10000164_pt1 | contig 164216 bp, 160 predicted proteins | sample Munlanlewell138R_FD_192505 | JGI IMG/M metagenome (GOLD analysis project Ga0265293, IMG submission 192505) | Leachate microbial communities from a municipal landfill in Southern Ontario, Canada - Leachate well 138R | ecosystem: Engineered > Solid waste > Landfill > Unclassified | place... | reverse complement strand
TTAAGCCATCAAGCAAACGCTCGACTCAGAACCGTCATTCCCGCGCAGGCGGGAATCCAGAAGGAATTGCTTTTTGGTTAAAAAGTAATCAAGTATGATTTTGTCCTGATGCAAATCCAACAACACCAGAACTTTTTTACGCCCTGGTGAAATATGTGGGTTAAGCTATATAACCTTTAACATCGTCCTTGCAGACGCGACCATCAATATGACCGAAGCCAACTATTTGCGTAATCACTTTCTCATCGCCATGCCACAGCTAGCCGATCCACATTTCAGCCAGACAGTTACCTATATTTGTGAACACAATGAAGATGGCGCACTCGGCATAGTGATTAACCGATCATTAGAAATAGAATTGGGCGAGGTGTTGGAACATATGGAGATCAAAACGGCTGCAGAGGTAAATACGCACAGGCCGGTATTGGCAGGAGGGCCGGTGCAACCCGAGCGTGGTTTTGTTTTGCACCGTCCTGCTGGTGAGTGGATTTCCAGCCTGGCTATCACCGACGAAATCAGCCTTACCACCTCAAGCGATATCATCAGCGCCATAAGCCAGGGACAAGGGCCTGCCGATTTTCTTCTCGCGCTAGGCTATGCCGGCTGGGGTGCCGGTCAGCTTGAAAACGAGATTAAACAAAATGCCTGGCTCTCCGGCCCGGCCGACCCGAACATCATCTTTGCGCTGCCGTTACCAGAACGCCTGGCGGCGGCAGCGGCTCTCATCGGTGTTGATCTTGACCGGCTAAGTGGTGAGGCGGGGCATGCTTGAGTGATCAAGGGCGTAGTGCTTGGCTTTGATTACGGCGCTAAGCGCATCGGTGTGGCGATCGGACAAGCGCTCACTGGCAGCGCCCGCCCCCTGACTATCCTCAAGGCGCGGGCCGACAAACCAGACTGGACGGCAATCAGCCAACTTATCGAACAATGGCAACCTGTCGCCCTGGTCGTGGGTCTGCCAGTACATATGGACGGCACCGCACACGACATCACTGCCCGCGCACAACGCTTTGGTAATCAGCTGACGGGCAGGTACAATCTGCCCGTGCATTATGCCGACGAACGCCTTACCACCTACGCCGCCAACCAGGAACTGCGTGAACAGGGCAAGACGGGTGAACCGGATGATGCTTTGGCCGCACAACTGATCCTGCAAGGCTGGCTGGATGAGATGCTTACATGACTGCCCACATCAACATTGAACAAACACTAAATGATATGCGTGATCGCCTGCGCGAGCTGCTGGCATTGCGTGGTATCGAGCAACCCTGCATGGTGGGGATCCACACCGGTGGGCTTTGGATAGCCAGGCGATTACACAAACAGCTGTCCATTGACGAACCCTTAGGCGCGCTGAACATCAGCTTTTATCGTGATGATTTCTCCCGCATCGGCATGCACCCACAGGTCAAGCCGTCCAACCTGCCCTTTGACGTCGAAGGCCGCCACATTATTCTGGTCGATGACGTGCTTTATACTGGCCGCACCATTCGCGCGGCACTCAATATACTGTTTGATTATGGTCGACCAACATCGGTAATTCTGGCGACGTTGGTTGACCGTGGTGGACGCGAGTTGCCGATCCAGGCCGATGTCGTCGGCCAGCACATGAATCTGACCACTGCCCAACAGGTCAAGCTGAGTGGCCCGACAAACCTGGCCTTGACGGTGCACACAGATGGCGATTGATACATTGCAACAGGATGCCAGCGGCAAGTTGCGACATTTTCTGACCATAGAAGGACTGAGCCGCAGCCTGCTCAGTGAAATCCTCAATCTCGCCGAATCATTTCTTACCGTCGATGAGCAGCACGTCAAAAAAGTCCCGCTACTGCGCGGCAAGACCATCGCCAATCTGTTCTTCGAATCGAGCACCCGCACACGCACAACTTTCGAGCTGGCCGCCAAACGTCTGTCGGCCGATGTGCTCAATATCAACATCCAGACCTCGGCCACCTCCAAGGGCGAGAGTTTGCTCGATATGCTGCACAATCTGGAGGCGATGCATTGTGATATGTTTATCGTACGCCATGCCGATTCTGGTGCTGCCCATTTTATTGCCCGTCATGTTGCGCCACATGTCTCGGTGATCAATGCCGGTGATGGCAGTCATGCCCATCCAACCCAGGGCATGCTGGACATGTTCACTATTCGCCGTCACAAGGGTGCTGATTTTAACCGCCTGCGTGTCGCCATTATTGGCGATGTGATGCACTCCCGCGTGGCGCGTTCACAAATTCATGCGCTCAACATTCTGGGCGTGGGGGAACTACGCGTGATTGCGCCCAAGACCCTGGTGCCGGCCGCTGCCCATGCCCTGGGCGTGCACGTCTATCATGATATGGCGCGCGGCCTCGCCGATGTCGATGTGGTGATCATGTTGCGCCTGCAGCGTGAGCGTATGCGTGGCGCCCTGATCCCCAGCGGCAGCGAATATTTTCAGCTTTATGGCCTCAATGAAGAAATGCTCGGCCTGGCAAAGGCCGATGCCATAGTCATGCATCCTGGCCCCATCAATCGCGGCATAGAGATGGATTCTGCCGTGGCCGACGGTAAACAGTCCGTCATCCTTGAGCAGGTGAGCAATGGCATTGCCGTGCGCATGGCTGTGATGGCCATGTGTCTGGGGCGTGCGGCGGAAGGAGAGTCGGCATGAGTGAGGCAAACGCAATGACCGGCAGTCACACCGTCATCCGCCATGGCCGCCTCATCGATCCGGCCAATGGCCGTGATGAAATTGCTGATCTCTATCTTGCCGCAGGCAGGATAGTCGCCATAGGCAATGCCCCAGCGGATTTTGTCGTCAGTCAGGAGATCGATGCACAAGGCCTGTGGGTCTTGCCTGGCCTGGTGGACTTACACGCTCAACTGCGCGAGCCAGGCGAAAAACACAAGGCCAGCATCGCCAGTGAAACCCGCGCCGCCGCCGCCGCTGGCATCACCACACTCTGCTGCGGCCCCGATACCCAGCCGGTGATCGACACGCCAGCCATCGTCGAGCTTATCCACAGCAAGGCCAGCAACGCAGGCATGACGCGTGTCCATCCCCTGGCGGCTCTCACGCAAGGACTGGCCGGTGATCAGTTAAGTGAGATGCACGCCCTGCGCCAGGCAGGATGCGTCGCCATGAGCAATGGCAAAGTACCGATGGGCAATACCCTGGTGCTTAGGCGCGCGCTGGAATATGCTGCCGGCCTGGATATTCCGGTCATGCTATACGCCGAAGATCCATGGCTAGGCGCTACTGGTTGCGTGCATGAGGGCGTGGTGGCCGCGCGACTTGGTCTGCCCGGCATACCAAGCTGCGCCGAGGTGATCGCTGTTGGACGTGATCTGATGTTGATTGAACAAACCGGCGTACGCGCCCATTTCTGCCAGCTCTCCTCGGCGCGGGCGGTGGAGCTGATTGTCGCCGCGCAACAACGCGGCATCACTGTCACTGCCGATGTCTGCGCCCATCAACTCTATCTGACCGAGATCGATGTCGGCCAATTCAATAGCCTCTGCCATGTGCGGCCACCATTACGCAGCCAACGCGATCGCGACGGCCTGCGCAAGGCCTTGGCCGATGGCAACATCAACGCCATTTGTTCCGATCATCAGCCACATGATGCCGATGCCAAGCTGGCACCATTCCCCACTACTGAACCTGGCATCTCGGCACTGGAAACCCTGTTGCCACTCACTCTGCGGCTGGTCGATGAAAGCCTGCTCACATTGGCGCAAGCTGTCGCTGCCGTGAGCTCGCAGCCTGCAAAGATCCTGGGCCTTGATGCAGGTACCCTGAGCCTGGGCGCAATGGCAGATATTTGCATCGTCGATCCGCATAAATACTGGACGGTCAGCGCTCAGACATTGCGTAGTCGTGGCAAGAATACGCCCTTACTCGGCTGGGAGATGAAAGGCCAGGTCAGTCACACCTTGCTTGCCGGGAAAATTGTCTTTCAGCAGGTGACTTGAGAGATTTGTTGCGGAGAGATAATGCTGAGCATACAAGAAGATCTGGTACGTCATTACCGCTGGCTACGCCAATACGGTATCAATGATTCCCATAGCGGTAATGCCTCGATCCGCGAGGGCAATAACGTGTGGGTCACGCCATCCGGCTGTTGTGCCGACCTGCTGAAGGCCGGGCAACTGATTAACTGTCAGATCGATAGCGGTTGTGGTGAAGGCGCGTCACTCGACGGCCCCTTGCATCTGCAGGTCTATCAACGCAACCCCAAGGCACGTGCCGTGTTGCACAGCCACGGCGCCTATACCGTTGCCATGACCATGCATGGCGAGGATTTTTTACCACAGGATTTTGAGGGACAGCTTTATTTTCCGCGTGTGCCAGTGATAAGTATCCCTTACGAACAATACGTTGCTGAGGCACCCGGCAAGGTAGCCGAAATGCTGGCCACATATCCCATTACCGTGGTGCGTGGTCACGGCGTCTATGCCTGTGCCGCAAGCCTCAACCTGGCCTATAAATGGACTTGCTCACTGGAGCTTTCAGCCAAGACCGCCTTCATCGCTCATCAAGCCGGTAATTTGTAACATGAGCCAGTCCGACATCCCCGTAGTAATGACCTTTGCCGGCAATGATCCAACCGGCGGGGCAGGCATCCAGGCCGACATCGAGGCCATCGCCTCGATGGGCTGTCAGGCCGCGCCGATAGTCACCGCCATCACGGTGCAGGATACACACAACATCAGCCACTTCGAGTCGGTCTCGCCCAGACTGGTGATAGAGCAGGCGCGGGCAGTGCTGGCGGATATGCCAGTGGCCTGTTTCAAGTTAGGAATGCTGGGTAGCGTGGAGAATATCAATGCCATCCATCAAATATTGCTGGAACACCCAGCTATTCCCGTCGTCACCGATACTGTATTGCGCGCCGGTGGTGGCCATCAGTTGGCCACTGATGAGCTGATCGATGCCCTGATTAAATTGCTACTACCGCAGACCACGGTGCTGACGCCCAACAGCGAGGAAGCACGTCGCCTGGTGCCGGAAGCCGACAGCCTCGACGATTGTGGTCGCGCCCTGCTAGGTCTGGGTTGTGAACGAGTCCTGATCACCGGCACACATGAAGATACAGTCATGGTGGACAATATCCTCTATGGCGAGAACGCCAGGTTGGAAACCTTTTCCTGGGAGCGTCTGCCCTATAGCTACCACGGCTCGGGCTGTACGCTGGCGGCCAGTATCGCTGGCCTGCTTGCCCACGGTCTTGATCACTTTCAAGTAGTTTTAGAAGCACAGGAATACACCTGGGAAAGTCTGCAAAATGCCTATCGCATAGGCTCTGGCCAGCACCTGCCCAACCGACTGTTCTGGGCGCGAGGCGAAAAGGACTAGTGGGCTAAGGCTCTACCCGCTGCTGTGCATTTTTTGTGGCAGCGCAACTGCCCGGCATTGCCCCACCTTGTCTACCTGTCATCTCAACACGAATCAGACCGACCCTTGCCGCCACTTCCAGGCGCAGGATATGGTGCTGCTCATCATCACTCAACCAGACATCCAACTGCCCCATGGATCCTGGCCGGTTGTCTTCCTTTTTGATCCGTACATGTAGCGCCTGCTGGCGCTGGCCTGCGAGCTGCACAGACTCTTTGCCCATCAACTTCAGCTGATAATAACCGAGCTTGTTTTTGTGTATAACGGCAAGTGGATCTGGCAGGCTCTGCGCGTAGTCATAAGCACGCAAGGCATACAGCATGGTCAAGACATCTACACCTGCAGGCTCACTTATCGCTGTAGTTTTGGCATGAATCAAATAACTCAAATCATCACCAACACGGGGATAGTCCTGCAGAAATTCAGGTAGCGACTCTTCGCCGGACTGCTCCCATGCATACTCATCCTTTTCCCAAAAAAAACTGCTGCCAACCTTATGTGGATTCACCAGCAGATACTGCCGCTTGCGATAACTGCGTAAAGATTTTTCCGTCCAGTCGAACCAGTAAATGTTATGAACATTCTCTACGCCTTCGTCGTGATCACTGACCAGGTATGTACGTGACAGATCAGCGGCATGGAGTGCGTCATAGCGCAAGCGCACGGGATAGGAAAATTCAGCAAAACCATAATTACGCGTATCTATCGTCATACTAAGACGACAAACTGGTACACCATTGAATGGCTCTGATTCGGCAAAGGTATACAAACCCATATCTGCCAGGTCCTTCCAGATATAAGCGGTAAACACGCCCCGATAGGAAATACGATAATGTTGCTGCTCACTCGCCGTGGCCAGATCACGCTCAGCCACCGTCGCCAGCGCAGGCCCGGACAGGAGCAGCAAAGCAAAAACAATACGCAAAATAAAATTCATCCGCCAAGAGTAGCTGTCTGCGCACCCAGGATTCAACCAGCGAACCTTTTTATGTGCGAATATCTTGTGAGGCTCAAGTGAAACAAGGTGGGCAGCGAATCAGCCCTGCGTGGTTTCCGGCAATGCTAATGGAGATGGATGGTCTAACTACGGTTGGGGTATTATTCCAATTATGGCCAAATGGTTGCGCCTGCGAATAGTGGAATATCCAGCTTGCAATTTACCGGGAAATCCTTTGCGATACCGACCGGCGGAATTACTGCACTGCTTGGGCAAGCCAAGCTTTGAACCTGGGGGTCGGTCTGGAATGAAAAATCTCTGTCAATTACTCGTCGCCTGTCTGCTGTTTGCGACAGGCAGCAGCGTGGCGCAGCAGGAGACGCCGCCCCGTCTGCAAGACCTTGACGGCAAACGCATTGCCGTCCTGACCGGCTCGAGCGGCGATTTTGCAGCACGCAAGCATTTTCCCGGCGCGCAATTTGTAGATATGACGACAACCCCGGATGCTGCGTTGGCGGTCGACATGGGCAAGGTCGATGCCTTTGTCTTCGACAAAAGCGTGATGATCGGGCTGGTTGCAAAAAATCCGCAGTTCCACATTGTCGAGCCGCCAATCGCCAGCCTCGATGTCGCCGTGGCAATGAGTAAAGACAATGCAGCGCTGCAGGCAGAAATCGATGGCGTCCTTGCCGCCCTCAAACAGGAAGGCGAACTGCAGCGCCTCTATGCCAAATGGGTCGCCAGCGCCTACACCACGACACCAGAGATGCCGGGCTACATCAACGCCGGTCAAAGCGGCGTGCTACGCATGGGAACCAACGCCCTAAACGAACCCTACGCCTTCCATACCCACGGCACATTGCTCGGGCTGGACATCGAGCTGGCCTACCTGATCGGTCAGCGTCTTGACAAGCGCATCGAGATCATGGATTACAACTTTGAAGCCCTGATCCCTGCGCTGCAGTCGAAAAAAATCGACTTCGCACTGGCTAGCATCAATGTTACGGAAGAGCGCAAGAAGCTGATCCGCTACTCGATGCCCTACCTCAGTAACGATATCAGCGCCCTGGTACGGGTGACACGTCCCGCTGCCGTTACCAAAAGCGGCGGGGTGTCCGCCTGGCTGCGCGGCGTTGCCGACAGCTTTCACAGCAACATCATTCTTGAAGGCCGTTATCTGCTGATCTGGGCCGGCTTAAAAACCACGGTGACCATTTCCGTGTTCTCGACCCTGTTCGGCACGCTGCTCGGCGGCGTGATTTGCTTCATGAACATGTCAAAGCGGCGGCTGCTTAATTTGCCCGCCCGCACCTACATCGCCGTGCTGCGCGGCACGCCGGTCCTCGTGCTGCTGATGCTGATTTTCTATGTGGTGTTCGCCTCGATCAACATCGATCCGGTGCTTGTCGCCATCATCGCTTTCGCCATGAATTTTGGTGCCTATACCGCTGAGATATTCCGCACGGGTATCCAGGGTATCGACAAGGGCCAAATGGAGGCGGCCATCGCACTGGGCTTCCCCCGCCTCTCTGCCTTCCGCCACATTATCCTGCCGCAGACGATTAACCGGATATTGCCGGTGTTCAAGGGCGAGTTCCTTTCCCTGGTCAAGATGACCTCGATCGTCGGCTACATCGCTGTGCAGGATCTGACCAAGGCCAGTGACATCATCCGCAGCCGCACCTTCGACGCCTTTTTCCCCCTGGTGATGGTCGCCATTCTTTACTTCCTGATCTCCTGGCTGCTGCTGCAATCTCTTGAATACCTCGAACGTGTTACCGATCCGAAGTACGGACGCAAGGCAGGTCGATCATGATCAAGGTCGAACATCTCTCAAAAAAATTCGGTAACCTGACGGTGCTCAAAGACGTCTCTGCTGAAATTGCCAAGGGCGAGGTGATATCGATCATCGGTCCTTCGGGCACCGGCAAGAGTACGTTCCTGCGCTGCCTCAATCTGCTCGATCAACCCAGTGGCGGTAAAATCGAGATCGATGGGGCCAATCTCCTCGACCCGGCCACCAACGTGCCAAAATTGCGCCGCAAAATGGGCATGGTGTTTCAGTCCTTCAATCTCTTCGCCCACCTCTCGATACTGGACAACCTGACGCTGGGGCCGATCAAGCTGCTCGGCAGCCTTCGCTCAGAGGCCGAAAGCAAGGCGCTCGAACTGCTCAAGCTGGTTGGGCTGGCGGAAAAAGTCGACAGTTTCCCCGATGAATTATCCGGCGGTCAGAAACAGCGCGTAGCGATTGCCCGCTGCCTGGCGATGGATCCGGAAATCATCCTCTTTGACGAACCGACCTCGGCGCTCGATCCCACCATGATCAGCGAAGTGCTGGCTGTTATGCGGCGGCTGACAAAAGAAGGGCTGACCATGCTGGTCGTCACCCATGAGATGGATTTTGCCCGCGATGTATCGAATCGCGTGTTCTACATGGACGAGGGCATCATCTACGAGCAGGGCACGCCGGAGCAAATTTTCGAGCAGCCGCAACGCGAAAAAACCCGCGCCTTCATCCACCGCATTCGCAGCGTTTACCTGCGTATCGAGAGCCCGGATTTCGATCTCTATGCCATCAATGCCGAAATCGAGCAGTTCTGCGAAAAGCAGATCCTGACGAAAAAGACCCGCCAACGTCTACTGCTGCTGGTTGAGGAGTTGTTGTCGATCTATCGGCCGCGCCTGGCCACCACGCCGCTGGAGTTGACCCTCGGTTACGCCGAGAAAACCGGGCACCTTGAATTGACACTAGAATCTCCAGGCGATGCACCCTACCCGCTGGACAGCGCCATGCTGCCCGACGACCTTGGCCTGACCATCATCACCAATCTGGCAGAAAGCATCGATTACCACACCGACACAAGCGCCAACCGGCTCTCACTCCGCCTGGTCGAGGATTAAGCTGCTGAGTTACACCATGCCCACAAAATATGCATGCCACTACCATAAGCCGACCAGGCCAGGATATTGCGGGCCCAGTGGACACTTCGAGTTTTACGTCACCCAAACGCCAGCACCGTAAAAATCCAGTCATTGAGTGCCAGGATGAAAAGCTGCCTCAAGCAATATTTCATCTGCAAATACCAAGTCAGTACGAGCTTCAAGCAGCAGTTGATCGCTGATCCGCAGTAACGCTCGCAGTGAAAGGTTTTATCAAACCCAACGGTGTCAAGGTGCATGCCGCTAAAAATAATGCTGCTTAGTTTAGCTTCGCCCACCGGTGTTGGTATCCAACATCACGGTGGAGGTGTTGGCTGGGCTAACTGACGGCACAGGATTTGGCTGTCTTTATATTTGACGATATTGGCCCAAGCGCCTAAAGTCGGCGCAGGCAGGCAAGCGTTGCTATGGCTTGACCTGAAGCTGCCGAGCAAATAGTTGTATTGTCTAGCCAGCATGCGATTTCGATAGTATTTAAGCCGCAAAAATTATCAGGGGGGATGAGTGTTATGTTGAATTATCGGCGGTGGATATGCGGTGTTGTAACCGCCTTGGGCATGGTGGCATCACAAGGAGTTGCGGCCCGGTATTACCTGGGTGTGGAAGCTGGACACGAGCATTTATCTTCCAGGCCTGAATACAGCTTTGTCAGCGGCAAACCCAATCAAACTTTTGACAATCAGGCTCATGGCTCTTCCATTGGTGTAATAGGCGGATACCACTGGAAAACCACAAAGGATTTCTCGCTAGACGTACAGGGTCGCCTGTCGGTGAGCGACACTACGTGGAAAATGACCTTGCCAGAACCTGCCTCATTTCGTTATGACATACCCGTGAATGTGGCCATTTCACTGCTGCCCTCATTTCACTTCACGAAGAATTTCGCTGCATTTGCCGAAGCAGGCCTGGCGCTGGGGAAAATCCGTGAGCGTAAGTCAACAGTGACAACCAGCCAGTACAACATCGAGAAATGGCGGCCAGGCATCGTCGTTGGACTCGGCATGAGCCTCGCCCTGGACGAACGCTGGTCTATGCGAGCCGGGTATCGGCACACCTGGTACAAAAACCACGATTTCAACACCTATAGTGCAGTCAATGGCATGCAGGTGGAATCGGTTACGTCCCGAGTGAAGCAAAGCATGACGACGATAGGTCTGATCAGGGAGTTTTGAGCCAAGCCGAAATGAATATGCAGGCGCAAATAAAAGTCGGCGCTGGCGGGGCGACAAGCAGCACTATAGCCTGGCGTAAGATGCAGCCCAGGGAGTTGCAATCTTGCACCCGCTGCGGATATTGAAGTTTTATAGTTACGGGAGTGGCAATGGAAATTCAGGTAACAGATTCAGGGCAGGCGCTGGTGGTATCGGTAGTGGGCAAGCTTGATGCCGTGTCAGCGAGTGATTATGAGAAAGCTGTCAGCGAGCTCATCGCCGACGGCAAAACGCGCTTTGTCGTTGACTTCGCCAATCTCAGCTACATCAGCAGCGCAGGACTACGCGTGCTGCTATCGACGGCAAAACAGCTCAAGCCCAAAGGCGGTGACATAATGTTTGCCAACCTGCAAGACAATGTGCTGGAGGTTTTCGAGATGACCGGTTTCAGTTCGATCCTGAGTATTCACCCTTCACTTGAGGCTGCACTGGCGGCTCTGTGAGGCTTTACTCGTGACTACGTCCAGGGAGTTGGGCTCGCTTACGCTTGCAGCAGAACTGGCTAACCTGGAAGCCTTGCAGGAATATCTGGCCGGGTGCGCTACGCAGTTTGGGCTGGAGCCACGGCGTATTGGCATGCTTACCATGGCGCTGGAAGAGATTTTCGTCAACATTTGCTCCTATGCGTATCCGGCAGGCCAGGGCCCGGTCACGTTGACCTGTCGAGACGAGGGCGAGCATTTCATCGCCGAGGTGAGCGACGAGGGACAAGCCTTCGATATCACCTCGGTCGCCGAGCCCGATCTGAAGGCCGACATCGAAACACGCAATATTGGCGGCCTGGGATTGTTTCTCGTCCGTAAGGTCGTAGACCAGCTCGATTATTTCCGGCAAGATGGGCGTAATATCGTCCGCCTCACCTTGAAGCGCTAATGCTGCACTTTTTATTTCTAATGATCCGCTGGATTTCCTGCTGCCTGTTTTTTCTGCTTTCAATGACAGCAAGTTTTGCGGAGCCGATCAAAAAAGCCGCTTTCATTCCACTGTGGCTGCCGCAGGCCCAATTTGCCGGTTACTACATGGCCGCCGAGCAGGGCATCTATCTTAAACATGGCATCGACCTGAGCATCATTAACGGTGGGCCTGAACACAGCCCGGCTGAGTATTTGCGTGATGGCCGCGCAGATTTTGCAGTCATGTGGCTGACGACCGCTCTGCAACGGCGCGATCAGGGCCTGCCCCTGGTTCATATTGGTCAGGTGGTGCAACAGTCATCGATGCTGCTGGTGGCGCACAAAAACTCGGGCATCCGCACACTGGCCGATCTGGATGGAAAAAAGGTCGGCCTATGGGGTGGGGATTTCGACATTCCTTCGCGTAGCGTATTCGACCAACAGCATATCCAGGTGAAGCCCGTGCAGCAGTCTGCGACGGTCAATCTCTTTTTGCGCGGTGGCGTCATGGCCACTTCGGCTATGTGGTACAACGAATATCACACCATTCTGAATACCGGGGTGAATGAAGACGAACTGACTGTGTTTCATCTCAAGGATCATGGCGCAAATTACCCGGAAGACGGTTTATATACGCTGCAAAAAACTATAGAACGCGACCCGCAACTGGTGGATGCCTTTGTACGGGCATCGCTGGAGGGATGGGAATACGCCTTTGCCCATCCCGAGGAAACAATCGATGTGATGCTACGCATCATCAAGAAAGCGGGCCTCCCTGCTAACCGCATGCACCAGCGCTGGATGCTGGACCGTATGCAGAATCTGGTGCGGCCAACAGACGGCCAGGGAATTATCGGTGAATTGTCCAAAAAAAATTATCAGCTGGTCTCGCAGGAACTACGCAGAAGGGGCCTGATAAACGTGCTTACCGATTACGATATTTTCGTGAGGTCACAGCGTGCACTTCCCTAGAACAATTGCCGCACGCTTGATCCTGGTGGTCGGCCTGAGTATCTCGGTCATTTTCACCGCTATGCTCGGCTTTAACCATATGCGTTCGCTGGCGCTACTTGAGAAGGAAGTTGCTGGCAGTGCGCATAACCTGGCACTGGCATCGTCCAATCGTGTGGAAACCGTGCTGGGAACAGCTGCCAGAGTTGTCGAGACCATGGTGCGTCAGCTGGAAAATAATCAAATCAGTGATCGGGAATTGCGCATGATGTTACGCCGTGCACTGGAAAATACCCCGGAAATCTACGGCTCCACCATTGCCTTCGAGCCTGCTGCGCTGAGCGGATCGCAGCGGCGCTACGCCCCTTATCTTTATCGCGATGGGGCGGATATCAAAGCCATCCAGCTGGAAGACTCGTATGACTACCTGCTCCAGGACTGGTACCAGATCCCACGTGAACTGGGACATGCCGAGTGGAGCGAACCTTATTACGATGAAGGGGCGGGCAATAGCCTGATGGCGACATACTCAGCTCCATTTTACGCAGGAACCGGAAAAGATCGCCGCATTATGGGGATCGTCACGGCTGATATCTCCCTTGATTGGTTGACGCAAACGATCGGCGCGATCAAGGTGCTGGATACCGGTTACGCATTTCTCCTGTCGCGCAATGGGGCGATCGTGACGCATCCGGTCAGCGACTACATCATGAACGAGACGATCTTCACTCTGGCCGCTGCGGCCGATGATAGAGCCATGCGCGATGTCGGTCGGAGCATGCTGCGTGGTGAAAGCGGTTTTGTAACCTATCGGGACTTTACTGCTGCGCCTGCACGGCTATCCTACGGCCCCATTCCTGCGGCAGGCTGGTCACTGGCCATCATCTTTCCAGAGGACGAGCTATTTGCCGGGGTTCGCGAGCTGACCTTCACAGTTGCCACGATTGGCTTACTGGGCATGCTGCTGATCGCGCTCGTTGTCGTGCTGATATCCCGCTCGATCACGCAGCCGTTACGCCTGTTGGCGGTAGCGACCGGGCGCATGAGTGGCGGTGACTTTGATGTGCTATTGCCTGCCCAGACGGCGCGCGATGAAGTCGGCGATCTGAGCCGGGCTTTCGCAGCGATGAGCCGCGACTTGCAGAAATACATTCGCGAACTGGTAGCGACCACCTCCGCCAAGGAGCGCATCGAGGGTGAGCTGAGCATCGCGCACGACATTCAAATGTCGATCCTGCCGAAAATGCTGCCGCCATTCCCTAATTGTGAAGAATTCAATCTCTTTGCCGTAATCGAACCGGCCAAGGAAGTGGGCGGTGATTTCTACGATTTCTTTCATCTCGATGAAAACCACCTCTGCCTGGTCATCGCCGATGTCTCTGGCAAGGGCGTGCCCGCCTCGCTGTTCATGGCGGTCACCAAAACTCTGATCAAGGCAACTGCCAGGATGGGACTGAGCCCAGCCGATATTTTGGCACGGGTCAATAACCAGATCGCCCAGGACAACGACCAAAGCATGTTTGTCACTGTGTTTTGCGCAGTGCTCGATTTGCGCGACGGTGAATTGATTTATACCAATGCCGGCCACAATCCGCCGGTGCTGATCCCGCGCCAGGGCGCACCCCGCTACTTGCCGAAGAGCTGCCAATTAGTGATCGGCGCCATGGCAGACTTTCCCTATCGGTCTGAATCCATGGTGATGGCACCTGGTGATCGCCTGCTCTTGTACACTGATGGCGTCACCGAGGCGATGAATCTGCAAGACGAACTCTACGCTGAGGAACGGCTGCTGACCGTCAGCGCCGCCTTGCAACACCAGGCCATTGCCGACATCATCAAGGGCACTGTCGTCAACATCAAGGAATTTGCAGGCTCGGCACCACAATCTGATGACATTACAATAATGGCCATTGAATATCTTGGTCAGGCACCAGCATCATGAATCCACTGTTTCGCCAGCAAGCCCTGGCCAAAGTCACCAATCCTGACCAGCTGGACCAAACCTTGCGCGTGGTGAGGCCGCGGCATGTGTTGGGGTTCTTGCTGATTCTGCTGATCATGTTGGCGGGATTGATCTGGAGCGTGTTGTCCACGGCCCCCATCAAGGCCAGCGGGCCGGGGGTGCTGCTCTCTTCCTCTGGTGTGGCGGCGATTACGGCACAGGATACCGGGCATGTCGATCAATTATTGGTTAAGGCGGGCGACCAGGTCGTGGTGGGCCAGATCGTGGCACGCATCCGTCACCCCGAACGCAAGGATGGAATGCTGGCTGCCATAGAAGAGGCCCATGCGCTGGAGAATCAGCATCGGACATTACAAGCAGAAATTTCCATCCAGGATCGGATGCAAGCCGAATTGATAGAGCAGATGCGGCAGGCTCAGAAAGATCGCCTGATCAGCCTGGAAGAGCAGCGGCAAGCACTTGCGCAACGGCGCGAAAGCGAGGCCACTTTGCGCGCCAAGGGCATAATTACTGCGGTGAATTTATTCGAAACCGAAGCCCAGTTGGCGCAGGTCAGCAATGAAATTGCCATTACAAAAAATCGACTGTTCGAGCTCTCGCTGACACTGGAACAGGAAGCCAGCAGGCGCCATCAGGAACTTACCAGCCTGCGTCTTAATGTGGAGAATGCCAGCCGACGAGCCGACAATCTGCGGAGTGGCTATGAGCGTGATCGTCTTGCGGTGGCAGACAGTGCCGGTACCGTTGCCGAGCTCGCAGTTGATGTCAATGATCCGGTGGTTGCCGGACAGGTGATCGCCCGTTTGCTGGCCGACAATGTCGGGGAGAACGGACTCACTGCCATCGCCTACTTGCCAGCGTCCGAGGGCAAGAAAATCAAGGAAGGCATGCCTGCTTTGGTGACGCCCTCGACCGTCAAGGTTGAACTCGAAGGCTATGTGCGTGGCCAGGTGGTAAGAGTGTCTGAACTGCCAGCGACCCGGGAAGGGCTTATGCGTCGTCTCAAGAATGCCGCCCAGGTAGAGGAGATTTTCAAGGCAGGTGCTCCCTTTGAGGTAGAAATCAAACTGCAACTGGACAGCTCGACCACCAGCGGCTATGCCTGGACCTCGGGCAAAGGACCAGATCTTCAACTCGAACCCGGTACGCTGGCCAGAACTGAAGTTGTCGTCGGGCGGGTGCACATCATTAGCCTCGTCTTTCCCGCCATGGATCATGTACTGGGCTGGTTCAAGGCTCTATGAGTTGGTTTTCAGATAAAAGCGCCCCCAGGGTAGTGCGTACCCCAACGATTCTGCAGATGGAGGCGCTTGAGTGTGGTGCTGCCTGCCTCGCCATGGTGCTGGCCTATTATGAGCGCTGGGTGCCACTGGAAGAATTGCGCGTACTTTGCGGCGTGTCGCGCGATGGCAGCAAGGCAATCAACATCGTCAAGGCAGCACGTGCGCAAGGCCTTAAGGCGCAGGGCAAGCGCATGGAGCCCGCCAAATTGAAGACGCTGGCGGCACCAGCGATTTTGTTCGTCAACATGTCGCACTTCGTCGTCTTTGAGGGCGCCACGGCGCGCGGCATCCAGATCAATGATCCGGCGGATGGCCGGCGCACCGTGGCATATGAAGAATTTGACGGGATGTTCTCCGGCATCGTGCTGGTGTTCGAACCGACCGAGGCCTTTGAAAAAGGCGGTAAAGAACCGGCCATCCTCCCCAGTCTTTTGGCAATGGCGCGCGAATCCACCCGGCCCCTGATGCTACTGGCACTGGCCGGTGCCCTGCTCGCAGTATTCAACCTGTTGCTGCCCGGATTCCAGCGTGTTTATGTCGATCGCATTTTGATCGAGCGGCTGGACGAATGGGTGTATCCCCTGGCGCTGGTGGTGGGCTTGATCGTGCCGGTGATTGCCTTTTTGTCCTGGCTGCATGAACGACTGATGGCGGCGATCGGCCTCAAACTTTCGATTGTGCTGTCCAGCCGCATGGTCTGGCAGATATTACGACTGCCCGTGCTGTTTTTTACACAACGCTACGCAGGCATGATCAGCAGCCGGGTTGCGCTCGCCGACCAGCTGGCGGTGATGCTGACCCATGGCCTGTCGCTGGCGCTGGTGAATCTTTCACTATTGCTGCTGATGACGCTGCTGATGTTGCAATACAGCGTCTCGCTCACCCTGCTGTGTCTGGGCATGATATTGGGTAATGCGGTGCTGTTTCATTTCCTGCGCAAGCGCATGGGGGAGGCTTCAGAAAAAGTCGCCATGCAGACCGTGAAAATGAATGGCAAGGCCATGCAAGGGCTACGCATGATGGAAACCTTGAAATCGACCGGTACGGATGGCTTCTTCTTCTCCCAGTGGGCGGGGTTGCAGGCGCTCTTTATCAATGCCCAGCAAAGCATTGCCGGGCGCGAGGCGCTGATTGGCGCATTGCAGGTCGGCCTGGCCAGCCTTATCAACGCCACCGTATTGGTGATTGGCGGTTACTACACCATGACCGATCGTTTTTCCATCGGCATGCTGCTGGCTTTTTCAACCATTACCATCCTGCTCAATCAGCCCGTCGCCGTCCTGGTCAATCTGGCCAGCGCACTGCAGCAGACCAAGGGCAATCTCACGCAGATCGGCGACACCTTGCGTTTTCCGCCTGCACGGGAGTTCAGCCAGACAGCGCAACCCACGGATGGGACGAACGAGCAGCCACGGCAAGCACTGACCGCCCCCTTGCGCCGACTTGGCGGACAGGTGCGCATCGAGGGTCTGACGTTTGGCTATGCGCCACTTGAAGCCCCGTTGATCCGCGATTTCTCGCTGGAAATGACCCCCGGTAGTCGGGTTGCACTGATCGGTGGCTCAGGCAGTGGCAAGTCCACAGTCGGCAAGTTGCTGACCGGTCTGCTGGAGCCGCAAGCAGGGCAGATCAGCTTTGATGGCGTGCCATTTGACGCTGTGCCACGCGACATCCTGCGCAATTCACTCGCTGTCGTCGATCAGGAAATCATCCTGTTTGAAGGCAGCGTGCGCGACAACATCAGCCTGTGGGACGATACCTTGCCCCAGGAATATCTGGTAGCAGCCGCCAAGGACGCGATGATTCATGACCTGATTCTAAGCAGGCGTGGCGGCTATGCGGGTCCGGTCGATGAAAATGGCCGCAACTTCAGCGGTGGGCAGCGTCAGCGCCTTGAAATCGCCCGCGCCCTGGCTGGCAACCCCAGCCTGCTGGTGCTCGATGAAGCCACCAGCGCCCTGGATACGGTCACTGAGGAAGCCATCATGAAAAACCTGCGTCGCCGTGGCTGCACCATCCTGATCATTGCCCATCGCCTGAGTACTATCCGCGATTGTGACGAGATCATCGTCATGCACCAGGGACAGATCCTGCAGCGCGGCAGCCATGCTTCACTGCTGGCAGTGGATGGCCCCTACCGCGAGTTGATCGAGACATGAGTTCGGTCGCTTCAATCCATTCGGCCACAGCGCCCGCCTGGCCCGAGCGGCTGCTGGCGCAGAGTCAATTGCACCGCCGTGGCGGCAATCAGCCGATCCGTCTGAATGATCCGGCGACCGCCTGGCTGGTCTGCGAAGGTCAGGTCGAACTGTTTTTGGTCAGCCTGAACGAACACCGTCAGGAGAGCTCCCGTCACCATCTCGCCAGCGTGGTCGCCGGTGGATTGTTGTTAAGCATTCCCGCCGAAGAGGATGCGGATTTTGTGTTGCTGGCGGTGCCCTATGCCGACAGTCTTTTGCAGGAACTGAAATTTTCCGCCCTGGTCGCAGAATCGCTCGCCGATGACGTGATACCCGCCCTGGCGGCGGCGCTGGATCTCTGGCTGCGTGCCTTGAGTGCCGGGATGGCGCGCTGGGCATCGCCCCGCCCGGCAATTGGCTTCGGCATCGGCATTGACGAATCGCTCGTCGTGCCAGCGCAGCGACGTTGTAGCGGCCAGCGTGACATAGCATGGGTGCGGCTGACACCCGAGTCGGCGATCTTTATCGATATACAGGATTTCCCAGCCGATGAAAGCGAGCTGAGCTTTCCTTTGGCACCGGAATCCTGGTTGCTGACCAACTGCGAGCTGCGCCTGCAATCACGCTCCACTGCATCCGCGTTGCGCGATGGCGATGCGTGGGCCGGTGTAAATACGCTGCATCGCATCTTGTTCGAAACCGCCGACATGAGCCTGCGATTGGCCAACGTCGATGAATTCAACCGGCTGAAAGCCCGTCGAGCCAGTACCGAGGCAGATCGTGATCAGGCCTTCAAGGCGTTGATGACAGTGATCGAACCGCCGCATCACACCTTGCTCGAAACGGTCAAGGGGGATACACCGCTAATCAGCGCCTTGCGCCTGATTGGCCGGGACGAGGGATTTGAGGTTCGTCTACCAGCCAGCCAGGAAAACGATCAAGTCCCCGAACTGGAAAGAATCACCCAAGTGAGTGGCGTGCGGCTGCGTGAAGTCAGTCTGCGCGAGGGCTGGTGGCAGCAGGATTTTGGTACCTTGCTGGCCTTCGACCGGGAAAGCGGCCAGCCATTGGTCTTGCGTTGTGATGGCAAGGGGCACTCACAACTGATCGACCCGGTCGCGGATGAAGCCGTCGATCTGCGGGCCTCTGCCGCAGCGCGCGCACGACTTGCACCAAGCGCCTACGAACTCAGCGCCCCGCTGCCTTTTCGAGCCATCGACTTTCGCGATTTATTTACCTTTGCCCTGCAACGTGGCTGGCGTGATCTCGTGCCGATGCTGTTGGCCGGGGCGATTGGCGGGCTGATCGGCATCGTGACCCCGGTGGCGGCCGCTTATATGATCGATAGCGTGATCCCCAATCATGAAATCACCCATCTGATCGAGTTGGGCATCGTGCTCGCTGTACTTGGCGGCACCGCCTTTGTGAGCAGTTATATCGGCACCATCGCCTTCGCCCGCGCCGAGAGTCGCATGGGGCGTGCCGTGCAGTCCGGCTTGATGGACCGGGTGATACGACTGCCAATGGCTTTCTTCCAGAACTATTCGTCCGGTGACCTGGCCACCCGCCTGATGGCGATCACACAGATTCAGAGTCTGGTTTCAAGCAGCAGCATCAACACCATTCTGGCAGGTCTGTTTGGCTTGTTCAGTTTTGTATTGATGTTCTATTACGATACTCGTCTCGCGCTCTGGGTCAGCCTGCTCACCGTAATTTATCTGCTGCTCAGCTTTCTGATCAGCTATCTTCGCCTGTTGCAGGAACGACCATTGGCCAACATCAGCGGCAAGCTCAACAACACCCTGCTGCAACTGATTCTGGGTGTGGCCAAGATTCGCCTGGCAGCGGCAGAGGATCGCGCCTTCGCCCGCTGGGCCACAATGTTCGCCAAGGGACGGCGTCACCATCTGGCCTCGCAACGACTTATGGCCTGGCAGACCGCACTCAATGGCGTATTGACCCTGAGTGGCCTGCTTTTATTTGTGCTAGTCATCGGCAAGACCAGGGAGAATCCGAATTTGATCGCCATTGGCGCCTTCGCTGCGCTGTTAGTGGCCTTCCAGCGCTTTTCGGCCGGCCTGACCATGATGTTGCAGGTGGGCACCGAATTACTCGCCATTCAGCCACAACTGGAACGCGCGCGCCCCTTGCTGGAAGCCATACCTGAAATCAGCGAGGAAAAAACCCATCCCGGCCAACTCTCCGGTGCCATCGAAATCTCGCATCTAAGCTTCCGCTATCATGCCGATGGGCCGCTGATCCTCGATGACATTTCGCTGGAGGTGGCCCCCGGCGAGTTTGTGGCACTCGTGGGTCCGTCAGGCTCCGGAAAATCGACCCTCTTGCGCGTGCTGCTCGGGTTCGAGGAGCCGGAAGCCGGCGGCATCCTGTTCGATGGCCAGAATCTCGCCAGTCTGGATGCGCCCGCGCTACGTCGCCAGATGGGGGTCGTGATGCAGAACGCCCAACTGATGCCGCGATCCCTGCTTGACAACATTATCGGCACCAGCGGTTGCTCACTGGAAGATGCTTGGGAAGCAGCTGCTCAGGTCGGCCTGGCGGACGATATTCGTGCCATGCCAATGGGCATGCAGACCTTTATCCTTGAAGGTGGAGGCGCGCTCTCCGGCGGACAGATGCAGCGCCTGATGATCGCACGCGCGATCGTCGGTCGTCCCAAAATCCTGCTGCTCGACGAGGCAACCAGCGCCCTGGATAACCGTACCCAGGCCGTGGTAACAGAAAGCCTGGATCGCCTGCGCGTCACCAGGCTGGTGGTGGCGCATCGCCTGAGCACCATCGTCAACGCCGATCGGATCTATGTGTTTGAAGGCGGCCGCATCGTCGAAACCGGACGCTTCACCGACTTGATGGCGGCGAATGGAAGCTTTGCGCGCCTGGCAGAACGACAGATGGTTTAAGCAACACAAAACAACTTCGAGCTTGGGGCAACGAAAACAAAAATTGCTTTATAAGAAATACAGTAGGTAAGCGGAAGCGTATTACACAGATCACGAGCAGCATCAAATTGATGCAGTAGCCAAAAATTAATTTTAACCAGGCGGAACAAAAGGCGGAACAAACTTCCCCGGCTTGTTACTCTTGCAACAGAAACAGCTTTCACCTCATCGTGGCTCGGGTGGAAAACGGCAATGCTCAAGAGCCGCTTTGGCACGTCAAAAAAAGGAAAAACCATGGATCAGGAACAACAAGGCAAGAAAATAAACCAGCTTATCGCCAAGTGCTGGTCGGATGAAGGATTCAAGCAGAAGCTGCTGGCCGACCCGGTGGCGGTATTAAAGGCGGAAGGCGTGGCATTGCCCGACGGCCTGTCAGTCAAGGCGCTGGAGAATACCGACACCGTGTTTCATCTGGTGATCCCAGCCAAACCGACTAACTTGTCGGACGAAGATTTGGGTGGTGTGGCTGGCGGATTAATGAAATGGTGATCTGCGATCCCACGGAACGCTTGTCGGACGAAGATTTGGGCGGTGTGGCTGGCGGTTTAGGTGGCTGTTATTATGGGCTCTACCCGGAGAAATGAGATGACTGGCACCCCTGAAGTATTGTATCTACGCGGCTTTTCGAGGACACGCGCAGGTACAGCATATGGGGGCAGTCATCCCGGCGAAGATTTTGGGGCTTGAGGGGCAGGTTATCAAGGACGTTTTGTTCGTTGAGGAGACCGGACGGGTGCGCGTCGTATGCGACCGCGACCGGCGTCGGCGGCCGGTGGATCACCGCACCGGGCGGAGCGGCTCGGTCAATCGTCTGCTGCGCCGAACGGTGCAGGATGTGCCGTTGGGCGGCTGGCCGTGCGAAGTCGAGATCGAGTACGCCGAGACCTTCATCACGCATGGGCAAGTCCGTGTGGAGGCGCTGTCGTTCGTCAGCCCCAAGGTGCGGGTGACCAGGCGATACGCCCGCCTGATCGCGGGCATGGCGCGCCATATGCCGATTTCGACGGTGGCGCGCCATACGGGACTGTCGTGGGATTCGGTGAAGGCTATCGAGTGCATGCATCTGGCCGAAACGATCCCGATCCCCGACCCACGCATCCTGTCCGACATCCGCCGCCTCGGCGTCGATGAAGTCGCCCGCGCCAAAGGACAAAGCTACTTCACCCTGGTCTATGACCTGTCGCCCGGAGCCGACTACGGCCGCATCCTGTGGGTCAAAGAGGGGCGCGAGTCCGCCGTTTTGCTGGAATTCCTCGATGCGCTCTCCGAGGAATGCGTCGACGGCATCGAGGCAGTTGCGCTCGACATGGGGCCCGCCTACGTCGCCGCCGTACAGAAGAGCTTGCCCGATGCGGCGATCGTCTACGACCGCTTCCATGTCATGCAGCTGTTCAACAAAGTGATCAGCGATTGCCGCCGTGCCGAGTTCAAGGCGGCCAGGACGCTGGGCGTCCTGACCGGCCAGCAGGCAATCAAGGGCAGCCTCTATCTGCTCCTGTCCAACCGCGACACGCTCAAGGACACCGACCAGACCCGACTCGACCAGTTGCTGGCGCAAAACCAGCCGCTCTCCACGCTCTATGCGCTGAAGGAACAGTTGCAGCGGCTGTGGCAGCGCCCGGTTCCACATCCGCCGCGATGAGCCAGCGTCTCGACGACTGGTGCGGAATGGCTCTGGCCGCCAATATCGCCGGATTGAACAAGTTCGTGAAGACCTTGCAGGCGCATCGCGTCGGCATCTGTGCCTACGCCGATCATCCGATCATCACTTCACGGCTGGAGGCGGGCAATGTGTCCATCGCGTTGCTGCGACGCCGCGCCAGAGGCTTCCGCGATATGACGTACTTCAAGCTCAAGATATTCCAGTTGAACACCAAGGACACGCCGTCATTCCTTTACAACCGCGCGTCGACAGCGCCGTCGCTAACACGCTTGTCTACCGTAGGAAAACCGTGAAGAGCCTTATTATCAGCGTTGTAGGTGAGTATGAAGGGGGAATAGGAGTGAAGAGCGAAGGATGAACGAGGATTGCATCCCCCTTCCGCACCCTCAATCCCTTTTTCTTCATCGCCGCAGGCATCAGTCGTTGGCAGTGGTAAAGGCAGCGGCGCGGCGGGCGAATTCGGGGTGTAACTCAGCCTGACCCGGCTTCGTTACCTGGCTCCCTTTTTTAAAATACAGAAATAATTTCCGGGCCAATGGAACAAACTTCCCCGGCTTGTTACTCATGCAACAGAAACAGCTTTCACCTCATCGTGGCTCGGGTGGAAAACAGCAATGCTCAAGAGCCGCTTTGGCAAGTCAAAAAAAGGAAAAATCATGGATCATGAACAACAAGGCAAGAAAATAAACCAGCTTATCGCCAAGTGCTGGTCGGATGAAGGGTTCAAGCAGAAGCTGCTGGCCGACCCGGCGGCGGTATTAAAGGCGGAAGGCGTGGCATTGCCCGACGGCCTGTCAGTCAAGGCGCTGGAGAATACCGACACCGTGTTTCATCTGGTGATCCCAGCCAAACCGACTAACTTGTCGGACGAGGAGTTGGACGTGGTGGCCGGCGGGTTCCGACCGCCTAGTCAGCAGAATATTCCGAGAGAAGTTTTAATGGCTACAATTGACCGTGCTAACGGGTCGTAAAATAAACCTGGCCAAAAAATATGCGTTGTGCCAAGTGCGAGATGAGCGAAGAATGCATCCACTTTTTGCACATTCAGTCCCGTTTTCTTCATCGCCGCAGGCACCAGTCGTTGGCCGTGGTAAAGGCAGCGGCGCGGCGGACGAATTCGGGGTGTAACTCAGCCTGATCCGGTTCCGTTACCAATCACCTTTTTTCAACTACTCCAAATAAAGTTATCAAAAAAAATGCGATGTTAAACAAGCCTGTTTTTAAAGCCCACTTGCATGTGGAAGTTATCCCCGGCGAGGGGGTGTTGATCCTGTCGGAAGAATCGGCCAAGGCCTTGCATGGCGGCGCTTATGAAAAAATTGTGCCGCTGATCGACGGGCTGCGCGGCACCGATGAGATCGTCGATGCGCTGGCGGGCCAGATGGAGGCGGCCAAGGCGTATTACGTGCTGAATATCCTCGAAGCCAAGGGCTATCTGGCCGAGGCGACCGCGCATATTCCAGCCGAGGCGGCGGCTTTTTGGCATGGGGCGGGTATAGACCCTGCCGTTGCGCTGGCGGCGTTGCGCGACAAGCGGGTGGCGGTCAAGACCTGCGGCGCGGTAGATTCTGCCGCGCTGCTGGCGGCGCTGGAGGCGTTGGGCGTGCAGCTTGGCAGCGAGGAACAGGCTGATCTGTGGCTGGTGCTGACGGACGATTATCTGCGCGCCGATCTGGCGTCGATCAATGCAGCAGCGTTGCAGGCGAAGCGCCCGTGGCTGCTGGTGCGGGCGACGGGGCCTGAGCTATGGCTGGGCCCGCTGTTTCAGCCAGGGGAGAGCGGCTGCTGGGTGTGTCTGCGCCAGCGGCTGGAGCGCAACCGGGCGGTGCATCGCTTCGTCACCATAAAAAAACAACAGGCCGAGCCGCCCTTGACAGCGCTGGGCGTATTGCCCGCCACCCAGGCGGCAGCTTGCCAAATGGCGGCAGCGGCGACGGCGCAGTTTTTGGCAGGTGCCGACAGCGGCCTGGCGGGCAAGGTATTGAGTCTCGATTGGGCGACGCATACGGCGCAAAGCCATGTGCTGGTGCGCCATCCCCATTGCCCGGCCTGCGGGACGGCGGAAATCCCCGCGCTACAGGCGCTGACGTTGCAAGCGGGCAAGGCGGCCTTTGTGCGCGATGGCGGGCACCGCAGTGTGACGCCGGAAAAAACCCTGAAAAAATACCAGCACCTGGTCAGCCCGATTACCGGTGTGGTGCGCATGCTGGCGCCGGTAAGCGAGGCGGAGGGCATTGCCCATGTGTATATGGCCGGGCACAACCATGCGCTGAAAATGGCGCGGCTGGATCATCTCAAGCAGGGTTTGCGCAACGCCAGCAGCGGCAAAGGTGTGTCGGAGACGCAGGCCAGGGTGAGCGCCTTGTGCGAGGCGGTCGAGCGCTACAGCGGTGAGCGCACTGGCGGTGAGCTGCTGGTGACGGAAAGCTACGCCGAAATGCGGGCACGCCACGGCGAGGATGCGATTCACCCCAATGCGGTGATGCGCTTCAGCGAACGGCAACTGGCCGAATTTGAGCAATGGAACGCAAAAAAATCCAGGTTCAACCGCGTGACCGAAACTCTGCCGGAAAACCAGCCCATCGACTGGACGCCCGTGTGGTCGCTCAAGGACGCGCGCCACAAATATCTGCCGACCCAGTTGCTCTATTACGCATCCCCCGCCAGCGCCGCCTGCGACAAGTTTTACAGCTTTGGCTGCTCCAACGGCAGCGCTTCCGGCAATACGCGGGAAGAGGCGATCTTGCAGGGCTTTTTCGAGCTGGTGGAGCGTGATGCGGTGGCCTTGTGGTGGTACAACCGGCTACGCAAGCCCGGCGTGGCGGTGGAGACGTTTGGCGAACCCTGGTTGCAGGAGTTGGCTGAACATTATTCCGAGCACTATCAGCGCGAAATCTGGGCGCTGGATTTGACCAGTGACCTGGGTATCCCGGTATTTGTGGCGGTGTCGAAAGTGCGCGAGGGCAAGGAAGAACGGCTGCTGTTCGGCCTGGGCTGCCATCTGGATGCGCGCATCGCCTTGCAGCGCGCCTTTGCCGAGATGAACCAGATGCTGAGCATGGCGCATGGCGGCACAGACGGCGAGCTGTCGCTGGAAGATGGCGAAACGCTGGAATGGCTGCGCCACGCCACGCTGGCCAACCAGCCCTATATGGTGGCAGACCCCGATCAGGCACAGAAGCGTTTCAGTGATTATCCGCTACAGCACAGCGGCGAGTTCGTGCAGGACATTGATTACTGCCGCAACCTGATCGAGGCGCTAGACATGGAGATACTGGTGCTGGATCAAACCCGTGCGGACGTGGGGCTGCCTGTGGTCAAGGTGGTGGTGCCGGGCTTGCGGCATTTCTGGGCGCGCTATGGCTCCGGCAGGCTTTACGACGTGCCGGTGCAAATGGGCTGGCTGCAGCGTCCCTTGCGTGAGGACGAGCTGAACCCGGTTGCGGTGTTTTTCTAAAAAAAATTAAACATGACGGACCCTTATCTGCTGAAATTGCGCCCCGCCGTCCGCTTGCACGGCGAGGGCGACGATCTGCTGCTGGCCTGTGCGGATGGGCGCGGCCTGCGCAGCCGCTGCCCCGGCCCCGGTATCAGGGCACTGCTGGAGGATTTGACCCAAGATGGCGGGTGGGGGCAATCGGAACAGCAGTTGGTCGAACGCGCCACGGCGGCGGAACCACAGGCCGATGCCAGCCGCCTGTATTTTTTGCTGGACAGCCTGAAAAACAAAGGTTTCCTGAACTACACGCTTGCGGCGAAAGGTCTGCCGCTGGCGACGCTGGAGCCGATCTCGCCGGGATTTCACTTTCACAGCGCAGCGCATCAAGGGGCTTTACGCCTTTCCCGCTTTGCCTGTCTGCGCCGCGAGGGCGAAGTGGTGCTGGTGGAAAGTCCGCTGGGTCATGCCCGCCTGGTGTTGCACGATGCCCGCCTGTGTGCGTTGCCGGCATTGCTGGCAACGCCGCGCAGCATGGATGCGCTGGCAACGGCGCTACCGGCGTTTGCCCCTTCGCTGTTGGATGCAGCTGTGGTTTTGCTGATAAATGCCGGCGTGGTTTTCCGCTGCGATGACAGCGGGCGGATCGCGGAAGAATCCGCCGCGGCCTTGCGCCAATGGGAATTTCATGACCTGTTTTTTCATACCCGCAGCCGCTCGGGCCGCCATGAATATCCGCTGGGCGGCACCTACCGCTTCAAGGCTGAACTGGCGCACGCACCTGCGTTGAAAGCGCCGATGTCGGAACAGCGCACCGCGCTTTACCGACCCGCAGCGGATAGCACCGGCCCGGATTTTTTCACGGTGCTGGAGGCGCGCCGTTCGCGGCGCACTCCCGGGGAAACCCCGCTGACGCTGTCCCAGTTGGGGGAATTTCTGTGGCGCTCGGCGCGTGTGCAAGCGCACAGCGCTGCCGATCCGCAACACCCCGGCAGCTATGAATCCACCTCGCGCCCCTATCCGGGTGGCGGTGCCGTGCACGAGCTGGAGCTGTATCTGACGGTGAGCCGATGTGAAGGATTGGCACCGGGGCTCTATCATTATGACCCACTGGCACACGAGCTGGAGCGCGTGGCCGACCTGGGGAAGAAGCAGCAAACGATGGTACAACAGGCCATGAATTCCTCCGGCCTGAATCAGCCTCCGGATGTGCTGATCACCCTGGCGGCACGCTTTGGCCGGGTGGCGTGGAAATATGAGGGCGTGGCCTACGCGCTGACGCAAAAGAATGTTGGCGGTCTGTACCAGCAAATGTACCTGGTTGCCACCGCCTTGGGGCTTGCGCCCTGCGCCTTGGGCGCTGGCAACTCCGACATCTTTTCCGAGGCAACGGGCATGGATTACTTCACCGAGACTTCGGTTGGCGAGTTTCTCCTGTCGGCGGGCTGAGTCGTGTCGGTCGCTGACAAGGGCAATCGCATGGCCGCGCCTGGCGATTCTCGGCAGCTTTATCAAAACAACACCAGCGAATGCCATGCGACACTGCCTCCAAGCTGCAGTTCATCATCAACCAGGCCTGCTTAAATCAGGGTAAACAGAATGAAAAAGATGTTAACAATTGCTTTAGCAGTAATATTGACAACAGTTGGTTTAGCAGGATGTTCCGGGGAATCACAAAATAGCCCTGATATCATTTTGATAACTGACAAGGGCAATATAGATGACAAATCATTTAACCAGGGTTCATGGGGCGGCGTGGTTGAATTTGCCAGCCGCGAAAAAATATCTCATGCCTACATAAAGCCAGAGGAAGCCAGCTTTACGGGTTATCTGGCAGCTATAGACCTGGCAGTAGCAAGCGGAGCCAAGGTGGTAATAACACCAGGATTTCTGTTCGAAGTGCCTATATATGAAGCCCAAACAAAATACCCAAACATAAAATTTATTTTGCTCGATGGAGCACCTCATAACGCAGATTTTTCTGTATATGAGACTAAAGAAAATGTGGCCAGCATATTATATGCAGAAGAACAATCAGGATATCTAGCCGGTTATGCGGCAGTTATGGATGGAATGACCAGCCTTGGGTTTATGGGTGGCATGGCAGTTCCAGCTGTGCAAGCTTTTGGATATGGCTATCTGTTTGGTGCTGAAAGTGCAGCTAGACAAATGGGTTTTGCTGATGGCGCTATAAAGGCCATCTACCATTATACGGGCGACTTCGAAGAAAATGATGCCAACACTGCAATGGCAAAAGCCATGTATCAAGAAGGCGTGGAGGTTATATTTGCTTGCGGTGGATCGGTTGGCAAGTCAGTTATGACTGCTGCCAGCGCAGCACATGGAAAAGTTATTGGTGTTGACGTAGACCAAAGATATGACAGTGAAACCGTAATAACATCAGCTACAAAAGGTCTTGCTGCGTCCGTAATATCTGTTCTTGAATCTATCTACAAAACAGATAGCTGGGCAACATTCTCAGGCAAAACAATAGTTTTCGATGCATCTAACAATGGTGTTGGCCTTCCCACAGTTGTAATCGGGGATGACCAGGCCAATGCATTCGATAGATTTATTTCATTCAACAAAAATGCATATGATGAGGTGTTTGCCTCATTAGCTGATGGCAGCATTAAACCTGTTCGTGAAATCAAAGTTGCGCATCCATCAGGATTCGCTTCTGCTGAAGAGTTGACAACACAATTAAACCTTACAAAGGTTAGCGTCACAACAAGATGAAGGTTCCTCTCTTGTAAAAAACAATAAGCATAAGGAAGCACTGAATAATGTTGGCGAGGCAGTCAGGGCTAGGCAAAAAGTGGCGAAAAAGCGCAGTTTACACGTAGTAAATGAGCATTTTGAGCCGTTTTTTAATACCGCCCTGACAACGCAGGTAATTATTCAGCGCTTCCATAAGCTGTTTGTTATTCATCGACCTGTTCCGGCTGGGCCAATGTCCCGGCGAGGTCGAGCATACGCAATTGGCCAATGGCAACTTCAAATGCGCCCTCGTGGCAAAGTCCACTGATGGTGGCCTGCTCATAGCCATCCAGTACGGCGCGTATGCACGCCTGGCGCACAAGCTCAGCGAGACGTAGCTCTTCTTCGGTCATTTCAACCAAAACCACCAGACTATAAATACGATCAGGGCAAGCCCTGCCAGATTGACAAACATTATCTGCCCTCCCGCTCAGGTTTATAAAAACGCAGCCTGTTGGCGTTGCTCACCACGGTGAATGAAGAAGCTGCCATGGCAGCGCCTGCGATCATTGGATTGAGCAAGATGCCCAGCAGCGGGTAGAGCACACCGGCGGCAACGGGGATGCCCAGCGTGTTGTAGATAAAGGCGCCAAAGAGATTTTGCTTGATGTTGCGCACGGTGGCGCGCGAAATACCGATGGCATCGGCGACGCCGTGCAGCGAGCCACGCATCAAGGTCACATCTGAACTTTCGATAGCTACATCGGTGCCGCCACCGATGGCAAAGCCGACATGGGCGCGCGCCAGCGCCGGTGCATCATTGATGCCATCACCCACCATGCCGACGATCTCACCCAGTTGTTGCAAGGCGGCTATTTGCTGTTCTTTTTCCGCCGGCAGCACCTCGGCAATCACCGCATCGATGCCTACCTGTCTGGCCACGGCTTCGGCGGTTATTTGGCTGTCACCGGTAAGCATCACCACCTTAAGGCCAAGTTGGTGCAAGCGTGCAATGGCGGCCTTTGAATCTTCCTTTACTGGATCGCTGACGGCAATGATCCCCGCAGCTATATTGTTCAAGGCGATATATAGCGGGATTTGGCCGTTATTCGCCAGTTCTGTAGCCTGTTCTGGCAGCTCTCCCAGATCGACATTGTTTTCTTCCAGCCAGCGAGCATTACCGAGCAACACACGCTGCTGATTCATCACGGCGCTTACCCCGCGCCCGGCCTCCGCCTTGAACTCAGACATCTCCAGTCGCGCCATGCCCTTGGCATCGGCAGCAGCAACAATCGCCGTGGCCAGGGGATGTTCTGAAGCGGCCTCGACGGTCGCAGCGAGCTCCAGTAGTTGGTCGCCATTAATCCAGCCGCGCGGCAGGATGGTCGTCACCTGCGGCTTGCCTTCGGTCACTGTGCCGGTCTTGTCCAGCACTATCGTGGTCATGCGCCCGGCCTGTTGCAAGGCGTCACCATTGCGGATCAGTACACCAAATTCAGCGGCCTTGCCGACGCCGACCATGATGGAGATAGGCGTGGCCAACCCCAGTGCACAAGGGCAGGCGATGATAAGCACGGCCATAGTGACGATGATGGCGTAGGGCAGTGGCGGCTCGGGGCCGAAGTTGTACCAGACGAGAAAGGTCAGCACGGCAATGATCAAGACACTGGGGACAAATACGGCAGATACCTTGTCCACCAGACGACCAATGGCCGGTTTGCTGGCCTGCGCACCACGCACCAATTCGATTATTTGCGCCAGCACGGTGTCCTTGCCGATGCGCTTGGCCTGATAGAGAAAGCTGCCGGTAGTATTGATAGTGCCACCAACCACTTCATCCCCTAGCTGTTTTTGCACTGGCAACGGCTCGCCGGTGATCATCGACTCATCAAGATAAGACTCGCCATCGATGATCACGCCATCAACGGCGACGCGCTCACCTGGGCGTACGCGCAAGGTTTCATTTAGACCTACCTCGATAATCGGCACATCCACTTCCTTGCCATCGCGCAGCACCCGCGCAGTCTTGGGTTGCAGACCGATCAGGCGGCGTATTGCCTCGGATGTCTTGCCACGAGCACGCAGCTCCATCGCTGAGCCGAAATTTATCAGCGCGATGATCATCGCTGCGGCTTCAAAATAGGCATGATGGGCAAAGCTCGGTACGCTGACCGGCCAGAGCACGATAGCCATGGAATAGACCCATGCCGAGCCTGTGCCCATCGCAATCAGCGTATCCATATTGGCGCTGTTATGAGTGAACTGCTTCCAGGCGCCAATAAAAAAATGTCGGCCGGAATAATACATAACCGCGAGAGTAAGAATGCCGATGACAAACCAGATGATGCGACCAGTCTCGCTGGCGATGGAGGGGAACCAGTCACTCATGCCAAACAGCATCAGTGGTGTCGCCAGCACACCGGCAGCTGCGGCCTGGCGCAACAAGCGGCGATATTCAACCTGTTCGCGCGCCTCACGCTCGGCCTGCTCGTTGTCGAGATCCTTGATCTCGGCGGCCTCATAGCCAGCATCGACTACCGCCTTGATTAGCGTGGCAACATCCACCTCACCTTGCACTACGGCAATGTGCTCGGCGAAGTTGACGTTAGCCTCGGTAACACCAGGCACGGCACGCAGGGTGTTTTCCACTGTTGCCACACAACCGGCGCATGTCATGCTGCCGATAGATAGTCGATAGGTTACAGATTCACTCACATCACACCTCAAAACAAAAAACTTGAGCAACAAGGTAAGAATAACACCCCAGACCAGCTAGTGCGTACACGTAGCAGTTCTGGTAGTAAACTCATGTATTCACCCGGCCCATGGATCATGCAACTGGAAACCCTGCGGGATTTAAGCTATTTTTAGCTTCTTTATACCGCTGTAGAGAACACTGCTATGCGCCTGCAACTATTACCTTTATCCATCCTGCTCAAGAGCCTGCCGAATGCCGTACACGGCGAACTACTCTCACGTCTGTTCAATCACCTGTTGCAAGGGCAATACGTAGTCGATCAGTTGCATGAGCTGGAGGGCAAGCGGCTGGCAATCAATATCAGCGATACCCGTAGCGAGATCATTTTTGCTATTCGTGGTGGCCGCCTGCTACGCGCCCCAAGTAAAGAGTGGGATGCCCGCATCAAGGGCAGACTGGAAGAATTCTGGCTGCTGGCCACGCGCAGTGAAGATCCAGATACCCTGTTTTTTGCTCGCCGTCTCGACATCGAAGGTGATACCGCAACGGGACTGCACATCAAAAACCTGCTCGATAGCCTCGACTTTGACTGGCGTATCCATGTTCAGGCCGCCGTTGGCCCACGTCTTGCCCCTTTCATCCAGCAAGCAGTAGAGCGTCTGCAGCTGGAACAACGCATCCAGCAACGCCTCGCCCGCCCGTTTTAAGCAAATCCAGTTAAAAGTGGCGCGCAGTTAACAGCTTGTAGCAGCCGGGCAAGCGAATTACCCGCCTGATAATTGCCGCGCCTCGCGCACCTCAGGCTGTTCCAGCCAGACGAGACCCGCTTCGCCATACCAATAACCATTGCAGGGTTCGCCCTGGGTTAATCCCTGTAAGGCCTCGATACCCTGTTGTGCGTTGCTGGTGCCGTCTATCACGGCGCGAAATGCCTTAATGATTTTGTCCATGTGCCGAGATTGCGGTGAGATGCGCAACACATCGACGCCGAGCGATTGCATTTGTGGAATAGCACCAATCAGATTACAGGTGGCAGCCGATTGGGTCTGGATGCCGTTCAGGGTGAGAAACTGTTCGCCTTCCTGTGAGTTGAGCACTAACCCATCGGCAAAATCAGCGCAGCGCAGCTGGCAGTCATCCTTGGGCAGATTGTAATGCCGTGCGGTAAAACAGCGGGCGGAGAAGGCCAGCGGCATGCGGCCAAAGGCAAAAACCTCGGTTTCAAATCCTGCTGGCCGACAGGACTGGATAGCGGCCAGGCTTGTATGTGACAACTCCACCGGCATCACCCAGCGTCGGCCACCCAGTTGATGGAACATCTGCAAGGTTTCGCAGTTGTAGGCATTGAGGTGCGGGCCAGCGACAAACGGGACTTTATTGGCGGCCAGGTGGACCGCGCCAAAATCGTTTGCCTCGATGGTAAAGCGGCCTTGTTCGACGATACGGCGCAAGGTGAGCAGCTCTGATTCCGCCTCGATCAAGCTCAGTGTGGAAAGAACTACCTCCTTGCCAGCGGCAGTCAGTTCTTCAGCCAGCGTCAACCAGTCGTCCAGCCGCAGGAGGCGTCGTTTGGAGCACACCGTCTCGCCCAGATAGACCACATCCACTGGCCAGTTAAGCGCCTGACGGTAGAAATCGAACACCTCATCACGCGACCAGAAATACAATAATGGGCCAAGTGCCAGTTTCATCAAAATGCCTCTTAAATAATTACTGCCAGGCGCGATCAAGTGCGCCTAAAGTATGCGTACTGCCTTCGGCCACCTTGTTCAGAGCCGCCACCCAGTCCTGGCGTGGGCTGAAGCTGTCAGGATTGCGCTCAGCGGCATCCAGCGCCTCGCGCAGGACTTTTGTCACCTGTGCGACATAGGCAGGGCTGCGCTGGCGACCTTCAACCTTGATGGCCGAGATGCCCATGCGCACCAATTCTGGCAGGATGTCGAGCACTGACAGCGAGGTGGGCTCTTCAATCGCATAACTCACCTCGCCGTTGACCTCGTAGCGCCCCTTGCACAACACCGGATAGCCTGCGGCCTCGCCGGGTTTGTATTTATCTATTAGCACACCGCCCAGACGCACCTCGCGCCCCTGGTTGGTCTCGCGCCATTCCACTGCCTTGGCCGGTGAACAGGCACCGCAGGTGTTGGGCGATTCACCTGTAGCATAGGAGCTTAGATAGCAGCGGCCTTCGACCATTACGCAAAGCGAGCCAAAGGCGAATACTTCGATCTCGGCATCGGTGTGCTCCATCACGCGCTGCACTTGTGCCAAAGACAATACACGCGGCAAGACTACGCGCTGGATATTAAATTGTTCACGGTAAAAATTGATCGCCTCATAGCTGGTAGCAGAGCCTTGCACCGACAGATGCAGGCGCAAATTTGGGTGGGTCTTGGCGGCATAGGCCATCAGACCGACGTCGGCGAGGATCAGCGCATCGACACCCAGCTCGGCGGCCTTGTCCACCGCGCCGGTCCAGGTTGACCAGCCCTGTGGCTGGGCATAGGTGTTGAGTGCCAGCAAAACCTTGCGGCCGTGCTCGTGCGCATAGCGCAGACCTTCGCGCGCGCTGCGGTCGTCAAAATTGAGGCCGGGAAAGTTACGCGCATTGGTGCCGTCACGAAAACCCATGTATACCGTGTCGGCACCATTATCGACCGCCGCGCGTAAGGCTGGCAGCGAGCCTGCCGGGCAAACCAGCTCCATTTTCTTCATGCTAGACCTCGTTGTTAGATCTTTGAGCGATAAACATGCCTGTCATCTTGAATTTTCTACGACAGCATTACTTGTAAGTAACCGGCCTTGTCTTGTGTTGCGTCGTGCCAGCTCGTTTTCGATACCATTCAGCACCCGCCATTTCCAGTTGCACCACTGTGGCGTCAACAGAACATCCAGCGAGGCGGTGCCAGTCAGACGATGATAGATCAGCTCGGGCGGAGTCATCTCGACCAGATCTGCGGCCGTGTTGACATATTGTGTCAGGCTCCACGGTTGATATTCACCACGGCGCCATTCATTGGCCAGGCGTGTGCCCTTGACCACATGCAAGGGGTGCAATTTGAGGCCATCGACACCTTCCTCCAGCACGCGTTGAAGACTTGCCCGGGCATGAAATGGCTCCTCACCCGGCAGGCCAAGAATAAGGTGCGTGCAAACTGGCAAGCCGCGCTCACGTGCTGCATGCACGGCAGTACGGTATTCGGCAAAGTCATGCCCACGATTGACCCGGCGCAGGGTTTCATCAAAGGCCGATTGCAAACCCAGCTCCAGCCAGATCTCATGGCCTTGCGCGCGATACTCAGCCAGCAAATCCAGCACTGCCGGTGGCACACAATCAGGCCGTGTGCCGATGGCAAGACCGATCACGTCCGGCTCAGCCAGCGCACTGTCGTAGCGCGCGCGGAGCAGATTGACGTCATCATAGGTATTGGTATAGGCCTGAAAATATGCGAGATATTTTTGTGCCCGCGTGCGCTTGCGGATCACGGCACGACCAGTGGCAATTTGTTCGATAATCGGATCAAGCAGGCGGGCATTGGGTGAAAAAGAGCTGTTATTACAGAAAGTGCAGCCACCAACGCCCTTGCTACCGTCACGATTGGGACAGGTAAAGCCTGCATTGATAGCGATTTTATGTACCCGCTCGCCATATTTAGCCAGCATATGTTGACCAAAGGTATTTACATAATCAGATAGTGCCATTAGCCCACCACATCAAGTTCACGCTGACGGAAATCAACCACGAGTTGTTTGGCTATTGTTCTACAGGCTGGAATATCCACTCCATCCAGACCATTGATTGCCGTTAGGGTTACAGCCAGGCCGGCAGCCTTGGCGCGGCGGGTAAAGGCCAACATAGCCGGATAGGCGCCGGGCAATTTGGAGCGTGTATGCCGAACGTAAGTGGCTTCATCCTGTGCCGTCAGCGATATAGAAACACTATCAACCATACGCGCAAGCTCTGGCGTGATATCGCGGCCATGCACCAGGTTGGCCAGACCATCGGTATTGACCCGGATATGTCGTGCGCGCCTTTGCCTTAGTTCTTGTGCGACCTCCAACAAGGTGTCTATACGCAAAGTCGGCTCACCCAGGCCACAAAAGACAATTTCCTGATAAGCGCCAGGATCACCTGCCGCATGCAGTACTTCAGCCGCCGTTGGCTCACCGGTCAGCAGCAAATCATGGTTTTGCACCACCCAGCTGCCCTTGAATTTCGGGCAGAAGGCACAACGCAAGGTACAGTGATATGTGATATTGAGATATAGATTGCCGTGCAGCTCATAGGCGAGTGTTTGCTCGCTTTGCGGCAGACGGCGTTCAGTGTTCGACATATGTTGGCTTGTTCCTGTGTGTTGGCCGTGACTGTAGGTAGTGTTATGTATTTTGCTGAATGACGCAGATCAATAATGGTGCGTGATGTATCATGTGCCAATTCCCAGCTCTCGATTCTAACAGGTGTTCCGTGATCAAAACCCCATTTCCCTTATTGAAGCTACGCAACAAGATGCTGCTGCCTGTCATCCAGGGGGGGATGGGTGTTGGTATTTCTGCTCATCGTCTGGCTGGTGCTGTGGCCAGAGAAGGCGCAATCGGCACCATTGCCAGCATCGATCTGCGCGTTCACCATCCAGACCTGATGGAACGTACCCATCGCAGCAAGGATCGTCGGGTCATCGATGATGCCAATCTGGAGGCGCTTGACCGCGAGATCAAGGCTGCCCGCCTCATCGCCCCACAAGGCACTTTGGCGGTCAATGTGATGAAGGCGGTGGATCGTCACCCTGACTTGATACGCCAATCTTGTGAAAGCGGCGCCGATGCCATAATTATGGGCGCTGGCCTGCCTTTTGAGTTGCCAGATCTGGTGGGCGAATACAAAGACAAGGTTGCCCTGATCCCTATTCTGTCCGAGGAGCGCGGCGTGCGTGCCGTGCTCAAACGCTGGATGCGCAAAGGTGTTTTGCCCGATGCCATAGTCATCGAGCATCCGCGTTATGCCGGTGGCCATTTGGGTGCAGCCAAGCCTGAAGACATAAATAATCCAAAGTTTGATTTCAGACGTGTTTTTGCCGAAATATTCAATGTTTTCAAAGAACTGGAGGTTCCGCATATTCCATTGTTGCCGGCTGGTGGTATCAATTCCTTCAAGAAAATCAAGGAAGCCTTTGAGTTTGGCGCCACTGGCGTGCAGATCGGCACACCGTTTGCCGTTACCGAAGAATGTGATGCCCATGAGAATTTCAAAAAGGTCTTGCTTGAAGCCAAACCAGAGGACATCGTCACCTTCATGAGCACCGCCGGTCTGCCCTGTCGTGCCGTATTGACGCCCTGGTTGAAAAAATACCTGGAGCGCGAGGAAAAGGTGCGCGCCCGTGCCACACCGGAAAAAGGTACTTGCGCTGTGTGGTTTGAATGTCTTACCCAGTGCGGCCTCAAGGACGGCAACCCCGCTGCCGGTCAATTCTGTATCGACACACAACTGGAGGCGGCAGTACACGGCAATGTGGAAAAAGGCCTGTTCTTTCGTGGTTCGGAGTCATTGCCTTTTGGCAACCAGATTCGCTCGGTACATGATTTGCTTACCTTGCTACTCACCGGCCAGGATCCGCGTTTGGGATCGACAATGAATTGAATATTGGCGCGGGTGTAGACCTTGGCAAAACCTGATTTTAAGCTTTGGCGGCAAAAAATTGCGGATTGTCAATGACCAGGCGTCTGTCATACACCATGATTTGTAACGCTATCGTTGGGAATAGCGCATTCTCAAGGAGACAAATCATGGTTGAGACACTCGTTGCAACAGCTGTTTTCGGTTTGCTGTTTTATTTGGTTTTTGTCGGTAAGCTGTTTAGTTGAATTAACTTCATCAGGTTATACCTGCCAAAAGGGAAGCGGTACGCGCTTCCCTTTTTTATTGGGCAAGGCAGCGCCGGATGCAGCAAATTCTGTACAGCAAAAAACTCCGCAACTCCGCTATTAATGGCCATTTAAATTGTTCCACTACACGAGGCCGCTACCCTCTCCCCCAGCCCCTCTCCCGCAAGCGGGAGAGGGGAGTTTTGCAGGTGGCTCCTACATATCCATCCTCTTCAAAAAAGGGCGCAATAACCATCGGGCATTGCGCCGGATGTAGATGCTGTTATCGGTGTAAATAAACATACAATGCAGAAGTCCATATGAACGAAGATCAAAAGCCCCTCTCACCCAGCCCCTCTCCCGCAAGCGGGAGAGGGGAGCTTGGCTGCGCCCACGGGATGTGGTGCATTTATTCCGCCATTCCCGCCTTCGCGGGGGTGACGTCTTCCGGTGGAAGGTCACGGCGCGGCAGCACAGTAGGGCTACACGCAGCATTCAATTTCTTTCCAGACGGCGGTAGGCGAGGGCTTCGGTCAGGTGCGGTAATGTTATTGTTGCACTGGCGTCCAGGTCTGCGACAGTGCGGGCGACGCGGATAATGCGGTAGTAGCCGCGTGCTGACAAGCCGAGGCGGTCTACGGCTCGGTCGAGCAAGCTTAGCTCTTGTTCGCCAAGTTGGCACCAGGTGCCACACTCGCGGCTGCTCAGTTCATGATTGGGTTTGCCCTGGCGAGCCAACTGAAGCTGGCGCGCGGCGATGACCCTGGCCTGGATGGCGGCACTGTTTTCAGCCTGGTTGTGATTTGTTGGCCGCAGTGCTTCGTGAGGCAGGCTGGGCACTTCGATGTGCAGGTCGATGCGATCGAGTAGCGGGCCGGAGATGCGGGCGCGATAACGCTGCACCTGTTCGCTGGTGCAATGGCAGCGACCGCTGGGATGGCCAAGATAACCACATGGGCAGGGGTTCATTGCGGCGATCAGTTGGAAGTGAGCTGGAAACTCGGCCTGCCGTGCCGCACGGGAAATAGTTATATGGCCAGACTCCAGTGGTTCACGCAGGGCTTCCAATACCTTGCGATCAAATTCCGGCAATTCATCCAGAAATAACACGCCGCGATGGGCAAGCGAGATCTCGCCAGGACGTGGCTGACTGCCGCCTCCAACCAGGGCGACGCTGGAGGCAGTATGGTGGGGCGCGCGAAAAGGCCGCATCCCCCAGCGGTTGGCCTGAAAACCTTGATCACTGATTGAGGCAATGGCGGCAGCTTCCAGTGCTTCCTGTTTGGTCAAGGGCGGCAGTATGCCGGGCAGACGACTGGCCAGCATGGTCTTGCCAGTGCCGGGCGGGCCGAGCATCAGCATGCTGTGGCCTCCTGCTGCGGCGACTTCCAGGGCGCGACGTGCCAGGTGCTGGCCACGCACATCGGCCATGTCTGGTATCTCGCAGATGGGCTCTTTGCTCAGTTCCTGTTGGTGCGGAACAAGCAGTGTGCTGCCACGCAAGTGGGCACAGATTTCCAATAGATGTGTGGCGGGCAGGATAGTGACATCGCTCACCAGCGCAGCTTCATTGGCATTGGCACTTGGCAGGATTAGGCTGCGGCCGCTCTCGCGTGCCTTGAGTGCCGCTGGCAGGCTGCCGCGCACTGGCCGTAATTCACCGGAAAGTGCCAGCTCACCAAGAAATTCATAGCTGGTCAGGATATCAGCGGGGATCTGGCTGGAGGCTGCCAGTACTCCAATGGCGACCGGCAGGTCAAAGCGGCCTCCTTCCTTGGGCAGATCGGCAGGGGCAAGATTGATGGTGATCCGGCGGGCAGGAAATTCCAGCTTTGAGGTGAGCAAGGCGCCACGCACGCGATCTTTGCTTTCTTTTACTGCTGTCTCTGGCAGACCGACGATGGACATGGATGGCAGGCCGTTGGCCAGATGGACTTCTACTGTTACTGGCGGGGCGTCGATGCCTATTGCGGCACGGCTGTGGACAATGGCAAGCGACATGGTTTCCTTTCCATAGTGCGGTGCATCTCGCCGTCAACCTTGATATATCAAGACAGGCAATAGCTTATTACTTAGCGTGCGACATGGCCTCTTCAAGCTCGGCCAATCTTTTTTCCAGCTCTGCCAAACGGCTGCGGCTGCGGGCGAGCACACGTGTCTGAGCATCGAATTCATCGCGGGTAACGAGGTCGAGTTTGGCCAGACGGGCGCGCAGGATGGCCTGCAGGTTGTGTTCCAGATCATGCTGCAGCTCGGTGATGCCTGGCGGCAGTACTGCCGCCAGGCGTTTAGCCAGATCGTCGATGAATTGAGGATTCAAATGGGCTTCCTCGCTTACAGGGTCTTGTGGGTGCCATCACAAAATGGTGGCGTTTTTGTACGGCGGCAACCACAAAGCCAGACCTTGGTTTTTTCAGTCAGGCTGAATTCTTTTGGACGAAAACTGGTGCCCTCGTGCGAACCATCACAAAACGGCTGTGTTTGTGAGCGGCCACAGCTGCACCACCAGTAATCACCCGCCTCCAGCTCAAGGATATAAGGCGCTTTTTGTGTCATGACAGGTTCGTTCATGGGCATTACCTCGTTTGATAATGAGTTGAGTATAGCCACAATACGGGTAGCCTGGTGGTGTTTTGCGGTCTTGTAGCAGACATATCCGTAACTCCAGCCTGTATAAGTCACCATGATGTGAGAAAAATCCGCTCTAATTTATAGAGAACCACTGTAAAGCACGTGACGTAATGACCTGTTGTTTACGAAGTTTCAACACACCCCCCATCCATGCCCTCTTTTTGAAGGGGAGGGGGCGTGCCTTATCAATTAGAGAGGCACGGATTTGCGAGTGGTTTATTTTGCCTTGGCCTTGCTCTTTTTGGCCTTTCTGCTTTTGTCTATCATCTCGTGAATAATAGGTGCGAGGATCAGTTCCATGGCAAAACCCATCTTGCCGCCTGGCACGACTATGGTGTTGCGGCGCGACATGAAGGAGCTGTCCAGCATGCTGAGCAGGTAAGGGAAATCAACATGGAGCGCGGCCGGATCCCTGAAGCGGATCACTACCATGCTTTCATCCGGTGTGGGGATGTCGCGGGTGATGAAGGGGTTTGATGTATCGACGGTCGGCACGCGCTGGAAGTTGATATCGGTACGGGAGAATTGCGGGGTAATGTAGTTCACATAGTCCGGCATGCGGCGCAGGATGGTGTCGACAGTAGCCTCGGCGGAATAACCCCGCTGGGCATTGTCACGGAAGATCTTCTGTATCCATTCCAGGTTGACGATGGGCACTACGCCTATCAACAGGTCGGTGTGAGCGGAGACATCTATCTTGCCATCAGTGACGCCACCGTGTAGACCTTCATAGAACAGCAGGTCGGTTTTGTCTGTAATAGCTTCCCAGGGAGTGAATTCACCAGCCTTGTAGCTGGCGCTGAGGCGTTTGTTGTGCTCGACAGCCTCGGCATCGCTGTGGATGTAGTAACGACGTTTGCACTTGCCGGTACGGCCATAAGTGGCGAAGGTCTCGGCAATTAAATCGAAGTGGTTGGCCTCGGGGCCGAAATGGGAGAGATTTTTGCCCTTTTTGGCAAATTCATCCAGCTGCTTTTTCATTTCAGCACGGTTGTAGCGATGGAAGGAATCACCCTCTACAACCAGCGGGGTAATTTCAGCGCGCGTGAATATATGCTCAAAGGCATTTTTGACGGTAGTCGTGCCGGCGCCAGATGATCCGGTCACTGCTACTACTGGGTGTTTTTCAGACATGTTAGGTGCTCCTTAAGAAGTATGTTTTAGTTTTGTCTACGTTCAGTTCCCGGCGACCATGCGCAAAATCTACTGCATGATAAGCAAATAAAGGGGTTAATGACTAGCCCGGTTCATAGGTGGCTGGCTTGAATTTCATGGATGGTGGACTGGCCAGCATCGTCCAGCAGGCGTTCGACGCGCTCACGCCAGGCAGCACGAAAACGCCGTGTGGTAGCCGCATCCGCCTTACCTGCCAGGATCTGTCGCATGTCCGCGCCCATTTTAGGGTCGGCTGCAATTGCACTGGGATTATAGCTTAAGGTCAGTTGCTGACCATTGTCGATACGTTCAAAGCTGTAGTGAGTGGGGTCGGATGTCGCGGCGGGGGCAAACACAAGTAAGCCGTGACGTATATATTGTCCGGCGAGGCCATGGAAGCCATTGTCGGCGGCGGCGCCTGTTAGTAGGGTGATAATCTGGCTCAGTGGGCCGGTGGTACCTTGATTAATAGCGGCATTTATAGTGATGCGCAAGCCGCCACGCTGCGGGATTTCATCGGCTGTATAAAGGCGTTGTACTGCGTTCAATACCAACAGAAAACCACCTGCCACGGTAGGGCAGGCGTGTCCAGCAAGTTTCACCGCATCACCGAAGCTGTAATGAAAGATGCCATCACCCGCGCCAAGCAGCTCGGCGAGTGGATCGTAAAAGCTAATGATGGGGCTGTTGGCAAACATGGCTCATTCCTTACGATGAATTGCGCGCCAGGCAATATCCTGACGATAGAACATCCCATCCCAATGGATCTGTTCGGCCAAGGCATAGGCGCGCTGCTGAGCTTGACGGATGTCCTCACCCAGCGCTGTGGCACAAAGTACTCGGCCACCGGCGGTGACCGTCTGGCCATTTCGTTCTGCAGTGCCGGCATGAAAGACCTTGCCGTCGGACATTACAGCTTTATCCAGTCCGGCGATCACATCGCCCTTGCGATAATCACCAGGGTAGCCGCCAGCAGCCAACACTACGCCTACGGCTGCACGGGAGTCCCAGTCGGCCTCAACCTCGTGCAGGCGCTGTTCCAATGCCGCTATGCAGAGCTCGACCAGATCAGATTTGAGGCGCAGCAGGATGGGCTGGGTTTCCGGATCACCAAAACGGCAGTTGTATTCAATCACCTTAGGACTGCCAGCTGTGTCAATTATCAGGCCGGCATAAAGAAAACCGGTATACGGATGACCTTCAGCGGCCATGCCACGCACGGTCGGTTCGATGATCTCGCGCATCACGCGTGCATGGATCTCAGGTGTGACCAGCGGCGCGGGTGAATAAGCGCCCATACCGCCGGTGTTGGGGCCGCTGTCGCCATCACCGACGCGCTTGTGATCCTGGCTGGTGGCCATCGGCAGGATGTGTTCGCCATCCACCATAACAATGAAACTGGCTTCTTCTCCGGCTAAAAACTTCTCGATCACCACGCACTGCCCGGCCTCACCAAAGGCATTATTGGCAAGCATGTCGCGAGCGGCAGCTTCGGCCTCGGCCAGTGTCATAGCCACGATAACGCCCTTGCCAGCGGCCAGGCCATCTGCCTTGATGACGATGGGGACGCCTTGCTCATGGATGTAGGCCAGCGCAGCATCCAGCTCAGTAAAGCATGCATAGCTGGCAGTGGGGATTTCATGCCGGGTCAGAAAATTCTTGCTGAAAGACTTGGAGCCTTCCAGTTGGGCTGCGGACATGCGTGGGCCAAAACAAGGCAGTCCGGCGGCGCAAAAGGCATCTACCAGCCCGAGCACCAGGGGGGCTTCGGGGCCTACGATGGTAAGACCAATATGGTTTTGCTGGGCGAAGGCGATAAGTGCGGGGATATCGGTGACGCCAATGGCCACGTTTTCGATACCGGCCTCATGTGCTGTACCGGCATTGCCCGGGGCGACAAAGACCTTGTTCACGCGTGGCGATTGCCTCACCTTCCAGGCCAGAGCATGTTCCCTGCCACCGCTGCCTACGATTAATATATTCATGGGCAATTTAATGACGGAAATGGCGCATGCCGGTGAAGACCATCGCCATGCCGTGTTCATCGGCAGCAGCGATCACTTCCTCATCGCGCAACGAGCCACCGGGCTGGATGACGGCGACAATACCTGCTTTTGCCGCTGAATCAATACCATCACGGAAGGGAAAAAAAGCATCGGAAGCCATTACCGAACCCTTTACCTCCAGGCCAGCATGTTCAGCTTTGATAGCGGCAATACGCGCAGAATTGACTCGACTCATCTGGCCGGCACCGACGCCAATGGTCATGTTGTTCTTGCCATAGACTATTGCGTTTGACTTGACATATTTAGCCACCCGCCAGCTAAACAGCAGGTCTGCCATCTCCTCGGCGGTAGGTGAGCGCTTACTTAACACCTTGATGTCGCCAGTCAGCAACAGGTCTGCCTCTTGCAGCAGCAGGCCGCCGGTAACACGTTTGAAATCCAGTCGCTGGGCAGCCTCGCTGGGCCATGAGCCGGTTTCCAGCAGGCGCACATTTTTCTTGCTGGCAATGATCTCGATGGCAGCAGCCGAGACCTTCGGCGCGATGATTACTTCGACAAATTGCCGTTCGATAATTAATTTGGCCGTCTCTGCATCGAGTTCGCCGTTGCAGGCAATGATGCCGCCAAAGGCTGATTCAGGATCGGTTTGATAGGCGCGGTCATAGGCTTGCTGCAGATTTTCACCGATAGCGACACCGCATGGATTGGCGTGCTTGACGATAACGCAGGCCGGGCCTTCGCTAAATTGCCTGACACATTCCAGCGCCGCATCGGTATCGGCAATGTTATTGTAGGACAGCTCTTTGCCTTGTAGCTGACGGGCGCTGGCAATGCTGCCGGCCGCTGGCTGTTGTTCGATATAGAAGGCGGCCTTTTGGTGCGGGTTTTCACCGTAGCGCATCTCCTGGACTTTCTTGAACTGCAGGTTAATGGTGCGCGGAAAGATAGTTTCCTCGGCGGCGGTGAGACGACCGAAATGATTGGCAATGGCGCCGTCATAGCGGGCGGTGTGCTCGTAAACCTTGATGGCGAGCGAGAAGCGGGTGGCCTCGGTGGTGGCGCCGCTGTTTGCCTTCATCTCCCCCAGCACTCTGCTGTAGTCGGCGGCATCTATTACGACGGTGACATCGTGGTGGTTTTTTGCCGCAGCGCGCAACATGGCAGGCCCGCCGATGTCGATATTTTCGATTGCATCTGCCAGTGTGCAGTCAGGTTTGGCAACGGTCTGCTCGAAGGGATAGAGGTTGACCACGACAAGGTCGATGGGCTTGATGTCATGTTCGGCCATCACCGCATCATCCGTACCGCGCCGCCCTAGAATGCCGCCGTGGATCTTCGGGTGTAATGTTTTGACGCGACCATCCATCATCTCCGCAAAGCCAGTGTGATCTGAGACTTCAATAACGGGCACGCCACTGTCTTTGAGAAGCTTGCAGGTGCCGCCAGTGGAGAGCAATTCAACACCCATCGCCGTGAGGGTCTGGGCAAATTCCACGATGCCGGTCTTGTCAGAGACGCTGAGCAGTGCACGCTGGATTTTATTCATCAGTTAATTTCCTGGTTATCTAAACCATATTGCTTGAGTTTTTTGCGTAAGGTGCCACGGTTGATGCCCAACGCCATGGCGGCACGGGTTTGATTGCCCTGGGCGTAGTGCATTACGGCCTCCAGCAGTGGCCGTTCCACCTCGTTGAGCAAGAGCTGGTAAAGCCCGTTGGGCTCATAGCCATTCAGATCCTTGAAATATTGTTGCAGTGCATTGCGCACCATACCGTTGAGCGCAATGGCGCTGCCTGTGGTGTCGGTCATGCTGCCATGTCCTCCCCGTTGATCAGTCGTGCGAAGAAATTTTCTACCATCTGTTGTTGTAATGCCATGCTGTCAACACGGGTTACCTGTTGACGAAAGGCAGCGCCGTGGCGCTGGCCTTTGCTATACCAGGAGATATGTTTTCGCGCCATGCGTACGCCGGTGTATTCACCATAAAAATCATACAGATTGTCCAGATGGCCAAGCAGAATATCGCGTATTTCAGCTAAGGATGGCTCGGGCAGCAGTTCGCCGGTAGCCAAATAATGCTGAATTTCACGGAAGATCCACGGCCTTCCCTGGGCGGCACGACCAATCATCAGTCCGTCCGCCTGGGTATAGTTCAATATTTCTCGCGCTTTTTGTGGTGTAGTGATATCGCCATTGGCGATCACAGGGATTCTGACTCTGGTTTTGATAGCGGCGATGGTATCGTATTCGGCCTCGCCAGAGTAACCATCGGCTCGGGTGCGACCATGTACCGCAATGGCCTGGATGCCGCACCCCTCGGCAATGCGGGCAATGCTAACGCCGTTTTTATTTGAGCGATCCCAGCCAGTACGAAATTTCAGCGTAACCGGCACTTCCGGCACGGCACTGACCACGGCCTCCAGAATTTGCTGTACCAGCGTCTCATCGCGTAGCAAAGCAGAACCGGCGGCGACATTGCAAACCTTTTTGGCTGGACAGCCCATATTGATGTCGATGATCTGCGCACCGTTATCCACATTGTGCCGCGCGGCCTCGGCCAGCATCTTGGGATCAGCACCCATGATTTGCACGTTGCGCGGCTCCACTTCACCTTCATGGTCAGCGCGACGCCTGGTTTTCTCGCTACCCCAAAGCAGGGAATTGGCCGACACCATTTCGGAGACAGCCATGCCAGCGCCAAGCTGTTTGCACAATTGGCGGAATGGGCGATCAGTCACTCCCGCCATGGGCGCGAGGACGAGATTATTGGCTAGTTTGTAAGGATCGATCTGCATGCGTGAAAAACGTTGGTATAAATCAGGACCAAACATGATAACCCAGGAAAGCTGCCGAAGGGTATGTGATGCAGCGCAAGGGCACAATAACCATCGGGCAATGCGCTGAACATAGAATTTTTCCATCTCCCCCAACCCCTCTTCCAGTAAGCGGGAGAGGGGAGTTTTGTGCGGCGTCTATTGTGCCGTTCAGCTACCAAACAGCCGCTCGACTCAGAACCGTCATTCCCGCGAAGGCGGGAATCCAGGAATTCTAAAGAACTGCCCCCTTCGCGAGGGGTGACATTTATCGGCGGAACGTCAACATTGCAAGGGCGCAATAACCATCGGGCATTGCGCCGAATGTGGAATTTTTCCATCTCCCCAATTCCTCTCCCGCTGGCTGGAGAGGGGAGTGTTGAAGGAAAGGCTTTAGCACCGATGGGTGTTATATGGTGCGTAATCTACCAGGTGGGATGTCGGGTCAATGAAAGGTGAATTCAAAGCCAACTGCTGTGGTATCTGGATCGACGATGTCTAGACTTAGTTGCACGATAGCTTTCGGTGGGAATAATTTGGCGGGATCGGCTGAAATATATTCCTGTGGGTGAAAGCGCCGAGTTGCAACGACTTTGCCGTCGAGGCCGCGCATGGTGATCTCGATGATGGGGTAGGGCTGGGCAAAGGGGGCAAGATTTTGCACAGTGGCGTGGATAGTTAGTGCGCCTTGATAGTGTTCATGCGAGCGGATGTCGCGTTCGAGGATAGCCAATGCTGTGAGGTCGCGCTGTGCTGGCAGTGTGCAGCTAGTGTAATGGCAAAGTTGTTCGAGAACAGGCCGCCAGGCTTCGTGTTTAATCAGGCCGTGGCGGTTGAGGTAAACCAGTTGCAGGCCGAGTGTGATGATCAATAGCAGGCTGCCCAATCCCCAGACCAGGCCAGCCAGCAAGTGGCGAGGTGAGGCCTCATCTGCTGTTTCCAGCATGATGGACAGTGGTGAAGGTATGGTCGGCTGTGCCGTTGGCGTGGGGCTGGATGGTGGTGCAGTCCGGGATTCAGCCAGCTGGCTGCCATTTGCCGGATCGACGTTGGCCTGTAGCCCGGATGAGAGCAGTTCCCGGGTTTTTTGGGGATCGTTACTTGTTTCACCCAGCCCGTTTGGCAATGGGACAGGTGAGAGCAAGGCCTCAATATCTTCTTCGCCATAATCTTCTTTCCGGGTTGTTACCTGGTCGAATGGCTCTGTTGTTGCGGCATTAGCAGGTTCACTGGCTTCTTCAGCGGCAGGCTTATCTTCTTCAGTTAGTGGTGTGCCAAATAATTCGCCCAGGTCGATATCCAGTGAGTCATGAGCTTTTTCTGGCTCAAGGCTGGAGGTAGGGGGAGTGGAATGTTCTGCTTGAGATGATGTTTGTTCTGCTTCGCTGATCGCAGCAACTGTGGAAAGTTGCTCTGCAGCTATGGCGATATCTTCGATTGGCGGCTCGCGCAACAATTGCTCGTAATCAGGCTCGTCATGTGGCGGTTCAGCGGCAGGTGTGTTGGTGAAAAAATCTGGCGCATAGAAGACCTGTCTGCATTCACCGCAGCGCACCTTGCCGCCAGCCGCCTGTAATTGCTCAGGCGTGATGCGAAAGCGGGTTTGGCAGGCAGGGCACTGGGTATACATGGACATGGCCTAGCGTCGCTGGCCTTCCAGCCGCACCCAGCCATCGAACTCACAAGGAGCGGTCATGTGAAACCAGTCTTGATAGGCTCTTCGCACTTGTTCAGCCTGATCCGGCAGGATGCCGGAAAGTACGATGGTGCCAGCTGGACGCACCAACTGGGCAAAATGTGGTGCCAGTTCTATCAATGGGCCAGCGAGGATGTTGGCGATTAACAGGTCACTTTGGCAAGATGGCAGTTTTTTCGGCAAGGCGGTCTGGATGCGTGCGGTCACGGCGTTGCGCTGGGCGTTGTCATGGGTGGCGATAAGGGCTTGCGGATCGTTGTCTATGGCCCAGACGTGCTCGGCACCCAGCAGGGCTGCGGCAATGGCTAAAATGCCGGAGCCGCAGCCATAGTCGATGACTTGTTGTCCCTGGACAGGGTGGGCATCCAGCCATTCCAGGCATAGTCGGGTAGTCTGGTGGGTTCCTGTACCAAAGGCCAGGCCGGGGTCGAGCAGGATATTCACGCTGCCAGGGTCGGGGGCAGTGGTCCAGCTGGGTACGATCCATAGTTGCTGGCCAAAACGCATGGGCTGGTAGCTGTCCATCCACTCACGCGTCCAGTCACGATCTTCCAGTTGTTCCAGACGCCAGGGCGGTAATTCGTCCAGCCAAAATGCCTGTAACTCGTTCAGTGTTGTGTCGATGTCATGACTGGTTTCAAACAGGGCGATGACACGGGTGGAATGCCAGAGCGGGGTGGCCCCCAGGGGTGGTTCGTACAATGGTTGGTCGGCATCATCTTCCATGGTGACGGCCATGGCACCGGCATTATCCAGCCATGCGGCGAGGCCTGGTGCCTGTTCGTCGTCTGTTTCTAGAATTAATTGTAACCAGGGCATAGGCTTTACAATAGGGCGAGGGCCCTACAGCTTAAGCTTTTTTTCCAGGTAGTGAATGTTGGTGCCACCAGCCTGGAATGCGGCATCGTCCAGCAGGTTCTGATGCAGTGGGATATTGGTTTTAATGCCGTCGATGTACATCTCGGCAAGGGCAGTGCGCATTCGCGCCAGGGCGGCATCACGGTCTTCGCCCCAGGCGATGAGTTTGCCTATCAGCGAGTCGTAATAGGGCGGCACCCTGTAGCCACTGTAGATATGACTGTCGACACGGATCCCTGGGCCACCGGCAAAATGTGCCTGTTCGATTAGCCCCGGGCTGGGCATGAAAGTAACTGGATCTTCGGCATTGATGCGGCATTCGATGGCGTGCCCGCGTATGGTAATGTCCTCTTGCCGGTAGGACAGTGGCAAGCCTGCGGCAATGCGGATCTGTTCCTTGACGATATCCACGCCGGTGATCATCTCGGTGACTGGATGCTCCACCTGCACGCGGGTATTCATCTCTATAAAGTAGAACTCGCCGTTTTCATAGAGAAACTCGAAAGTGCCTGCACCTCGATAGCCGATCTCGCGACAGGCACGAGCGCAGCGTTCGCCGATCCGCTTTCTTTGTTCTTCGGTAATACCAGGGGCGGGGGCTTCTTCGATGACTTTTTGATGACGGCGCTGCATCGAGCAGTCGCGCTCGCCCAGATAAATGGCGTTGCCGTGGGTATCGGCCAATACCTGGATTTCCACATGGCGCGGATTTTCCAGATATTTTTCCATATACACCATGTCGTTGTTAAAGGCTGCGCCAGCCTCATTGCGGGTGAGCGAGATGGCATTGAGCAGGTTTGCCTCGGTATGCACCACGCGCATACCACGGCCGCCACCGCCGCCAGCTGCCTTGATGATCACCGGATAGCCAATTTCACGGCCATGGCGGATTGATTCGTTTGTATCATCGGTGAGTGCGCCACCTGAGCCCGGCACGGTGGGTACACCAGCCTTGATCATTGCATCCTTGGCGCAGACCTTGTCGCCCATCAGGCGGATGGTGTCGGCGCGTGGGCCGATGAAGGTGAAACCGCTTTGCTCCACGCGCTCGGAAAAATCAGCACTTTCGGCAAGAAAGCCATAGCCTGGGTGTATCGCCTGGGCATCGGTCACTTCGGCGGCGCTGATGAGCGAGGGGATATTGAGATAGCTATCCTTGGAGGCGGCAGGGCCTATACATACTGACTCATCGGCCATGCGCACATGTTTTAGATCACGGTCGGCGGTGGAGTGCACGGCCACGGTCTTGATGCCCATCTCGCGGCAGGCACGCAGGATACGCAGTGCAATCTCGCCCCGATTGGCAATAACTATTTTATCGAACATGGGTTTGGTGGACTCGCGTGCAGAGTGCGTCATTCAATGATGAACAGGGGTTGATCAAATTCTACTGACTGGCCGTTTTCAGCCAGAATAGCCTTGATGGTGCCGGCCTTGTCGGCTTCGATTTGATTCATGATCTTCATCGCCTCGATGATGCACAAGGTATCACCGGGCTTGACCTGTGAGCCTACCTCGACAAATGGTTTGGCATTGGGTGAGGAAGAACGGTAGAAGGCGCCGACGATAGGTGAGGTCACTGCGTGACCCTTGATTTCTTCTTTTTCTTCTACACTGGCTGCTGCAGGGGCGGCGGTTGCCGGAGTGGCAGCAACTGGTGCAGGCGGGGCGTAATTGGCTGTCTGGGTGACAGTCTGATTGTAGCGGCTGATACGCACGGATTCTTCGCCTTCGTGGATCTCGATTTCAGCGATACCGGATTCTTCCAATAGCTCGATGAGTTTTTTGACCTTGCGAATATCCATAATGATTGAGGTCCTGTTAAATAGTTAATTGGTAGAAAGATGTTTAATCGTGGCGGTCAGGGCCAGCTCATAAGCCACCGGGCCCAGACCACTAATCACGCCATGGGCGAGATCAGAAAAATAGGAGTGCTGGCGAAACGACTCGCGGGCATGCACGTTGGACAGATGCACTTCGATGAACGGGAGCGCCACGGCCGCCAGCGCATCACGCAGGGCGACACTGGTATGGGTGAAGGCGGCTGGATTGATGATAATGAAGGCAACGCCATCGCTCTGCGCACGATGTACTCGCTGCACCAATTCGTGTTCTGCATTGCTTTGCAGGGATTCCAGCTCATGACCGGCCGCTGCGGCCTGTTGCTGCAAGGCGTCATCGATCTCGGCCAAGGTGGAGAGACCGTAGTGGTTGGGTTCACGAGTGCCCAGCAGATTCAGATTAGGGCCATGTAATACCAGCAGCTTTGCCATGTGATTTCATGAGTTGCAGCCTGGGCTGCATATAGTTGCAAGCAAGATGGAAATCTTGAAAAACCGCCTGGTTTTTCTTCCCCCCGAGTGCAGGAATTGTGCATCAGGCCTTGGGCTTTGTCTATGAAAAAAGCTTGATTATCGCCAAACAGGTGCTTTTTCTGCAGGATCTCGCGATGAATTTAGCGTAGCGCCCGATCCACATGGGCAGAGAATTCTGCTGGTCCCATGAAGCCAACAACGCGGAACCCATTGCGTTCCTGGCCATCTACGCCGAAGAACAGCAACGATGGTGGCCCGATTAGTTTGTAGTGACGCAGCAGGGCCTGGTCGTCGGCATCATTGGCGGTGACATCGGCCTGTAGCAGGACGACATCAGCCAGTGCTTTGACCACATTGGGGTCGCTGAAAGTATATTTTTCAAATTCCTTGCAGGAAACACACCAGTCGGCGTAGAAGTCCAGCATGACTGGTTTGCCTTGTGTCGCTGCCGTGTTTACTGCCTGTTCAACATCCTTGATGGTCTTGATGCGGGTGAATTCCAGTTTGTCGGCTCGCGCGCCCGCGCCACCACCTGCCAGGCCTAGACCATATAGCGGCTGCCAGGGGTCGTTACCACCAGCGGCAGTGCCAAACAAGATAATAGCACCGTGGATCAACAGTACCATCCCTAAGCCTTTCCAGAGCTTGCGCCAGCCAGATGCAGCGGTCTGCAATGGCTCCAGTGCGCCCATGGAAATAGCTGAGACGATGAATAATATGGCCCAGGCGGTCATGCTCAGTGCCGCTGGCAGGACACGCTCCAGCATCCATATCGCCACAGCCAGTAACAGCACGCCAAACACCGCCTTGATGACATCCATCCAGGCACCGGCGCGTGGCAACAGCTTGCCGGCTGAGGTGCCGATGAGTAGCAGCGGCATGCCCATGCCGATGGACAGGGCAAACAGCGCCAGCCCGCCCAGTATGGCATCACCGGTCTGGCCGATGTAGATCAATGCGCCCATCAGTGGTGGGGCGACACAGGGGCCGACGATCAGGGCAGAAAGCAGGCCCATGATGGCGACACCAAGCAAGCTGCCGCCTTGTTGTTTGTTGGAAATCTCACTCAAGCGAGTTTGTAGCGCCGAGGGCAGTTGCAGCTCATAAAAGCCAAACATAGACAGTGCCAGCAAGACGAAGATAAAGCTGAAGGAGCCCAGGATCCAGGCATTCTGGAAGGCGGCTTGCAGATTGGCGCCAAACAGGCCAGCCAGCACACCAGCAACGGTATAGGTCAGCGCCATCGCAAGGACATAGACCAGCGACATGGTAAAGGCACGCCGTGTAGTAAGCCCCTCGCCCTGACTGACGATAATGCTGGAGAGGATGGGGATCATCGGAAAGACGCAGGGCGTAAAGGCCAGCAACAGGCCCAGGCCAAGAAAAGTCAGCACAGTTAGCCAGCGGTTGCCACCAGCCAATGCGGCAGCCAGGGAGTCCTGTTCCGAAAGTGGTTCTGACAAGCTGGTTGGAGCGGTGTCGGGCAGTGAGCTGGCAAAATCGCTCTGTCCTGGGATTAGTTTAATTTCCTTGCTCATAGGCGGGTAGCAGATGCCGATCAGCTCGTTGCAACCTTGATACCCCACCAGCAGGCTGGCCTCGCCATTGTGTTTTATGGGAATACTGAGCTCGACGATGCCATGCAAGGTGGAGATCTGGCCAAAGAATTCATCGTATTTTTCTTCCCCGGCAGGCAGCTCGAATTCACCCAGGCTGGCGTCACCACCATTTTTCAGCTTGAAGCTGAATTTGTCGCGATAGAGATAGTGATTGGGCGCGATCTCCCAGCGCAGTTCAATCTTATCGTCGCTCACCTTGCTACTGAGCCGGAAGGCATCATCAGGCTCCAGCAGCTCATCGTCGTTGCCAAGGCCTTTACTCAAACCTTGCTGTACTTTATTCAGCGATTTGCTGGCTGTTTGTGCCGCCGGCAGATTCAGTTTGCGTGTTTCACGTTGTGGCGGATAACACACCCCCAGCTCTTCGGCACAACCTTGAAAGCCGACAGTAATTTCCATGTTGGCTGGAGCGGGACTTTTGAACGTCAGTGGAATATCTACGGTGGTGCGACCTTTATAGATCTCGACCTGGCCAAAAAATTCATCATTCGTTATTTTTCCGGCTGGAAACCTGGCCGCGCCCAGACTGATGTTTGGCGTGGTGGTGGCGAAATTGAAGCGTTCCTTGTAGAGATAGTAGCCAGGCGCGATGTCCCAGCTGGCGCGCAGGGTGTCACCGTCAATGATGCTCAGTTGGACAGGAAAGGCCTCTTCAGGCTCCAGTAGATCATCGGCGGCCAGCAGCGGGTTGGCCAGCAGCCAGGACAGGGCGAGGATAAATTTCAGCAGTGTCTTCACGTATGTGTTTCCGTCTGTTGGTCGATCCAGTGGAGGTATGCCGGCAGACCGGCCTTAATTGGGACTGCGATTATCTCTGGCAGTTCATAAGGGTGGTGCTGGCGCAGCATCAGCACCAGCTCATCGTAGCGAGTGGCAGTGGTCTTGATGAGCAGCTGGCATTCCGTTGTCTGTTGTAGTTTGCCCTGCCATGCATAGACAGAATGAACCTGCGGCACAATATTGACACAGGCTGCAAGGCGCTTATCTATCAATAGCTCAGCCAGGCGCTTAGCACAGGCCAGGTCTGGGCAAGTATTTAAAACAAGTAGATGTGACATATTCACATGATACATGTTTCCCGCTGTTACTCTGCAAACTCCAGTCGTTCGGTCAGGGCCTCCATTGCCTTGGCCGCGCAGGCTGCATCCAGCTGGCCGCCAGGCGCGCCACTGACACCAATTGCGCCGATACGGGAACCTGCAGCCAGGATCGGTAGTCCACCTTCCATTACGATGATGCCGTTGATGTGGTTGAGTTCAGGGCGGATGTCCTCGCGGCTCTTGCGGAACTCGCCTGAACTAACACCGGACATGACTACCATATTGGCCTTTTCTTCGGCTATTTGCAGGGTAAAACGTGCAGCAAGGTCATCGCGCAGTGCCGCGCGCACGAGGCCATAGCGGTCCACCACCACGGCGCTGGTTTGGTAGCCCTGCTCGCGGCAGATGCGTACTGTGTTGGTGGCAATCTCAACGGCAAGATCCATACCGATATTGCGCTCGGTGAGGATGTCGGCGGCCATGCTCGCGGTGGGCAGGGCTGTCAGCAGGGCAAAAAGTGCTGGAAAAGGGGTTTTCATGGTTGGTGTCCTTCTGAACTTGTCTGATGCGCAGTTTGATCATCAGGCATAATGGAAGATCGTTTAATTTAGCTGTAGAGATAAATGATGTCGTTGTCGCGTGTTTTATTCCTGTTGTTGCTGATTTTACCGCTGATTGAGATCTATTTCCTGATCCAGGTGGGCGGCTTAATCGGTGCCATCCCAACTATCGCCCTGGTGGTGTTTACCGCCGTGCTGGGCGTGTTGTTGCTGCAACAGCAGGGCCTGGCTGCCTTCCGGCGAGTGCAGCTTTTAGTGCAGCAGGGCGAGGCACCCACGGCGGCGATGTTGGAGGCCAGCGTGATCTTGTTGTCCGGCTTTCTCCTGCTGCTGCCTGGCCTGTTGACCGATGTGTTCGGCTTGCTGGGGCTGATCCCGCCACTGCGCCGTATCTTGGTAATGTCCCTGCTGCGCCAGGGTTTGCCTCAACGGCCAGTGCCAAAAGCTGGCCCAACCTCCCGCCTGCGGCGCGGTCCCACTACCCTGGAAGGCGAGTACAGCAAGGAAGATGATTAAGCCTTTTTTCAGGCTTAGCCCCTTGACTCTCTTTAAGTCGGCACTATTATTAGCACTCTCCTGCGGTGAGTGCTAATAGGTGCTGCCGCATAATTACAGGCCAGAATTCAAATATGGCCATTTTTTTCTAAAAAACTATTATTTTAAGAGGGTATCTGAGTATGAAAATTCGTCCCCTGCATGACCGTGTGATTGTTCGCCGCAAGGAAGAGGAGCGGATGTCGGCTGGTGGCATCGTAATCCCAGACAGCGCCGCAGAAAAACCAATTCAGGGTGTGGTGGTGGCCGTGGGCAAGGGCAAGATTCTTGACAACGGCGAGGTGCGTCCCCTGGATGTGAAGGCCGGTGATGTGGTGCTGTTTGGCAAGTATGCCGGTACCGAGGTCAAGGTCGATGGCGAGACACTGTTGGTCATGCGTGAAGAAGATCTGGTGGGTGTGATCGAGGGTTAAGCCCCGATTCAAGCTGATTGCTTAACGAATTGCAGAGGAAATACAGAAGATGAGTGCAAAAGAAATTAAATTTGGTGATTCCGCCCGTCAGGGCATGGTGCGTGGCGTCAATATCCTCGCCAATGCCGTCAAGGTAACCCTTGGCCCGAAAGGTCGTAACGTGGTACTGGATAAATCATTTGGCGCGCCGTCAATTACCAAGGACGGCGTATCTGTTGCCAAGGAGATCGAGCTGAAAGACAAGTTCGAGAACATGGGCGCACAGATGGTGAAGGAAGTATCTTCCAAGACCTCCGATGTGGCCGGTGATGGTACTACCACGGCTACTGTGCTGGCACAGTCCATAGTTACCGAAGGCATGAAGTCGGTTACTGCCGGCATGAATCCAATGGATCTCAAGCGTGGTATTGATAAGGCCGTTATTGCCGCAGTTGATTCACTCAAAAAGTTGTCCAAGCCTTGCACCGACAGCAAGGCGATTGCCCAGGTAGGCACGATTTCTGCCAACTCCGATGAGTCTATCGGGCAGATCATTGCCGATGCAATGGACAAGGTTGGCAAGGAAGGCGTCATTACCGTGGAAGACGGTTCTGGCTTTGAAAACGAGATGGATGTAGTCGAAGGGATGCAGTTTGATCGTGGCTATCTGTCACCTTATTTTGTTAACAACCAGCAGACCATGACCTCTGAGCTGGAAAACCCTTTTATTCTTATTCACGACAAGAAGATCTCCAATATCCGTGAATTGTTGCCAGTACTGGAAGGCGTGGCCAAGTCCAGCCGTCCACTGCTGATCATTGCTGAAGATGTGGAAGGCGAGGCACTGGCTACCCTGGTGGTCAATACCATTCGCGGCATCGTTAAGGTGGCTGCAGTCAAGGCGCCAGGCTTTGGCGATCGCCGCAAGGCCATGTTGCAGGATATTGCTATTCTGACAGGTGGACAGGTGATCTCCGAAGAAGTTGGCCTGTCGCTGGAGAAGGCTACGCTGGAGAATTTGGGTACCGCCAAGAAGGTAGTGGTGTCGAAGGAAAATACTACTATTATCGATGGTGCCGGCAAGACCAGTGAGATCAAGGCTCGGGTTGAACAGGTCCGCGCCCAAATGGAAGAAACCACCTCTGATTACGATCGCGAAAAACTGCAGGAGCGTATGGCCAAGCTTGCTGGGGGTGTGGCCGTGATCAAGGTTGGCGCTGCCACCGAAGTGGAAATGAAAGAGAAGAAGGCGCGTGTGGAAGATGCCCTGCATGCGACCCGCGCTGCTGTGGAAGAAGGTGTGGTGCCTGGTGGTGGTGTGGCCCTGATCCGTGCCTTGATGGCGATCAAGGATCTCAAGGGTGATAATCATGAGCAGGATATCGGTATCAAAATCGCCTGTCGTGCGATGGAAGAGCCACTGCGCCAGATCGTCGCCAATGCAGGCGAGGAGCCATCTGTGATCCTCAACAAGGTGAAGGATGGCAAGGGTAACTTCGGCTATAACGCATCCAATGGCGAGTTTGGCGATATGATCAAGATGGGTATTCTCGATCCGACCAAGGTCACTCGCACAGCGTTGCAAAATGCCGCTTCCATTGCTGGTTTGATGATCACTACCGAAGCGATGGTGGCCGAGCTGCCAAAGGAAGATAAGGGTGGCATGCCGGATATGGGTGGCATGGGCGGTATGGGTGGTATGGATGGCATGGGCATGATGTAAGCCCCACCATTTTGTAGCTATAGTCAAAAAAGCCCCGTCAGCTTGTACTGGCGGGGCTTTTTTTATTTGATAGTTGTGGGTTAGGCGCTGACTTAGACCTTGATGTAGAGCCAGCCTTCCTGCAGCCGATCGACAACTCGTTCCAGGCCGGATTTTGTCATGCCCACGTCAGGCAGCAAGTGTGTGTCAATGCCCTGATCCTGCAGCCAACGCAGGGTATTGGCGCAGGCCAGGATCGCCAGATTGTCATATTTATGAATAAGTTCCTGGGTGCGTTTGGGATAGGGCGAGGTATCGGAACGCAGCAGCGCCATGCCATCGCCATTGGCGACGACTTCCAGCTGGATGGGGATGTCGCGTGCCTGATATGAGCTCAACAGGCTATCGACCTCGCTTAGCGCGTAACCAAGCTTGGCCGGATCGTCGGTAGTGATATGCAGCACTACGTTTTGTTGCAGATCTTGTGCCGACATGAGCTGGATAGTCTGGAAGGCATCCAGCTCCTGCCGCTCATAGTTTGTTGTTGTTGGTGGTGTTTGCTCGTATTGTAGTCCATGGATAAACCAGCCGTTGATGGAGCCAATCAGCAAGAGCACTGAGGCGGCAATGGCTTGGCCAAAATGCCAGCGTCGCTGGCGTTGCTGGACGGGGTTGGGCGGTAATTCAGCATAGGCGTAGCGCACCATGTCCTGTACACGGCGAAGCTTGCAGGCTTGCTGGTTCAGTTCTTCGTCCTGCTTGAGGGCGAGGAAGATCATCTCTTGTTCTTCCGGGCCAAGTTGCCCATCGATGAAGGCACTAAGTTGTTCATCGGAGATATGTGTGTCCATTATTTAATCCTCACCAGCCTGGGTTCTGCAGACCGGGAATCCAAGGTGTTGTCACTATCTATCAATTTTACTTTCAATGCCTGCCGCGCACGGCACAGACGGCTCATCACGGTGCCGATGGGGATGGTCAATATTTCAGCTACTTCGGCATAACTGAAGCCTTCCAGATCAACCAGGGAGATCACTTCGCGCTGACCTTGGGATAATTTAGCTATCGCCTTGCGTACGCGTTGTACGGTCTGCATCTGTTGGTTGCTTTCTTCCGGGTTGGCATCACTTTGAAATTCGTTTTCATCAAATTCCTGCAGGTCGCGTCGGCTGCGCAAATGGCCGCGCCAGCAGTTGGTTAAAATACTGAACATCCAGCTGTCGATAGCCTCAAACGAACGTAAGCTGGCAGCGCTGCGCATTGCCTGCAGCATGGTTTCCTGTACCAGATCATCGGCCAGATGGGAGTTGTGGCACCAGGCATAGGCTGTGCGGTATAGGCGTGGCCGATTGTGCTCCAGACGTTTATTGAAGTCATTTGAGCGTTTGAATAGTCCCAATAAACTCATGAATTTCCTCCTGCCTTGGTGTTTTTTGTCATGCCATCTATGGTGCCTTAAGTTTTATAGATACCAGAACGGCCTAAGATATTCCATTAACCATGTTTGGTTAGTAGGGCCTGCACCTGAGTGATCCCCACGAATTTACTATCCATGCCCGTGCTTTTTTAGCTGCAGCGGGCCTCGAATACCTGATAATAAGCATTTGCAATGCCAACTACGAGCTTAAGGAAACGCTGTTATTGGTCATTTTTTCCATCGTCTTGCGGTTTGAAAATCATCATAAAGTTTGCGTTGGTCATCAATTAAAGCAAATATCATCGTGACTTCCTCATGAGTCCAAAAAACAGACGTGTGCTGCAAGCAATCCTGTATGAGATTTTTGCCATTGCCATTGCCATTGCCATTGCCATTGCCATTGCCATTGCCATTGCCATTGCCATTGCCTTTGTCACCCCAGTTTTGAGTGTCATTTTCGATGAACCGCCTAACTTAATCCTGGGTCTGGCTTTTGTATTATCGAGCATCGCGCTCGGCTGGAACTACGTGTTTAACACGCTCTTTGAGCGTTGGGAGGCGCGTCAGTCTGTGCGAGGTCGTTCGTTAGCCAGGCGTTTGGTGCATGGCATTGGTTTTGAGGGCGGTCTTGTTGTGATGCTTGTCCCAGTGATGGCGCTCTGGTTGAATACTTCAGCACTTAATGCATTTCTTGCAAACCTTAGTCTCTTGGTGTTTTTCTTTGTTTATGCTATTGTTTTTACATAGGTTTTTGATCGCGTATTTGGCCTTCCGGAGTCTGCAGCAAAGCCTAGAAACGATATCTAAACGCATATTTCATCAGGGCGTGTGAGAAAGCTATAAGCTTGTTGGCTGCATTATGTCGATTACATATTCGGCACGATTCAAATAACTGTGCTTGGCTTTGGCAAAACTTTTTGCTGCCAAGGCCATTTCTTCTCGCTCATTATCATGACGCAAGAAATAATCCAGCATATCCAGCATATCTGTCAGGTCATCCCGGCAAAAAACCACGTGTTCTTGCTGAATGAAATTATTTGGGATGACAATTCGCGGCTGCTGCGACAACATGAAAGTGCCAACTCCAGGTATCTCCCAATAGCGTAAGGTGTCCCAGCCGACACCACGGAAGTTACAGGCAATGCGACTGGCCGCGAGTTCACGCAAATACCCTGCGCCCTTGCGCTTGTAAGTACGGAATTTTTGCCCTCGTATGGTGCCATTCGCACGGCAATCATAACTATCTTCCAGCAAGCTCAGGGCTTGGGTGCGGATTGGATCTGACTCTACACACCAACAGCTAACGCCATATTTTTTTTCTACCATACCAAGCTCTGGCGCAGGCCCGAACGCCATTGGTAGTGGGTGTACATTAGCGCCATAGTCCTTGCCGATTAGGTATTCTCGTTTGAATACCAGCGACGGTGGCCGACGTGAGAAGGTCTCAGCTAGCAGGTCATGAAACCCCATGCGCTTTGCATCACCACCCACCTCTGGCCAATCGCCGCCATCAATATAAATGACAGGTATGCCAACAGGCAGATCGGGCAACAAATCGCGGTATCGCTCGAAAGTATCTTTCTTGGTGGAGCCAATAATCACGGCATCGAATTCACGACTTTTCAACTTCCGGCGCACCAGGATTTGATCACGCAGGTAATCCGCCAAGTTGCGGGAATGTCCCAGGTTGCGCGGATATGGCTTGTGCGGAAGGTAATATTCCTTGTTTACCGGGTAAGGCATCACCAGCTCGCGGCCGAGCAGCCTCGTCAATCCGGCAAAGAGCTGATCTTCAATATAGTCTGGACCGCGAGAGTTGAGAAAGAGTAAGGCCATGGGGTCTCCAAACAAGATAATCGCATAAAAGATTGCTGCCATAAGATGGTGGCAGAAGACTTATTATGCCGCCTATTGTGTAGAATTGAGCGCTACATAAAACAACTGAATAAATATAACGGCATGAATATCACAGTTATTGGTACAGGTTACGTCGGGCTGGTCACGGGAACTTGTTTCGCAGAAATGGGCCACACGGTCACCTGTGTTGATATAGATGCTGGCAAGATCGAAGGGTTAAGGCGTGGCGTACTGCCTATTTATGAACCTGGCCTTGAGGCACTGGTAGAGAGAAATTTCAAGCAAGGACGCATCCATTTCACTACTTCTTCACCAGAGGCGGCCCAGACTGCAACCGTGCACTTCATTGCGGTGGGCACGCCGCCTGGTGAAGATGGTTCTGCTGATCTGCAATACGTATTGGCGGTGGCCCGCGAGCTGGGTCAGAATATGAGTGCCGAATATAACGTGATTGTGGACAAATCCACCGTGCCAGTTGGCACGGCCGATAAGGTGCGTGCTACCGTGCAGGCAGAACTAGGCAAACGTGGATCTGGAATCTCATTTGATGTGGTGAGCAACCCTGAGTTTCTCAAGGAAGGTGCGGCTATCGATGATTTCATGCGGCCGGATCGAGTAGTGATAGGCGCGGATTCAGATCGCGCCGTCAAGGTCATGCACGAACTCTATGCCCCTTTCATGCGTAATCATGAGGTCATCCTCACCATGGGTGTGCGCGAGGCGGAGATGACCAAGTACACCGCCAATGCGATGCTGGCGACCAAGATTTCTTTTATGAATGAAGTTGCTGCACTGTGTGAACGCCTTGATGTCGATGTCGAACAGGTGCGGCTTGGCATTGGTTCAGATCGCCGTATTGGCTATCACTTCATCTATCCTGGCTGTGGCTATGGCGGTTCCTGTTTTCCAAAGGACGTCAAGGCTTTGTTGCGCATGGCACAGGAAAATGAACTGGATGCCTGGGTGCTGGACGCCGTGGAACGACGCAATGATCTTCAGAAATATCGTTTGGTGGAAAAGATCTTTGCCCGTTTCGGCAAAGATCTGACAGGTAAAATATTTGCCCTCTGGGGTCTGGCCTTCAAGCCTGGTACAGACGATATGCGTGAGGCTCCCTCACTGGTGCTTATCGAACAGCTTATTAGCGCTGGCGCCACTATCCATGCGCACGATCCAGTAGCCATGGGAACTGCCCGCCGTGAGATGCGGCAAGGGTGGCTTGATGAGGGGCGTATACGTTTTTTTGACCAACAATACGATGCCTTGCAGGGTGCCGATGCCATGGTGTTGGCAACTGAGTGGAAGCCATTTCGCAATCCTGACTTTGAGCGCATAAAAAAAATGCTGGCTGCACCTCTCATATTCGATGGTCGCAACCAGTACGACCCTGTGAAGATGGCGGAAATGGCAATCGAATATTGCGGCATTGGCCGTGGCAAAACAGCAGGTTGAATCATGCAATCATACGCACTGCGTAAACGGATACTCATCACCGGCGGGTCCGGTTTCCTTGGCTCGCATCTATGTGAGCGATTACTCAATGATGGCCACGATGTGCTATGTGTCGATAATTTTTTTACCGGCACAAAAGATAATGTATTGCACCTGCTGGATAACAAGCACTTCGAGCTCCTGCGCCACGACATTATTGATCCGCTGCGGGCTGAGGTTGACGAGATATATAACCTGGCTTGCCCAGCCTCTCCCATCCATTATCAACACAACCCCATCTATACCACCAAGACCAGCGTAGTTGGTACGCTCAATATGCTCGGCCTTGCTCGTCGCACGGGTGCCAGGATGTTTCAGGCCTCCACCAGCGAGGTCTATGGTGATCCTGAGATACATCCGCAAACTGAATCATACTGGGGTAACGTCAATCCAATTGGCATTCGCTCTTGCTACGATGAGGGCAAGCGTTGTGCTGAAACCCTTTGCTTTGATTACCATCGTGCCCATGGCGTCAAAATAAAGATCGCCCGAATTTTCAATACCTATGGCCCGCGTATGCATCCCAATGATGGCCGCGTGGTTTCCAATTTTATCCTGCAGGCACTCAAGGGTGAGAACATTACTGTTTATGGTGATGGTCAGCAGACCCGCTCATTTTGCTATGTGGATGATCTCATTGACGCATTTATCCGGCTGATGAATTCACCAGATGATTTCATCGGCCCTGTAAACACCGGCAACCCGATTGAATTCACTATCCTTGAGCTGGCAGAAAAAGTTATCGATATAACTGGCTCAAAATCCCGCATTATCCACACACCATTGCCGCAAGATGACCCCAGGCAGCGGCAGCCGGATATCCAACTGGCCAGAGAAAAGCTTGGCTGGGAGCCAAAAATAAAACTGGCTGATGGCCTGAAGCCTACAATTGATTATTTCGCACAACTTCTGTCTACCGGTTGACAGGGCAGAATCGTGGCAAAGTATCCGGCAACGCTGGTTATTTCTATCTATAAAGATATCGCCAAGCTGCGCACAATACTCTCTGCATTGGCGATTCAAACCGACAAAGAGTTTGAAATTATTGTTTCTGAGGATGGCAATGCAGCGGAAGTGGCCACTTTCCTCCAGCCTTACCGGCAGCAACTGCCTCAATTTGTACACCTGAGTCAGGCTGATCAAGGCTTTCGCAAGAATCGCGCCTTAAATCGTGCAATTGTTGCAGCGCGGAGTGACATGCTCATCTTTGTTGACGGCGATTGCGTGCCTCACCCACGCTTCATTGCAGCACACAAACAGCATGCCAAAATCAATACGGTTTGTGCTGGTCGGCGAGTTGAACTAGGGCCAATATTTTCCCGGCAGCTCATCGACCAGCCTGAGTTTTTGCTGCGTCTGGCGAATCCATGGCGCTATCTTGCACTGGCGCGTGCCATGCACTATGACCATATAAAAAACTATGAGTTTGGTCTGTTCTTACCGCTGGTCCATCGTCTCGCTGGCAGACGCCCTATACATCTTGTCGGCAGCAATTTTTCCTGTTCACGTTTTTTGCTGGAAAAGATCAATGGCTTCAATGAAGATTTCAATAGCCCCGGCATCGGCGAGGACTCTGACCTTGAGTGGCGTCTCAAGGCTGCTGGTGGCGAGATCATGAATATCAAGCATCTTGCTGTGCAATACCATCTGCACCATCAGCGCAGCTATACCGTCAGCGAGCGCAATAAACAAATCATGGCCCATGCCATGAAAGAAAATGCTTGGCGCTGCGCCCAAGGACTTGAGCAGGCCAAAACATGAAAATACTTGTTGTCCGTAACGATAGACTCGGCGACTTTATGCTCGCCTGGCCTGCCTTTGCGCTGCTGAAACAAGCACTGCCAGCGGCTCATATCGGCGCTTTAGTGCCAGTCTATACTGCGGCAATGGCCGAGCTATGTCCGTGGATTGACGAAGTCGTTATCGATCCAGGGCCTGAAGCGGGCAACAAATCCTTGCAGCAAGAGCTGGCAATGTTCAGGGCTGATGCCATCATCACTCTGTTTTCCACCACCCGCATAGGTATTGCTGCCTGGCGTGCAAGGATCCCATATCGCCTTGCACCAGCAAGTAAGCTGGCACAAGTTTTTTACAATAATCGCCTCGTGCAGCGCCGCTCCCGTTCTGAAAAACCGGAGTGGGAATACAATCTGGACTTGATCCGTTATTTCCTTGCAGATCACGAGATAGATGCCGCGCGACCACATCCGCCTTATCTTGTGTTTCCACGCGAAGAAATCGCCGCTTTGCGCCGTCAGTTCCTCCAGGCTCATGGCATTACTGTGCCGGCACGGCTGGTTTTAGTCCATCCTGGTAGTGGCGGCTCGGCCAATAATCTGTCACTGGATCAATATGCATTGTTACTCAGAAATCTGTACGCCAAACAAGCCATTCATTTCATCATAGGCTGTGGCCCTGGCGAGGAACTCAAGGCAGAAACTTTGGCAACTCTGTTGGGGCCTTTATCTCATAGCGTTTTACCGCCAGACAATATTGTTGATTATGCCAGTCATATCGCCTTTGCTGATCTGTTCATCAGCGGCTCGACCGGGCCGTTACATATCGCTGGTGCATTAGATATACCGACTGCGGGATTTTATCCCCGCCGCCGTTCGGCCACGCCGCTGCGCTGGCAAACACTAAACTCTCCTGAGCGCCGGCTTGCTTTTACCCCACCGGCCACAGCCGAAGAAATGGACATGAGCAGTATCGATGTGATTGACGCTGCCAGGCTTATTAATCAGAAATTTATTTGAGCCGGTTTTTTGGATTTCTGGATTCCCGCCTGCGCGGGAATGTCGGTTCTGAGTCGAGCGGTTGTTTAATTGCTGAATGTCACTATAGACGGCGCACAAAGCCCCTCTCCTGCTGGCGGGAGAGGGGTTGGGGAGAGGGTGGCTACCTCGTGATGCGGATCAGTTTAAATAGCCATTAACAGTGGAGTTGTGTGAGTCTTTTGCTGGGAAAGTATTCTACATCTGGCGCAATGCCCGTTGGTTATTGCACCCTACAGTTCTGAACGGCCTTCATCAGTCTGATGTGACATAGTTCATTAACTCCGTCGTCACCCATGCGCAGGCGGGGGTCCAGTTCTTTTGAATTTCTGGATTCACGCCTGTGCGGGAATGACAGTTCTGGGTCGAGTGGCTGTGTGTCTTTCATAAAGATTCGGACTAAACTACCCACTCGATTTGGGGAAGAGTCATTTGTTTTGGCTTGGTTGTATACTTGCACGCTGCCCACTACGGGCTGGTCGCTTGCTTTAATGACAGGATGATTTGCGCGTATGGAACAAAATAAAGCCATGCCTACATGGCTGCGCCACTTTATTGTCGTCCTTGTTTTCGTGTTTCCAATGATAGTTGCCACTACCGGTGGTGGGAGCCATGTCGCCACTATGTTGCTGTTACCTGCCTTGTATTATGGCCGTGGCTGGCGGCAGCTGGATAATATAGAACAGCGGGTAATGCTGGGTTTTGTCGCTGTCTTTCTGGTGATGTCATTAAGCATGCTGAACACTGAGGACATTACGCAAGGACTTAAATATCTTGAACGCCATCTACGTTTTGTCTTACTAATCCCTCTTTATCTCATGCTGCGCAAGTATGATTTCAGCTTGGCTAAGGTGTTTGCGTATGCGCTTATCGCGGCCAGCCTGCTGATGCTGGCCTGGGCTATTTATCAGGTGATTTGGCATGGGGATGTTGTTGTTTCAGGCGAGTACGACAAAATAGTTTTTGGTGATTTGGTAACTTTATGGGGTGCGCTGTCGATCGTGTTCGCTTTGACCTTAATGCACAAACATACTGGTCTGGCAGTTATCTTTATTGTGGGTGTGGCGGCCCTCAGCACAAACGCACTGGCGCAGGCAAGAGGTTCCTGGTTGTTTATACCGGTTTTTCTGTTGTTATTGCTCTGGGCATACCGTGGCCATCTGCGATCTGGCAGACGCTGGCTTGTCAGTGGTGTCGCGTTACTCGTGCTTTTATCTGCGGTCTTTTTCTGGCAGGGAGACAGAATCAAGCAAGGCGCGGGACATGGCATCTCTGATCTGCAATCGTTCATGCAAGACCCTGGTCAGGCGACATCCTGGGGTATTAGATTGAATTTATGGCGTAACAGCCTGCTGTTGGCAGCCGAACATCCATGGCAGGGCATAGGTCTGGGAGATTTTCAACAAGAGATGCGCAACATGGTGGACGATGGGCGATCTTTAAGTCCTGCAGTCGCTAATTTTGGTCATGCACACAGCATTTATTTTGCTGCCTTGGTCAATGCCGGCATCATTGGCCTGCTGTCTATGGTGATTGCCTATTTGGTGTTACCGGCAGTGCTCTTCGGCCGAGAAATGAAAGGCGCAAAAACGCCTGAGCAAAGATTTTATGCCTTGGCTGGAATGGCAACAGTCCTGGCATTTGCCACCTTTGGCCTGAGTGAAGACTTGTGGACTAGAAATCCTTTCGTAAATTCCTATATTGTCTGTCTGGCTGTACTTATGAGTGGTGCGATGAATGCAAGGCGATCTACATTGGCAATTGATGATACAAAGCCAGAAGACCCATTGGTTAAAAATCAAACATAACGGTTAGGGAAGCGCTGAATAATGTTGGCTAGATAATTATTCAGCGCTTCCTTAGCATAAAAAGTCTTTGGCTCAAGCGCTATCCAGCAAGATTTTTACCAGGTTTTGGTAATGTTTTTCTTCGGTAAAAATTTCATCTGCCCGCAGTTTGCCCGCAGTGGCCAGGTCCCCGCGTAAGCCCTCATCATTGGCCAGGCTTGCCAACTGCTGAGCCAGGTGTGATGCATCATCTGGCCTGAATAACAGACCACTAATGCCATCCTCGATGATCTCTGGCACACCACCGGCATTTGTGCCAACTACGGCCACGCCGCAGCGCATCGCCTCCGCAAGCACCAGACCAAAGGTCTCCATGCGCGTAGCCAACACAACGACATCAAAGGCTGACATTAGTGTCATAGGCGCTGGATGTGGTGCGTGCAATGTTACGACCTCCTGCAAACCTCGCACATCAATCTCATGCTGCAAGCGTTGTAGATAACCATCATCCATCGCTGGCCCTAACAAGATCGCCTGTGCCTGAATCCCGGCTGAGCGCAACTGCTGGACGGCCTCGATGAGTAGGTGCTGGCCTTTGTTTTCCTCCATGCGCCCAACCATGCCGATAGCAAATGCGCCATCGATTATTTGCAGAGACTTTCGCAGCACCTGCCGCTGTGCCTTATCAGGCAGTTGCGGCGTTGGAATACCGTGATACAGACACTGTATACGCGCGGCTGGCAAGGGCAAAAGCTCATGGGCTTGCAGGCGCAGCTTCTCGGTAATGCTTAGGTAGACGTCAATCTGCCTATATAAAAATCGGTGATAAAAATCCTTTTTGCCACGAGTTAAGGCCATCTGTCTGGTGTAGATTAAACGCACCGGTCGCCGTGCCCATTTTTTTGCCAGCGCAGCGAGCAGCAGGTCTTCGCCCCAATGCATATGAATCACGTCCGCCTCGGTTCGATCAATAAGCCGCGCCAGTCGCCAGGCTGCCAGCAACGGCAGGCGGCGACTGCGCCGTGGCAGCGTGGCATGGGTCAAATTTTGCTCTTGCATGCGCTGGTGTAACAGGGTCGCCGGGCGTACTACGGCAATAACATCATGACCTGAGTTTTGCAGGTTTTGCGTGGTGCGCAAGGCATATAACTCCAGCCCACCAATGCCATCAGAAGTACATAACTCAAGTATTTTCATTGCGATTTGCTGTCGTATCTATAGCCAGTATTTGTTGTAGTTGCAGCATGACCTGTTCAGGCATGATCTCACGCAGGCAGGGGGTATCCTCAGGCAACGGGCAACGGCGTTTGAAGCATGGGCTACAGGGTAGATCGAGGTAGATGCTCTGTGCACTATTAGATAGAGGCGGGGTGTAGGCCGGCGTGGAAGAACCATATAAGGCGATGACAGGAATGCCCGTGGCAGCGGCGACGTGCATCAGGCCGGAGTCATTGCTTACTGCCGCGCTGCACAGCGATAGAAGATCGATGGCATCTTCGAGTCTCGTCTGTCCACATAGATTGATGACACCAGGCGCATTGGCCAGGAGCTGTGCACCATCGGTATGCTCTTTTGCCGAGCCGATAAGCCAGACCTGATAACCATTGGCCAATAGCTCGCGTGCCAATGTCGCATAATGCTCCAGTGGCCAGCGTTTGGCTGGGCCATATTCCGCGCCGGGCATGAAGGCCACCACTGGCTGATCTAAGTGTAAACCCAATTGTTTTAGCAAATTGCGCTGATTTACTGTGTCAATATCCAAATGCGGTAGCGGCATGTTCTGCGGCGGTAGTTGTGCGCTGGCTGGCAAGCCCAGCGCGACATAGCGATCAACCACACGCGGCAGTAATTGTTTGTCTAATGGGCGAGTATCATTGAGCAGGCCATAACGCATTTCGCCGCGGTAACCAGTGCGTAGTTTACTGCCGGAGAAATATGGGATCAGCGCCGACTTGAATGAGCGTGGTAATACGATGGCCTGATCGTAGTGTTCGGTTCGCAGGGCACGACCTATACGCCAGCGCTCGGCTAAGCCAAATTGACCATGACCGGCTGACAAGGCAATGGCACGGCGCACTTCCGGCATGCGCGAGAGCAAGGGCAATGACCAGGTCGGTGCTACTACGTCAACCTCGGCATCCTGGTTGTGCAGTGTGATGAACACGGTTTGCGCCATTACCATATCGCCCACCCAGGCAGGCCCTACCACCAGTATGCGCTTCTTCGTCATCAGCTGTGTTCCGTCAATAGCTGTGTCGTAATAGCTACATTATCGCGTAGATGCTGTGGGTTGATTGTGCCGACGATGACGCTGTGTACAGCAGGTTGGGCGAAGACAAAACGTAAGGCATCTGCCACGCTTTTTGCATGACCGCTTTGCAATGCCTTTTTGAGCAGTACACCCTTGCCTAACTCGGCTGCACGTTGCAGCACAGGTAGTTCCTCGGTGTAGACAGGATTATAGGTCGCCATCACCACGTCCATATTTTCCACGCACCAAATACCACCTGCGACGGTTTTCGTCGACATGCCGACTGCACGTATTAATCCTGCATGTTTCAACTCCTGCAAGGCATCGCAGACTGCTTCTTGTTCGATGATGCGAATATCATCGCCATCGGAATGCACCAACACCACATCCAGATAATCCCGCCTCAGGCGTTTTAGACTACGCTCAATGCTTTGGCGGGTGAACTTTGCGCTGAAGTCAAAGGATGACTGGCCATTGGTAAAAATCTCACCAACCTTGCCGACGATTATCCAGTCATGCCTGTGTGGTAGCAGTTGGCCAAGACGTTCTTCACTATTACCGTAAGCTGGTGCGGTATCGAGCACGTTGATGCCCAGCTCCCAGGCAAGGTCAAACAATGCCCGCACTTCACTATCATCAGGGATGGTAAATCCGCCTGGATATTTAACCTGTTGGTTGCGGCCAATCTTTACTGTTCCCAGTCCCAGCGGGCTGACCTGCAAACCAGTCATACCCAGCTCTCTCAACTCCATCGTTCTTCCTCCTGCCAGGGCAGCAAGGCATAGCCAGGAAAATCCCAGTTCGGTAGCTCGTTAGCCGCTGCAGGATTGATCTGTGCCTGCTGCAGTAATTCCAATACGCGCATTGCCAGCCGTGGTGCAAACGCCAGCTTGGTCGGCCATGCGGTGATCACCCCATCGTGTTGTTCGACATACACATCATCAGGCCTGCGACCACCACTCATCTGCGGCTCGGCGCGATCAATATCCAGCACAGCAAAGTCGCAGCCGTTGATGTCCAGCCACGGTAACAGCTCGCTCAATTCTTTCCGTGCCGCTGACAATTGCTCTGCATCACTGCGCATAACACCTGCATCGGCCAGCTCACCGCCCAGATACCAGACACTGCGGCCATGTATATCTGTATGACTGCTTATGGTTATGCGCGGATTGCTTGAAGCACCAAGACAATGTGCATAAACCCCCGTGGGCAAATCACCGCGTAACATCACCATCTTCAAGGGGCGAGTCTGCATGCGTGGTGTATCGCGACCCAACAAGCGCAACAAGCCCGCATTGCCGCGACCTGCGGTCAACACAATTTGTTTGGTGGAGATATTTATCTGCCTGTCGCCATTTACCAGGCTCAAGCATAAGCCATCTATCTGCCGCACCTGAGCATGCCAGATAAAGTTCTCATGCGGTTGCGCCAATGCATGCAGCAAAGATGCTGTATCCAGCACAGGCTCTTCCAGACTATAGACCTGACCAAGAAACTGCTCATGCCTGAAGACGGCGGGATAATCACTGCTAGTCAACGGTTCGATACGACTGCGCATCAATTTACTGGCAAAAAAGCCAGCCATGCGTGAGGTCAAGCCAGCGGTCGACCAAAGGTATTGATGCCTGGATAAAAGTTTGGCTGCACGCAGATCGATCTCGCCACTACCTGCCAGGCAATCGCGCCACAATGCCGGCATCGCAGCGATTGCCTCGCTGGAACCACTCACCGCACCGGTAAGCGCATACTTCGTTCCGCCGTGGATAATACCTTGCGCATAGCGGGTTTGGCCTGAACCGAGTTTTGATAACTCGATCAGTATCGCTTGATAGCCTTGCTGACGCAGTCTGGCCAGCAACCACAGTCCCGCGACGCCTCCACCACAAATAACAATATCGACCTGTACATCAGCGTGTTTGCTCATTTATTGGCTCTGGTGCGTATCATTTTGATAAGTCCTGTAGTAGAGCAATTTTCCACATAACCCATCACCTGCACCTTGCCACCAGCAGCACGCACGCAATCGCCACCAGGTATTTTATCTGGTTCGTTATCACCGCCTTTCACCAAAATATCGGGCAATAGCTTGCAGACCAGCCGTGTGGGCGTGTCTTCATAAAACGGCAATACCCAATCCACGCAATCCAATGCAGCGAGTACTAGCATGCGCCGCTCTATGGTATTGACCGGGCGCTCTTCACCCTTCAGGCGTTTGACCGAGGCATCATCGTTGACGGCAACGATCAGGCGATCGCCCAAGCGTCTTGCTTGCTGTAGATAGGTAACATGGCCAGCGTGCAGGATATCAAAACAGCCATTAGTCATCACCACAGTCTCGCCACGGCTCCTGGCCTCCTGCATCAAGGCCAATAGCTCGTCCTCATCAACCAGCCCACGCTCCATTTCACTCTGTTCGCGCAAGGCACGTTTTAGCTCCTGCACATTGACCGTGGCCGTGCCCAGCTTGCTCACCACTACACTGGCTGCCAGGTTTGCGAGTGCTGTTGCCTCGGCCAGATCAATGCCGCTTGCCAACGCACTGGCTAAGGTGGACAGCACCGTATCTCCGGCACCGGTCACATCAAATACTTCACGCGCACGGGTTGGCAGGTGCAGCGGCGCATGATGCTCACGCAACAAAGTCATGCCGCGCTCACTGCGTGTGATCAACAACGCCTCAAGTTCCAGATGACGGCGTAGATTTTCAGCTTTTTCCACCAAAATATCTTCGTTCGGACATGAGCCTGCCACTGCTTCAAGTTCGGTCATATTGGGTGTGATTAAGGTCGCGCCACGATATTTTTCAAAATCCAAGCCCTTGGGATCGACCACTATTGGCTTGCCTGCCGCACGTGCGGCGGTAATCAGCTCAGAGGCACAGCGCAAGGTCCCCTTGCCGTAATCAGACAAGACCACCACATCGGCCATAGCAAGTTGCGCCCGGTAAAGCGCAGATAATTGCTGGGGAACATATTCCTGAAAACCATCTTCAAAGTCACAGCGGATCAACTGTTGCTGACGACTGATCACGCGTAGCTTTGTGATAGTGGAGTAATTTTCCAGCTGATCGAAATGACACTCGATGCCTTCAGCCTGCAAGCGCCGTCGCAGAATGCCTGCTGCCTCATCCTGGCCAGTCAGGCTTATAAGAGTAGCCTGTCCGCCCAATGCGACAATATTGAGCGCCACGTTGCCGGCACCACCAGGTCGCTCCTCGGTTTTGCCTACATGCACCACCGGCACAGGAGCTTCAGGTGAGATACGCGAGGTCTCGCCATGCCAATAGCGATCAAGCATGAGATCGCCAACAACCAGCAGGCGCGCAGAAGAAAAATCAGGGATAGTTAATTTCATCGTAATACAAGTTGGCCTGCCAGGTTCAATGGCTGACCTTATCGCCCTTGAGTATGTAGCGCGCACCGCAATAAGGACAAGTGGCCTCGCCAGTTGCCTCGATAGGTAAGTACACGCGTGGATGCATACGCCACAGAATGCTCTCATCCAGGGGGCAATGCACAGGCAGATCAGCCGCAGTCACCTCATGGTGGCTCAATCTGCTGGACTTGCCAGAAGCGTTTTCCGTGCTCATCCTTATCTCCAAAAACAATCAGGGTTTGTTTTACTCAACATAGTTGAGCCAGTCGGCATGGCTTGTATGTCTGCCATGCACCAAATCAAAATATGTGGCCTGTAATTTAGTGACTACAGGGCCACGAGTGCCGCTACCTATCACTCGACCATCTACCTCACGGATAGGCGTTACCTCAGCGGCAGTACCAGTGAAAAATGCCTCATCGGCGATATATACTTCATCACGGGTGATGCGTTTTTCCTTGATTGTCATACCCAGCTCATCGGCAAGTTGAAAGATGGTATTACGGGTAATCCCATCCAGTGCTGAGGTCAGATCCGGCGTATAGATCACACCATCACGCACGATGAATATATTTTCTCCTGAACCCTCGGTCACATAACCTTCGTTATCCAGCAGCATAGCCTCATCTACACCACAAGCTATTGCCTCACGCAGCGCCAGCATGGAGTTCATGTAATTGCCATTGGCCTTGGCCTTGCACATGGTTATGTTGACATGATGGCGAGTAAAGGATGATGTGCGCACACGGATGCCTTTTTCCATTCCTTCTGCGCCAAGATAAGAACCCCAGGTCCAGGCCGCGACCATTACATGCGTCTTGAGGTTATCTGCACGCAGTCCCATACCTTCGGAACCATAAAAACACATTGGGCGAATATAGGCCGACTCCAGCTTGTTTTCGCGCACCACGGCACGCTGTGCCTCGTTGATCGTATTCTTGTCATAGGGCATCGGCATCATCAGAATATGTGCAGAACGAAACAGACGGTCTGTGTGTTCTTTGAGACGAAAAATGGCCGTGCCCTTATCGGTCTTGTAGGCACGCACACCCTCAAATGCGCCCATGCCATAGTGCAGGGTGTGCGTTAGCACATGTACCTTGGCCTCACGCCAGGGCACCATTTCACCATCCAGCCAGATCAGGCCATCACGATCAGCCATCGACATTTATTCTTCTCCTAAAAAAACCTGCCTTGTGGCAGTGGTAATAATTCAAGTCATCAATTCATGCCAAATGCGCAACACCTGCGCCCGCAACCTACTCAATTCATCACTGGCCAATAAAGCTGGTTTCTCCTGTAGGGCCAAACGGTGCACCTGGGCACGAAAGGCACGGTAGGCATCGGCCAACAACATAGCATCTGCAACCAGCAGGCAACCTGTTTCAGCAAGCCTCTCCAGCAGGCAAATGTTGTCGGTAAAGTCGAGTAAGGATGGATATTTGTAAGCCCATGCCAGCACGCCATATTGCACCATAAATTCAATATCGGCGATACCTCCAGGATCCTGTTTCACATCAAACAGCTCTGCGCTACCTTGGCTTAATTGACTCTGCATGCGTTGGCGCATCTCACGCACCTCGTTACGCAAGAACTCATGCTCGCGTGGACGAGATAAAACTTGACGACGTATCTGCTCAAAGGCCGCGATCACTGCCGGATCACCGGCCACACCACGCGCCCGTACCAGGGCCTGATGCTCCCAGGTCCAGGCTGACTTTTCTTGATAAACAGCAAAAGCCTCCAGATTGGAGACCAGTAAACCAGAATCACCGCTGGGGCGTAAGCGCGTATCTACCTCATACAATATGCCCGACGAGGTCGTGGTGCCGAGTATATGAATTATTCGCTGCGCCAGCCGTATATAAAACACCGCCTCATCTGTTAGTTCTGAGAGTTTGGGATCACCCTGGCTGTGCAAGAATACAATATCCAGATCAGAGCCATAGCCCAACTCGATGCCACCGAGCTTGCCATAGGCAATAATAGCAAAGCCACTGTCACAGGCTTGCCCGCTAATACAGGGTGGCAAGCCATGCCGACGCACAGCCAGATGGTACCAGGCCAGGCTCAATGTCTCCGCCAACAATACCTCGGCCAGTTCTGTCAGGTGATCGCTGACCACCATCAAGGGCATAGCCTCCATCACATCGGCCGCCGCCACGCGCAAGGTATTGGCCTGTTTGAAATGGCGCAGGGTATCCATCTGCGCTTCTTGATCATCGATCTCCACATGCTGCATGCGCTGCTTGAGATCAGCGAGTAACTCCTTGCGCCTGGGTGGGGCATAGAGACTGCGTGGATCGAGTAACTCATCAAGCAATAACGGGTGGCTGAGCAACTGCGATGCAATCCAGGGCGAGGCTGCAAACAAACGCACCAGTTGCGACAAGGCCATTGGGTTTTCCACCAACAAGGCCAGATATGCACTGCGCTGGGCGATGGTCTCGAGCAAATCAAGCAGGCGCGATAATGTGATATCGGCATTTTCGGTCTGCCCCACTGCACCAAGCAACAAGGGCATCAATTGATTCAGGCGCATGCGTCCCTGGTTGGTCAGACGCAAAAAAGCACGCCCCTGCTGGCGCTGTTGCAACTGTTGATAAACCTTATCTGTGTCTGTGTAGCCAGCCTGCTGCAAGGCACGACATGCAGGGTCATGATCCAGATTACCCAGCCATACACCAGTAAGATCCAGCTTGTCAGACTGAGCATGTTCTGTTTGTGGTGCGGCAAAAACCTGCTCGAAATGTTGATGCACGCGCCGCATGTGAGCGCGCAATACCTGGGCAAAGTCCTGCCAATCGGCAAAGCTCATGCTCCAGGCCAAACGCAAACGCCCCAACTCATCTACCGGCAAATCATGCGTCTGTCGATCCTGATATTCCTGCAAGCGATGCTCGGTGGTACGCAAAAATACATAGGCATCAATTAATTCATTGACGACAAAATCCGGCAACAAATCATCCGCACGCAGCTGCTCCAAAACGGACATAATCTGCCGCACTTGCAAGGCTGGTTCGCGGCCACCACGTATCAACTGAAAAGCCTGGCCGATGAACTCGACCTCACGGATCCCTCCCGCACCCAGCTTGACGTTATCCTGCATGCCTTGCCGGAGCACCTCACGACTGATCATGGCCTTCATCTCACGCAAGGACTGAAACACGCCATAATCCACATAGCGGCGATAGACAAATGGTTTGAGCATATCCATTAATTCCACGCCTGCTTGCTTGTCACCAGCTACCACCCGCGCCTTGATCATCGCGTAACGCTCCCACTCACGACCATGCATTTGGTAGTAGTTTTCCATTGCATCAAACGAAAGCGCCAGCGCCGAGGATTCACCAAATGGCCGCAACCGGTTATCTACCCGAAACACCAGGCCCTCCGCCGTCATCGTATTTAATGCCTGATTGAGTCGTTGCGCCAACCGGATAAAAAATTCCTGATTACCGATCGTGCGAGGGCCATCACGCGTCTCGCCATCCTCAGGATAGGCGTAAATCAAATCCACATCGGATGAAAAATTCAGCTCACACGCGCCTAACTTACCCATGGCGAGCACCACTAATTGCTGCTTAATACCAAATGCATTACAGGGCGTGCCCCATTGCGCACAATGCCAGCCATAAAGCTTGTTCAGCGTCTGTTCTATACAGGCATCAGCTAAAGCAGAAAGCTCAGCCATGACCTCAGTTAAATCACTGTGACCTGCCAGGTCGCGCCAGGCAATACGCAACATTTCAGTTCGACGAAAAACTCGCAAGACAGTACTCAATTGCGCATCGTCAGTGAGCTCAGCTAATTGCCTGCCCAACTCATTTTTGTAATAACCATCTGCATGGGCGTGTTGTAGATGGCCAAGATCGTGTAGCGATTGCAGGACGTCTGGATAACGCAAGCAGGTTTCTGCGGCAAATTCGCTGGCCGCCCATACACGCACCAGCTCAGCCAGAAACAGCGGCTCATAAATTGTTCCCGTCCAGCTATCCAGCCAACAGCCCACGCGCTCGCGCAGGGCAGACGGCAAGGTGTGCAAGGCAGTATTTACAGCTTGATTGCTAATTGCGGTATTCCCGATGGTTGAGTCGATGAAAAACACTATTCTTTAATTTGTTGCAGGGAGTTATAGCAGGTGATGATAGCTTAAATTCAATCACAGCAAGGCTGCTCGCCAAGCGTTGTGGCATTGCAAAATGTTTTATTCTGCGGAGCTTTTAGCCCATCCTTGCCATTGCCCTCTTTTTAAAGGGAATGATATTTGAGGCGACCTCTTGAAGCGAGAAGTTGTGCGAGTCCTTTGCACGGAAAGTTTTGCTACATCCGGCACAATGCCCGTTGGTTATTGCGCCCTACATTAAAACTCCCCTCTCCCGTTGGCGGGAGAGGGGTTGGGGGAGAGGGTGGAAAAGCTTTTCAAATTTGTTCATGCGTTTTTTATTGCGCCGTACGTTAGCTGCCGCGTCGTGGCGTTCCACCACCAAACGTCACCCCCGCAAAGGCGGGGGTCCAGTTCTTTTGAGTTCCTGGATTCCCGTCTGCACGGGAATGACGGAGTAGATGCAGTTCTTTACATCCGGCGCAATGCCGTTGGTTATTGCGCCCTACATTAAAACTCTCCTCTCCCGCTTGTGGGAGAGGGGCTGGGGGAGAGGGGTTGAGCGGATGTGGCTCATAGCCGAATTGGTTTAACATGGGTTCTGGCACTGAATGAAGGCAGATTGTTTACAAGGGTTTTTATTCTTTCAGGTTGTTGGGTGTGTGGTTTTTTTACGAAACAACCCAACCCACGAGGTTGCTCGGCCAAACAAGCCAAAGCTAAGATGATATATGAGGTTGAGCAGTTGATTGGCAACTCGTGGAATTCGGTAGCCTTTGGTGCGTAGGGTGAGTGCGCGAAAAAATTTCAATTGCCATGGTCGGCGAACATAATAGATGTCTTCTAATACCAGTTGAAAAGATGAGTAAAATTGTACTTGAGCGGTATCATCGCCAAATACCTGTGTAATGCCTCGTGGCCCGTATGGCCGCACATGATCGAAATCGTCGTAGAAAAAATCCTGTTGCACGGGGGTGAGGATGAGTAAATAACCACCTTCTTCCAGATAGCCGAGGTAATGCTCCAAAAAGGCTTTCAGTGGCTCATGCTCAAAATGCTCGATAATGTGAGACATTAAAATCAGCTCAAACTTCTGCGTGCCAAGTGCATTGAACTCCTCCAGTGTGTATAACGGACGGCCTAGTTCTTGTGCCTTTGCGACCAGCTTAGGGTTTTTTTCCACCCCGATGATATTTGTAAAGCCAATATCAAGCAGGAATTGCGTTTTCGTCCCAAGCCCGGCGCCTACGTCAAGAATTTTTGCTGAGCGATCCAGTTTATGTACCAGTCGTTTTATATAGTCTAGCTCACGATCAGCCATAAAAACTCCATAGAGATTCGTTAAAGGTCATGGCTTGTCTTGCTGCAAGCTGGCCATAAAAGTCGCCAGCCGCTGCTGCACCTCGGCTGGGGTGATAAGCGCCATGGCGCGTGCATCACGCACTCGCTTGCCGAAAGGTTGAGATTCTAACTCGGTAGCCAGGAACTGCTGCACCGCTGCTGGATAACGATTTACTACCCATTTATCGCTTGTGTAAGGCCGGGCTCGATCCGGATTGGTGCAAGCATAAAGACCAATGACCGGCGTGCCGACGGCGGTGGCGAGGTGGGCGGGGCCGCTGTCGGGTGCAAGCAGAACGCTGCTGCGCTGGATCAGGGCCAGAAGTTGTTTCAGATCAGTCTGGCCAATGAGGTTGGTGTTGGGATGATGCATGTGGCGGCTAATGTCTGCGGCATACTGATTTTCAATGGCGCTGGGGCCGCCGCTGAGCACAACGCGCATGCCTAGTTGTTCGATCGCATAATCGGCCACGGCCGCATAGCCTTCTGCATTCCAGTTACGATAGGCCAGGCTGGCACAGGGGCTGATGAGCAGGGTTGCTTGCTGGCCAGGCAGTAATTGCTCGGCGTATTCGTGTGCCTTTGTTGGGATAGGTATGTCCCAGGACAACACGCGCCTGGTTGCGCCCAGGGCATCGCTGAAGCCGTAGAGGCTATCGAGCACGTGCTCACGTTCACGCGGCGCTATCTGTGAGTTGGTGAAAAGCCATTGAGCGTCCTTGGCGCGGGCACGATCAAAGCCTAGCTTGATGGGGGCATTTACCAGCAGGCTTATCAGGCTGGCACGCAGGGCCATTTGCATGTGCAGAAGGACATCAAAGTGGCGGCCACGTAGTTGGCGGCGGATATCACGATAGGTGCGCCACCCTTGTCGTTTATCAAAGATGATAAAGTCGATGCCCGGAATGTCGCCGACCAGGTTGTATTCAGTCTTGCCTATAATCCAGGTGATCTGTGTCATTGGCCAATGTGCCTGTAGAGTACGCACGACAGGCAGTGTGTGGCTGATATCGCCAATGGCAGACAAGCGCAGGATGCAAAGACTTTGTGGCGGCGATGTGAGTGGTAGATTATGTGAGTTAGGCATGCAACCCATACAGATAAAAAACGAGAAGTCCCACATCCTATACGATGCGGAGTTGCCGATCCATGTGGATTCTACTTGGTTTGATGCAGAAGCCTGGCGAGGTCGTGGTCAATGGCTGGGCGAGGCGCGCGGGCGTGGCGAAACGGCCTTTGTCGGCGATGAGGGGATTGCCTATGTCTTGCGGCATTATCGGCGCGGCGGTCTGCCTGGCAGGTTTGTTCATGATCGCTATTTGTGGCTGGGACTGGCAAGGACACGAGCCTGGCGGGAATGGCATCTGACCGCTGAGCTGTATCAGCGCGGCTTGCCTGTACCACGGCCGGTGGCGGCGCAAGTGGTGCGTGATGGGTTATTTTATCGCGCTGATCTGATGACCGTGCGCATCCCCAATGCATATTCGTTGGCACAGGCCATCGCTGATGCGGCATTGTCTGCCGAGCATTGGCAGGCGCTTGGTGCATGTCTGCGGCGCTTTCATCAAGAGGGAGTGGATCATGCCGATCTCAATGCGCACAACATTTTGCTAGCCGATGGTGAAATCTATTTGATTGATTTTGATCGTGGGCGTCTGCGTTTGCCTGGGCGCTGGCAGCAAAATAATTTGGCAAGGTTACTGCGCTCATTGCGCAAGCTGTATAACGAAAGCCTTGTCAATAATTTCAGTGAGGCAGATTGGCAATCCTTGCTGGCTGGATATCAGCGTGCTTGAGTGTTGGTTCTGATCCACAGGTCGGCATATTTGGCAAAGGTGGAGTGTGCCGAGAGCAGACTGAGCAGCAGGCCTTGTTTGCCGTCGAGAAATCCCGCCTTGAAGATATACATCTTGCAAAAGCAGGCCAGGCCATGCAGCAACCCTTGACTCAGTGAGGCTGTCTTACCGCGTTGCTGGCGTTGTATTGCCCAAGCGGCGGCATAGGCGGCAGATTTCTCCAGATAGTGTTGCAGATCACGATAGGTGAAGTGCAGCAGGTCGCCGTGAAGTGTTGCAGTTTTAATGCCTGGCTTGAGCACGACCTTTTCATGCACTAGAGCATCGTCATAACCAGTGAGAGCCTTGGGATAAAGGCGTAATACCCGATCGGGATACCAGCCACAGTGACGGATGTAGCGACCAAATACCCAGGAAAGGCGCGCGATAGCATATACAGTGTCGGCTGGCGGATCTTGCAGCACTTGCTTGATGCTGGCCTGCAGCTCAGGTGTGACCCTCTCATCGGCATCGATCCAGAAGACCCAGTCTGATTGCACTTTCGCCTGGGCTAGTTGTCGCTGTCGACCATAACCTGGCCAGTCGCTATTGACGAAGAAGCGGGCACCAGCTGCTTCAGCTATTTCTTGTGTTTGATCGGTGCTGCCTGAGTCGAGCACTACGATCTCATCTACCCAGGTCAGGGTAGCCAGACAGTCGGCCAGATTATCCGCTTCATTTTTGACGATCAGCAAAGCTGCCAGCGTGGGGCGGGACATTTTTATAATTCCTCAGCGTTTCCCTGACACCATGTATCCAGTGCCTCAGCATAGCGCATTGCGACATCTTGTTGCTGTGCTACCAATTGTTGCGCAGCGACGCCCAGGGCCGCACATTTTGCCGGTTGTGCCAGTAGTTCATGCAAGACAGTGGCAAGCTCGGCAGGATTAGCTATCTGGATTGCTGCCTGGTGTTCGAGCAACAGACGGGCTTCATCCGCAAAGTTATCCATATATGGGCCGAAAATCACGGCCTTGCCCTGGTGGGCTACTTCCAGAATATTCTGTCCACCCTTGGGCACCAGTGAACCGCCCATGAACACCAGTTCGGCCCCGGCGATGAAACCAGTCAGCTCACCAAAGGTATCGGCGATATAGACGCGCGTTGTGGTTTGGATATCCTGCTGGCGGCTGCGGACGGCAATTTGAGTGGCTGGCAAGGCGAGCGTGCGCAGGATTTCTGCTAGTCGATGTGGATGGCGCGGTACGATAACCAATAGATGATCATTGTCTTTCAGCCCTTGCCAGGCCCGCCAGATAAGCAATTCTTCACCATCACGGGTGGAGGCGGCGAGGACATAAGGGCGCGGCAGTTGGAGTGGTGTAGCTTTTTGCGTAGTGGCGCTAAATTTGATGTTGCCGATGACCTGGCAAAGATCTGCTGGTGCCCCAAGGGCAAGAAAGCCTTTTTTATCGGTCGCAGAACGTGCCAGGATGGCAGTGGCGAGCGATAGTGTTTGGCCATATTGTCGCTTGAGCCAGCGCGGTGCATGCAGTGTCCGCCGGGATAGACGGCCATTGATAATAATCATGGGGATATGCCGTGCTGCACAAGCAGCAAACAGGTTGGGCCATAGCTCGGTTTCCACGATCAGCGCGCAGCGTGGACGATATTTATGCAAAAAGTTATGCACCGCACCTGGCCAGTCCAAAGGCAAAAAGACATGCAGCACATCAGGTAGTAACTGTGCGGCCAGGCGTGCGCTGCTGATGGTGCTGGTGCTGAGCATGATGGGCAGATTTTCCTGTCGCTGACGCAAGGCGGCGATCAGTGGCAGTGTGGCCTTGAATTCACCTACCGAGGCGGCATGCAGCCAAATCGGTGCAGGATTTGAATGAGGACTTTGGTAACGACCACAACGCTCACGCAGATAACGCCAGGATTTTCCCTTGTTGGCTTGCCAGAGGGTGTAAGCGAGCAGGGCAGGAGAGAGCAGGGTAAACAGCAGACGGTAAGGCAGCGTGACTGGAGAGCTCATGATTCAGTGCTTCCTTAGCTATCATAAATTGCCGGCTCGCCTGCAGGACGAGTCTTGAAGCGGCGATGTGCCCAGAGATATTGCGCGGGATTGCGGCGGATCTGCGCCTCCATGGTGGCGTTGATCAATGTTGCATCGCGTACATCATCGCCGCTGGGAAAGTCCTCCAGTGCGGGTAGCACAGTAGAGAGATAGCCTTGATTGCCTGGCAGTCGCTCCGAGACCGCTGGTAGTACAGGTGCGCCAGTGAGTTTAGCCAGTCGCATGGTCATTAGCAGTGTCGCTGTGGGAACATCGAAAAAAGGGGCGAAAACCGAATGATTGTGACCAAAATCCTGGTCGGGGGCGTACCATATTGTCTTGCCTGCCTTGAGTGTGCGCACAATGGAGCGCATGTCGTGACTGTCGAGGATGCCGGTATAGTGGAGTTTGCGTGTGCGCAACATTAGTGCATTAAATAATGGGTTTTTTGCATTTTTATAGATTGGGTAGAGCTCATCAAGATGAAACCTGGCCAGCCTGCCACTGATCTCCAGCGTGCTGTAATGACCGCCTAACAGGATCACGCCACGGCCCTGCGCCAGGGCTTTCTCGTAGTGCTCCATGCCTTCCATGCGTTGTAGTGGCCGCAGGCGGCGATCGCTTGCCCACCAAGCGAGTGCGCTTTCAAATATAGCAACGCCCAAGGCCTGAAATGATTCCTGTGCGAGTTTTTCCCGTGCCTGCTCGTCGAGTTCTGGAAAACACAGACGCAGGTTGGTGGTGGTGATGTGACGCCTTTTAGCTAATAGGCTATAGAGAAGTTTGCCCAGAGCGTTACCCAGTTTAAGGAGTATTGGATAGGGCAGCAGGATCAGCAAGCGTAGCAGGCCAAGTCCAAACCACATTGGCCAGTGGCGTGGCGCAAGAAACCGCCTAAGAGGCGGGGGGCTAGTCGTGCTCATGATCTGCAGGCAGATAAATCTGCTTAAAGTGGCGCTGGTTGGCCACGTCGTTCTGCCATTTTTGCGCCCAGTTTTTTTTGTGCATCGCGGCTGAGGATGTGCTCCGCCATCTCCAGTACTTCTTCATTTTCAAATGCAATATGGTTGCGGTAACTGGTGGTGAATTTCTCTACCAGGCTGGCAAATGCGGCAAGGTCAGTAATGTTGGCAGGCTTTGCCAGCAAGGGCGCAAGCTGCTGCCATAAGGCATCCATCTGGTTATGTTCTTGGCGTAAACGGTGTACCCGATCGGCAAGCTTGAGTGACTGGCGGGCAAGCAGGGGAAACAAATCCTGCTCTTCATCCTGATGATGAAACTGACCGGCAGTGCTGAAGTAACGATGAATTTTGCCCGCCGCCTGCCGTGCATCGCTATCCAGATCATGCTGTTGCAGGTGCTCAAGCAAACGTTCCAGGGTGTTGCAATTGTGCAAAATTCGTTCATGACAGGCGCGCAGCAGGGCTAGGGGTTTGCTGAAATCAGGTGCTGCTTCAGGGAAGGGAGATATGTTCATAAACCTGGATTTTACGCTATTTGGCGGCTGATTGGAGCCGGTCGCCATTACTTGATCAGGGCGCTGAGAGCCTTGAACTGTGGATTGCTGGCATCACGCAGCCATTCAAACAGGATGGATTCCGTATTGCTGATGATTGCTCCCCCCTGGCGCAGACGAGCCAGGGCATTTTCTCTATGACGGTCCTTGCGTGAGCTTACGGCATCTTCAGCAATAAAAATCTGGTAACCGTGCCGCAGTAATCCCATTGCTGTTTGTAGCACACAAATATGTGCCTCCATGCCGACTAGTATTACCTGGTGTCGTCCCGTGTGGCTGTCCAGTGTTTGGTTGAATTCATTGGCACCACTGGCGGCAAAACATGTTTTGCAGATAGTCTGGCTGTCTCCCGTTAAATGTTGCAGCAAGACATTTTCTGTAGACCCAAGTCCTTGTGGGTATTGTTCGGTAAGGGTGAGTGGGATTTCGAGTGAATTAGCCGCCTGCAACAGGATAGTGGTGTTTTTCAGCACGCGCTCACGCGCCTCTGGCGGCATGACGGCCGCCAGACGTGTCTGTATATCTATGATTACAAGTTGGCTGCTTGCCGCAGCGCAAAGCAAGCTCATTGGCGCAACCAGCTGTTGACGTGGTCGATATCTTCACCTGACAAAATACCGGCAGCCTGTCTTAGCTGTAAGGTGGATAGAACATAGTCATAGCGCGCGCGGGCAAGATCACGCTGGGCGCGGAACAGTTCGCGTTGGGAGTTGAGGACTTCCACGGCGGTACGCGTGCCCACTTCAAATCCGGCTTGGGTTGCCTTTAATGCGGTCCTGGCTGAGGCCAGGGCCTGGCTGCGTGCCCGTACCGTACTGATGCCTGCTGTGACACCCAGGTAGGCATCGCGGGTCTGACGTATCGTGGAACGGCGGGCCTGCTCCAGTCTTTCCTGCTCCTGGTTATAAAGATGAGAGGCCTGACGTGCACTGGCGCTCACGCCACCACCGGCATAGATAGGCACGTTGAACTGTAGCCCGATGACGTTGCTGTTATATTCAGTTGGATTGTATTGTGATTTGCTGTTGTCTGTTTTGTTATGGCTGGCAACCAAATCCAGGCTGGGGTAATGACCGGCCTGCCGGCGATTGATCTCTTCATAAGCGGCACTGACCGCAGCCTCGGCAGCCAGCAACTGGAGATTTTGTTGCAAGGCGGTCTCTTCCCACTTTTCGATATTGGCCGGCTCAGGATTTTGTAGCGGAAAGTCGTTAGCCAGCGGTGCCAGTGTGCCAGGGTCCTGACCGATGATTTCGCGCAGGATTTCACGGGTATTTTTCAATTGGTTTTCTGCAACGATCTCCTGGGCAACAGCGGCATCGTAGCCAGCTTGCGCCTCATGTACATCGGTAATGGCCGATAGGCCTACCTCAAAGCGCTGTTCAACCTGATGCAGCTGTTCTGCCGTGGCCATTTTTTCGGCCTTGGCAAAGCGCAGGCTGTCCTCGGCATAGAGCAGGTTGAGATAGGTGTTGGCGACACGGGTGATGATGGCCTGATGCTCGGCATTATAGACAGCATCGGCCTGGGCGATGCTGGCATCGGCCTGGCGCAGTTGTACGAAATAATCGCGATGGTAAATGCTTTGACGCAGGCTCAGTGAGTAGCCAGAGGAGGTGTAATTGTTCTTGGCCAGATTTGGAGTGTCGTAATCATTCATGTTGCGCTGAGCGTTGGCGGCAAAATTTATATTAGGCAGCAGCGCACTGCGGCTGATGGGTTTGGCCTCCAGAGCAGCTCGGTGAGCGGCCTCGGCAGCGCGTAACTGGGGATCGCTTTCCAGGGCAAGGCGATAGATATCGCGCAGGTTTTCCCCGTGGGCACTGACAGCTCCCAGCAACAGCGCCAGGGCTAATACTCTCGTGACAGGCTTGGACATAACAGATCTCACAATAGAGTTTATTAGAAAAGAACGATAATGCGTCACTGAACTGGATGCTTCAAGTCATAAACTGAAATGTGCAGCTTGAGGCGCATTGAATAAAGGCGGCAGCTCGGTTTCAAAGATGATTTCCTCTTCCCACTCGTGTTCACTTTTGCGTGTGACAAGACGGGCTTGCATGACTGGTGTCTCGCCTACGACTGCAAACAAGCGGCCACCGATAGCCAGTGAATTGAGCAGTTCCTGTGGCAACACTGGCAGAGAGCCGGTTACGACAATAACATTATAAGAGCCGTGTTGCGGCCAGCCGTTAAGGGCATCGCCCAGTTCCAGGGTGATGTTATCAAGACCTTGTGCGGCCAGTTGCAGTTCGGCCGCCTGTTTCAATTCTGCAACCTGCTCCACGCTGTATACATGGTGGGCCAGTTGCGCGAGTAAGGCCGTGAGGTAGGCTCTGCCTGTGCCAATTTCCAGCACGATTTCATCGGCTTTAATCGCCAATGCCTGTAACAGTCTGGCCTCCAGGCGGGGCGGCATCATTACCTGACCATTGCCAATGGGGATAGCCATATCGACAAAGGCCAGCTGGCGATATTGTGGTGGCACAAAATTTTCGCGCGGTGTTTGCGACATGAGTTTGAGTACGCCTGCGTCCGTCACACCCCACGGGCGAATTTGTTGGGTGATCATGTTTTGGCGTGCCTGTGTCAGATTTGTATCAAGCATGCGGTTTCCTTGTATGTAGCTAGCGGACAAGGCTGTCAGGGAGGTTTTGAAGATACGCCTTTCCGCTGTATTGGACAAGCTGCAAGAATATGATTTATAGCGAAATATTTAATGTATAGCAATGCAATGGCCTTGCATGCGGGATGGCTATCCTATATGTTGGGCTGACTGCTAGGGGTGCCCTGCCGGGCTGAGAAAAACCCTTGGAACCTGATCCGGGTTATACCGGCGGAGGGAAGCGGTGCTGCTGCACCATCTTCCCTCGCCGCACATCAATGCGAGGATTTATCCAAATGAGCGCCATTCCCGAAGAGTTTCTGCAACAGACAGCCCAGTTGTCTGCTGATGTGATCAAACCATTCCCCAAGTCCAGCAAGATTTATGTAGCGGGTTCGCGACCAGATATACAGGTGGGTATGCGTCGTATTGAACAAGATGCTACACAGACCGAGAGTGGAGAGGAAGAAAACCCACCCATTTATGTTTATGACACCTCCGGCCCCTATACCGACCCAAAGGCCAAGATAGACCTGACCCGTGGTTTGACACCATTGCGTGCAAATTGGATCGAGGAGCGGGGCGATACCGAGCTGCTCGCAGGGCCTACTTCAGACTATGGGCGCACGCGCCAAGAGGACGAGACACTTGCCAGTCTGCGCTTTGAACATATCCGCACACCACGCCGCGCCAAAGCCGGTAAGAATGTAACGCAGATGCACTATGCCAGGCGCGGCATCATTACCCCAGAGATGGAATACATCGCAATTCGGGAGAATTGTCTGCTGGAGACCATGCGTAATGAGCCGCGTTATGAGACTTTATTGCGCCAACATAAAGGCCAGCCATTTGGCGCACGCATCCCAGAGCTTATTACGCCAGAGTTTGTGCGTAGTGAAGTCGCGGCGGGGCGTGCCATCATCCCGGCCAATATCAATCATCCTGAGCTGGAGCCGATGATCATCGGGCGTAATTTTCGAGTGAAGATCAATACCAATATCGGTAATTCTGCGGTGACCTCGTCGATAGTCGAGGAAGTGGAAAAGTTGGTGTGGTCTTGTCGCTGGGGTGGCGACACGCTGATGGATCTTTCTACCGGCAAGAATATTCATGAGACTCGTGAATGGATTCTGCGCAATTCACCAGTACCCATCGGTACGGTGCCAATTTATCAGGCGTTGGAGAAGGTTAATGGCAAGGCCGAGGATCTTAGCTGGGAGATCTTCCGTGATACCTTGATCGAACAGGCCGAGCAGGGCGTGGATTACTTTACTATCCATGCTGGCGTGTTGTTGCGCTATGTGCCGCTCACGGCCAACCGCGTAACCGGCATCGTCTCGCGTGGTGGCTCTATCATGGCGAAGTGGTGCCTGGCCCACCATGAGGAAAGTTTTATTTACACCCATTTTGATGAAATCTGCGAGATCATGCAGGCCTACGATATTGCATTTTCACTCGGTGATGGCCTGCGCCCAGGCTCACTGATGGACGCCAATGATGCAGCCCAGTTTGCTGAGCTGGAGACTTTAGGTGAGCTGACCAAGCGTGCCTGGGAGCACGATTGCCAGGTGATGATTGAAGGGCCTGGCCACGTGCCAATGCACATGATCGAGGAAAACGTCACCAAGGAACTGGCCGACTGTCACGAGGCACCATTCTATACCCTGGGGCCTTTGGTTACAGATATTGCAGCAGGCTACGACCACTTTGCCTCAGGCATAGGCGCGGCACAAATCGGCTGGTATGGCACGGCGATGTTGTGCTACGTCACACCTAAAGAGCATCTTGGCCTGCCGGATAAGGCAGACGTGCGCGAGGGCATCATTACTTATCGTATCGCCGCTCACGCCGCCGATATCGCCAAGGGTTTTCCTGGCGCCCAGCTGCAGGACAATGCCATGTCCAAGGCGCGCTTTGAGTTTCGCTGGTACGATCAGTTTGCCCTGGCGATTGACCCTGAACGCGCACGTGAGTTTCACGATGCCACCTTGCCGCATGAATCACACAAGGTTGCCCATTTCTGTTCCATGTGTGGCCCACAATTTTGTGCTATGAAAATTTCGCAGGAAGTGCGTGATTATGCCGCTAAGGGCATGCAGGAGAAATCGCTGGAATTTATCCAGGGCGGGGCAGAGGTATATCGCAAGGCTTGAGCTTGTTTATGTGTGCATGAAAAGGAAGCGCTGAATAATTACCTGCGTTGTCAGGGCGGTGTTAAAAAACGGCTCAATATGCTCATTTACTACGTGTAAACTGCGCTTTTTCGCCGTTTTTTGCCTAGTCCTGACTGCCTCGCCAACATTATTCAGTGCTTCCAAAAGCAAAATGGTCTATTGCTGTTTATCGCAAGCGTAGCCCTCGGCCAGCAATCCGCCGCAATCTGCATCCTGGCGAAATGTGCGGGCTATGGGCTATAGACAAGCAGTCCGGGCATCATGCTGTTGGGGATAATTCCTTAGCCAGTCCGCCAACTCATCGGCGGGTAACGGCCGGCTAAACAGATAACCCTGGATTTCGTCGCAGCCGAGTTGTTGCAGAATGGCTAGCTGTCCTTCTGTCTCCACGCCTTCGGCTATGACCCCCAGGCCAAGACTTTGCCCCAGATTGACTACCCCGGAGGCGATGGCACGATCATCCGGGTTTTCTTCCAGATCGTGTACAAAAGACTGGTCAAGCTTGAGTTTGTCGAGTGGAAAGCGCTTTAAATAGGCCAGGCTAGAATAGCCCGTGCCAAAATCATCCACAGCAATTTGTACGCCTATAGTGCTTAGTTCTTGCAGCATCGCCAGGGTTGCTTCCATGTCCTGTGCCAGCAGGCTTTCGGTGATTTCCACTTCCAGATGTTTTGCCAGCAAGCCCGTGCTGGCAAGGGCTTGTTTTACTTCGCTGGCGATATTGCTCAAGGAGAATTGCCGTACAGAAATATTGATGGCTACGGTAAATGGTGGCAGGCCGTTTTCCTGCCAGATTTTATTTTGCCTACAGGCCTCCTGTAGTACCCAGGTGCCTATTTGTGCAATCAGGCCGCTTTGCTCGGCAATGGGAATGAATTTGGCAGGAGAGATAAAGCCTAGCTCCGGATGCTGCCAGCGCAGCAATGCTTCAACACCGATGACCCGACCGCTTTTAAGATCAATTTGCGGCTGATAATGGAGGGCAAGATTGTTGCTTTCCAGTGCCGTGCGCAAGGCTCGCTCCAGTGTAAAACGCTCCATGGCTGCTTCATTGAGTTCAGGGGTGAAGAAGTAGTAGCGATTGCGTCCCAGCTCCTTGGCCTTGTGTTTGGCGATATCGGAATTTTTCAGCAGCTCATGAAAATTCTCACCATCATTGGGGTAGACGGCAATGCCGATGCTGATAGAGATGTAGAGAGTGTGTTTGTTAATGACAAAGGGCTGCGCCATGACCTCCAGCAGATGATGGGCAACCTGTATGGCCCCGGAGCCCTCAGTGTCGGCGAGTATAATCAGGAACTCATCCCCCCCAACACGTCCGGCGATTTCATCATGTTGCAATGCTTTATTTATGCGACTGGCTACCTCCTGCAGTAGCTCATCACCGCTTAGGTGACCCAGCGAGTCATTGATGGTCTTGAAATGATCGATGTCAAGAAATAAACAGGCAACGCTTAGTTGTTTATTCCTGGCTTTATGCAGGATTTGGCTGGCGCGATCCTCCAGCAGAATACGGTTTGGCAGCTCCGTCAGTGGATCGTAATAGGCCAGATAGCGGATGTGCTCCTCAGCCTTTTTGTTTTTACTTATGTCGGTAGAAACAGCGATGTAATGATTTATTATTCCATCCTTGCCGCGCACTGCAGCAATGGAGGCCAGTACCGGATAAAGTGCGCCTTGTTTGCTGCGATTCCATAGCTCACCCTGCCAGAAGCCTGCCTCTGATATATCACGCCACATAGCGGTATAAAAGGCCTTGTCGTGGCGGTTGGATTTGATGGTGCGGATGTGTTTACCAATCAGCTCTTCGGCGTGGTAACCGGTTATCTTGGTGAATGCCTTGTTGACACTGAGCACATGTTGCTGCCCATCGGTGATGGCGATCATTTCGCGGCTGTTATCGAATACCAGCGCCGCAAGTTGTAATTGTTCATGGGCTGTTTTCTTCTCATACAGGTGGCCGACCTGAGAGGATAATATGCTCAATAGATTGTGTTCTTCGGCAAGAAAAGCCTCAGCTTCAGTATTCTTGCTGGACTGCTGGTAGCCAAACTCAAAGCTGCCTATGTGTTGCCCATTAGAAATTACAGGTTGTGAGATTGATGGGCCATCGCCGAGTCGACCGGCTGTATATGACTGGCCTTTCAGATTGATGCGTGCCCAGGCTTTTTCACTGTTTTGTAATGCAGCAGGCATGCAGGTGACAATTTGCTGCAAGGTGTCCTCAAGCGGTAACTCATCTTGTACCATGATTTCCGAGGCTTCCAGCAGGCTGCGTAGCTCCTTGACGCGTTCATTGAGCTTGCGGGTATGCTGTGCATGGAATTTCTCGGCGCGTTGGTGTTCGTGCAAAGCAGTAACAGCTTGTCGCTTGATGCGATGCATGAGGAAAAAATGCAAAAAAAGCCAAAATGAACTGGTAACGAGAATAGTGCCGAGGTGAGGATTTATCGTCAGCAAAGGCAGGCCGATGATAATCAGAATCAGCGGAATGCTGAGGTATGAAAGAAGGTTTCTGTTCATGACTGGTTTTTATGTTTTACTCACGTGAATTCACTGAATGTGGTGCTGGGTCAAAATTAATAACACGACTAAAAACAGGTTAATCGCATTTTTTCAGTATACAGAAAAGCCAACAGGATTGAGGTTTATTGATGTTTCAGTTTAGTGTCATGCCGCCGCTGACGCTTTATGCGCATGTGCCGTGGTGTGTGCGCAAATGCCCTTATTGTGATTTTAATTCACATGAACTCACCACGGAATTACCAGAGCTGCAATATATAGATGCCTTGCTTGCCGATCTGGAACAGGATTTGCCTCTGGTATGGGGACGTGCGGTGCAGAGCGTGTTCATCGGTGGCGGGACGCCCAGCCTGCTTTCGCCTGCGGCACTATACCGCCTGTTGTCCGGTCTGCGTGCTCGTCTACGCGTCCTGCCTGAAGCAGAGATCACGCTAGAGGCCAATCCTGGCACAGTGGAGGCCGGTCGCTTTGCAGAATTTCATGCCTTGGGGGTCAATCGCCTATCTATAGGTGTGCAAAGCTTTCATGATGACCTGTTGGTTCGACTTGGCCGTATCCACGGTCGGCAAGAGGCTATCAAGGCCGCTGAGGCAGCACATCAGGTCGGCTTTGACAATCTCAATCTGGACTTGATGTTTGGCCTGCCCGGCCAGTCGGAGTTGCAGGGGCGGGATGATGTATCGCTGGCCTTGTCACTGACGCCTGCACATATTTCTTATTATCAACTGACCCTCGAACCCAACACCGCCTTTCATCATAGTCCACCAGTGCTACCTGTTGAGGAATATATAGAAACCATTCAGCGGCAGGGGCAGGAGCTGTTGGCCAAGGCGGGTTTTGCCCAGTATGAAATTTCTGCTTATGCACAAGCTGGCAGGCAGTGTCGGCATAATCTAAATTATTGGCGCTTTGGCGATTATCTGGGTATAGGCGCAGGCGCCCATGCCAAGATCACTCAGGCAGCAGAGGGCCGCATTGAGCGCCTGTGGAAAAAACGACATCCACGGGAATATCTGGCAGCAGCAGATAAATGTGATGGTCGTAAATTCTTGCGTCGTCATGATGCAGCGTTTGAGTTTATGCTGAATGCCTTGCGACTGGTGGATGGTTTTGAGACTGAGTTGTTCTCTCAGCATACGGGCATGTCGCTCAATATTGTGACAGCTGCCTTGCAGGAGGCCGAACAACGTGGCTTGATTAGATGGAATCAATCACGCATTTGTCCTACTGCGCATGGGCAGAATTTTCTCAATGATTTGCTTGAACTGTTTCTCGATGAAGCGTGAGCTATAAACAGGGTGAATGAAATCATGGGTGGTGGTGAATTTTTATCCTTGTTGATTAATACCGGCGTAGGTATTTACTTCGCTTGGTACTATCCGCGCAGTGTGCGCGGCAGGCTGGATCAGATGCCGCAAATATTCACCTTGCTCAATCGTCTATTGCCGGTGGTGGGCTATTTGTTGATAGCAGGTTCAGTGTTTTATGGCTTGCTGAGGATGTTCTAAGGAAGCGCTGAATAATTACCTACGTTGTCAGGGCGGTGAAACATGCGGACTAAGCCTGATTAGCGATGCATTTTTGTAAATCACACATTGCCGTGTACTCGGCAATATTGATGTCTGCCTTGGCAAAATCTATTGCATCTGGATAGCCGCTGGCTTGTTCACCCCGTTGGCGTGTTTGCTGCACCCAATCATTGACCCAGCGCGCAAGGGCTGCATGAGTATGCTCATCAAGGCAGGCTAGGCTTTCTTGCAAGATCTCCCAGAATCCGCTGCGCGACAGGCTTTGGTATAAAGTGGCGATGGCGTTGATGTTTTGGTTTTGCAGGGCTTTTAGCAGGGACTGCGCTTTTTGTTGTAAAAGTTGCGTGCGTACGCGCTCTTGCTCGTCAAGGAGCTGTGTGCGGATCGATGTATAGATGGCTTCGGCCTGCACGCCAGCATCGGCTCCGGCGGCGATGAAGGTCTGCAGTGCGGTGAGCATGGCGAGGTAATGCTCGCTGTCAGGATTGTGCACGGCAAGATGACGGCAAAGCTGCTCAAGTTGTTTGGCCGTGATCTGTAGTTTGAGTTTTTGCGTATCGCTCATTGAGTTAAGGCCAGTTTTTCACTGCGGCTATAACGACGGATGGCGGCCTCACGGCGGCAGGCAGCAGCGCGATCCGCGACATTTTCATGATAGAGCAATTCCACTGGACGACGGGCGCGAGTGTAACGTGCGCCACGGCTGTTGCTGTGATTGTGTTCGGCCAGGCGGCGTTCGACATCCGTGGTCACGCCGGTGTAAAGCGAGTCATCGGCACAGCGCAGCAGATAGACAAACCAGTTATTTATCTGCATTTTTACCCAGCATGCCTTTGAGATCGGCAAAGGGGTTGTGAGTGGAAGCCTCTTGTTTATCGACCGCCAGGCTGTCGAAGCCGCGCACCTTGTCGACATAACGCTGGTGTTCGTTGTCGTGACAATAGAGACAAAGATTTTCCCAGTTGCTGCCATCGGGCGGATTGTTGTCGTGATTGTGATCCTTGTGGTGGACGGTCAGCTCATGCAAGTTGGTGCGGGTGAATTCACGTCCGCAACGCCCGCAGAGCCAGGGGTGAAGGCGCAGGGATTGTTCACGATAGCCTTCCAGGCGCTTGTCACGATCCTTGTGCGCCTTGGCGACGAGATCATCGAGCTTGCTCTGGTCGATGGTTTTGCCTGCTTTGCGGCGTAAATCAGACATAGTGTTTTCCTGTGTGTCAGTGAGGAAAACATTTCACCGCAAAGCGGGCAAAAGGTCAAAGCCTTAAGCTGCTGCAGCCATCTGGCTATTGGCACGATTGAGCGCCGAGATCACTGCCTTCAGCGTGGCGCTCACGCTGTCATGATCGTGTGCTGCGCCGCTGTATCGCTGGTTATTGATACTGAGCTGAACATAGGCCATAGCCTCGGCATTCGTTCTGTGTCCCAGGGCATGTTCGCTATAGTCAACGATGTTTAGCGCTTGGCCGCTATGTCTGCTCCAGGCGTCGATAAAGGCCGCAATCGCCCCTTCGCCCTGGCCTTTCAGTTGCTGCAGCTTGCCTTGGTCTATTATCTCAGCGCTGAATGTATAGCTCGCTTCGTGCTGTTTGAGCTGATAGCCCTTTAAACACAGTGGCGAGTGATCAGCAATGAAGTGCTGTTGAAACAATTGATGGATACGTGTGCTATCGATCTCACCATTGCCGTGTTCACTTTCGCGCTGGACAATTTGCGCCAGCTCCACCTGTAGCCAGCGTGGCAATGAGAGACCATGATCGCGCTCCAGCACAAAGGCAACGCCGCCTTTACCCGACTGGCTGTTGACGCGTACCACGGCCTGATAGTCGCGCCCCAGATCGCGCGGGTCGATGGGCAGATAGGCAACTTGCCACGGCTCATCGGTACTTTGCAGCTTGAGGCTCTTGCGGATGGCGTCCTGATGACTGCCAGAGAAGGCGGTATAGACCAGTTCGCCAACCCACGGATGACGCGGATGCACAGGTAAGTCAGTGCAGGCCACGCAGGTTTGCATAATGGCGTCTGGCCTGGACAGGTCAAGCTGTGGATCGATGCCCTGGCTGTAGAAGTTCATCGCCATGGTGATGATATCCATATTGCCGGTGCGCTCACCGTTGCCGAAGAGTGTTCCCTCGACCCGATCTGCCCCCGCCAGCACGGCCATTTCTGCCGCCGCCACAGCGCAGCCACGATCATTGTGGGTGTGCACCGAGACAATAATGCTTTCGCGGCGGTTTATGTGTCGGCAAAACCATTCTATCTGGTCAGCAAATACATTGGGCATACTGTTTTCAACTGTCGCTGGCAGGTTAATGATGCACGGCTTTGCCGGACTTGGCTGCCAGATATAAATGACTGCATTACAGACCTCAACGGCATATTCCGGCTCGGTAGCAGAAAAACTCTCGGGCGAATACTGGAAGGTCCAGTCTGTCGCTGGATAAAGGGCGGCCTCGCGTTTGAGTAATTCAGCCCCGTGCACTGCGATCGCCTTGATGTCTGCGCGATCCATTTGAAATACGCGCTCACGCTGTAGCCTGGAGGTGGAGTTATACACATGAACAATGGCGCGCTGTACTCCCTTGAGTGCCTCAAAGGTACGCACGATAAGCTCCTCGCGCGCCTGTACCAAAACCTGGATGGTGACATCATCCGGAATTTGTTGCGTCTCGATCAACCAGCGGACGAAATCAAAATCTGGTTGGCTGGCCGAAGGAAAGCCGACCTCGATCTCTTTGAAGCCCAGCTCAAGCAGCAAGGCCCACATCTGTCGCTTGTGCATTACATCCATCGGCTCCAGTAGTGCCTGGTTGCCATCGCGCAGATCAACACTGGCCCAGCGTGGTGCCTGTGTAATGCGCTTGTTCGGCCACTGACGGTCAGGCAGATCAATCATTGAGGTTGGCCGGTATTTACGGTGATCAAAGGTTTTCATAGCGGTCTCTTGGCTGATGGCTTTTGTAATATTTGCCGCTTCCTCGTGAGATTTGGCAGTTAGCTCTCGATGTTTTCGAGATGGTGAAAGAATACGCCTACACACGAGCAATTTGCTTGCTATTTTTGCCGGTATAAGCTACTAATTAGCAATTATCTGCTTTTGTTTTTCGATATTGAGCAATGAGCAAACAAAACATGCAACTCGACCGCTACGATCGCCATATTCTTGAGGTCTTGCAGCAGGATGGCCGTATCAGCAATCAGGAGCTGGCCGACCGCATTGGACTGTCACCCTCGCCGTGCTTGCGACGGGTGCGCGCTTTGGAAGAAAACGGACTGATCTTTGGTTATCACGCCCTGCTGGATAGCAAGCGGCTGGGATTGAACCTGATGGCCTTGATTCATATTTCGATGGATAGCCACACGGCTGAGCGCTTCGCTAATTTTGAGGCCAGGATTGCCGAGCTGCCACAGGTGTTGGAATGCCTATTGATTACCGGGCAGGCGGCTGATTATCAGCTTAAGGTGGTGGTGCGCGATATGGATGCATTTCAGGATTTACTGCTCAACAAGATCACCCGCATCGAAGGCGTGAGCGGCGTGCATTCCAGTTTTGTCCTGCGCCGTGTGGTGGATAAAACGGCCTTGCCGGTTGATGGATGAATATTTAGGCGAGCTAAAGCCTCATGCCATTAGTGTCTGATGCAGTACGCAGCTTAGGGAAGCACTGAATAATGTTGGCGAGGCAGACAGGGCTAGGCAAAAAACGGCGAAAAAACGCAGTTTACACGTAGTAAATGAGCATTTTTAGTCGTTTTTTAACACCGCCCTGACAACGCAGGTAATTATTCAGCGCTTCCTTAAGGCCAGCTGAAGAATGGCATCAGGGTGAAGTAGATGATGGCAAGTATGGCAAGGGCATAGGCAAACAGTTGCACGGGACGCTGCAGGAAGCGCTTGAGTATGGTTTCCTGCTGGCCGTTTTGTTGACGTTCGTTGTATGCGCTACGTGCTTGTTGTTCACGTTGTGTCTGGTAGTCATCAATTAGTTGTTGTGCCCTCTCAAGTTGAAGGCTGTCATCGTGCAGCCAGATTGCCGCCAGAGAAATTCCCCAGCGGCCTGCTTCTGTCTCGTAATACTTGATGTGATGCTCGTTCAGCAGATGACGAATGTCGTCTGCTTCATCTTCAGGCACACGGTTGAGGCGAAATAGCAGGATAGGCATAGCGGTTTTTCAGTTATTTACTCAGCTGGCTCACTACTGTGTGAAAAGAGCTATTGATTGAGTGTGCCAAACCAGAATTCTGTGCTGCGGTGGAGAAAATCGTCCCACCGCATGTAGTGTGAGCCATCGCAGGAAAAGTTCAGGCTGACCATGCCGTTGATGATGTTAATCGAGCCAGCACGCAAATAGACGTTTTCATCGGCAAAGCGCAGGCTGCGAAATAGCTCGAAGATAGCCATGAGCTGGTTGGCGGGCACGATAGCGCGCGGATGATAAGGACGGCGCGGATAGCCCAAACAGGTATTCGTATCGGTCAGTTGCTCGATGGTGAGCAGACGGTAGATGAATGGATCATCGACATGCCAGATGGTGCCGCGATTGGAGGAGAAATGCAGCTTGCCGTGATACACGCCATGCTCGCTGATTAATTCATTCAGGATTGGCAGGACTTTATCCAGCTGCTGATCCATCAGGCTTTCACTGCGTTGATGCAGAAAAACCCCACTGCGAATAGCAGGATCGCCTTTAATCTGTCGCCAGGTATCTGGTTCGTGGTATAGGCCGCCGGTGATCGGCAGTTCACGCAGATCAAAATCAGCACCAAGAAACCCAATGCGTTGTCCCTGGTCATCATGTATGACCTGGATGGCGGTTAGCGAGGGGCGTTTTTTATTGCGGCTGATATAGGCCTCGGAAAGCTTAAAGTCTGTATTGCCGATGATGCCCTGCATATAAGGCCGATCCATCCGATGGCGGCCTAAATGTACTGCGTCGTGACCTTCGTTGGTGATGTTATCGGTCAACTGGACGCCTTCGGCATCAAGGATATACAGGTGTTTGCATTGCTCCAGCGCAGGCAATGCCTGTTGCAGCAAGCTCTCCAGTTGAGTGCGATCGTGCATGCTGTCGGCGCAGCGTAGGGCGAGGGCATGCATGGCCTCGGCGAGCAGACCAGTGAGTAGCTCTCGTTGCTGGTGGACGCTTTGTTTCAGGGTGTCTGTCATGAATTGATATAAAGATTTATGGTTTGTTGCGTAATTGCTGCCGGGCGGCCAGCACGGCCTCGCGCACACGTTCTGGTGCAGTGCCACCGAAGTGCTTGCGTGCTGCTACCGAGCCCTCCAGGGTGAGATAGTTAAATACGTCCTCTTCAATTACGGGGCTGAATTGTTGCAGCTCGGCCAGGTTCATGGCAGAGAGATCTTTCTCATGCTGAATGCCATAGGCAACAGATTTGCCAACAATCTCGTGGGCATCACGGAAAGCAATGCCTTTGCGCACCAGGTAATCAGCCAGGTCAGTGGCAGTGGCGTAGCCGCGTAAGGCCGCCTCACGCATGGCCTCACGGTGTGGCATCAGGTGATATTTCAATTGCCCATCGGCTTGTTCGACATGGCCCAGCATATCGGCATAGACACGCAGACAGCCCTTGACGGTGTCGATGGTGTCAAACAGCGGCTCCTTGTCTTCCTGATTGTCTTTGTTATAGGCCAGTGGCTGTCCCTTCATTAATGTGAGCATGGCAGTGAGTGCACCAAAAACCCGCCCGCTCTTGCCGCGCACGAGTTCAGGCACATCGGGGTTTTTCTTTTGCGGCATGATGGATGAGCCGGTGCAGAAGGCATCGGAAAGTTCGATAAAACCAAATTGTGACGAGGACCAAAGGATCAGCTCTTCGGAAAAACGGGAAAGGTGCATCATCAGTATTGCCGCCCAGCTAATGAACTCGATGGCAAAATCACGATCGGCAACAGCATCCAGCGAGTTGCGGCAGATGTCGGTAAAGCCCAGCTCACGGGCAGTGAATTCGCGCTCGATAGGGAATGTAGTGCCAGCCAGGGCAGCGGCGCCCAATGGCATCCAGTTTACCCGCTTGCGGCAATCGACCAGACGTTCGCTGTCGCGTTGCAGCATTTCGTTCCAGGCCAGAAGATGATGCCCGAAGGTGACTGGTTGCGCGGTCTGTAGATGGGTAAAGCCAGGCATGATGGTCGCCGCCTCGCGCTCGGCATGGTCGAGCAGATTGCCTTGCAGGCGCTGTAGTGACTTGGTAATCAGGTCGATCTCATCGCGTAGATAAAGCCGCACATCGGTAGCAACCTGATCATTGCGCGAGCGGCCGGTATGCAGTTTTTTGCCCACCTCGCCGATCCGATCGGTAAGACGTTTTTCTATGTTCATGTGTACATCTTCCAGCGCGATAGACCAGGTGAATTCACCGCTATCGATTTCCTGTTCAATCTCTGTTAATCCGTTGATGATGGCCGTGCACTCAGCTGTCGTCAGTACGCCAACATGAGTCAGCATGCGTGCGTGGGCGATAGAGCCGCGAATATCCTGACGGTACATGCGTTGATCAAAACCTACCGAGGCACCAAAGGCCTCGACAAAGGCATCAGTCGGTTCCTGGAAACGGCCGGACCAGGGTTTTTCGATGGTTTTTTCGTTACTCATGATGGTGTGCTGTCGCAAGGCTCAGGATAGACATCAGTATATCATCGTAGGCAGGGGATGCCTGCAGGGATGGATGTCGCTATTATGCAGTTGTTTATCCAACATAGATGCCCCGTATCTTGACTGCCCCTGCTTCATCTGATGAGGACTTTTTCCTGCCGGACTTTTGCGGTCTGCAGGCGCTTCTTGTCGTGCTTGTGCTGACAGAAGTCTTCGCCTTGATTCTCACCCTGGCAGAGCCGGTGCAGGGGGTCGCGCTATGGCAAAAGCTGACGATGGTTTCTCTGTTCATGCAGTGGACAGGCTTGAGTGCGGCGGCAGTGCTGTGTCTGGCCAAACCCTGGCTTGTGCGTTTTGATAATCTCCGCGCAGCGATGTTGGCCTATGGCCTGCTTTTGTTGGCAATCTTGTTGGTGCTCGAACTGGCCTGGTGGCTGGTTTGGTTGCCGGTGTTGCAGGCAGCGCCGACTGGCCATGCTGGTTTTATTGCACGCAATCTGACCATAGGCGCGATCATCAGCGCCCTGCTGCTGCGTTATTTTTATCTCACTCACCAGTCGCGCCGTCGCCTTGTCGCAGAAAGTGAGGCGCGTTTTGTTGCCTTGCAAGCTCGCATCCGGCCACATTTTTTATTTAACAGCCTGAATTCCATCGCCAGTCTGACACGCCGTGATCCAGCCCAGGCAGAGGAGGCGATAGAAAATCTGGCTGATTTGTTTCGCGCCAGTCTTGGCGATGATAGCCGTCTGAGCCACTTGGCTGATGAGTTGCTGTTGACCCGACGCTATCTGGACATAGAGTCCTTGCGGCTGGGTGAGCGTTTACAGGTGGAGTGGCAGGTGGATAGCTTGCCAGCCAATGCCTTGCTGCCGCCCTTGAGCCTGCAGCCCTTGGTGGAAAACGCTATTTATCATGGCATCGAGCAATTGCCCGGTGGTGGCCTGCTGCAAATATTGGGCAGACAGGAGGGTAATCGCCTTATTTTGCAGGTTATCAATCCCACGCCTGAGACACCGCATGAACGCAACGGCAATCGCATGGCGTTGGCAAACATACGGCAACGGCTGAACTTTCATTTTGCTAAAGCAGCAGGACTGGATATCGAGCAGACCAGCAGCAGCTATCTGGCGAGGATGTATTTTCCATATCAAAAGGATGTCATATGAAAATACTGATAGTCGATGATGAGGGTTTGGCGCGTGAGCGCTTGCGGCGGTTGGTCGAGGAGGTGCCCACGGTTGTCGTGGTAGGCGAGGCGGCAGATGGCAAAAGTGCGCTGGAGCTTTGTGCTCAAGTGCAGCCAGATATTGTCTTGCTGGATATACGCATGCCGCGCATGGATGGTCTGGAGGCTGCGCGTCATCTGGCATCACTGCCAGCTGGTCCGGCAGTGATCTTCGTCACTGCCTATGGTGATTATGCCTTGCAGGCCTTTGATGCGCAGGCGGTGGACTATCTGCTAAAACCTGTACGTGCCGAGCGTCTGGTGCAGGCCTTGGACAAGGCGAAACGCTTGAGTGCGGCGCAATTGGCGGGGTTGACTGGCACTGGGCCGAATGCTGCGGTGCGTACTCATCTGGCCAGCACCTTGCACGGCAACCTCAGCTTGATCGCGGTGGATGAGATCGCATTCCTGCGCGCCGAGCAGAAATACGTGGTTGCCTATCATGACCATGGCGAGGCCCTGATCGAAGATTCATTGGTGGCGTTAGAAGCCGAGTTTGGTAGCCGCTTTGTGCGTGTCCACCGCAATGCGCTGGCGGCGCGCAATCGTCTGGCCGGCCTGAAAAAGAGGCGTGATGGCGTGGTCTGCCTGCGTTTGCAGGGACGCGGGGAATGCCTGGAGATCAGTCGCCGGCAGTTACCTGAAGTGCGTCGGCTGTTGCGTTCGGGTGAACTTTGATCAACGAAGCCCGGTCAGCAGTTGTGCGTTTTGCGCGGACATATGTGTGGGCCGTGTTGATGGCTGTATCGAGATAGCTGCCAAAGTAGTCTGGTGTACTGAGACCAACCATGGCTGGCGCAGCTTGCTGGCCACTGTGGTCGAGGAAGATAAGAGTTGGTGTCAGGCGAATTTTGTATCGACGGGCAAATTCACGCACCTTGATCGGGCTGCCATCGAAGTCGATTATCTCGGCCCGGGCGCTTAGGTTCAGTTGACGAAACAGAATTTTGTCCTGGTACTCGCCGGTGAACATCATCGGCTTGAGAAACTCATCTGCCATGATGCTGCAATAACGACAATGCTCAGAGGAAAACATGATCAGCAAGGGCAGATTTTGCTCACGGGCAAGCGCAGCCTCGATACGTAGATTGTCAATCTGCGGGAGGATGATTTCGCTGGCATCGGCAGGGTTTTTGGCCTGGGCAACAGGGCTGAGCATGATGGCCAGACAAAGGAAAGCGCGCAGGATGATATGCATATATGAGTAAAGGTTTTCGCTATTGTAGGAGGGGCTAAAATGCTGGCCTTTTCCGTGCGATAATAACAAACATATTAATTTTATTGAGCATTATATTGTAGGGGCTTGTGTAGATGACAAAAAAACTGATCCGCATTGCAACCCGCCAAAGTCCGCTGGCCTTGTGGCAGGCGGAATTTGTCGCGGCTGAGCTTAAGGTACATCACCCTGGCCTTGAGGTGGAACTGGTGAAGATGGTCTCGCAGGGCGATCGTATCCTCGATACACCCCTGGCCAAGATCGGTGGCAAGGGACTGTTTGTAAAGGAGCTGGAGGAAGGGATGTTGCGCGGAGATGCCGATATTGCGGTGCATTCGATGAAGGATGTGCCGGTGGCCTTTCCGCCCGGCCTGCACCTGTCTGTGGTCTGCGAGCGCGAAGACCCGCGCGATGCCTTTGTTTCCAACAAGCACAAAAGCTTTGCTGAGCTGCCAGAAGGGGCAATAGTAGGCACTTCCAGCTTAAGGCGGCAGAGTCAGATATTGGCGCGTCGGCCTGATTTGCAGGTTAAATTTCTGCGCGGCAATGTGCAGACGCGCCTGCGCAAACTCGATGAAGGTGAGTATGACGCGATCATTTTGGCCAGTGCTGGACTGCTGCGCCTGGGCCTTGACGAGCGTATTGCTGAGCATTTGGCTGTCACCATTAGCCTGCCTGCCGTGGGTCAAGGCGCGGTAGGGATCGAGTGTCGCGCCGATGATGCCGCAGTCAATGAATTGCTGGCACCGCTCAATCATGCGGCCACGGCGACACGCGTTAAGGCCGAACGGGCAATGAACACACGCCTGGAAGGTGGTTGTCAGGTGCCGATTGGCGGCTATGCTGAGCTTGAGCATGGCGTTATTGTCTTGCATGGTTTGGTGGGCAAACCAGATGGCACTGAAATTGTGCGTGGCTCCATTAGCGGCAAGCCGGAAGATGCCGAGGAGCTGGGACGGGTCTTGGCCGAGGATCTGCTCGCACGAGGCGCAGATGTAATCCTGCGTGAGGTCTATGCCAGCGCCTGATTTACGTGGGCTGGGGGTGCTGGTGACACGACCTGCGCACCAGGCCGAGGGGCTATGTAATCTAATTGTCGAGGCTGGCGGTAGGGCAATCCGTTTTCCTGTGTTGGCAATTACCCCACCAAATGATGAGGCCGCGGCGCGTGCTAGCGTGGCGCGCTTGGCGGATTATGATTTACTGGTTTTCGTCAGCCCGAATGCCGTGCAATATGGGCTGGATCTGATCGAGGCGCAGAGTGGCTTGCCTGCAGGTTTGACGCTGGCGGTGGTTGGCGCAGGTAGTGCGCGAGCCTTGTATGCGCGTTTGGGGCGTGAGCCGGATCTGCAGCCACCGGATCGTTATGAAACCGAGGGCTTGCTGGCCATGCCGGAATTACAGACCATGGCAGGTAAACGTGTGCTGATCTTGCGCGGTAATGGTGGCCGCGCATTGTTGGGACAGTCCTTGCGTGAGCGCGGTGCTACGGTTGATTATGTCGAGGTATATCGGCGTGAGTGTCCGCGCGTGGATGCCGACTTGCTGAGTGGCTATTTGCAGGCTGATGAAGTCGATATGCTGACGGTGACAAGTAGTGAAGGGTTGCATAATTTATTGACTCTGGCCGGTGCAGAAAATACCGCCAGGTTACAACAATTGCCGCTGGCAGTAGTCAGTGAACGCACTGCCGCCTTGGCAAGAGAACTGGGTTTTACCGCACCGATCCTTACTGCTGCCCCGGCCAGCGATGCTGGCCTGATAGAGGCGATAGGGTGTTGGGCAGGAGAATATCGATGAGCGACATTGAACAAAAACCAGATGAAACCGATGCTGCCAGTGAACTGCTGGTAGCGGAGCCTGATAACGCCGAAACACAAAACCAGGCCAGGGCCGAGGCAAGGGCAGGCCGCAGTCAGGCACCGCTTTGGTTTGTCGTTCTGTTGCTGTTGATAGGCTTGCTCAGTGCCAGCTATTTCTTCTGGCAGCAGTTGGAACAACAGCAGAGCAAAGCCATGCAGTCACTGCAGAGCTGGGGTGATCGCCTGGAGCAATTACAGCAGACACAGGCAAAGACCATCAAGCAGCTTGAGAATGCCGGCCATGCGTTGACGCAGCTAGAGGATAAAAACCAGCTGTTAGCCAGTGCGGTGGAGCAGGTGAGTGAGCGGCTTGGGCGCGGCCGTCATGCCTGGGTGATGGCCGAGGCTGAATACCTTTTGCAAATGGCCAATCGTCGTTTGTTGCTGGAGCGGGATGTCTCTGGTGCCATCGTAGCGATGAACACGGCCGATCAGCGGCTGGCTTCCTTGAGTGATCCGCAATTGACTGGGGTGCGCGGTCAACTCAACGAGGAGTTGCAGCTTTTGCGCGCCGTACCAGTGATTGATGTAGAGGGTATAGCCCTGGAAATAGCTGCCTTGAGCAAGGGCGTGGGCCAGCTGGAGCTGGCTGGGAATGCACAAGCCATCGAGCCTGCTGCAGACGAGGACAGCACACCGGATGGCTGGCGTGGGATGTGGACAATACTCTGGCAGGACGTGCGCAGTTTGCTGGTCATCCACCGCCATGAAGCCGACAGCCTGCCCTTGATTACACCTGAGCAGCGTTTACTATTGCAGCAGAATCTGCGTCTCAAGCTGGAGACGGCGCGCTTGGCCTTGTTGCGTGGTCAAGCGCAAACCTATCGTAGTGCCTTGCTGGAGGCCGATGAGTGGATAGCAAGATTTTATCTTGTCGAATCTGCCGCCACCACGGGCTTGCGTGCATCGCTGGCGAGACTGGCTGCGATCAATATCGCGCCAGAGCTGCCAGGCATAGAGAAATCCCTGCATGATATGCGCGAGATAAGTACACGCCTTGCCGGGGGGGAGCAGCCATGAGACTGCTGTTCTTCAGTGTCATCGTACTCATCGTTGCGGTAAGTCTGGCGCTGTTGACACAGGATGAAACAGGCTATGTGCTTGTTCATTACGGCTCATGGAGCGTGGAGACATCTTTTACCTTCGCCAGCCTGTTGTTGTTGCTCGCCTTTCTGCTGACCTATGTGGTTCTGCGCTTGATTATCGGCGCCATGGCCGCACCGGCTCGCCTGGCAGCATGGCGCAGCTCACGTCGAGACTTGCGTGCCCGACGGGCAACTAATCGTGGCCTTGTTGCCCTGGCGCAAGGTGATTGGGCCAAGGCTGAGCGCGATCTGTCGCGCCACGCCGCGCGTAGCGAGACACCGCTGCTTAATTATTTGGGTGCCGCCCATGCTGCACAGAAATCAGGAGATGAAGCACGGCGAGATAATTATTTATCTACTGCTTATAAACACAGTCCGACAGATGAGCTGGCTATCGGCGCAACACAGGCCGAGTTGCAACTAAAGAGTGGCCAATTGGAGCAGGCATTGGCTACCTTGATGCATCTTTATGGTGAACAGCCGAAGAATGCGCGTGTCCTGCAGTTGTTGCAGCGGGTCTATGAGCAGATGGCCAGTTGGGATGAGTTGCTGGATCTGCTACCGCAGTTACGCAAGTATCAGGTACTGACTGCAGCTGATATAGAGTTGCTGGAGCGCCGTATCTGGGAGGCATTGTTGTGTAAGGCCCGTGCACAAGCTCAGCTGGAAAAGTTACAGCAGTTGTGGGGACGCATACCACGTCAGATGCGGCAACAGACGATGTTATTGACTACTTATGCGCGCGGCTTGTTGGCGCTGCAGGCCGATGAGGAAGCTGAAAGGCTGTTGCGCGAAGCGATACGTCGACAATGGGACGCGGATCTGGTTTATCTATATGGTCTGGCCAAGGGTCGACTGCCTGCGCGACAGCTCGATAGCGCGGAGGAGTGGCTCAAGCATCATGAGCGCCATCCATTGTTGTTGCTGACCTTGGGTAGGCTGGCAATGCGCGCAGAGCTATGGGGCAAGGCGCGTAGTTATCTTGAGGCCAGTGTTGGCGTGGAGCCACGGGCAGAAGCCTGTCAGTTGCTAGGTGAGCTGCTGGAACGTTTGGGTGAGGAGAAATCTGCCCGCAAGTATTACCATCAAGGACTGAGCCTGGTGACTGGCGATAGCCAGTCACTGGGCGTGGTGCCGCTCAAGCGCTTGCCGCTGATGCCACACAACAAGGAAAGCACCGAATAAATCCATGTCATTTGCAGCGTCGTCTCCCCGAGTACACGGCGTATTATTCATTCAGTCCTTTGCCCAATCAAAGGTATCGGAATAGCAATGTTTTGTATCCAGACCGCGCTGTTCTGTCAGTACCTTGCGTGCATTTAGCACCATTTCCGGCAGGCCACATGCATAGAGCTCAAAGTTGCTTAAATCGGAAAAATCCGTCAACACAGCATCCTGCACGTAGCCACGCCGGCCAGTCCAGTCATCATCGGCTGTTGCCTGTGATAGAACCGGATGATAGTGGACATGTGCATACTCTTTTGCCCAACGCTGACAAAGCTCGTGCATGTAGAGATCAGGTTGCTGCCGTACTCCCCAATACAGATGGATGGGTCGTTGAACACTCTCACAAAGCGCGTGCTCGATGATGGCCTTTACTGGACCAAAACCAGTGCCGGTGGCGAGCATGATGATGGGTCGATCTGAATCCTCTCGCAGGAAAAAGCTGCCATGCGGGCCCTCGATGCGCATCAAGTCTTTGACCTGTATTTTATTGCGCAGCTGTTCTGCAAAATGTCCGCCTCGCACCAGTCCGATATGAAATTCAAGTAACTCATCGTTATGTGGTGCATTGGCGATGGAAAATGCACGTTTCTTCCCATCTGGCAAGAGGAAATTTACATATTGCCCCGCCAGATATCGCAAGCGCTCACCATCTGGCAGCTTCAACCACAGCCCCATTACATTTGGGCTGAGTTTTTCCAGGCGGGCTATTTTTGCGCGCAGATTGCGGATGGGGATATCACTCAAATCAGTGATTTCTTTGATCTCCAGTACCAGATCGGTTTTTGGTATGGCAATACATGGCAGCGCCATACCGACCAGTTTCTCTTGTTCACTAAGAGCTCCAGGATCGTTATCGCCATAATGCAGCTCACCACTGATCACTTTGCATTTGCATGCACCGCAATAACCACTGCGACAGCCATAGGGGATACTCAGACCCTGGCGCAGGGAAGCATCAAGCACTGATTCATCCTGCGCTATTTGAAATTCACGACCACTGGGCTCGATGTGAACCTTAAAATTCATTTAATCTTTCCTTGCTGTATTTGGCTTGCAGAGCATGATGGAAAACCTGATTATCGACCAAACAGGTCTGGAGATAAACCTTGCAAAAGATATGTGTTATTGGGTACGGCGATGTTGGCCAGCGCGTGGCACGGCTTTGGTTAAGGCAACATGCCAGGGTGCAGGCCTTGGTGCGCCGCAGCGAGATGGCTGCACAATTGGATGCTCAGGGCCTAACAAGTATTGTAGGCGATCTGGATCATCCCGACAGCTTGCTGCAGCTGCCGTTTGACAATGCCATTGTATATTATTTCGCCCCGCCACCTGCGCATGGCAGGGTCGATACACGCATGCGTAATTTTATTGCGACAGATTCAGTGCCTGAACGAGTGATCTATATATCTACTTCTGGTGTCTATGGCGATCACGCCGGTGCCTGGGTAGATGAAGAGACGCCGCCGACACCATGTGCTGATCGTGCGTATAGGCGGCTGGACGCAGAGACAGTATTACGCGGCTGGGGAAGAGCCAGGGGAGTCGCAATAAATATTCTGCGTGTTGGTGGAATTTATGGCCCTGGGCGCTGGCCACTGGCGAGATTGCGGGCGGGCACGCCTGTCTTGCGTGAAGAAGAGTGTGGTTATACCAACCGCATCCATATCGATGATCTGGCGAAGATCTGTGTTGCCGCAGCTATGCGCGGTGGCAAGGATCGTATCTATAACGTCAGTGATGGTAGTAATGGCACAATGACAGAATATTTTTATGCTGTAGCCGATCGCTTTGCTCTACCGCGACCGCCAGCGTTAAGCATGGCCGAAGCCAGACTGCAACTGAGCCCGGCCATGCTGTCCTATCTCACTGAATCACGCCGCATGAATAATCATCGTGTTTTGCAGGAACTGGGTGTGCAGTTGGACTATCCGCAGCTGGCCGCAGGCTTGGCAGAGATTTGAGGATCGGCGTTTTCGGTCGTAGTAATATTATCGTCCATCAACAATCATAGTGGAAAAATTATGCCGTAATTCTGGCCTGGTAGAGTTTTAGCGCTGGCACAGCTGTGTGTTGTTGAATACCAATAGGATGGCAGAAGTTATCTGGATTGCATTGTAAAACACTTTACTCTACGGCGATTTACCCCATCCCACCTCGATCCTCCCTTGAAGAGATGCGGTTGTGTGAGTTTTTTGCAGGGTAGGGGTTTGCTGCATACGGCGCAATGCCAGTTGGTTATTGCGCCCTACCTGACCGTACCGCATTTAACCGTAGATACTCTGTTTAAGCGCAAGCTTTTTTATGCTCTTCACTAAATAATTTTGAGGATTCAAAGGGTGTGTTTGTTTGTAGACACGCCCAGATCCCGGTCAGCATTTTACGCATCACAGCACACAATGCCTGCATCTTTTTCTTGCCGCGTAGTATCAGCGATTGATAAAACGTTTTTGCATTTGGGTCGTGTATCGCGGCAGACAAAGCAGGCATATATAACGCTGTGCGCAAATAGGCATTGCCTGCTTTGCTCAGTCGGCCAGGTTTGTTGATGCTGGTGCCTGATTGCGTGAGTCGCACATCGAGGCCTGCAAAGCGGCTGACTTGTGCTGATTTCAAATGTTTTGGCAAAAGCTCAAGTTCGCAAATAATCATAATTGCGCTGTTAACCCCGATACCTATGGCAGCGGTTAGGTTTTCTAGTTTTTGAGAAAGAAATTCATCTTCCTGTATCATTTCCAAAGCCAGATTACGTAACCGATCGATGCGCGAATCTAAATATTCAATACCTTCTTGCTCGTCATCTATAAGCACTTGATACGTTGTGTCTTTAGCCTTCAAAGCACGTAAGTTATTTTTAGCTTCGGTGCGACGCCCTACCAACCTATTGATTTGACGGCCAGTATCTCGAAGCGACAAGTATTTTGGATCGGGTGCTGTCCATAAGCATGGTGACATGCGCTGCGCGTATTCGGCCAGTAAGGCGGCATCAATAGCATCAGTTTTGCTGTTGCTAAGCTTGAGCTTGGCGAAGTGATTAAAGCTGTTTGGATTAATCACGGAAACTTTTAAACCGCTGTTATACAGCACGACAGCAAGGTTCAAATAATAGACTCCAGTGGCTTCCATAACGACGCAGGCAGGGTACAGCTTGATCAGTCGTGCAGCTAGCTTCTCATGGTCTTGATGCGTTTGTTTGTAGCTTTTCGCGTCACTATTTTTATCATTGTGGCGCACCACAACCTCAAACGCTGTTGCGCCAATATCAATACCAACAAAAGTGCTCATGATTTTGGCTCTTCCCCTGATCGAGTGGGTAGTCTTCATCGGGTTATCGCTTCAGGGTAAAGATCTAACCCGCCAAGATAGAAGTAAATGGCATTGGCAAACCACTCTTTGTTACGGAAGCCTCTGCTGCGAACCTTGATCATTTTTATCCGGCTGTTGAGCCCTTCTGCTGGTCCATTGCTGACCTTCAGCACCACCGCATTTAAAATGCCCCACAGGTGCTCCTTGATGGTCCTGGCGACTTCCTTAATGGGGTCCAGGCGACTGCGCACCGCCCAGGACAGCCACTGCTCCCAGCCTTTGCGTGCCCAGGTCTTACTGACATAGTGCCAAAGTGACATGCCCAGTTCCTTAATCGCCCAGGCGCGCGCCGTCTTCAGCGTGCTCTCACGCAGCGCCTTGAATCGTCGCTTCTGTTTGTGCGTCATGTTCTGCGGGTTGTAGAGCCAATCATATTTGCTGCCCTTGAGATCCTCATAGCCTTCGGCCATCAATGCTTTGTGCTCCTGGCGGCGTACCTTATCCACCGCCTCGCCAAGGTACTTGGCTACATGGAATTTATCGAAGGCAATCTTCTCCTCTGCCCCAGGCAGGCTTTCCAGTGTGGCATTGATAAAGGCCGGCCACATATCCATCGAGACACTCTCAATCGCCTCTCGCTGCTCTTCCGTTAGGCTTTCATACCATGCCTTCAGCGTAACCTTTTTTCGGTCACTGCCAACATGTAGCACCGTCCCCGCTACCTGGTCTGATACGATCGTCACGTAATCATGCCGCTTCCTGAAGGCTGTTTCATCAACACCAATTTGCGTTGGGTGCTGCTCTTTCCTGCGATCCAGTCCTCGCACAACAGCACGCTGCATGATGCCATCTATGGCATTCCAACTCAGTCCCATCAACCGTGAAACTGCCGAGATGGAGGCCTCTTTGAGCCAGTCAATAACCAGCCCCTCAAACATCGCCGTGAATCCAGATCCAGGCTCCGCCCAAGGGACCGACACAGTCACTACGCCATGTTCCTTACAGTTAACCCTGGGAACGTCTGCCACCAAGAGGGTCTTGTACTGACAGGTATCCAGATGTCGCCAACGGCGTGTCCGAGTATCATAGCCTGGAGAAACAACTCCACAGGTCGGACAGCAATGACGAGCTCCAGCCTCGGGCGCAACCCGGACCGTTACTTCTCCGTTGGGCAAGGCCAAGTCTACCTGGGCCCCGCGAAGGCGGGGGTCCAGTTTTTTTGAATTCCTGGTTTCCCGCCTGCGCGGGAATGACGGTTCTGAGTCGAGCGACTGTTTGATCGCTGAACGTGACTATAAACACACACGCGGGCATGAATGCCCGCCCTTGACTGTGTAAAGCCCCCCTCTCCCGCTGGCGGGAGAGGGTGAAAAGTTTTGTCACATTCGCGCATATGGCTCCATGCATTCGACACAACGCCCGCTGGTTATTGCGCCTTACATAAATAATTCTTCTACACGCTGAGCGGCGGGGTTTGCTACGCAGCAAATCACTGACAGTTAATTTTCAGGGTGAAGTCGTTTCTATGTTGATCGTTGCCTGTAGATCATCAAGGCTTTTGTCGCGCGTTTCCGGTGCCAGCCAAAGTGCTATGAGGGTAAGTGATGCGAGCGTGGACAGATAGATCCCGACATAGCCAACCCCAAAGCTGCGTACCAACCAGACGGCGATAAAAGGTGTCAACGCAGCACCCAGGATGGAAGAAAAATTATAGGCTATGCCAGATCCGCTGTAGCGCACGTTAGTGGGAAACAGTTCTGGCAGGATCGCCGACATGGGGCCAAACGATAGTCCCATAAGGGTCATGCCGGTGCAGAGAAACAACAACATTAGGCCCATATTGGCCTGCTCTCCTGTGCCCATCACGGCAGGGTCAAGAAAGCTGTTAAAGCTCAGGCCAAAGACCAGGCAGGCGGCTGTTACCACCAGCAGAAAATGACGGCGGCCATAGTAGTCGGCCAGCCAGCCAGCGATGGGTATGGTGGCGGCAAAGAACAGTACCGAGATCAATTGCAGCACAAGAAAATCGTGGTAGTTGATACCGAGAAGTCCCAGCTCGACCTTGCCGATGGCATAGGACAGAATCCAGGTGGTCATCAGGTAAAACAGCCCATAGGTGGCCAGCATGATGAAGGTGCCAAGCAATAGTTCTTTTGGGTGTTTGCGAAAGACCGTGTTTAATGGTGCCTTGAGTTTTTCCCCTCGCTCCATCGCGCGGGCAAAGACCGGTGTTTCTGCCAGCCTGGTACGCACATACAAACCTAGCGAGACCATCACGATGGACAACAGAAAAGGCAGTCGCCAACCCCAAACCAAAAAGCTGTCGTCCAGTTGCCCCGTTGCGGAGTTGTAGTCAAACCATTGCGTTAGCAGTAAAAAAAAGCCATTGGCAAGAATAAAGCCAAAGGGTGCACCGAGCTGTGGCCACATCGCGGCACGTGCGCGTTTCCCCGGTTCGGCGGTTTCGGTAGCCAGCAAGGCAGCACCCGACCACTCGCCGCCCAGTCCCAGTCCCTGACAGAACCGCAGTATCGTCAGCATGGCTGGTGCCCACAGGCCAATTTGCATGATGGTGGGTAACATGCCGATGAGAAAGGTGGCTATGCCCATGGTCAGCAGCGAGCCAATCAGGGTGGCCTTGCGGCCGATGCGATCACCAAAATGGCCAAACAGCATGGAGCCGACTGGCCGTGCGATGAAGGCTACGGAAAAGGTGGCCATCGAGGCGAGCAGCTCGGTGCCGCTAGCTGTTTTGGGAAAAAAAAGCAATGGAAATACCGAGACTGCGGCGGTGGCGTAGATATAAAAATCATAGAATTCAATGGTGGTGCCGACCAGGCTGGCGAAGATGATACGATGGCGTGGGACAGATATCTCGTGATTGCTTGTGTTCATAATTTCAGCTCAGTCCATAGCTCATCAACACGCTGTTTTACCGCCTCACTCATTTGTATAGGCCGGCCCCATTCGCGCGTGGTTTCGCCTGGCCATTTATTAGTGGCATCAAGGCCAATTTTGGAGCCTAGTCCTGAGATCGGCGAGGCAAAATCCAGATAGTCGATCGGTGTATTTTCAATCATTGTGGTATCACGTGCCGGATCCATGCGCGTTGTCATCGCCCATATTACATCCTGCCAATTGCGTATATCAATATTATCGTCAGTGACGATGACAAACTTGGTGTACATAAACTGCCGCAGGAAAGACCAGATCCCCAGCATGATACGTTTGGCGTGGCCTGGGTATTGTTTACGGATGCTGACAACGGCCATGCGATAGGAGCAGCCCTCCGGTGGCAGATAAAAATCCACAATCTCAGGAAATTGTTTTTGCAGGATGGGAATGAATACCTCGTTGAGCGCCACACCGAGTACGGCTGGCTCATCCGGTGGCCGACCGGTATAGGTCGAGTGGTAAATAGGATTTTGTCGCTGGGTAATGCGCTCGATAGTAAAGACTGGAAAGCGATCTACTTCATTGTAGTAGCCAGTGTGATCGCCATATGGTCCTTCTTCGGCCATTTCATCCGGATGAATTACGCCTTCCAGTACGTATTCTGCCGAGGCGGGCACTTGCAGATTATTGCCGATGCATTTGACCACCTCGCTCTTGCTGCCGCGCAGAAGACCGGCAAAAGCATATTCACTCAAGGTATCTGGCACGGGAGTCACCGCGCCGAGTATGGTCGCCGGATCGGCACCAAGGGCAACGGCCACGGGAAACGGCTGGCCGGGGTGCTGCTGCTGAAACTCACGAAAATCCTGCGCACCACCACGGTGCGAAAGCCAGCGCATGATGAGCTTGTTTCTGCCCAAAACTTGCTGACGGTAAATGCCGAGATTCTGTCGTTCCTTGTGTGGCCCTCGGGTGATCACCAGACCCCAGGTGATGAGTGGCGCGACATCACCAGGCCAGCAGGTCTGGATCGGTAATTGTGCCAGATCAACCTCATCGCCAGTCAGCACTATTTCCTGACAAGCAGCATGTTTGACAAGCTTGGGCGACATATTGAGCACCTGTTTGAAGCGCGGCAGTTTTTCAATCGCATCACGCAAGCCCTTGGGCGGCTCAGGCTCCTTTAGAAAGGCCAGCAACTGACCGACCTCACGCAAGGCGCTTACCGACTCCTCACCCATGCCAAGCGCCACGCGCTCAGGCGTACCAAACAAATTGGCCAGTATCGGCACCTTGTGACCCTTGGGATTCTCAAACAACAAGGCCGGGCCACCGCACCGTAACACACGATCGCAGATTTCCGTTATTTCCAGATATGGATCGACCTCGATGCTAATGCGCTTCAGCTCGCCCCGTTGCTCAAGTAATTTAATAAAATCCCGTAGATCTTTGTATTTCATAAGTGGCTAGCGCACCAGTCCGGCTTCGACCTGTTCGCGCCTAGCACGGTTGGTGAGAACCTCAATGAGCTGCAGAGCGAAGTCTATTGCTGTGCCGGGGCCGCGCGAGGTAATGACCTTGCCGTCCTGCACTACGGCTTCGTTCAGGTAGGTGACTTCGGGTAGCGCCATCTTATCGACAACACCTGGATAAGAGGTGGCGCGTTTGCCTGTCAGCAACCCAATCCGGCCGAGCACCTTGGGGGCGGCGCAAATGGCAGCCGTATATTTTTCTGCACTAGCCATTTTTTGCAGCACGGCTTCGATACGTGGGTCTTGGTCCAGTCGGTCGGAGCCGGGGCCACCGCCAGGCAGGACGACCATGTCGTAGTCACTTTTCAGCGCTTCATCCAGTGTGGTATCTGCCTGCAGGATGATATTGTGCGCCCCCTTCACGGGGCCGCTATCGAGGCTGGCGCTGATGACTTCTATGTCGGCGCGGCGCAGTAAGTTGATGATGGTGACGGCTTCTAGTTCTTCGCAGCCGGGGGCGAGGGGGACAAGGACGCGTGCCATAGTTTTGGTCTCCTTTGTTGTTGGCTGGAAATAAGTTTTGATACTGATACGAGCTGGACGCCGAAGTTATCCAGATAAGGCAGTACTTCGCTCAGTACTTGCATGGTAACGGGATAAGGGTGGCCGATGGCCAATGCGTGGCCGTTTTGGTAGGCCACATCAAGCAAGCGGGCAAACTGTCGGCGTATGCTGTCGATATCACGTTCGCTATCCAAAAAAATATCGCGTCTGGTGGTGGGCAGTTGATGACCCTGTGCGACATATTGTGCCACGGTGTGCAAGGTGGTCACGCTATCGACAAAGAACAGTCCATCGTGGGCTTCGATTTCGCTCATCAGCCAGTTCATGTGCATGCGTGAGCGGGTTAGCAGGCTGCCCATGTGATTATTAATGCCACGTACGTGAGGAATGGAGGCAAGATTATCCCGTACGCTGTGGCGGAATTCTTCTTCTGACATTGCCTGGGTGATAGCGCCTGGGCCAAGGCGGTTGCCGCGCTCGGCCTGCATGGGCAGGTGCAGCATCACTTCTCGACTTTGGCGATGAGCCAATTCGGCGAAGTGTCTGGCGTAGGGAGTATGCGGCAGGATGGAGTAGGTAAGCGCGCCAGGGAGATTCATGGCGCGCATACCGTAGTCGTAGCGGTCGCCAATATCGTCGATGATAATGGCGATCAATGGCTGAGCCTGTGCTGCCAGCGCAGCGCAGCTCAGCACCAAGGCAATAAGCATGCGCTGGAATATCATCTTGCTATTGACGCGCTTGCAGGATGGTCAGCCCCTTGAGCAGGTTGAGTGCTTCGTGCAGGGCATAGTCTTTGTTGACGATATCAACAGATGTCTGGTTCTTGTCATCTTTGTCCTTTTCGCCATCCTTGCTGGTCTTGCCATTACCATTGGCCAGGTGGCCGGTCAGGTTGGCCTCCTTTAGTCGATCGCCTTCATTGTCTTCTGTCTCCACCAGTTTGACGGCCTTGAGCTTGATATCCGGCTCGATGCCATCGGCCTGGATTGAGCGACCACCTGGCGTGTAGTAGCGCGCAGTGGTGAGCTTGATGGCGCTGTTGTTGCTCATCGGGAAGATAGTCTGCACCGAGCCCTTGCCGAAGGTGCGTGAGCCCATGATTATGGCGCGTTTGTGATCCTGTAGTGCCCCGGCGACAATCTCCGAGGCCGATGCCGAGCCACCATTGACCAGCACGACAATGGGCGCGCCTTTGAGGATATCGCCAGGCGTTGCGGTATAGCGCAGCTCTGCATCCCTGGCGCGGCCTTCGGTGTAGACGATCATGCCCTTGTCGAGAAAGGCATCGGAGACGGATACCGCAGCACCGAGTACACCACCAGGGTTGTTACGCAAATCCAGCACCAGACCATGCATCTTGTTGTTGGTCTTCTTCATTTCGCTGACAGCTTTGTTGACCTGCTCGGCGGTTTGATTCTGGAAGCTGGTAATGCGTAGATAGCCATAGCCTTCTTCCAGCATCTGGAACTTGACGCTCTTCACGCGAATGATGTCGCGGGTGATGGTTATCTTAAGGGGTTTTTGTTCGCCATCGCGGATGATGGTGAGCGTAATGTCGGTACCTGGTTTGCCGCGCATCATTTTCACGGCATCATTCAGACTCATGCCCTTCACTGGTGTTTCATCAAGGCGAATGACCAGGTCGCCAGCCTTGACGCCTGCTGCCTGGGCGGGTGTGTCGTCGATGGGTGAGACTACTTTGACAAAGCCATCTTCCATGCCCACTTCAATGCCCAGGCCACCAAATTCACCGCTAGTGCCAACCTGCAGTTCCTTGAACTCATCCGGATCAAGATAGGCTGAGTGTGGATCCAGCCCGGCGAGCATGCCGCGTATGGCATTTTCCAACAGATTCTTGTCTTTTGCCTCTTCGACATAGTCATCTTTAATCTTGCCGAAGATCTCAGAAAAATTACGCAGCTCTTCCAGCGGCAGAGTGGCTGGTTGTTCATTGGAGCGATCGGCCAGTACGCTGCCGCCCAGCGTGAGCAGAGTGCCCAATGCCAGGCCGGTGAAGAGGATGAGTAAGGAGCGTGTGGCTTGTTTCATTATATGACTCCGGGTTGGTCCCTGTTTTAAATACTACTGCCGCTGTAAGTCCAGCTATTGATATTACCTCAGAATGGAGATGGTTTGTGGGCAAGAATGTGTTGGAGGCAGGGTACGCAACTGTCCATCCTGCAGCCTTGCACCCTTTCAAGACTATGGGTTAGCGGCGACACCAGCGTGTGGGATCCTGAGGTTTTCCTTTACGGCGTATTTCAAAATAAACACCGGTGCGGTTATCACTACCGCTGGCTCCCACACTGGCGATTGTCTCGCCTGCCGCAACCCAGTCACCTACTTCCTTGTGCAGGCTTTGGTTGTTGCCGTATAAGCTCATATAGCCATCGCCATGATCGAGGATCATTAAATAACCAAAGCCGCGTAGCCAATCGGCAAAGGCGACGCGGCCATGAAATACAGCCCGTACTGGCAATCCTTCATTTGCTCCCAGCAGTACACCTTGCCAAACTATGTTACCCAATCGAGGGCTGCCATAACTGGCAACAATACGTCCTTGTACCGGCCATGGAAGTTTGCCGCGTAATTTGGCAAATAGTTGTTGGTTGCCTGCCTCGGGGGGAATATCCCCCAGCGCCTGAGCGAGGGCCATGATTAATTTTTCCAGTTCCCTTTCATCAGCCAGCATTCCTTTGAGGCGCTGATCCTTGCTGTTCATTTCCTGCTTCAGTTCCGCCAGCAAATCACTGCGTGTTGCGAGGGTTTTTTTCAGTTTTGCCTGGTGTTGTCTTTGCTCATCGCGTATTTGGCCAAGTCGTTGATTTTCAAATTCGATCTCTTGCTGTACGTCCTCAAGTTGTTGCACGGCCGCCAGCATGGTGGTGATCCGTTTTGCCCTGGCGCGATTGAGGTAGTCGTAATAAGTCAGGGCGCGACCAAGCGTGGCGGGGTTTTCCTGATTGAGCAGGATTTTCAAATATTCCTGCCGACCCATGACGTAGGCGGCGCGGATTTGTTGAGCCAGTTGCTGACGTTGCATGGCGATTGAGCCTTGCAGATCCTTACGACGTTTTTGCAGATCATCCAGGCGGCGCGTTTGTGTGTTTAGTTGCACATCAAGTTGGCGCAAGTCCTTGTTGGCCTGCGCCACCGACTCTTCTACACCACGTAGCTCATCGCGCAGGGCATCGTAGCGGCTGCGTACCTTGTTGAGTTCGCCGCGCAAGACAGTAATGCGCTCGCGCAGTTGCTGCAGCTCGGCTTCCTTGGCATGACGCTTGGGTGCTTGTTGTGTGCTGCCTGCCGCCAGGCTCAGACCTGGCAACAGTAGTAAAAGCAGCAGCAGTATTCTCACGACTGTTGTTCGTCTTCCGGGATCGCAGTAATGAGATTTTGCCCGGTCATTTCTATCGGTATATCCAGGCCCATCAGGCTGAGCATGGTGGGGGCGATATCCGAAAGAATGCCTGGGTTGAGCGTTAGCTGGCGAGAGCCAACGTAGATAAGTGGCACCGGGTTTGAGGTGTGGGCGGTGTGTGGCTGGCCGGTATCATCGCCTACCATTTGTTCGGCATTGCCGTGGTCTGCGGTGATCAGCATTTCGCCACCAATACTAGCCAGGGCCTCAAGCAGGCGGCCGATGCAGCCATCCAGTGTCTCAATTGCCTGCATAGTGGCGGCAAAGTTGCCTGTGTGGCCGACCATATCGGCATTGGCGTAGTTGCATATGATGACATCGTATTTTTCACTGAGGATCGCATCGACCAGTTTGTCTGTCACCTCAGGTGCGCTCATTTCTGGTTGTAGATCGTAGGTAGGAACCTTGGGAGAAGGAACCAGAATACGATCCTCGAATTCAAATGGCTCCTCGCGACCGCCGTTAAAGAAAAAGGTAACGTGGGCATATTTTTCTGTTTCGGCAATACGTAACTGCTGCATGCCAAGGTGTGAGATGTATTCGCCGAGTACGTTGCGCAGACGTTCGGGCGGAAAGGCCACTGGAATGTCAAAATCAGTGTTGTACTCAGTCAAGCTGACAAACTGGCCCAGCTTTGGCTTGCACTTGCGTTCAAAGCCGTCAAAATCTGCCTCGATGAAAGGACGTGTGATCTGGCGCGCCCGATCGGAGCGGTAATTCATGAAAACAATCACATCACCATCGGCAAAGCTCACCGGCTTGCCGCCGGCAGGAATGATCCAGGTGCCCTTAACGAATTCATCGGTTTCACCACGGGCATAGGCCATCTCAAGCGCGGTGAGCGCATCTGGTGCTTCAAAATCAGCCTGACAGCCGGTGATCAGATCGTAGGCGGATTGAATGCGTGGCCAGCGATGATCACGATCCATGGCATAGAAACGACCGATTATGGAGGCAATCTGGCCGCCTCCCAGCTGATCGATCTTTTCCTGCAGCAGGCGCAGGGAAGTGGCTGCGCTTTTAGGCGGGGTGTCGCGACCATCGAGAAAGGCGTGCAGATAAATATTTTTTGCCCCACGCTGCAAGGCAAGTTCCAGCATGGCATGGATATGCTCTTCATGGCCATGTACACCGCCTGGCGAGAACAAACCAAGGATATGGACAGCCTTGTTGCTATCCACCGCCAGGTCCACTGCATTGGTCAGGGTCTGGTTGGTAAAAAATGAGCCGGTTTTAATCGCCCGACTGATGCGGGTAAACTCCTGATAGACGACCCGGCCAGCACCCAGATTAAGATGGCCAACTTCAGAGTTGCCCATTTGGCCTGCCGGCAGACCAACTTCAGCACCAGAAGTGCGTACAAAGGTATGTGGGTGCTCACTCCAGAGCTTGTCCCAGACAGGAGTCTGTGCGTGGAGTATGGCGTTGTAGTGTGGATTTTCGGAATAGCCCCAGCCGTCGAGTACGACAAGCATTAGTGGGCGTGGTCGGTGGTTATCTGACATTGTTTTATCGACGGGTTGTTGTTGGCTGTTAGGAAACCTCTGAATAACTACCTGCTTGGCTATCACGGTGTTACAAACCTGCTTTTAATGCTCATTTACCAGTTGCAAGATACATTTTTCGCATGTTTTTGCCTTGTACCAGCGTCCGCAGTAACGTGAGCCGCAGGTTACTTAAGAGATGGTTTTCCCCGGTAAGTGAGGTTCTTTTCAAACAGCATCTTATTGTATATTGTTTTACGCTATAAAAGCAGGGGATCATGCGTTGTCAAATCGTGGCATTGATCCTGCGGACCATAATAATGGGGAAGAGGATGGAAACTGAAGCTGCAAATGATGGACTTATTACACGAGATGAGGATATCGAGCGTGCCGCGCGTTCTCTCAAGGCCATGTCACATCCCCTGCGTCTGAAGATTCTTTGTGTGTTGGGCGACAAGGAAGTCAGTGTGCAGGATATCGTCAGCAGTGTCGGTACTTCACAAAGTAATATTTCCCAGCACCTCGCTATTCTGCGTGATAAAGGCATACTCTCCACCCGCAAAGATGCCAACCGGGTATATTATCGGGTAGATGACAGTCGTACACTTAGCTTGATCGGCATGATGCGTGATGTTTTCTGCTCGATGGATTGAACTGGCTTTGCAAGTTGCACTGGTCATCCCCATAAACAGGTTTTCTCCATTTTGAGGTGATCCCCATGACTGTCGAACGTATCGTGCGTATTGTGGCTGGTTTTTTCATCCTGCTCAGCTTGAGTCTGGGCGTGTCTGCCAGCCCCATTTTTCATAGTGCCAATTGGCTGTGGTTTACAGCCTTTGTTGGCTTGAATCTGTTTCAGAGCGGCTTCACCAAATTTTGCCCACTGGATACCATCTTGCAGAAGCTGGGTGTGCCAAGTGGCGGTGCTGCTTGCTCCTGAATCCCATTCCCGCCGACGGCACAGCTGTCGGCGGCCATTTCTGAAATTTTTACTTGGCTGATTATCAATCCATGCAGCAATTTAGCGAATTCTTTATAAATCATTGGGATCTTTTCCTGGCCTTGTTTGCCACGCTGGCAATGCTTGCTTACAGCAGCTTTAGCGATCGCCTGCGTGGTTACAGGAATGTGTTGCCGCAGGAAGCGGTGCAATTGATAAATCATCAGGATGCCTTGTTACTGGATGTGCGCGAGGATAGTGAATACAGCAGCGGCCATATCTTGGATTCCATCCATATTCCATTAGGCAAACTGCGTAGCCGCTTTCATGAGCTGGCAGCTTATAAGGATCGTGCCGTGGTCATAGGCTGTCGCAGTGGGCACCGTTCAGGTAGTGCCTGCGCCATGTTGCGCAAGCAAGGCTTTGAAAAAGTTTATAACCTGCGTGGCGGTATCCTGGCATGGGAAAATGCCAACCTGCCCGTCATCCGGGGCGGTAAACGCAAGAAAAAAAAGTAGAGGGTTGTATCATGGCAAAAGTAGAAATCTACACCACCGATTCTTGTCCCTTTTGTGTGCGGGCACGCATGTTGTTGGATGACAAGGGTGCGGATTACAGCGAGTACCGTATTGATCTCCTGTCAGAACTGCGCGCCGAAATGCAGGCACGTGCTAATGGTGGTTCGTCTGTGCCACAGATCTTTATCGATGATCAGCATATTGGCGGTTGCGATGAATTATATGCCCTGGATGCCAAGGGTGGACTCGATCCTTTGCTGGCGAGGCTAAACAAGCGAGATGAGTGACAACTTGCACATCGTTTGCCCCCATTGCCATGGCGTCAATCGGGTACCACGACACAAGCTTGCTGCCGGTGCTAACTGTGGACGTTGCAAACGGCCCTTGTTTACCGGCCTACCCCTGGTTTTGGATGAGGCTAGCTTTGCCCCACACGCAAGCCGCAGCGATATCCCGTTGCTGGTTGATTTTTGGGCCAGTTGGTGTGGTCCATGCAAGATGATGGCACCAGTCTTTGAACGTGCCGCAGGCGAGTTGGAGCCTAATATGAGGCTGGCCAAGGTCAATACCGAGGAGCAGCAAAACCTTTCGGCACGATATGCTGTTCGCAGTATTCCCACGCTGATTTTGTTCAAGCATGGACAAGAGTTGGCGCGTGTTGCGGGGGCGATGGATTTACCCAGTCTACTGAACTGGGCACGCCAGCACTAGCAAAGCTGAGCCGCCAGGATGCAATTCTGCACCACACCCCTTACAGGGGATTTTTACTTAAATTAAATAAGGATTTAATAATGTCTGATAACGACAAGCAAGCTGAGCAGAGCGATGCTCAGGAACGACATTTTGCCATTCAGCGTGTCTATTTGAAGGATGTTTCATTCGAGACACCTAATTCACCAGCCATGTTCACCGTTCAGTGGCAGCCCAGCATCAATATCGAGTTGGCATCAGCGAGCGATAAGCTTGGTGATGATGTTTATGAAGTTGTACTCACATTGACCGTCACCTGCAAGGCAGAGGAAAAGACCGCCTATCTGGTGGAAGTGCAGCAGGCAGGCATATTCACTATTGCTGGTTTTGATGAAGTTACCCATGCCGGCATGCTGGGAAGTTACTGTCCAAATATTCTTTTTCCCTATGCGCGTGAGGCGATCAGCAGTCTGGTAAACAAAGGTAGCTTTCCGCAGCTATTGCTTGCGCCCGTCAATTTTGATGCGCTTTATGCCCAGCATCTGGAGCAGCAGCAAGCACAAAACAGCACCGAGCAGGAGTCACAGGTACACTGATGTCAATCGCCGTCCTTGGCGCTGGCTCCTGGGGTACGGCGCTGGCCATACTGCTGGCGCGTAACAAAATCTCAACAGTGCTGTGGGCGCGCGATCCTGTCCAGGCGGCGGCGATGAATACTGCGCGGTGCAATTTGCGATATTTGCCCGATCAGGAGTTCCCGCCAAATATGCATGTCACGGCAGATCTGCATGAGGCCTTGAATAGCTCCAGGGATTGGCTGCTGGCTGTGCCCAGTCACAGTGCCCGTAGCATGTTGCAGGACATCGCCCAACATGCGGACGATAATACCCGCCTGGCCTGGGCCAGCAAGGGTCTGGAACAGGGGACTGGCAAACTATTGCATCAACTGACCACCGAGGAACTGGGTGGGGCAATCAAACCGGCCGTTATCTCGGGGCCGACCTTTGCCACAGAAGTGGCCGCTGGCCTGCCCACGGCGGTTACAGTCGCCAGCCATGATTCCGCCGTAGCCAGTCATTTTGCTGGCTGTCTGCATAACACCACCATGCGCGCCTATACCTCAGATGATGTGGTTGGAGTTGAGCTGGGAGGCGCAATCAAGAATGTACTGGCTATTGCCGCAGGTATTGCCGATGGCCTTAGTCTTGGAGCCAACACCCGCGCAGCATTGATTACTCGAGGGCTGGCGGAGATGATGCGTCTGGGCGTGGCCTTGGGCGGCCGACAGGAAACCTTCATGGGCTTGGCTGGTCTTGGTGATTTGGTATTGACCTGTACCGATGACAAATCGCGCAATCGCCGCTTTGGTATGGCGTTAGGGCGCGGCGAGGCTCAACAACAGGCGCATGATTCCATTCGTCAGGTCGTCGAGGGCGTGCAGACTGCCGCAGAGATTTGGGCCTTGGCCAATACACATAACATCGACATGCCGATCACCGAACAGGTATGGCGCGTGTTGTATAAGGGGCAACCAGTGCAGCTTGCCGTGCAGGCTTTGTTGGCGCGGGAGCAAAAGCAGGAAACGCTGTGAGTTGATGCTTTTGTCTACAGATAGCGTCAAGCTTTGTTAGGGAAGCATGTTGCATCGTTGGCATGATGTTAGTCATGCATTTTTACTCCATATCCATCGCATCTAACTCATTCCCATTTTATTTTAGCGACGGGATCCCCTTCATTCTCAAGGGTATGGTCGTATGAACGCAAGTGAAAAGCCTTTCCACCCTCTCCCCCAGCCCCTCTCCCGCCAGCGGGAGAGGGGAGCTTTGCAGGTGAAGCATCCAAATCCATCCCTTTCAAAAAAATGTAGGGCGCGATAACCAGCGGGCATTGCGCCGAATACAAGAGATCTGCGACCTGCCCCATCATTTCCGCGCAATATTAAAGTCAGGTAGGGCGGGCATTTATGCCCGCGTGTGTGTCATCCGGCAATGTCGTGGTGTGATTTTTTTACGTTGGTGTTGGTGGCGTACCCGTGTATTTTTGTATGGGTACATGGTTTTGTGTAGGCATATGGTTCCGCGTGGGCATGAATGCTCACCCTTGGTTAAATGCGGTACGGTCAGGTAGGGCGCAATAACCATAGGGCATTGCGCCGAATGTAGATACTCATCCAGCTGGTGTCAGGTCTGTAGTGATGTTCAGCAATCAAACAGCCGCTCGACTCAGAACCGTCATTCCCGCGTCACGTGCCTTCGGTGGCCAGATATGGTTTACGTGGAGCTGTTAAGTTTTCTGTTTTTTTCAGCCAGGCGTGGTAGTTCCTGTGTGCTTTTACCAAGCAGGGCAGGGCCTTCAACGATGAGATAATCCTTAAAGGCCGTTGCAATAGCAGACAAGCGTTTGCCTTGTCGATGAACTACATACCAATGGCGCATGATGGGGAAATCACTTACCGGCAGGATCACCAGACGGCCAAGCGTGAGCTCCATTTCGACTGTATCGCGTGATAGCAGGCCCAGCCCCAAGCCCGCCTGAACCGATTGTTTTATAGCCTCGTTACTGCCTACCTCCATGCCGGTAGTGATATGTACACCGCGTTGGCTGAAGAAACGCTCCATGGCAATGCGGGTGCCAGAGCCAGGTTCTCGCACTAGAAATATTTCTTGCGTCAGTGCATTCAATGGGATCTTTTTTTTCTTGGCCAGCGGGTGCTCGGGCGGCGCAACAATTACAAGGGGATTTTCTAGAAATGGTTCATAGCCCAGGTCTGCATCCTTGGGTGGCTGCCCCATGACGACCAGGTCGACTTCATTGTCCGCCAATTGATTCAACAGAGTTTCACGATTGGTGACATCCAGGCTGACGGTGATTTTTGGGTGACGTTGGCAAAACCCGGCCAGCAGGGCAGGGATGAAATAATTGGCTGTGGAGGCCACAGATATCTTCAGGCGGCCTTTGTCCAGCCCTTTCATGCTGCTCAGCACTCCCTGAAGTTCATCGAGTTGTTGCAGGATGTTGCGACTGTACTGGTAAACTTCCTTGCCCATCTCGGTGAGGAAGATTTTTCTGCCCAGTTGTTCAAATAATGCTGCGTCTAGCTGACTTTCCAGTTGTTTGACTTGCATGGACACGGCGGGCTGTGTCAGACATAGTTCCTCGGCTGCACGGGTGAAGCTACGGTGACGGGTTACTGCGGCAAAAACACGCAGCTGGCGCAAGGTTATATTCATAATGTATTCTTATGATTATTTACTGGTCGATAAATCATCCTAACTGAAGAGATAGGTTTATGCAAAACTATTATCGACAGCTTTGGCATAAGCCTGCATCATCGTAATTTTTCTACTTTAACCGTCGCAATGCGGCATGTTGTTAGCCACAGGGATAAACAATGTCTGACATAGTATTCAACTCTGAACTCAAGAGCCTGCCCCTGATTCAGCGTGGCAAGGTACGAGATATCTACGCCATTGATGAGCACAGCATGTTATTTTTGGCCACCGATCGCCTGTCGGCCTTTGATGTCGTGCTGCCCTCGCCGATCCCCGCCAAGGGCAAGATACTCACAGCGATGTCTAATTTCTGGTTTGCCCGCACACCTCATATCATCTCTAATCATCTGACGAATATTGATCCGGTTAGCGTGGTTGCGGCCGCAGAGGCTACCCAGGTCGTCGGTCGTGCCGTGGTAGTGCGCAAGCTCAAACCGTTGCCAGTAGAGGCTATTGTGCGTGGCTACCTCGTTGGATCGGGCTGGAAAGAATATAAAACCCAGGGCACGGTCTGTGCCATGCCCTTGCCCGCTGGTCTGCGTGAGGCAGAAAAGCTGCCCGAACCTATTTTTACCCCATCGACCAAGGCCGAGGTGGGCGATCATGATGAAAACATATCCTTTGGGCGCATGGTGGAACTGATTGGTCAGCCACTGGCCGAGCAGGTGCGTGAGATCAGCATCAAGCTATATAGCTTTGCTGCTGAGTATGCGCTCACCAAGGGCATCATCATTGCCGATACCAAGTTTGAGTTTGGTCAGGATGAGGCGGGCAAGCTGGTGTTAATGGACGAGGTCTTGACGCCGGACTCATCGCGTTTTTGGCCAGTGGAATCCTACGCGCCAGGGGCGAATCCTCCCAGCTTCGACAAGCAGTATGTACGAGATTATCTGGAGGGGCTTAACTGGAATAAAAAACCACCCGCGCCAGAGCTGCCAGCCGAGGTGGTGCAGAAAACTGCAGAGCGTTATCGAACTGCCCTGCGTCAGTTGACTGGGCAGGATATGTCATGATTCACAAGGTTTTTAATAATGCAAACCTTATGTATATCATCAATAAATAAAATTTTATTTATACAATTCGATCGGCTATCTTGGCGAATAACTTGAAGTACAGGCTTTTTATACGGCTGAGATGAAACTTCAGCTTTTTTCAACCAACCATGTCGGGGTATTTGAAAGATGGATCAATCCGCACGTTACGTTGACCTCTCGCTGAAAGAAGAGGATCTTATTAAAGGCGGCAAGCACATCCTGTGTGCCTACAAGATGCTGCCCAAGACTGGCTATGGATATCTGGAGGCCGCTGCGCACTTTGCCGCTGAATCATCCACTGGTACCAACGTTGAAGTATCAACCACCGATGATTTTACCAAGGGCGTCGACGCGCTGGTGTACTACATCGATGAGGCCACCGAGGAGATGCGCATTGCATATCCGCTCGATCTGTTCGATCGCAACCTTATCGATGGCCGCTTCATGTTGGTGTCCTTCCTGACGCTCACCATCGGTAACAACCAGGGCATGGGTGATATCGAACATGCCAAGATGTATGACTTCTATGTGCCTGAGCGTGCTATCCAGATGTTCGATGGCCCGGCCACCGATATCTCCAAGCTTTGGCGTATCTTGGGCCGTCCTGTAGTCGATGGCGGTTACATAGCCGGCACTATCATCAAGCCCAAGCTGGGCCTGCGTCCAGAGCCGTTTGCTCAAGCAGCCTATCAGTTCTGGTTGGGTGGTGACTTCATCAAAAATGATGAGCCGCAGGGCAATCAGGTATTTGCACCGATCAAGAAGGTGTTGCCGCTGGTTTATGACGCACTAAAACGTGCCCAGGATGAAACTGGTCAGGCCAAGCTGTTCTCCATGAACATCACCGCTGACGATCACTTCGAAATGTGCGCACGCGCAGACTTTGCCCTGGAAACCTTTGGTGTCGATGCTGACAAGCTGGCCTTCCTGGTCGATGGTTATGTTGGCGGTCCGGGCATGGTAACTACCGCCCGTCGCCAGTATCCAGATCAGTATCTGCACTATCATCGTGCCGGTCACGGTGCTATTACCTCACCTAGCGCCAAGCGCGGTTACACCGCTTTCGTACTGGCCAAGATGAGCCGTTTGCAGGGTGCCTCTGGTATTCACGTTGGCACCATGGGCTACGGCAAGATGGAAGGCGAGGGTAGTGATAAGATCATTGCCTATATGATTGAACGTGACGAGTGTCAGGGCCCTGTTTACTTCCAGAAGTGGTATGGCATGAAGCCCACTACCCCGATCATTTCTGGTGGCATGAATGCCCTGCGTCTGCCTGGCTTCTTCGAGAACCTGGGTCATGGCAACGTCATCAACACCGCTGGCGGTGGTGCCTATGGTCATATCGACAGCCCGGCGGCTGGTGCTGTTTCACTGCGCCAGGCCTACGATTGCTGGAAGGCCAAGGCCGATCCAATCGAGTGGGCCAAGGATCACAAGGAATTCGCCCGTGCCTTTGAGTCCTTCCCGCAGGATGCCGACAAGATATTCCCAGGCTGGCGGGACAAGCTGGGCGTACATAAATAAGCCAAGGCTTGTAAGTTGAGAGTGGGGGTTTTGTCCCACACTTGATGTTTGACTTAAAAGCCCCGCTTTAGCGGGGCTTTTTTTTCCAGCCAACAGATTTATCCAATAGATTTATCCAACAAATTTATATTATAGAGAAGCCCTGAATTGTTTTAGCTAGGATGTATGCGTTAAACAGCTAGTTATTCAGAGGCTTCATAGGGCGCGTATCCTGCGGAGGTTGTCAATGACAGACAATAAACAGTACCTGATTCATAAAGAGCCTTTCTATCAGCAGCAGGCCAATGAAGTTTCCCTGTATGAAGCGGCTTACCGTAATCAACTGCCGGTAATGGTCAAGGGGCCTACTGGTTGCGGCAAATCCCGGTTTATCGAATACATGGCCTGGAAGCTGGGCAAGCCATTGATTACAGTGGCTTGTAACGAGGACATGACGGCGTCTGATCTGGTGGGGCGTTATCTGCTTGAGGCCGGTGGTACGCGCTGGCTGGACGGCCCTTTGACCACGGCAGCAAGGATAGGCGCGATCTGCTATCTGGATGAAATTGTCGAGGCGCGGCAGGATACGACAGTCGTCATTCACCCGTTGACCGACCATAGGCGCAGCTTGCCGTTAGATAAAAAGGGTGAGCTGTTGGAAGCCCACCCGGATTTTCAATTAGTGATCTCCTATAACCCAGGTTATCAAAGCTTGATGAAGGATCTTAAGCAGTCCACCAAGCAGCGTTTTACCGCCTTTGAATTTGATTATCCGGAAGCTGAGCTTGAGACCACCATTTTAGTCAACGAGGCTGGGCTGGAAGCAGGGCTAGCCAGTAAATTGGTGAAGATCGCTCAGGCCGCACGCAATCTGAAAGGTCACGGTTTGGATGAAGGCATCTCAACCCGTCTGCTGGTCTATGCCGCCACCCTTATTAAGGATGGCGTGGCACCAACAGACGCTTGCCGCATGGCATTGGTACGGCCAATTACTGATGATGCCGATATACGCGCGACTTTGGATCATGCTATCGACTCCATTTTTATCTGAAGTCTGCTGGGATGATCTGGCCCTTTTTATCGTCAAGCTTGCAAGATTAGCCAGGCCCATAAAGCCATGAATGAAAACGTATACGAACACCCCTTGATGAAGGCCTACTGGGAGCAATTGGGCAGCGGCTTCCCAAGGGCGCGCGAGATGTTCGAAGACTGCATGGCTGAGGCGCTCGCCGTGCTGTCGCGAGAGGGTCTGTCGGCCTATCTCGATGCAGCAGGTTTCATTGGCCGTTTGGGGCGAGGTGATGAGCCGATGCTGGCGTTTATGGCTCAATGGCCATTGGTGGCTAAAACCCTTGGCGAAGATGTGCTGGAGCCGGTGATGGATGCGGTGCGTGTAATGCAGAAATCACCCAATGGCCGAGCCATCGCAGCCTTTTTGCAAAGTCTGGCACCGGTAGCGCGGCGGTTGCATTCTGCCGAACAATTATGCCGCTATATCGAGATTGCCCTGGATCTCATGCAGCGTACCAGCGGTTCCATTCATGGTCATCAAGTCACCTTTGCCAGCCCTGGGCTGGTGGACTTTTTTGATCAGGCACCGTTTCTTTTTCGTCAGCTATCGATGGAAGGGCTGCGTAACTGGACAGACTACGGCATACGCAATTATGGCAACCATCCAGAACGGCAGCAGGAGTATTTTGCGCTTGAGTTGGCGGATAGTCTTGCTGTGTTACAGCGCGAGCGTCGCGGCGTTTTGTTTGCTGACGTTGAGCGCAAGCTGGATCTTTATTTGCGTGGCCTCTGGCGCGATAGCGACATCTTGGTGCCGTACTCAACCATTTATGATGCGATCCGCAAACCAATCCCCTATTACGACAAGCTTGGTCTACGAATCCCGGATGTCTTTGACAGTCGTGCTGGCGTAAGTGGGCTTGATCGCTATCGTGCGGTGCTGGCCCATATGGTCGGCCACCGACGTTGGAGTCGCGCAGTTATTGCAGATAATTACAGCCCTTTTCAGCGTCTGGCAGTGGAGTTTTTTGAGGACTGCCGCATTGAAATACTGCTTGCCCGCGAGTACCCAGGCCTGCTATCCGTGTTTCTAGCCCTGCATCCACATCCTGGCGAGCATGACTGTGATGCAGATGTAATGTCCTGCCTGCGTCATCGCCTGGTAATGATGTCACGCGCCATGCTTGATGAGACACATGGCTATGTCAATGTCGATATTTTAGAGTTTGCTGCACGCTTTCGTGAGTTAATGGCAGCGGGGGAGTCCAGTACAACTGAGATGGTTGATTTGGCCTTGTCATTTGTTGCCCGCACGCGCAGACAAAGCGATCAGTTTGCCAAGGTTTATTTTGATAACACGGTGATCGATTATCGCGATGATAATCGCCATCTGTGGCAATACATCGAAGACAGTGATGATGAAGATTTTTTTGATGATCCCGATAAGAAGTTAAAAAAAGAATCTAAACCACAATCCCTACCGCCACGTCATTATCCTGAATGGGATTACAACACCCAGACCTACCGCCCTGACTGGGTCAGCCTGTATGAAACCCTGCATCCCAAAGGGAATGCAGCAGATATTGATCGCCTGTTACAAAAACACGGCGCCTTGGCCAAGCGGCTCAAGCGCATGCTCGATCTGCTCAAGCCACAGGACAAGGTGCGCATCCGCTATCAGGAAGAAGGCAGTGAGCTGGATCTTGATGTGGCGATACGCTCGCTGATCGATTTTATGAGCGGCGTTACACCCGACCCGCGCATCAATATGAGTCACCGCACATCAGGACGAAACATCGCCGTCTCCTTGCTGCTTGATTTATCTGAATCGCTTAATGAAAAAATCGCAGGCACCGAGCAAACCATCCTGCAGCTTTCACAAGAGGCCGTCTCCTTGCTGGCCTGGTCGATTGAACACCTGGGCGATCCCTTCGCCATTGGTGGTTTTCATTCCAACACGCGGCATGATGTGCGCTATATGCATATCAAGGGTTATAGCGAAGCCTGGAACGACGAGGTCAAGGCCCGCCTGGCTGCCATGCAGGCTGGATGGTCAACTCGCATGGGAGCCGCCATGCGCCATGCCGCCCACTATTTGGACGGACAAGCGGCGGATAAGAAATTACTACTTATTCTTACCGACGGCGAACCTGCCGATGTGGATGTGCAGGATAGTAAATTGCTTATCGAGGATGCGCGCCGCGCCGTGCGCGAGCTGGATCAAAAAGGCATCTTCACCTTCTGCATCAGCCTTGATCACAAGGCCGATGATTATGTTGGCGAGATTTTTGGCTACCGTTATACCGTAGTAGATAACATCCAGCGTCTGCCGGAAAAATTACCACAGCTATTTATGGCACTGACCAAATAGATGGATATTTATGCTGGTTGGACTCTGAAGGATCGCGGCGAATCAACTGCCTCTCCCCATATTTATGCAGCATTGTTGATTAAATCTTATCCAACTGGATCGCAAGACGACATTTTTTATCTGCAAAGTTACGAGCACTCAAGTTAGACAAGCAAAAACCACACCTAAAAAGCCATCCGACACGGTCACCCACACAAACGGAGCTCCAATTCTTCCGAACTCCTGGATTCCCGCCTGCGCGGGAATGACAGATCAGAGTCAAGCGCACTTCTCCCCTCTCTCGCTTGCGGGAGAGGGGCTAGGGGAGAGGGGCTTTTCATCTTCGTTCATGCGGCCTCCTGAATTTGTTCTGGTCAAGCAAAAGTAGACAATACGCAGCACTACTTAACGCCGCATCTGGCTAGAAATATCCCCAATTATCCTGTTGGTGGTTTTTGGTATTATCTGCCAGAGTACTTTGCCAGCAGTCGGTACGGTACATAATATCGACTATTAAATTCAGTTTTTCATGGCCACAGGTTGCACTTATGAACGCGCAGTTACCGCAAGATTCTCCTTTTTCTCTGGACAATGATGACGCCTATCGTCGCTGGCGCGATGCCAAGCTGGAGAATTATCCAACGCGGCTGGAAGAGCTGGTGGTTGAGGTAAATGAACCCCGCATCTTGACGCAGAGCGAGCATGCCGCGCTGCAGCAACGCCTGCAAAAAACCAATATGGTGATCTATGTTGCCGCCACTGGCGATGACCCGGATAAGGCTATTTTGCATAAGCTCGGTGCGCAGCTTGGCCTGAGCAATCTGGATAGTAATTACCTCGCCGATGATGATGGACTTAGTTCATTGACTATCAACCCGGAAGGCGAGCATGCCAGGTATATTCCTTATACGAACAGGGCAATTAACTGGCATACGGATGGTTACTACAACACGGCAGAAAAGCAGATTCGTGGTTTGATGTTGCATTGCGTGCATCCAGCTGCTGAGGGTGGTGATAATCAATTACTTGACCATGAGATCGCCTATATCTGGCTGCGCGATGAAAACCCTGACTTCATCGGTGCGCTTATGCAGGATGATGTGATGACTATTCCGCCTGGCACAAGTAGTGAGGGCGGCACCCGTATGGCATCAACAGGCCCCGTGTTTTCCTGGCACGCCGACAGCAATAGCCTGCACATGCGTTACACTGCGCGCAAGCGTAACATCGAATGGCTTCAGGATGAGGCGAGCAGGGCTGCCGTCGCCCATCTGGAAAAGTTGCTTGATGATGCCAGAAGGCCATACTATTTTCGTGGCCGACTTGAATCAGGCATGGGCCTTATAAGTAACAACGTACTGCACGATCGTAGTGGTTTCCGTGACGATCCTGCCACCAGCCAACGGCTACTCTACCGCGCCCGTTATTTCGATAGAGTGGCGGCGACATAAGTATTTACCCCTGCAGAAATACCAAACTTACTGTCTAACCATCAACTTTAGCCTGTTTATTTCATCCTGCGCACGCGAAGCTGGCGCAGCAAGGTGAAACACACGGGACAGCTCGGTGTTGTTGATATTGGTCAATGCGTTGTTTTTTCCGCAAATGCGATCATATTGTCAAAGTTGGCATGAGGATTTTGAATATGAGTACCATTAAGACTTATATGGAAGGCGATCATCGTCGTTGCGATGAGCTGTTTGCCGAGGCTGAAAGTTTGGTCGCCGAGGGTGACTGGGCGGCCGCTGCAGAGTCTTATAATGATTTTCATCAGGCCATGGAGCAGCATTTTGGCATGGAGGAAAATGCCCTGTTTCCTGCCTTTGAGGAGGCGACCGGCAGCACCATGGGACCGACTCAGGTGATGCGCATGGAGCATGGGCAGATGCGCTCCTTGTTTCAGCGTATGGACGAGGCCTTGCAAGCCAGGGATAGGGATGAGTTTCTTGGCACGGCCGATACTTTGTTGATCCTTATGCAGCAGCACAATATGAAGGAAGAGCAGATGCTTTATCCTATGAGTGATCGTGCGCTGGATGGAGAGGATGTGTTGCAGCGTATGCAGTCCGCGCTTGATACTTGAAACCTTGTCTGTAGTATTTTTATGTCACAAACTCACGAACATATTCTTGATGTCAGTACTTTGGCCGCACCTGAACCATTGTTGTTGACCCTGGCGGCAGTGGAAAAGTTGCAGCAGGGCGAATTTCTGCGCATGCACCATCGCATGCAACCCTGTCATCTGTATGCAGAGCTGGAGCGGCGTGGCTATGCCCACGACACGCGGCGAATCCAGGGTGGCTTTTGTCAGGTTTTCATTTGGCGTCGGCACGATGCCTTGGCCGAGACATCGGCAATGCAGATTGCAAAATCTATGACAGCCTGGCCGATGAGTGCCTGATCGCTGACCCCAGCCTTGTAATTAATGAGGTGAATCATTCATGACTCCCAGCGTGGCCCTGCTCAGTCTGGAACAGACGCCACCCATCACCGTACCCTTGCGTTTTTTTCTCACTGCACCGCTATTTGCGTTGGCGGCTGTCTTGCTCGCACTTTGGCTGGGCCCTGAGGCTATGAGCTCCCGCTGGCAGCCTGGGGTGTTGGCCTTTACACATTTATTTACCCTGGGCTATCTAAGCATGGTCATGTTTGGCGCTATGCTGCAAATGCTACCGGTTTTGGTCGGTGTGCAGCTGCGTCGGCCTTTAATAGTGGCGCGTGTGATACATGGCCTGTTAGTGGTGGGGACGTTGCTGCTAGTCACAGCCTTTTTGCTTAATACCGCCATTTGGTTTGTCGGCGCTGGTTTGGTTTTGGCGCTGGCCATTGGTGGTTTTGTGGTGGTCGTTGGGCTTGCCCTGTGGCGTGCTGGTTCGGTGCATGAGACTGTGGTGGCGATGCGGCTGGCGCTCCTCGCCCTTGCCATCACGTTGATACTTGGTCTGTGGTTAGTGTTGACGCATCTGGACAGTAGCCTGGGCAGTCGCATGTTGCTGGTCGATCTGCACCTGGGTTGGGGGTTGCTGGGCTGGATGGGTTTGCTGGTTGTAGGCGTGGCCTATCAGGTGGTGCCGATGTTTCAGATTACCGCCGAGTACCACCCGCAATTACGCCGCTGGCTGCCTTGGGTTGCTGTGATTTTATTGGCTACCTGGTCGTTATTATTCAGTCAGGCAGTAGAGTTGGCCTGGTTGCTGGCGCTGGGTTTGGCCATGGTCTTCGTGGTCTTTGCGCTGGTGACCTTGCGTTTGCAGCGTCGACGTTTACGTCGGCTGCCGGATGTTACTGTGGATTTCTGGTATCTGGGTCTGGCCTGTTTGCTGGCCGCTGCTGGCTTGTGGTTGCTGCAGCAATTTTCACCTGGATTACTGTCGCCACATTTATTTCAGTTTTGGTGGTGGCTATTGGTGGTGGTTGGTGTTGGGGTGTCGCTGATTAGCGGCATGCTCTACAAAATTGTGCCTTTTCTGGTTTGGCTGCATCTGAACAATCGCATGCAGCAAGCCGGTCAGTGGCAGGGTGATCTGCCCACCATGCGCCAGCTAATTACTGGCCGCCAGGCGCGTCGACATCTTTACTTGCATGCGGCAGCAGTTATTTCGCTGTTGTCTGGTATGCAGTGGGCATGGATGTTTTATCCAGCATTCATGTTGCTGTTCGCAGCCTTTGCCGTGCAGTGGTGGAACTTGTTCTCCGCCATGCGCCTCTATCGCCAAGTCTTGCACAAGGCGGGCATACAGGGAGTTTGAGGAAAGATTACGCCAGCCAGAATGCCTGGCGGGCGTAATCAGAGGCGTATGGATTATCAACCGGCCTTTTGCAGGCGTTCGTATTTAGCCAGGAGTTCTTCTGGTGATTCCACACGGTTGGGATCCTTGGGAATGCAATCCACCGGGCAGACCTCGACGCACTGTGGCGTGTCATAGTGGCCAACACACTCCGTGCAGAGATTAGGGTCGATAACATAAATGTCATCACCCTGTGAAATGGCGGCATTGGGACATTCAGGCTCGCACACATCGCAGTTGATGCATTCATCGGTAATCATAAGTGCCATTGGTTTTACCTCTTACTGACGGGTGCCATCGCACCCATGAACGATGCGCGTTATATTAGCGCAAACTGTTTTGTAGTGCAGCCATTACCTTTGGGTGGACAAAGGGGGCGACATTACCGCCCAATGCAGCCACTTCCTTGACCAGGCTGGAGGAGATAAAGACATAGCCTTCTGCCGGAGTCAGAAACATGGTTTCCACCTCAGGGGCCAGTCGCCGATTCATGCTGGCCAATTGAAATTCATACTCAAAATCAGCCACGGCACGAAGGCCGCGTAAAATAACCTGCGCCCCACGCTGCTGTGCATAATCTGCCAAAAGTGTATCAAAGCCGCATACCTCGACATTGGGTAACTCTGACAATACGGCCTGTGCCAGATCAATGCGCTCAGCCAGACTGAAGGTAGGCTGCTTTTTGGCACTGGCGGCGATCGCCACGATGACCTTGTCAAACAAACGCGCTGCCCGTTCAATGATGTCGGTATGGCCATTGGTGATCGGGTCGAAGGTGCCTGGGTAAAGGGCAATATTTGGCATGGTGGTTCCTTATATTTTTTGCCAGGTCAGCAGGCTGTAGCGTAGTTGACCAGCTTGTTTGCTGCGCAGGATTTCCCAGCCCTCAGGCAATACCAGTTCCAGCTCTGCCTCACTTTCCACATAGATCCTGGCACCTGCAGCAAGCCAGCCATGGCTAAGCCGCGCCAGGCAATCTGGCAGCAGGTTTTGGCAAAACGGCGGGTCAAGAAAGACGATGTCATACGCCTGTGGCGGGCCTTGCAGAAACGTTGGCACATCACGTAGCTCGACCTTGGCCTGGGTCGCACCAAGTTGTTTGAGGTTGGTTTGCAGTTGCTGAATGACAAGATGATCGGCATCGACGAAGGTGACGCTAGCGGCACCACGCGAAAGGGCCTCCATACCTAGTGCGCCGCTGCCAGCGTAAAGGTCAAGGCAGCAGCTGCCTTCGATGATGGGTGCCAGCCAGTTGAATAGTGTTTCACGCACGCGATCAGGACTGGGGCGCAGCCCTGCCACATTGGGAAAGGCTATCCGGCGGCTGCGCCAGGTGCCGCCGATGATGCGTAGTTGATTTGAGCTGCGGCGTGACATTTAATTCACATATTCCATTAGGGCGTTAAGGGGCATTACCTACACGCACCGTCACCAAGCTAGCAGGATCGACGCGGCGCTGGAAGGCGGAGCGGATCTGTTCGCTGCTAATAGCGTTAATGTTGTCGATGAAATGGTCGAGATAATCCAGCGGCAGGCCGTAGAAGGCAAGCATGGTCAGATAACCGGCAATCTTGCTATTACTGTCGATGTTGAGTGGAAAGCCGCCGGTGATATTTTGTTTGGCAGCAGTTAGCTCCTCAGCTGTCGGGCCTTCGTTGCGATAACGTTCCAGGGTGGCGCGCAAGACTTGCAGTGTTTCCTCAGCTGACTCATTGCGGGTTTGTGCACCAAGCTGGAATGGGCCAGCCACGCGCATGGGCAGAAAATAGCTGTAGGCGCTGTAGGCCAGGCCACGCTTTTCCCGCACTTCCTCAGAAATCCGTGAGATCAGGCCGGAGCCGCCGAGGATGTGGTTGCCGACATACAGGGCAAAATAATCCGGATCACCGCGCCGCAAGACAGGCTGGCCTAACAGCAGGTGTGTTTGACTGGAAGGGTGTTTGATGTCGATGTATTGCTCATCGCCGGGGCTTACCTCTGGCAGTGCGGCTGGCCGCTTGCCTGTGGGTAGTTGTCCCAGTAGCTGCTCGGCTATCTCGACGGCAGCAGTGTGCGTCAAGTCGCCGACGATGGTCAGGATCGCGTTGTCGGCGACGTAATACTGGCGGTAATGCTGGAGCAAATCCTCGCGCCGTAGTGAGCCTACGCTTTGTGTTGTACCGCTGATTGGCTGGGCGTATGGATGATCGCCATAAAGTGCCCGGTAAAAGGCGCGATCGGCCAGTGCAGCGGGATTTTGTTCCTGGGCTTGCAGGCCGATCAGTACGCGCTGGCGTTCGCGTTCGAATGCATTGGCTGGAAAGCTGGGTGATTGCAAAATCAGTTTGAAAGTGTCGAGTGCAGGTTGCAGTAGTTGTGGATCGACCAGGCTACGCAGGCTGAGGCTGGCATAATCACGTCCTGCACTGCTATTTATTTGTGCACCCAGTTGATCGAAATGTTCGGCAATGGCATTGGCATCGAGCTGGCCGGCACCTTCAGTGAGCAGACTGGCAGTCAGATTAGCAGTGCCAGAAGTGGCATCACGCGCACTGCCAGCATCAAAGCTTAGCCCGATATCCACCATTGGCAGTTCATGTGCGGCAACAAAATAGACCCGGCCACCATTAGCGGTTTGCCAGTGCTGGATCTGCGGCTGTGCATTGAGCAGGGCGCTCCAGCCGATGATGAGCAAAAACAGAAATTTATACAGGGCAGGACGCATGGTTTAAACCTCTCAATGACGCAGGGTGCTTGTTGCCTTGGGGCTGGCTGATGAGCCGTCCATGGGCTGTGGGTCGAGGATGGCTACGGTGAGGCTGTCATCGATGAGATATTCACGCGCCACGGCCATGACCTGATCTGATGTCACAGCCGCTATACGCTGCGGATATTCTTCCAGCAAACGCCAGTCAAGACCTACGGTTTCCAGTACGCCAATTTGCATCGCCTGATAGAACACCGAGTCCAGCTCGTAGACTTTAGCGGCTGTTACCTGCGCCTTGATACGCGCAAGTTCAGAGCTGCTTACTGGTTCATTTTGCAGACGCTTGATCTGTGCCTTGATGGCCAGCTCCAGGGCGGCAATATCGTGGCCCTGTGCCGGAGTGCCGCTGAAGGTAAATAGAGTGTCCAGGCGGCTGCTGCCGCTGTAGCCAGCACCCAGGCCGGCAGCAATCTGTTGGCCGCGTACCAGCTCACGCGGCAGACGGGCGCTGTCACCACCATCCAGTACTGCCGCTAATACATCCAGGGCGTATGGCTTCCACTTGGCATCGGCGGTCTTAAGCGAAGGTACTTTGTAACCCATCAGCAGATAAGGCAGGTTGGCAGGTGCCTTGACGATGATGCGGCGCTCACCTCGCTGTGGCGGTTCTTGTTGTGGCTTGGGTGGAGAGAGCGTGCTGGCCTTGAGCGGGCCGAAGTGCTGTTGGGCAAGGGCAATTACAGCCTCTGGCTCAACATCACCGACAACAACCAGGGTGGCGTTATTGGGTGCATACCAGGTTTGATACCAGTGGCGCAGGTCAGCGACATTCAAATGTTCCAAATCATTCATCCAGCCGATGATGGGGTGATGATAGGGGCTGGCCTGCCAGGCCGTTGCGGTAAAAGCTTCCCAGAGCATGGACTGTGGGTTGTCGTCGGTCCGCAGGCGGCGCTCTTCCATGACGACTTGCAGCTCTTTGGCAAACTCTTCCTCATCCAGCGTCAAGTGGCGCATGCGATCGGACTCCAGGGCGAAAGAAATAGGTAAACGCGAGCTTTCTAGCTGCTGAAAATAGGCTGTGTAGTCACGTGCGGTAAAAGCATTTTCTCGACCACCCTGGGCGGCAATCAGGCGCGAAAAGTCCCCTGGCGGATGATTGGGCGTGCCCTTGAACATCATGTGTTCGAGCACATGAGAAATACCGGTCAGGCCGCCGTACTCATAGCTGCTGCCGACCTTGTACCAGACCTGCGAGACGACTACCGGAGCGCGGTGATCTTCCTTGATGATGATCTTCAGCCCATTAGCCAGCCTGGTTTCATGCACTAAACCTTCGCTTTGGATTGCAGTTGGGCTGTGGGCGCAGGCAAGCAGCAGGCTTGAGGAAAGTAAAATAATAGCCAAAGTTCGCATATTTATCTCTTGTGGTGCAGTATTTTCTAATTGACAGATGAGCCTGAAAGTAGCTTGAGAGGGTATTTTACCAGCCGGTTTTCAGGATTCGCCCATGAATGATGTTGCAGGATTGCTGGCGGGTCTTTGCTAGTCGAATCGACCGCCTGATTGCCGTTGATCTGATGAGCGATTATACCGAGTATTTCAAAGCTGAGGCCTGCTTTCAAACAATCTTTGAGATTGGCAGATGCTTTGAGCTTATAGCGGATTTGAACATAAGCTCATAGCGGTAGATTAGGCGCTGTTTTTATTTGTTATTTGGCGCTGGATAATGGTCGTGTTTACACTTCAGTCGTCCGCGTATGTTAGAACCTTTTAGCACACGTGCACATTAGCAAGTTGCGCACATTGGCAACATAACCATAATGGCTGACACTATGGCAGCGAGCTGCAAGATACCCTAAGCGCAGCATCCCAAGGGTTTCAGGATGAAACGGCTAACACAATTGAAGACTTTATTACCGTGGTCACGCTTGATGCGTTGGCGGCAGCCGACTGATTTGGGGATTTTGTGGATATTGGGCCTGTGGGGATGGCAGTTGGGTAGCCAGAACAGCACAGCCCTAGGCTCATTACCGTTGCTCTTGCTTAGTTTATTTATTCTGCGCACCCTCGCCTGGCTGATATTGGATGTTGTCATAGCCGTGCTGGAGCATCCACAGTATAGCGTGTTTAAGATCCTCGCCAAACTGCCTGTAGCACTGCGCTGGTTTGTTGTAGTGCTATTGTTTTTCTGCCTGGTTATTTTGCTGTGGCTCGGCTGGCAGGCTCTGTTGATTGCCGCTGTAGCTGCGCTGCTGGCTGGGTTGTTCTTATACGTGCGTCATTACAGTTTTCTCGGCGAACTGCTGTTGGCTTTGAGTCTGGCCTGTGTCACTTTGCTTGGCTTTGCCGCTACCGGCACCCCACTTGGCAAGACGGCCTGGCTCATCTATACCGTCGCTGTGCTGTGGTTGAGTGCTTGCCTGATGCAATATGCAGCGCTACATTTGCAAGAACATATCCGTCTGGGCATCAATAGCATTACCATGCTTTTTGGTCGCGCCGATCGTTGGATTATCGCCTTGCTGCAAGCATTGGCGCTCATTAGCTTTGGCCTGCTGGGGCAGCAGGAGAAGCTAGGCATGTTTATGCACATAGCCATCGCGGTTGGTTTTGCCCTAGGCATTTATCAACAATACCTGATGGCCGCTGCCAGTGAGCGCGGTTATCGCCGTGCTTGGCGAAATAACCTTTGGTTTGGCCTTGCCCTGCTTTGCGGCCTCACTTTCCAGGCACTTTGCTTGTGTCCATCAGTTGCCTGAATTGCTTTAGCCCGTCACGATGGAGTGTTCGGGGCAGGGTGTATTTCGTCGATACTTCAAGTTTTTTTGCAAAAAACAGGCTAAGTGCTTGTCGGCATTATGGAAGTAATGTTATCTACAGGATCTGTGGATAAGTTTGTGGAAGACTTGGGGTAAAGTGCCTGCAAGGCGCATGGCATCGGCCTTCCTGTTAAACTGGCGAGAAAGTAGCCTGTTTTTATTTCACAGGCAAATCAACAACTTAAGGCTTATCTTATAAACGAGTAGAAAAACTTGTGTGATAGACAAAGACTGTCGAAGTCAAGTCGTTGACTGTGTATAAAGTTTTTACATGAGGCCTGAACCGGCTTGCAAAGCTTGATTTGCTGTGTTAGCAAAAATCAACATAGCGCCATAAGCTTCGTCAGCAATGCAGGGCTGTAAGTAGCGCCCTTGTGCTACCGCGCTGTGACATTCCACCGGTAGATATCACCCCCACGCAGCAAAGAAACGGTTTTTTCGAGCTTCTGAATTTTCGATCTCCCCTCTCCCGCTTGCGGGAGAGGGGCTGGGGGAGAGGGTGAAAAGGCTTTTGCTCTCGTTCCCACGCGGCAGCATGAGAACCAGCAATTTTGAAGCACTGGATTCCCGCCTGCGCGGGAATGACGGTATAGGTGCAGGTCTTCTGCATCTGGCGCAATGCCCGCTGGTTATTACGCTCTACAGTGCTATAAGCATCGACAACAATGCTGGGCTGCAAGTAGCGCCCTACTAAATCTAGTTTGACAAGCCAACATTAGCTTATTTGTCCCGCGCAAAACCTGGTGCTGGCAGGCCATCTATACTGCGGGTGTTTTTCTCGCGTTGATAATCTGCGACACCTTGCACGCCCTTTTTCTCTGCCCACTTGGGTAAAATATCGCGTTGTCCCCGGTAATCCATCAGTGGAACGCCAGCGCCACATGAGGTCTGTACCCGCTCCACGGCCAAATGAATGATTTGCCGTTCACCAGGATATTGCGGGAAATGTGGTCGCAGCTCTGTCCAAGCTGTGCTGTCGGGCAGGATTACCTTACCGCGTCCATATAGCCGCAGGATGCGTGGTGGTCCGCTGAAGGCACAGAACATTACTGTCAGACGACCGTTTTCCACCAGATGTGGCGCGGTTTCATTGCCACTGCCGGTCAGATCTAGCCAGGCTACTTCCAGCGGGCCGAGGATGCGAAAAGTGTCCAGCCCACGCGGAGATAAATTGATATGGCCATTGGCTGCCAGTGGCGCGCTGGCGGTGAAAAACATCGGTTGGGCGCTAATCCAGGCTGTCAGCTCTGCATCGAGCTCAGGTAATACTTTAGCCATATGTAAAACTCCCAGACCGTTATGCTACGGTTATTCAGGGTGAACAAAATGATGCCAAAATTATGGCAGACAATTGCCGCTGACATCAGCGCGGCTCAGGGCACCCGTTTTGTGCCACGCCATCAGTATAGTGTGAGCGGCGGCTGCATCAATGCCGCGCATGTGCTCGATGACGGCAAGCAGCGCTGGTTCGTCAAGCTTAATGATGCCGCAAGGCTGGATATGTTTGTCGCCGAGGCCGCTGGCCTGCGAGAGCTGGCGGCTGCAAAGGCTGTGCGCGTGCCGCGCCCCTTGTGTCATGGTCTGGCGGATGGGCAGGCTTATTTAGTGTTGGAATGGCTGGATTTGACTGGCTCTGCTGATGATGAGTTATTGGGTCGACAATTGGCAGCCATGCACCAGGTCAGCCGCCCTGAATATGGCTGGCAGCATGACAACACTATAGGTTCGACGCCACAGCCCAATACACAGTGTATGGAATGGCTGGAATTTTTACGCAAGTATCGGCTTGGTCATCAGTTAGAGTTATTGCGCCAGTCCCACATGCATAGCTGGTTTGATGCAGCTGAGGAATTACTTGCCAGTCTGCCGCAGTTTTTTGTTGGTTATATGCCCGTTGCTTCCTTGCTGCATGGCGATTTATGGGCGGGTAATGTTGCATTCATGCGTACGGGCGAGCCGGTTATTTTCGATCCGGCGGTATACTATGGCGACCGCGAGGCAGACCTTGCCATGACGGAGTTGTTTGGTGGCTTTGCCAAACGCTTTTATGCGGCTTATCAAGAGGTCTGGCCGCTGGATGCAGGCTACAAGGTGCGTAAACGACTTTATAACCTGTACCACGTGCTAAATCACTACTACATGTTTGGCGGCGGCTATGGTCAACAGGCCGCGCGTATGATCGAGCAATTACTCAGTGAATTACGTTGAATGACTGCAAAAAAACACCGCACCTATCCGGCAAAACTTCCACCAGGCTATCTGGCACCACGTTACTGGGGCATTTGGTTGGGGCTGGGGCTGAGCACTTTGCTTGGACATTTGCCACGTGTATTACGGCGTGGTCTTGGTCGTCAGCTCGGCAAGTGGGTTTATCGACATAAACACAAGCGCCGTGACATCGCCAGCCTTAATGTGGATTGGTGTTTCAAGCATTGGCCCGCAACGCGACGGGAAAATCTTGTGCGCGATAATTTTCTCTATCAGGGCGCGGCAATGGCCGACACAGGTCGCTATTGGTGGTGTTCACGTGAGTGTTTTGCGAGTAATTTTCGCATCCAGGGCGAGGAGCATCTTGCAGCTGCAATGAGCAATGGTGGCCGCGTGATTATGGTGACATTGCACACTCACGGCATGGATTTGGGTGGTTTGGCGCTGTCGGCACGTTGGCCGATGGTGACCTATGTCAATCGTATGCGTAATCCACTTGTTGAGTGGATTGTTGCTGGCCGGCGCGGTCGTTTTGGTGGTGGGGTTTTCACGCGTGAAGAAGGCATGCGACCGGTAATCAGGGCGTTAAGAGCAGGCCGCATATTCTATTATCCGGTCGATGAGGACGCACATCGTGGTGAAGGCGAATTCGCGCCATTTTTTGGCGTCGCCAAATACACTCACACCGCACCATTTCGCCTGGCGCGGATCAGCAAAGCTAAAATCATTCCCTGTGCAACCTATTACAGCGAACAGGAGCGGCGCTATATTGTACAAATCCTGCCGGGGCTGGACGGTCTGCCAAGTGGTGACCATGCTGCCGATGCCGCCCGCCTGAACGCTGCATTTGAAGAGCTGGTAATGCTGGCACCAGATCAATATACCTGGGGCCAACGTCTGTTTCAGACCCGGCCCGACGGCAAAAGACTATATTGAAAAAACCAGGGTCTGGTTGTGCCCTTTTTTGTCCTGCGTGTTTTTATTCTGGCGAGGTGGCTAACTGAATTCAGCCACCACCGGTGCGTGGTCTGATGGGCGCTCCAGCTTGCGTGGTTCCTTATCGATGCTGGCACTGACACACCGCTCGGCCAACGGCAGGCTGGCCAGAATATGATCGATCCGTAAGCCCATGTTGCGTCTAAAGGCCAGTTGCCGGTAGTCCCACCAGCTATAGCTTTTCTCCGGCTGTTCAAATAATCGAAAGGTGTCCACTAAACCGGCCGCCAGGAGCTTTTGAAATGCTTCACGCTCCGGTTCTGAACACAAGATGCGGCCTTGCCAGGCTGTTGGGTCATATACATCCCGATCATCTGGCGCGATATTGAAGTCGCCTAATACGACCAGATTCGGTGTTGCCTGTATCTGCGCCTTGATCAAGTCTTGCAATTTCCCCAGCCAGTCTAATTTGTAAGCGTATTTATCTGAGCCGACTTCCGCGCCATTAGGTACATATAGATTCAATACATATATATCGCCAAACTGTGCGCCCAGGACTCGTCGTTGCGGATCGTCCAGACCAGGCAGATCGGTGATTATAGTGCCGCTTGCGTAGCTTTTGCTCAGCAAGGCCACGCCGTTGTAGGTGTTCTGACCTGAAAACACGACTTTATAGCCTGCGTCCTCGATTTCAGCCTGTGGAAACTTCTCATCCGGCAGCTTTGTCTCCTGCAGGGCCAGTACATCGGGTTTGTGTAACGCCAGCCAGTCAATGACTTGCGGCAGACGCACGCGCAGGGAATTTACATTCCAGCTTGCAATCTTCATCTTGATTTAAGCCTCCTGGCCTGGTGATTTTTTGCAGCAAACAGGGGCGATACCCTCGTCGCGATTGATGGCCATACACCTGTAGGCAGAGATGCCATATATATCTACAACTCGTTCAATATCTCCCTGACTGTTATATTATCTATATCAAGGCTTTTGTCCGAAGGAGTGACACCATGCTGCGCTACCTAATTATCCTGTTCACACTCGTATTTCTGCATGCCTGCGCTTCCAGCCAATCAGGCGGCGCATACAAGCGTTCAGAAACCCGTACCGCCCAGGACATCCAGATGGGCCAGGTCGAACACGTGCGTGAAGTGCTCATCGAAGGCACCAAAACCAATGTCGGCACGGCTGCCGGTGCTGCCATTGGCGGCGTATTAGGCCATGGTTCCAGCAGCAACCAGACTACTCGCACCGTTGGCGGGATCGCTGGCGCAGTGGTTGGTGGCATGGCAGGTGCTGCGGCTGAAGAAGGGCTGACGCGGCAGAAGGGCTACGAAATTACAATTAAGCTCGATAGTGGCCGGGTCATTGCCATCGTCCAGGCCGCCGATGAAGAATTTGAGGTTGGTGATCGAGTCAGAGTTATTGAAGGCGGCGCTGGCGCCACGCGCGTATCGCATTGAGCGCCAGGCGATCCGTTTACAGACGAAAGCCGCCATGACGCTCACGCAGTCGCCAGTCCAGCCACATCACGCCCAGCACAAAGCCGCTGGCCAACGAGGCTAGCACGGAAAAAAATATCCACCACGAACGTGATAGCCGATTACTCGACTCCATCACCAGTTTTTGCTCTACTAATTGTTGACGGCTACGATCAAGTTCACGCGTGGTGCGCTCATGTTGCTGCACCAGGGACAGCAGCAACACCTGGGCTGGCGCGTCTTCCTGTAATTGATGTCGCTGTATCCAGCCCTCTCGGCCATCAGGCGTGCGGATACGCACAAAATCCTTCTGCTCAGTCAAAACGCGCAAAGTAGTACCTGTGGGCAGATAATCCATTGGCTTACCAGCCGCGCGCGGAGCTGGATACATCGCAGCTGCCACACGATCAGTGATATAAAGAGTTTCCACCGCACCAACATGGACAGGCCACGATAGGCAGAGCAGTATGACCGCCCTGGCAAGGAACGGTTTCCAGCTTGACCAATGAGTGAAAATTATCATCTTGCTAGCTTACTATATCTTTCCACTAAATTTTATCTTTGCCGCGCAGACTCCACGCGCATCATCTGGCGGCAAGGGCCGAGGTGGGGAAATTTAGTGATGCTGACTACACAATTTTCTCATTGGGCTTGTATCCTGCTGGTGTTTTCTATAGTATTTCGCCTCTTTTCGTAACCCGCTCTGATTGGAGTGCTTTGGGATGATTGGTACAAAGACTTTTAGCGCCAAGCCAGCCGAGGTCAAGCGCGACTGGTTCATCGTCGACGCGGCCGATAAAACGCTTGGCCGCCTAGCCTCTGAAATTGCTCTGCGCTTGCGTGGCAAACACAAGCCGACTTATACCCCGCATGTCGACACCGGTGATTACATCGTCGTCGTTAATGCCGAGAAGGTAAGGGTGACTGGCAGCAAGGCGACCGATAAAATGTATTACCACCACACTGGCTTTCCCGGCGGTCTCAAATCGATCAGCTTCAATAAGCTCATCGACAAGGCCCCGACGCGTGTGTTGGAACTGGCCGTCAAGGGCATGTTGCCGAAAAACGCCCTGGGCCGTGCTATGTTCAGCAAGCTCAAGGTATATGCCGGCCCTGAACACACGCACGCAGCACAGCAGCCCAGCCCGCTGGATATTTAATTTCGCAGGATAAACAACATGGCACAAACCCAACAAATCAACACCGTTGGCCGTCGTAAAAGCTCCACCGCGCGCGCATTCCTTGCCCCCGGCAAGGGCAGCATCACCGTGAATGGTCGCGATCTGGACAGCTATTTTGGCCGCGTAACCGCACGTATGATCGTTCGTCAGCCACTGGAAGCAGTTGAGATGATCGATCGCTTCGATGTAAAAGTCACCGTCGATGGTGGCGGTACCACCGGTCAGGCAGGCGCTATTCGCCATGCACTCGCCCGTGCCCTGGTCGGCTATGATGAAACACTGCGTAGCGCCATGCGTAACGGCGGCTTTCTCACCCGTGATGCCCGTGAGGTAGAGCGCAAGAAAGTCGGTCTGCACAAGGCGCGCAAACGCCCACAATACTCCAAGCGTTAATCGCAGAGCACCAGCTCTTTGGCGGCTGAATGCGGTCGCCTACGCGTGGTGCCTAAGCAAGACACCTTTCTCCCCCCCAGCGGCCTGTTGTTGGGAGAGAGGGGCGTTGTTAATTGTTGGATAGTGTTTGAACGGCACAGGGTACGTAACACCCAGTGAACCTGCTTGGTAAGACAAGCAAACAAGACTTATTTTGGGGCGTAGCTCAATTGGCAGAGTGACGGACTCTGACTCCGTAGGTTCTAGGTTCGACCCCTAGCGCCCCAGCCACTTCAAATGGCCAAACCCAAGCGGCCAAATGCAAAAAATCATCTACACCATAGCCATAGCAAAAACACCTGGCACAGCCGTTCTACACGCTAAATATATGACAGATATTGAGATGATCGAGCTGCGAGAGGCTGTGTTGCGCCAAAAACACGCTAATTACACAATTCATAACTTTGAATCCAAAGCCATGTAACAAAAAAACAACAAATAAATATCTGTAGCTTTTTTACAAAAAGTGTTGCATTTCAGCATGCGGATAGGCTATATTCATGCCCGCTGTGAAGCTTTCTTAAGTTTGAGCTCAATCTTAAGCAAGACCGCTCGTGAGAACATCCATTAAACATTCAGGAGATAGACATGAAAAAAAGTGCAATTGCATTGGCCGTTGCTGGCCTTATCGCCGCTCCACTGGCCATGGCCGATGTACAGATTTCCGGTCAGCTGCAGACCCAGCTAGTTAATTATAGTAAGAATGACTTTGGTGCCAAGGGCCTGTACCAAACTGATGGCGGCATGGGCTCAAACCTAAATACTGGCGGCAACTGGGGTGCGCTGGCATTCTCCGCCTCTGAAGATCTTGGCGATGGCCTCAAGGCCCTGGCTCGCTACAGCTTCAACGTTTCTACCCAGGATGGCGACGGTAAAAACATAGGCACTCGTGATGCCTATGTTGGTCTGGCTGGTGATTGGGGCGCAGTTCTCGGTGGTAAGATGAGCCATCCTTACAAGACTTCCACCCTCGGTTGGGATCCTTTCGTTGCTACCTTCATGCAGGCGCGTGATAACGGTGGTATGGGAAGTGGCCTATATGGTGCTGAAGTTAACAATGCATTCGCTTATGCTGGCAAGTTCGGTGGCGTCAAGGTTGTTGCCGCTGTTATAGTTGATGAAAGCATCAATATGGCTGGCGATAAGACCAACGGCAAACACCCATATACTTTCTCCGTTAACGCACCTATCGGTCCTGTCGAGCTGGCTGTGGCACACATCAACGTGAAGCACCCTGTTCTTAAAGATCGTGACGCAACCAAGATCGGCGTCAAGTGGGCTGCGGGTGACTTTACCCTGGCCGGTCAGGTTGAGCGCTTGAACAAGGGTCTGACTGATAGCGGCAATTCAGGTAACGTCATGTACCTGACTGGCTCCTATGCCATGGGCAATAACACCATCTCTGCCTCCTACGGCTCAGAGGACAAGGACGTAACTGGTACCGGTGATCGCGGCCAGTACTTTGCTATCGGCGGCAATCACGCCTTCAGCAAGAACACCAGCGCCTTCGTGGGATACCGCAGCACTGAGTACAAATTTGCAGGATCGAAAGCTCGTGAAAACGCCTTCGGCGCAGGTCTGCGTGTGAAGTTCTAATCCATTCTTAACGAATGAGTTGGAGAAAACGGGGTCCTTTGGGCCCCGTTTTTTTTCGTCTGAGCTTTTTTTGTTTTGTAAAGCTTATAACCATCGGGTATTGCGCCTATTCCGTCATTCCCGCGAAGGCGGTGGTGCCGTTTGGTGGTGGAACGGAACGCCACGACGCGGCGGTGCTATAGAGCGCAATAACCAGCTGGCATGCACGAATGTGAAAAGTCTTCCACCCTCTCCCCCAACCCTTTCCCGCCAGCGGGAGAGGGGGGCTTTGTGCGATGCTATTAATGACGTTCAGCGATCAAACAACTGCTCGACTCCGAACCGTCATTCCCGCGTAGGCGGGAATCCAGACATTCAAAAGAACTGGGCCCCCGCCTTCGCGGGGGTGCCGTTTGGTGGTGGAACGGAACGCCACGACGCGGCGGTGCTATAGAGCGCAATAACCAGCTGGCATGCACGAATGTGAAAAGTCTTCCACCCTCTCCCCCAACCCCTCTCCCGCCAGCGGGAGAGGGGGGGTTAAATGTAAGGCGCAGTACATGGTCCCGCGTGGGCATGAATTGCCCACGGTTAAATGCTGTACGGTCAGGGCGGGCATTCATGCCCGCGTGTGTGGCTATGCGATAAATCACTAAAGTCCAGCTTAAAGTGTGGCAAGAGGTGTTTTTATCTATAACCTGTTCAAGGTATACAATTGTCATGTAGTGTTTATTTGTGAGGTGAGCACAATGGGTGGCTGGGGTTGTCCGCACGATAATAATGGTAAGTGCATGAAGGTGCCGGGTCACAATTGCGATCCGGGCATGAAGGGTTGCGTGTTGTTTGGTCGTTTTAACTTCAGCAAAGAAGACAAAAACCGTCCAGAAGAGTCCAGGCAGCGGAGGCAACAGCAGGAAGATAAAAAATAACAGGTCGGCACTCTGGTCTATGAATACTGAGTACGTGGCAAAAAAAAGCCCAGGGGGCCCTGGGCTATAGAAAAGAGGATGACAAAGCAAACCTTAGGGGGGTCCCACCACGTTTGTCATCCTCTGAGGAGTCAGCTATATACTTGCAGTTAGCGTGCCAGGAAAGGCTATTTGCATTTTTATGTGCAAATCATTGATGTTCTGGAGTTTATTTTTTCAGGTTGATTTTGTTATAAGCGTAGGAATTTCTACGCACTGACATTTTTGGCAAGGCTTATAGGATTTGTGCCAAAGATGGCAGTTTTTGGATGGATTTTACCTCCTTTCATCCAGCAAAAAATTGTTGGGGAGGCGGGTCAAGCTTTCTGCGGCAACTAGTACTTATCGACCAGAGGGCTGCCTTCCTGCAATAAAAAAGTCTTTTTTCTCCTGCCTGAGAGGGAGGGAAATTTATTCAGCTGTTGTTGGCGGCAGGCCAAGCAGGTCTTCGGCCTTGGTCATCAAGTGATAGGCCAAGCCACGTTCCGGCTGTAACAGAATCAAGTCTGGTTCACGCGCCAGCACGATAAAGCGCAGCGGCTCGGTGACATCACGCAGGTATAGGCGAATCTCATCGCCCTGTGCTGTAGTGTTGTATTCGCGCACTTGCATCGCCTGCAGGTGCTGCCAGCGTTGCGCTAACAGAGTTAGAGCATCGGCCGACCAGTTTTCGGGCCTGGGCTCAGGCAGCCAACTGCCATCTTTGTTGATTAATGACAGTGTGGGTAACTCGATGCGTTCCAGCTTCTGCCCTTCAGCCAACAATTGCAGGCTAACATAGCCAGTCCAATCGCCAATCAATTGGTAATAACGTAAATCCGTGATCACATGCAGGGTATTGCCGACGCGTACGTAGCGGCGGTTATCCAGCGGTGCTTTGCCGCCAAAATCTATCTGTAGCTCATCCAGCCATAGGCGCACCTCAGGCTGCGCCAGCCCATAAGGCGCAAGTTCTTCCTCGTCCAGGTGTTGTTGGCCGAGGCTTGCGCTGCTGGCAACGCTGATAATGGCATTGATGCGCACTGGATTTGCTATCGCCTTGCTAGGTGTTGTGAGCCACCATTGATCCTGCTCACGCTGTAATTCAATCACACCAGCTGGTCGCTCCACACGAATATGATTGATGCTGGCAGGGTCAAGCGTGGTGAGTGTCGGCGTTATTGGATCTGCCTGACGTCCAGGCTCTAGCCAGGCAAGCAATGCGACGAGGATGACCAGCAAAAATAGCGACAGATTGAGCAGAGTGCGTTTATTCATGGCAAGTTATTTGCTCAAAGAAGATGATTTTATTTAGCGTTTACGCCGTTTCAGCCAGATCACTATTCCAGCGATCACCAGGCCGCCAGGAAGAAGCAGCAAAAAGCCAAAGCCGTACATTGCAGATGCCCAAACTGACATTTCAAGCCTAGTGTCCATGGCCACTTTGGGTGGAATGGCGATTAAGGCGTCATCGTGGCTCAGCCAGTTGATCAAACGCTCGCCTAATTCGAGATTGGCACCATTGCCAAGGTATGCATTGGAGATAAAATCACCATCACCAAGCACGACCACGCGTTGCTCGCCTATCTCATCGTGGTCTGCGGCATTTGCCATCGCGCCAATAACATCATCCTTGCTGGCCGGACGCTGGCGCTGCATCGCCACAGCTAAATTGAGGGGACCGACAATATCACTTTCACTGTCATACTGAACTACTCCCGCCTGCAGATCGCCAGTCTCCGTCCAGGCGCGTGGCACGGTGCGCAGGATGGGCGTGGCCGACCAGCCCGCAGCAGGTGTGCTGGCATCTAGCGCAGCAGCAAAGGGAAACAAGGTCACGCTGGCAAGCCCATCGACAATGGCATGCGCTGGATATTCGACCACCACGGCAAAGGCGGCGTTATCTATGCCGAGTAATTGCGTGGTCGGATCAACTACTGTGCCAGGATGGAATGACAGCCCCAATTGTGCTGCCAGTGGGTCTAGTTGGGCACGTCCTTCCGGTTCGGCCAGCCAGAGAAGATTGCCGCCTTGCGCGACATAATCCTGCAGCAGGCGCACCTCACCGGGAAATAGATCGGTCTGCGGACTGGCTATTACCACCAGTGCTGTGTTAGCAGGCAATTCAGGTGTGGCACTGAGATTGTGGCGCACAATTTGTAGGCCTTTGTTACGCAACTGTTCGCCAAAGCTGCCGTAATCATGATTGGCACCACCGTCCGGGTTGCGCTCGCCGTGGCCTTCCAGAAAGACCACCTTGCGTTCCTCGGCGCGCGCCAATTGATGCAGGGCATTACTGAACTCTTGCTCGCTCAACTGCTGCACATGCCGCTTGCGCCCTTGAAACTCCACCACCATCTCGCCGTCCATGCTGATGCCTTCTCGGCGCACGCGATCAGGTGCCATATCAGGGTCAATAAAACTCAAATTTATGTCTTTTTTGTGTTGTTGATAACGTCCGACCAGCTCAGTGATGTGACGCCGGGTTGCCTGTAATTGGCTTTGGCGGGCAAAGGCGGTGATTGTAATTGGTTCCTTAAGCTCGGCAAGCAAGGCGATACTGGCTGGTGAGAGCGTATGCCGCCCTGCCGCTGTCCAGTCAGACTGCCAGTAATAGCGTGTACTGAGCCAGGCGAGCAGGCCAATAAAGATGAGAAACAACACCGCGAAGGAGGCACCTTGCAGGCGCAGTTGACGATGAAATTTTTTATTTGCTTGCATAATTAATTCTGCAGACGATCGGCATCAAGTCGGCGAATGGTAAAGACCAGAAACACGCAGATGAACAGCAGGTAATAAGCCAGATCGCCGCTGTTGAAAGCACCATTTAGCAATGACTGAAAATGTTGTTGTAAAGACAACCAGGCAAACAGGCCACTGGAAACACTGTCATCAACAGCATTGCCAGCAAGATTAATCACCCACAGCAACAACAATGCACCAAAGCTGGCTACTGCCGCTACAGTTGGCTGTGTGGTCAAGGCAGAGACATAAAGACCTAAAGCAGCAAAGGCCGCCAGCATTAATAACAGGCCAAGCAGACCCGCAGCCACCTGACCAAGATCTAGACTGCCGACCAGTAACAGCGATAAAGGCATCAAAGCAATCATGCCCAGCATGAGCGAGAGAAAAGCCATTACACCCAGATATTTACCGAGCACTATCTGGCTCATTGAGACAGGTGCAGAGAACAACAGCGGCAAAGTTCGCGCACGTCGTTCATCGCTCACCAGTCTCATGGTGATCAGTGGCACAACCAGCAACAAGACGATACCGGCGCTGCCAAACAATGGCGCGACGACCACTTCGGCAATACCAGGCGGCGCGGGCAACATGGCGATCTGTGGCTGTAGGTTTATGTACTGCTCTAGTTGTGAGAGAAACAACCAGGCCAGAATGAACTGCACCACCGCGAGTATGCTCCAGGCCAGCGGCGAGAGAAACATTGTGCGCAGCTCATGTAGCGCGATATGTCTAATCATCATGCCGTAGCCTCCAGATTTTCACTGCGGGTAAGTTGCACGAAGATATCCTCCAGCGAGGCCTGTTCTGGAGTCAATTCCAACAGTCCCCAGCCATGCTGCACAGCAGCCTTTGCCACGTCCTCAGCAGGATTTTCATCAGGCGCATGATGCAGACGAAAGCGACCAGCCGTTAAGTCGTCCACGGACTTTACGCCAGCTATATTTTCCAGCTCTGTTGGCGTGGGTGGAAAGCGCAAGCCAACGCGTAGACTGGCTTGTTGCATACGACGGGACAGGCCGTCAATGCTGTCACTCAACACCATCTCACCTTGATGAATTATCAACACGCGATCACAAGTGGCCTGTACTTCAGTCAAAATGTGGCTGGAAAGAATTACACTATGTTCGGCCGATAACTCACGAATTAAACTTCGAATCTCGCGCACCTGTATAGGGTCAAGACCAACGGTAGGTTCATCCAGGATGACTACAGCTGGTTGATGAATGATTGCCTGGGCAATGCCGACGCGCTGTTGATAGCCCTTAGAGAGATTGCCTATCAGTCGACGACCTGTATCGGCCAGACCACAACGCTCACGCGCGGTCGCCACCGCTGTAGGTAATTGTGCCGCAGGTATGCGATTGAGTCGCGCACAGTAGCGCAAATATTCATCCACCGTCAGCTCACGATACAAGGGCGGCTGTTCCGGCAGATAACCAAGCGCGGCTTTGGCTTGCAGGGGATGGTCAAGCAGGTCAACACCATTGATTGAAACAGAACCGGCGGTTGGTGCGAGATTGCCGGAGATCATCTGCATGGTCGTGGACTTGCCCGCACCATTTGGGCCAAGAAAACCCAATACTTCACCGCGATGCAGCTGAAAACTTAGTTCATGCACCGCACGATGAGTGCCGTAAAAACGGGTCAATTGCTGTACATCTATAAGAACATCTGGATTCATGGTGAGAGATATACCTGATTACATATATGAAACCATCTTTGTATTTTCATTGTGCTTTCTGTGCTCCTGCAAGGCGAGCAGTAATTTACGCAGTGCCTGGCCGCGGTGACTGAGCTCGTGTTTCTGGTTGGCAGTCAATTGTGCGGCGGTGAGCCTGTAGCTCGGCACATAAAAAACTGGGTCATAGCCAAAGCCATTTTCTCCTTGTGGGGCGAAGGCTATTTCGCCCTCCCAACTACCCTGGCAGATAATTGGTGTCGGATCCAGCGCATGACGCATATAAACAAGCACACATTGAAAACGCGCACTGCGTTGTCCAGTTGGGATGTCTTGCAGATCAGCGAGTAATTTTTGCAGATTGGCCAGATCTCCCGCGCCCTCACCGGAATAACGTGCCGAGTAGATGCCAGGGGCACCTTTGAGTGCATAGACCTCCAAACCTGAATCATCGGCAATTGCGGGAAGGCCGGTATGCTCAGCTGCATTACGCGCCTTGATGATGGCGTTTTCAACAAAGCTAAGGCCGGTCTCCGCCACATCTGGCACAGCGAATTCAGTTTGCGGAATTACATTTAGTTTGGCACCAGCCAGGATCTCGGCAAACTCTTTAACCTTGCCCTTGTTGCCGCTGGCCAGGACAACTTTCTGCATACTGTCCATACTATTGCGCCAGCGTCTCGCGCTGCTGGGTGAGCAATTGTCTGATGCCCTGCTCAGCAAGATTCAACATCGCTTCCATCTCATCGCGGCGAAAGGCATGTCCTTCAGCCGTGCCCTGCACCTCGATGAAGGCACCACCCTCGTTCATCACGACATTCATATCAGTTTCGGCATTGAAATCTTCGATGTAATCAAGGTCGACTATCGGCACACCTTGATAGATGCCGACCGACACAGAGGCCACTTGGCCATGCAGCGGGTTTTTCTTGATGGATTTTTTTTTGAGCAGATAACTCACAGCATCGGCTAGCGCAACATAGCCACCAGTGATGGAAGCTGTGCGTGTGCCGCCATCGGCCTGGATGACATCGCAGTCGATAGTAATGGTACGCTCACCTAGTGCGGCCATATCCATCACAGCACGCAATGAACGGCCGATCAGACGTTGAATTTCCAGCGTGCGGCCGCCCTGTTTACCCTGAGCGGCCTCGCGCCCCATGCGTGAGCCGGTCGAGCGTGGCAACATGCCGTATTCAGCTGTCACCCAACCCTCGCCCTTGCCCTTGAGAAAGCGCGGCACACCTTCGTTGACACTGGCCGTACAAATTACCTTGGTATCACCAAACTCAACCAGCACCGAACCTTCGGCATGCTTGGTGTAATGGCGGGTTAGTTTGATGCTGCGCAGTTCATCGCTGGCGCGTCCACTTGGGCGCATGAGCTAGGTCCTTATCTGTTTAGTGTGTTTGCCCGATTCATGAGTGAACCGGAATCGGGCAATCTTAACACAGCCAAAGACCGGGCTTATTCTTCGTCATCCTCATCATCATTAGTGTCAACATCAAATTTATCTTCAAGGCTTACCTCTTCACTGAACTCTTCATCCGCCTGCTTGCTGGCAGCAGGGCGACCCTTTTCCGGTATACTGCTGACCTTTGCGCCACGCGGTACAAAACTATTGCGTACCTTGCGGTAGGCCGCCTTTAGTTCTTTACTCAAGCCTTGCTCGTCATCCTTTAATTCACGCAACTTGCTTTCGACGATGGCGCGCTTGTATTCAAGGATTTCACCGCGTTGCAGATTAAATACATAGATGGTTGTTGGATCGCTGGTATTGAGGCGATCATCCATAAGCACAGCAGAGCTGCGCTCGCCAGCTTCAAGGTAGCCGCACCACAGATTATTATCGGACATGGGTATATACTCGTGCTGTAAGATAAACGGAATTCCGCGCATTTTCAGCAAACTTGCGCCGTTGTCAACAGGTTTTTCTAACTCTGCGCCAAACCAGTGGCAGAAAGACCAGCACACAGAGGATTTCCAGTCCACCAATAACGATAAAAGCAGGTGGATAACTGCCAAATAGCCAGACCAAAGCACCGCCGCTCAAGGGGCCAAGGACGAAGCCCAGTGAACCGGCAAAATTAAAGCCGCTTATCGCCAGGGCTTTGTGTTCAGGCCGCGCGAGATCGGCCACCAACACCAGTGATGGTGCATACATCAGCGAGGCCATGACACCGCCGGCAAACATCAGCCAGGGGATCAGCCCTCCATCCATATAGCCTATGCCAGCCAGGATAAGACCATAGGCCGCACTGCCAATAAACATCATCCAGACTGGATTCCAGTGGCGTGACAATAGCCCTGCCGGCCAGGTCAGTAGGGCAAAGGGCAGCAGAAATAAAGCCATTACAAGGCCGATCTGCGCGGCATCTAAGCCGATGACAGTCGCCAGATAAAGCGACAAAGTGGAAACGATGAAGCCGACCGTGAGGCGATCGACAAAGGCAAAGGCATAGGGCAACAACAGGCCACTATTTTGCGGTAAGGCACGCATCATCGCACGCAGGCCGGTGTGACTGTATTGTGTTGTCTGTTCGCGCAGAAAAACAAAGGCAAACGGCAGCAGGAAAATCAGCAGCAAGATGCCATACAGCAGCACCTGTTCGCCGCCACCGTGGTGACCGATATAGCCCCCCAAAGGTGCGCCACTGGCTACCCCCAGACCGATCGCAGCACCCACCAGGCCCATTACAGCCCCACTGCTACGCTCGCGCACCTGATCGGCCGCCATTGTCATCAACAGACTGAGTGCCGTGATGTGCGCACAACCTTCGATAAAACGCCAGCCCAGATAAAGCTCATAACTCCAGTCCAGTCGCAGCATCAGCAGTGAGTAGGCATTGACGCCCAGTGCCACTAGAATAATCGGCTTGCGCCTTTGCCACAGGTCGGAAAGTAGCCCACCGAACGGGGCAAACAATAAGGCGCCGAGCATGTTGGCTGACATGAATAAATGTTGTTCAAAATCGGACAGATGCGGGTAACGCCCGCCGGTCAACTCGCGTAATACCGGCACCATGCCGGTCACCGGCAGCATCAATAGATAAAGGCAGATAACTACAGCAAGCAAGGGCATGGTGGCAGACAGTAATTAAAAAGTGCCACGATAGCATGAATGTTGATTGGCACTCCCTGCACTCAGCAAAAATCTGTTAGAGGATAGGGTTAATGCATGTCTAGATGCTGCTGTGATATTGTGGAGCGGGGCAGGCCTCGTCGCAATTGAAAAGCTTTACTGCGCTTGATGCATCTCGTTCCTTGATACATTCTGTCATTATTTTAAGAGCAGAAACGAAAAACCCCGCCTTGCGGCGGGGTCTTCGGTCAGAACGTGAAACAGTTCTGGCTTATTGGGCGACTACGTTGCTTGCCTGCGGCCCTTTCGCGCCGTTCTGCAAGTCAAAGCTCACCTTCTGGCCTTCTGCCAGGGTTTTGAAACCAGAACCTGTTACGGCAGAGAAGTGTACGAACACATCCGCACCGCCATCATCCTGGGTGATGAAGCCAAAACCCTTAGCTTCGTTGAACCATTTCACTGTACCGGTAGCCATTACTTTAATACCTCAAAACATTTTAATTAGGGTGTTGCGTGCAGTACATGAGAGAGGGGGTTTGGGAAGCACCAGAGGAAATCGACCTAAACTACCACTGCCATCAGCTGCAGCTACCATGCACTATACGCGCTTTCTTTTCTGAATGCCATGAAATTTTTGCGTGTTTGATCTGGCGTGCTATCACCCCATCCCCACCCAGGCCCACACTCACACCCACACTTTGAGAGGGAGGGGTTATCCGTGCCTTCCCAGCCGGTGGGGGATCGGCACTGCTCGCCTTTTGACTCACCGTTATAAATGCAAAAGGATAAATACAAAACGTGCCTTGGCAAGGCATCCAAGCTAGAATCTGCTAATTCACTATTAATGCACACTGGCCATGAACAAACCACACCGCAATACCATTTTCGTTGTAGAGGCAGATATTCTCAGCCATGAGCACCATGTCGCCGATCAACATATCCTGCGTGTACTGGCTCCAGAGATTGCCACTCATGCCCGTGCCGGTAGTTTTGCGCATATCACGGTAGATCCGCAGCGCCCCTTGCGCCGTCCAATCTCTATCATGCGGGTGGACAAACATCGCGGCGAGGTGGAGTTTCTTTATAAGGTGTTTGGTAAAGGCACGGCCTTGCTGGCGCGGCGCACGGTTGGTGAGACACTAAATATTCTTGGTCCCATCGGCAAACCATTTACCCTGCACATGGAGCGCCCGCGCCCCTTACTCATCGGTGGCGGGGTCGGTATCCCGCCTATGATATTCCTGGCAACTGAGACACTGATGGTGCGTGGCGCCTACCAGCCCTTTGTCATTATGGGCTCGGAAGTGCCATTTCCATTCAAGCCGCAGCCATCAAGAATCATGGTGCCCGGTATGGCAGCCGAGGTGATTGCCGCCATGCCACTACTGGAAGACTGGGGCATCCCATCACGACTGGCCAGTCTGCAAGCTTATGCTGGTTGCCATGCAGGCTATGTCACCGACGTGGCGCGTAACTGGCTTGATGCCCTGAGTGGCGAGCAACGTAAGGAGGTCGAGGTCTTTGCCTGTGGTCCGCACCCCATGCTGGAGGCCGTGGCTGGTTTGGCACGCGAGTACCAACTGCCCTGCCAGCTATCCATGGAGGAATTTATGGCTTGTGGTGTCGGTGGTTGTGCCGGTTGCGCCATCGAGGTGCAGACTGCTCAAGGTCCTGCCATGCAGCGAGTCTGTGTTGATGGGCCGGTGTTCGATGCCCGCGCGGTCTTTCCTGCCTGAGTCCTTTTAGACGTAGCGTGCCTGACGTTGTACAGGCAGCCCTTCTTTTTCCCAACGAGCTATGCCGCCATCAAGGCTGATGACTTTATTGAAGCCCATCATCTGCAGAACGGCGGCGGCCATCGCCGAACGACCACCTGTCGCGCAATAAACTACTACATTACGATTACGTGCATTGCACAGATCCGGAAAATGTTTGGGGTAGGCAGGGTCGGCCGCAGCTTCCAGGATGCCACGCGGCACCAGTACTGAATTTTTAATATGGCCTTGTTCGCTTTCGGAATGTTCACGTACATCGATCAGCAGCAGATCTTCACCGGAATCCAATCTAGTCTCCAGCTCTGCAGGCGTTAGCTCCTTGATGCATGCCTTGGCAGCACGCACGAAATCCATCAGGCCAGCGGGTTGTGCAGGGTTGTAAGTGTTGTACATGGTGTCCTCTTTTAGAAATGCAAAAAGAGGGCATTCTACCGACAAGACCGGATGGATGCAGCAAATCTATATGCCATAGATTTCACCCAGGAGCGCGGCTGCCGCGCCTGTTGATTTTAGACAGACCATGGATATGCGGGCCGCCATAAGAAATCATCGCTGGCAGCGTGGGCAATAATAGGTGGAACGTTGTCCCAGGATTTTTTGTTTGATCGTGCTGCCACAAGTCAGACATGGCTCGTTGCTACGGCCATAGACACGCAGAGCCTGGGCAAAATAACCTGGCTTGCCTTCGCTATTGGTGAAGTCACGCAGTGTTGTGCCACCTTGCGCGATAGCCTCCTGCAAGACCTCTTTGATCGCCTGCACAAGTCGTGCACTGCGCTCGCGTGATAGCGATCCGGCAGCGCGTGCGGGATGGATGCCGGCGCGAAACAAGGCCTCACTGGCATAGATATTACCCACGCCAACCACCTGTTTGCTGTCCATGATGAAGGTCTTGATAGCGCCCTTGCGCTGTCGTGTCACGTGATAAAGATATTCTGCATCAAACACATCGCCAAGTGGCTCCGGCCCCAGGTGTTTCAACAGTTTGTGTTGGTAAGGATCGTCTGCCGCCCATAATACGGCACCAAAACGGCGCGGATCATTCAGGCGCAACACCTGGCCGCTGGTTAGATACCATTCGATGTGTTCGTGTTTGGCACGCGGCATGTACGGCTTGCACAAGCGCAGACTGCCCGACATGCCGAGGTGAATGAGCATGGTGCCGTGGGGGAAACGCAGCAATATATATTTCGCCCGTCGCGTCACATCCTGCACGGCAGTGCCACATAACTCAGTAGCTAGCTCAGCAGGTACCGGCCAGCGCAATTTCGTCTGGTGTACGAGAACTTTTACGATCGTCTGATTAAGAAGATGCGGCGCAATGCCGTGACATGTAGTTTCGACTTCGGGAAGTTCAGGCATGGTGTTTATTGCTGTTCAATCAACTTTGAGTTCAGGTTTAAGGAAGCGCTGAATAATTACCTGCGTTGTCAGGGCGGTGTTAAAAAACGACTCAAAATGCTCATTTACTACATGTAAACTGCGCTTTTTCGCCGTTTTTTGCCTAGCCCAGACTGCCTCGCCAACACTATTCAGCGCTTCCTTGACCGCATATTTCAATTACAAGTAAAACTCTTTGTCCCTGAGCCTCTCCCTCCCAGTAAAAACTATTGGAAGGGGAGGGGTATGTTTCATCCGCATCTCTAGATATTTGCTGATAAGCAAATATCAATCATGATGAACTTTACTACATGCCGTCATAAAAATGTTTAAGCACAATTCTAATTGACAATCATTCGCATTTGCATTTAACATCTTTTCTCATGGTTTCCATGAGAATTCATATAGCGGCAGCTGAAGGACAGCAAGGGTGTGGCCTGCAATGGCAGGCGGCTACGCTGAGCTTTAGTCTGCATGCTTTGTTAATTGTTTTTGCTGTCTGGATGGCTGCACCAAGCATCAAGCACGTAGCTTCTAAACCCAAAGTGGTTAAGGTGAGTTTGCTGACAAAACAGATTGCTCCAGCAGCAGAAATTATTCTGCCAGCACCTGAGCCCACTCCGCCGCCAGTGCCCAATCCTCGACTCGCACCAGAAAAGCTACAGGTACCAGCAGAGCCAAAGCCAGATCCCAGACCTGTTGAGCTGCCCAAACCGGCTGAGCCTGCGCCAATCGAGCTGACAGAGTCTATAGAGACCGTTACCGCCGAGCTTGTTGCTGCAGGGATTGTAGAAAACGAGCCTGAGGAGGCCTTGGTCGAGCCAAACTTTCAGGCTGATTACCTACGTAACCCTGTGCCGAGCTATCCGCGTATAGCCAAGCGGATGGGTGAGCAGGGCGAGGTATTGCTGCGTGTTCTGGTGGACGTGCAGGGCAAACCACGCGAAATAAAGTTACATGCTTCGAGCAGTTTTGAGCGTCTGGATAAAGCAGCACTGGATGTGGTTCAGCGTTGGAGTTTTGTTCCGGCTAGGCGCGGCAGCCGTACCGTAGAGGCATGGGTAATTGTGCCCATCATATTCAGTTTGAGGTAAGCATCATGGATTTTTACATCATTTTCAAACAGGGAGATTGGGTGTTGATTGGGGTGTTTCTCACTTTGATCATCATGTCATCACTGAGCTGGTATTTGATTATTGCCAAGTCAATTTGGCTGTGGCGTGTGCGGCAATTAAACAGGAATTTTGTACAGGCTTTCTGGGACGCGTCAGACATGGAAAATGCTGCCCAGGTTGCGGTGGATAATGCGATTTCTCCATTGGCCCAGTTAGCACAAAGTGGTATCGCAGGATTGGAGCATTTCACTAATCGGTCGTCGGCTCGTGCCGGTGATCTGTGTGGAGTGGATGAGTTTTTGTTGCGTACCTTGCGCAACGCCTTGAACCGGGCCACGGCGATCCATTCCTCTGGCATGACTTTGCTCGCCTCGGTCGGAAGTACCGCGCCCTTTGTTGGCCTGTTTGGAACGGTTTGGGGGATTTATCACGCGCTGATCGAGATCTCCCGCGTTGGCAGCGCAAACATGGAAATGGTGGCTGGCCCCTTGGGAGAGGCTCTGGTAGCTACCGCTGCCGGACTTGCCGTCGCCATTCCTGCGGTGCTGGCCTATAACGCCTTCAGCCGTAGCAATCGGGTAATGCTGGAAGAATTAGATGGTTTTGCCCATGACCTGCACGCATTTCTCACTACCGGTGCCTGCGTGACGTCGGCCAACTGCGCCCTGGTGGCGCAGCGCACCGAAGAAGTTGCGGAGGTGGCGTGATGGCCTTCGGCGGATTGGGCGGTGGGCGCGAGGAGCCCATGGCGGAGATGAACGTCATCCCGCTGGTGGACATCATGCTGGTGCTGCTGGTGATCTTCATCATCACTGCGCCGGTGTTGACCCATGCGGTGAAGGTGGACATGCCGCAGGCCAGCAGCACGCCCAACGAAACGACGCCGGACACCATCACTCTCAGCATCGATGCCGCCGGCCGGCTGTACTGGAACGACGCGCCGATGGAATACGACGCCCTGCAGGATCGCCTGGCCAACGTGGCGCGCATCGATGCGGAAACGGAAGTGCACCTGCGTGCCGAGAAGACCACGCCCTATGACAACGTCGCCCGCGTCCTGGCGGCGGGCCGCAATGCCGGCATCAGCCGGCTCGGCTTCGTGATGGAGCCGGAAAAGCACACCCAGCATTAACGTTTGACACCAACGAAGGCCGTAAACACGCCGTTTGAATATTGAATGTTGTTCCAGCCGGCCAGTAAGCCTCGAGCTTCAGCCAGCCATTGATTGCTGTTTTATAAAACGCTGACGAGGAGGCTATATCCATGCATCAAATTCGTAATCAGGTCACGCCGCGTGCGCTGGCCCTGGCCATTGCCGCTGCCTTGGCACCTGCCGCCGTCGCCGATGAGGTGCGTCTGCCGCGCATCGACGTGGTCGGCGAGAGTGAACAGGACGTTGCCAAACAGCCCGGTTCCGTGGCCATCGTGACCAAGGAGGCGCTGGAGCTGCAACAGCCACACTCCACCGAAGAGGCGCTGAAGGCTGTGCCGGGGGTGGTGATCAAGCCGGAAGAGGAAACGGCCATCGTCGCTAACATCGGCCTGCGCGGCTTGAGCGCGGCGGATTACAAGTCCCTGATCCTGGAAGATGGCGTGCCGGTGGCGCCCGGCCTGTTTGTCGGCAACGGCCGCTACTACAACCCGCGCATCCAGCGCATGGAGAGCATCGAGGTGTTGAAGGGTGCCGCCTCCCTGCGTTATGGCCCCAACACCATCGGCGGCGTCATCAACTACAAGACCAAGCAGCCGGAAGATGGTTTTTCCGTCGCTGGTCGTGCCGGCTCCTTCGGTTATCGCGAGGCAGTGATCGAGGCCGGCGGCAGCGCGCCGTCCGGCGAGGCCAGCGGCGGTGTCGTCTACACCCGCGCCAGCAGCGACGGCTTCCAGCGCAAGGGGTTCGACATGGAAGACCTGATGGTCAAGGGCGGCATGGCCATCGGCGACAACCAGTGGGTCGGCATCAAGTTTACCCATTACGAGAACGACGCCAACATCTCCTATCGCGGCCTGTTCCTTGACGATTACAAGAAGGGGGAAACCTACAACCCGGCGCCGGATGATTGGTTCCTCACCGGGCGCAAATCCGTCGATCTGAACCATGAGTGGGAGATCAGCAGCAATGCGCACCTGAACACGGTGCTGTACTGGAGCGAGATGTACCGCGACTACTGGCGCTACAGCGTTGAAAACGCCGCCTCCGTGGCGGCTGGACGCTGGGTGTATACCGATGCACTGGCCGGCAATAACCGTTCCTTCGAGCGCAATGGCATTGATTCGCGTCTGCACATCACGCACAACAGTTTCGGTATGCAGAATGATACCGAGTTGGGTGTTCGTGTCGACCACGAGAGCATGAACAACAGGCGTATCAATGCCACCCGCGATTACCCGCGTTCCGGCACGCTGGCCAGCGAAGTTATTGAGTCGGCATCGAGTGTGGCGATATTTGTGCAAAACCGTTTCGTGGTGAGCGACAGGCTGGCGGTTACGCCGGGGCTGCGTGTGGAAAGCTACGAGCAGGAAACCAACAACCTGAAGGATGACGCCAAGGATGGCAGGACCAACAATACCGAGGTCATGCCCGGTATCGGCGCAACCCTCCAGATTACGCCCAGGGCGCAGCTTTATGGCGGTGTCTACAAGGCCTTTGCCCCGGCACAAAACGCCGATGCCATTAGCGGTGGCGAGGACCAGAGGCTGAAGGCCGAGCGCTCGATGAACTACGAGATTGGCGTGCGTGGTGCGAGTGAACGTATGCGCTACGAATTCACCGCCTTCCGTATGGATTTCTCCAACCAGGTCATTCCCTCCAACAGCGGCGGCTACGTCAAGGAAAACGGCGGCAAGACCCTGCACCAGGGGTTGGAGGGCGCCTTCGGCTATGACTTCGATTCCGGCTTCAGCGTGGACGTCAACGCCACCTACGTACCGGAGGCCAAATTCATCGGTGATCGCTACAGCGGCGCCACGCTGGCCGCTGCCGATGGCAACCGCATCACCTACACCCCGGAGCTGGCGGCCAACCTGATCCTGGCCTACCGCAGCGGCGGCCTGAAGACCGCGCTGCACGCCAACTACGTCGGCGCGCAGTACACCGACACCCTCAACACCGATGCACTGGTGGAAAACACCAGCGGCTTCTTCACCGGTAAGCTGGCGGCCTATACCACGGTCGATCTGAGCGCGCAGTACGCGGTGAACAAGCAGCTCAGCGTGTCCGCTGCGGTGAAGAACCTGACCGACGAGCGTTACATCGCCAGTCTGCGCCAGGGCATCTACGCCGGCCCGTCGCGCAGCTTCGAGCTGGGGGCGAAGTACAAGTTCTAGGTTGGTTGATGCCTTCCCTGTCCACGGGGCAGGGAAGGCATTGTTTTGTGTGCCGAGGTTGAGGCGCGTAACGATGAAAGGGGAAATCATGCAACAGCAGGCAAGGGAAACACGGAACGGCGACCGCACGCTGCTGGCCGCGGCCATTGCGCTGGCGCTGGGTGCGCCGGGCGTTGCGGCGGAGGATGCGCGTCTGTCCACGGTGGAAGTGCGCGGCGGCCAGGATGAGACCAGGGTGCAGCCCAAGCTGCGCGACGACATCATCAAGACGGACGTCATTGATGCGGCCGACATCCGCCGCACCAACGCCGCTACCCTCAACGAGGCGGTGGCCAACAATCCCGGCGTGGACGTGCAGGTGGAGTGCTCCATCTGCAACGTGCGCAACGTCACCCTCAACAATCTGCCCGGCCGTTTCACCACCATCATGATAGACGGCGTACCGATTTTCTCCTCGGTATCGGGCGCCTACGGCCTCGACATGATCGGCGTCAACGGCGTGGAGAGCATCGACATCTCGCGCGGCGCCGGCACCAGCCTGATCGCCCCCGAGGCCCTGTCCGGCGTGGTGAACATCGTTTCACGCCGGCCGCAGGCACAGGAACGCGTGCTGGAGGTGCAGGGCGGCGAGTACGGCTACCGCCGTCTCGACGGCTTCCTGTCGCAGCCCTTCAGAGGCGGCGCGGCGACCCTGTCGCTGAGCGCCAATCACCACGACAGCGTGGATCACGACGGCAACGGCATCAGCGAATACTCCGGTTACCAGCGCGTACTCGGCGGTCTCGGCCTGTTCCTTGACGACGTCGGCGGCTTCGTCGTGCGCGGCCGTCTCGACGTGGTGAGCGAAAAGCGCGGCGGCGGCGTCATGGGCGACGATTACGATGCCATCAAGGCCAGCATGAGCGGCAACCCCTTCGACTGGAGCCGCGGCAAGCACGGTTCGCCCGATGCTTCCGGCTGGATTGATCCCAGCGACGGCATCACCGTCATCCCCTATGACGACGGCCGCGGCGGCATGAGCGAAATCATCTTCACCGATCGCGTGCAGGGCATCGTCAGCGGCGAACGCCCACTGGACGGCGGCGCCCGCCTCAAGCTTGCCTTCGGCTATGCCAACCACAAGCAGGATTCCTTCTACGAGGGAGATTATTACCAGGCCGACCAGGATCAGATCTACGCCGAGAGCAGCCTGCAGCGTCCCTTTGGCGACACCCTGGTGACCATTGGCCTCAACTATCGTTTCGAAGACCTGCGTTCCCACGGCATTCTCGCTGACGGCACCGCGGTCAACGGTCTGGACAACTATGAGTACCGCACGCCGGGCGTGTTCCTACAGGCCTACCGTGCGCTGTTCGACGAGCGCCTGGAGCTGAACGGTTCGCTGCGCTATGACGATCACAACGTCTTCGGCGGCATCACCAGCCCGCGCCTCAACGCCCTGTGGCATCACAGCCACGAATTGAGCAGCCGCTTCGCCGTGGGCAAGGGCTTCCGCGCGCCCACCTCGTTCTACGAGCAGGACCACGGCATCCTCTCCACCACGCGCATCGACCGCGACATCCATGATCCGGAGATATCCCACAACGCCAGCTATGCTCTGGCCTATGCTGGCGATCGTTCCGCCTTCGTGCTGTCGGCCAGCTACAACAAGATAGAAAATTTCGCCCTGCTCGATTCTGGCGCCATCGACCCGGCGACCTCCGACCCCATCACCCTGTTCACCCAGGCCGACAGCCCGGTGACGGTGCAGGGCGTGGACGCCACCTACACCTACAAGGTCACGCCGCAACTGGACGCCACCGTTGGCGGCGAGAAGTTCAGCTACGCGTTCGAGCCGGGTGTGCTGTCCTTCGCCCGTCCCGAGGAGCGTGTCTACCTGCGCCTGGACTACGATGCCGGCAACTGGGAACTGTTTACCCGCGCCACCTGGACCGGTTCGATGGATCTGCAGCGTTTCTACGACTACGCAAACGAGCCGCGCTACAATCTCGATGGCACCCGCAAGCTCGACCGCAGCCCATCTTATTGGGTGGTGGACCTGAGTGGCCGTTACCGTTTCAGCAAGCGCACCGCCCTGGTGTTCGGCGTCAACAACCTGTTCGACTACAGTCAGACCGACACCGAGGACTTTCTCTGGGTCAACGGAGACGGTGAGTTCGATGTAACCCATTTCTGGGGACCGAGCCGGGGCCGGCAGCTGTACGCCGGTGTGCGCGTCGAACTGTAGATCCTGCGGTGTATCCACTGAAATGGGGAGAGCATGGCGGCAATTCGGGGGGGTAGTGTGAATTGGGGGGGCAGTTCCTGTATCCTCTGCGCCTTCGTTTTGTCGCGCAAGCATCCTCTGAGGATACCAAGATGAATACCTCCACTACCGGCGGCCTGCTG